>BFBZ01000010.1_pt300 | contig 304884 bp, 254 predicted proteins | sample 1888401 | NCBI WGS metagenome assembly BFBZ01 (sample SAMD00112614, study PRJDB3348) | symbiont metagenome | host: Chara braunii
GCCCCTTACTTCTTCTTCGCGCGCTGCTGCGCGGCGATGGTCTTGATACGAGCGATATCGCGGCGGGCTTCCCGCATCCGCGAGGTGTTCTCCAGCTGCCCGGTGGCGCGCTGGAAACGCAGGTTGAAGCGTTCCTTCTTCAGGTTCAGGACCGCGTCTTCCCGCTGGTCGTCGCTCATCGCGCGAATGTCTTCAACTTTCATCTCGGCCATGGCGATTACTCCGCAATGCGCGCGACGAAGCGCGTCTTGATCGGCAGCTTGGCGGCGGCGAGCGACAGCGCCTCCTTGGCGGTCTGCACCGGCACGCCGTCGATTTCGAACATCACGCGGCCCGGCTTGATCCGGACCACCCACAATTCCGGCGCACCCTTGCCGGAGCCCATGCGGACTTCGGCGGGCTTCTTCGACACCGGCACGTCCGGGAACACCCGGATCCAGACGCGGCCGGCACGCTTCATGTGACGGGTCAGCGCGCGGCGGGCGGCTTCGATCTGACGGGCGGTGACGCGCTCAGGCTCCATCGCCTTCAGGCCGAACTGGCCGAACGCCAACGTCGCGCCAGAGGTCGCAACGCCGTGGATACGGCCCTTATGCGCCTTCCGGAACTTCGTTTTCTTAGGTTGCATCATGGCTTTAAGCCCTCAAATTCCTGCTTTGCCTCAAGCGGCGTCGCGGCGCGAACGCGGCGTGTTGTCGCCTTCGGCCATCTTCTTGTCCTGGGCCATCGGATCGTGCTCGAGGATCTCGCCCTTGAAGATCCAGACCTTGACGCCGCAGGTGCCGAAGGTCGTGAACGCGGTGGCGACGCCGTAGTCGACGTCGGCGCGCAGCGTGTGCAGCGGCACGCGACCTTCGCGATACCACTCCATGCGCGCGATTTCGGCGCCGCCGAGACGGCCCGAGCAGTTGATGCGGATACCGCCGGCGCCGAGACGCATCGCCGACTGCACGGCGCGCTTCATGGCGCGACGGAACGCGACGCGGCGCTCGAGCTGCTGGGCGATCGATTCAGCGACCAGGGTCGCGTCGAGCTCCGGCTTGCGGATTTCGACGATGTTGATCACGACGTCCGACGAGGTGATGTCGGCGACCTTCTTGCGCAGCTTGTCGATGTCGGCGCCCTTCTTGCCGATCACGACGCCCGGACGSGCCGARTGGATCGTCACGCGGCACTTCTTGTGCGGACGCTCGATCACGATGCGGGCGACGGCCGCCTGCTTGAGCTCCTTGTGCAGGATCTCGCGGATCTTGACGTCCTCGTGCAGGAGCTTGCCGTATTCCTGCTTGCCAGCGAACCAACGGGAGTCCCAGGTCCGGTTGATGCCGAGACGCAGCCCGATTGGATTGATCTTTTGACCCATCGTCTTCTCCTGCGCCCTTCTTARGCGCTTGCCTCGGCCTSGACCTGACGAACCACGATGGTCAGGTGCGAGAAYGGTTTGAACACACGGCCCGAACGACCACGGCCGCGCGGAGCAAAACGCTTCATCACGATGCCRTTGCCGACATGCGCCTCGGCGACGACGAGATCGTCGACTTCGAGGTCATGGTTGTTCTCGGCGTTCGCGATCGCCGATTCCAGGCACTTCTTGACGTCGACCGCGATCCGCTTGCGCGAGAACTGCAAGTCGGCGAGCGCAGCCGACGCCTTGCGGCCGCGGATCAGCTGCGCCACCAGGTTGAGCTTCTGCGGGCTGACGCGCAGCATGCGGGCGACGGCCTTGGCCTCATTGTCCGCGAGGCTACGTTCGCGCTTTGGTTTGCTCATCGGTTAATCCTCAAGCCTTCTTGGCTTTCTTGTCGCCCGAATGGCCGTGGAAGGTACGGGTCGGCGAGAACTCGCCGAACTTGTGACCCACCATTTCTTCGTTGATGGCCACCGGCACGTGCTTGTGGCCGTTATAGACGCCGAACGTCAGGCCGACGAACTGCGGCAGGATGGTCGAGCGGCGGCTCCAGATCTTGATGACGTCGTGACGGCCGGACGCGCGCGCGGCATCTGCCTTCTTGAGCAGAGAGCCTTCGACGAACGGGCCTTTCCAGACTGAACGAACCATGTCCGGCGTTCCTTACTTCTTCCGCTTGTGGCGGCTGAGGAGAATGAATTTGTTGGTCGACTTGTTGGTGCGGGTCTTCTTGCCCTTGGTCGGCTTGCCCCACGGAGTAACCGGGTGGCGACCGCCCGAGGTACGACCTTCACCACCGCCGTGCGGGTGATCGATCGGGTTCATGACGACGCCGCGGTTRTGCGGACGCCAGCCGAGCCAGCGGGTACGACCGGCCTTGCCGATCGAGATGTTCATGTGATCGGGGTTCGAGACCGCGCCGATCGTGCCGCGGCAACGGCCGTGCACGAGACGCTGCTCGCCCGAGTTCAGACGGACGATCACGTAGTCCTGGTCGCGGCCGACGATCTGGGCATAGGTACCGGCCGAACGCGCCAGCTGGCCGCCCTTGCCGATCTTCAGCTCGATGTTGTGCACGATCGTGCCGACCGGCATGTTGCCGAGCGGCATGACGTTGCCCGGCTTGACGTCGACATAGTTGCCGGCGACGACGGTGTCGCCCGCCGCCAGACGCTGCGGCGCCAGGATGTAGGCGAGTTCACCGTCCTGATACTTGATCAGCGCGATGAAGGCGGTGCGGTTCGGATCGTACTCCAGCCGCTCCACCACTGCCGGCATGTCCACCTTGTCGCGGCGGAAGTCGACGGTGCGGTAGGCCTTCTTGTGGCCGCCGCCGCGGAAACGCACGGTGATGCGACCGGTGTTGTTGCGACCGCCATTGCCGAGCTTGCCCTCGGTCAGGGTCTTCACCGGCTTGCCCTTGTAGAGCGCCGAACGATCGACCATGACCAGCTGGCGCTGGCCCGGCGTYGTGGGATTAAAGGTTTTCAATGCCATCGTCGTTRCGCCTTATAGTCCGGTAGTCACGTCGATGCGGTGGCCCTCTTCCAGGGTCACGATCGCGCGCTTGGTRTCCGACTGCGARCCGAGATTGCCGCGGAACACCTTGGTCTTGCCCTTGCGGACGAGGGTGTTGACGCTCTTCACCTTGACGTCGAACAGCTTCTCGACCGCTTCCTTGATCTGCGGCTTGGTCGCCTTGCCGGCGACCTTGAACAGCACCTTGTTGTGCTCGGAGGCGAGCGTCGCCTTTTCCGTCACGACAGGCGAGATGATGACGTCGTAGTGGCGCGGGTCGATRTTCTTCATTTGAAGCGCGCCTCCAGCGCATCAACCGCAGCCTTGGTCAGCACCAGCTTGTGGCGGCGGAGAATGTCATAGACGTTGATGCCCTGGATCGGCAGCACGTCGATGTTGGGGATGTTGCGAGCCGCGGTCGCGAAASCGTTGTTCAGCTCGGCACCGTCGATGATCAGCGCGTTGGTCAGGCCGAGGCCCGAGAARTGCCCGATCAGAGCCTTGGTCTTGGCTTCCTTGACCGCSGCGCTGTCGATCACGATCAGCCCGCCGTCCTTGGCYTTGGCCGACAGCGCATGCTTCAGCGCCAGCGCGCGCACCTTCTTCGGCAGATCGGTCGCATGGGAGCGAACGACCGGACCGAACGCACGGCCACCGCCGCGGAACTGCGGCACGCGGGCCGAGCCGTGACGGGCGCCGCCGGTGCCCTTCTGCTTGTACATCTTCTTGCCGGTGCGCCAGACGTCGGCGCGGCCCTGGGCCTTGTGCGTGCCGGCCTGGCGCTTGTTGAGCTGCCACTGCACGCAACGCTGGATGATGTCCTTGCGCGGCTCGAGACCGAAGATCTCGTCCGAGAGCTGGACCGATCCGGCTTCCTTGCCTTCAAGGGTGGTGACTTTCAGTTCCATCTCACACACCCTCCTTCTCGGCCGAAGCCTCGGCAGCYTCGCCGCCGGCAACCTTGAACTTGCCGGGCTTCGGRGCTTCCTTCGGCAGCGGCTTCTTGACCGCGTCGCGCACCGAGATCCAGCCGCCCTTGGAGCCGGGAACGGCGCCTTCGACGAGGATCAGGCCGCGCTCAACGTCGGTCTGCACCACGCGCAGATTGAGCGTGGTGATGCGGTCGACGCCCATGTGACCGGGCATCTTCTTGTTCTTGAAGGTCTTGCCGGGATCCTGACGGCCACCGGTCGAACCGATCGAACGATGCGAGATCGASACACCGTGGGTGGCRCGCAGACCGCCGAAATTCCAGCGCTTCATRCCGCCGGCGAAGCCCTTACCGATCGAGGTGCCGGTGACGTCGACGAACTGGCCGACCACGAAATGGTCCGCCTGGATTTCCGCGCCGACCGGGATCAGCGCGTCCTCGGACACGCGGAACTCGGCGAGCTTGCGCTTCGGCTCGACCTTGGCGACYGCGAACTGGCCGCGTTCGGCCTTSGGCATGTACACGGTCTTGCGGGCRCCCGAGCCGAGCTGAAGAGCGACATAGCCGTTCTTCTCGGTCGTRCGGTGGCCCAGCACCTGGCAGTTGCCCAACTTCAGCACGGTCACAGGGATATGCTCRCCGGTCTCCGTAAAGACCCGCGTCATCCCGACCTTCTGTGCGATCACTCCGGAGCGCATCGGCGTGCTTCCTGTCTTTCTGTCCGCAAGCGGCGGACGTAAAAATCCAAAACCTTAGAGCTTGATCTCGACGTCGACACCGGCGGCCAGGTCGAGCTTCATCAGCGCATCGACGGTCTGCGGGGTCGGGTCGACAATGTCGAGGAGGCGCTTGTGGGTGCGCATCTCGAATTGCTCGCGGCTCTTCTTGTCAACGTGCGGCGAACGGTTGACGGTGAACTTCTCGATGCGGGTCGGCAGCGGAATCGGTCCGCGAACCTGCGCACCGGTGCGCTTCGCCGTGTTCACGATCTCRCGGGTCGACGTATCGAGGATACGATGGTCGAACGCCTTGAGACGGATGCGAATATTTTGGCCGTTCATTGCCGTATTCTTTCTTTAGTGAGTGGCGAGTAGCGAATAGCGAATGGTGACCCACCCGCTACTCGCCATTCCCTATTCGCGTAATTACTCGATGATGGCGGCGACGACGCCGGCACCGACGGTGCGGCCACCTTCGCGGATCGCGAAGCGCAGCTTTTCTTCCATCGCGATCGGCACGATCAGGTGCACTTCCATCGCGATGTTGTCGCCCGGCATCACCATCTCGGTGCCTTCCGGCAGGTGCACGACACCGGTCACGTCGGTGGTGCGGAAGTAGAACTGCGGACGGTAGTTGGTGAAGAACGGAGTGTGGCGGCCGCCCTCTTCCTTGGTGAGGATGTAGGCCTCAGCCTTGAACTTGGTGTGCGGCTTGACCGAACCGGGCTTGCACAGCACCTGGCCACGCTCGACTTCCTCGCGCTTGGTGCCGCGGAGCAGCGCACCGATGTTGTCGCCGGCCTGGCCCTGATCGAGCAGCTTGCGGAACATTTCGACGCCGGTGACGATGGTCTTCTGGGTGTCGCGGATACCGACGATTTCGATTTCCTCGCCGACCTTGATCACGCCGCGCTCGACACGGCCGGTGACGACGGTGCCGCGGCCCGAGATCGAGAACACGTCTTCAACCGGCATCAGGAACGGCTGGTCGATCGGACGCTCCGGCTGCGGGATGTATTCGTCGACGTTGCGCATCAGCTCGAGGATGGCGTCGTGGCCGAGCTTCTTGTCCTTGTCTTCGAGGGCGGCGAGCGCCGAGCCCTTGATGATCGGAATGTCGTCGCCCGGGAATTCGTACTTCGAGAGCAGTTCGCGAACTTCCATCTCGACGAGCTCGAGCAGCTCCGGATCGTCGACCATGTCGCACTTGTTGAGGAACACGACGAGCGCCGGCACGCCGACCTGGCGGGCGAGCAGGATGTGCTCGCGGGTCTGCGGCATCGGGCCGTCGGCAGCCGACACGACCAGGATCGCGCCGTCCATCTGGGCAGCGCCGGTGATCATGTTCTTGACGTAGTCGGCGTGGCCGGGGCAGTCGACGTGGGCGTAGTGGCGGTTCTGCGTCTCGTACTCGACGTGAGCGGTCGAGATCGTGATGCCGCGGGCCTTCTCTTCCGGCGCCTTGTCGATCTGGTCGTAGGCGGTGAACGTCGCGCCGCCGGTTTCTGCGAGCACCTTGGTGATCGCTGCGGTCAGCGAGGTCTTGCCATGGTCGACGTGACCGATGGTGCCGATGTTGCAGTGGGGCTTGTTACGTTCGAATTTAGCTTTGGCCATTTGACTCTCCGTTCAATCGTTGACTGCCGTCAACGACAATCAGGCAAACTTCTTCTGGACTTCAGCCGACACGTTCGCCGGAGCTTCGGCGTAGTGATCGAACTGCATGGTGAAGGTCGCGCGACCCTGGCTCATCGAGCGCAGGTTGTTCACGTAACCGAACATGTTCATGAGCGGCACCATCGCGTTGATGACGTTGGCGTTGCCGCGCATGTCTTGGCCCTGGATCTGGCCGCGCCGGGAATTCAGGTCGCCGATGACCGAACCGGTGTAGTCTTCCGGGGTCACCACCTCGACCTTCATGATCGGCTCGAGCAGAACGGACTTGCCCTTCGTCAGCGCCTCGCGGAACGCGGCCCGCGATGCGATTTCGAACGCCAGCGCCGACGAGTCGACGTCGTGGTACTTGCCGTCGACCAGCTGCACCTTGACGTCCACCACCGGGAAGCCGGCCACGACGCCGGAGCCCATCACGCTGTTGAGGCCCTTTTCGACGCCGGGGATGTATTCCTTCGGCACCGCGCCGCCGACGATCTTCGATTCGAACTCATAGCCCTTGCCGGGCTCRTTCGGCTCGACGACGATCGACACTTCRGCGAACTGACCGGTACCACCGGTCTGCTTCTTGTGCGTGTACTTGACYTCGGCCTTCTTGGTCACCCGCTCGCGGAACGCCACCTGCGGCGCGCCGATGTTGGCGTCGACCTTGTAGGTCCGCTTSAGGATGTCGACCTTGATGTCGAGATGRAGTTCGCCCATGCCCTTGAGGATGGTCTGGCCGGACTCCTGGTCGGTCGACACGCGGAACGACGGATCTTCCGCCGCSAGCTTSGCCAGCGCGACGCCGAGCTTTTCCTGGTCGGCCTTCGACTTCGGCTCGATCGCGATTTCGATCACCGGCTCCGGGAATTCCATCTTCTCGAGGATCACCGGCTTGTCGGGATCGCACAGCGTGTCACCGGTGCGCGCTTCCTTCAGGCCCGCCAGCGCGACGATGTCGCCGGCATAGGCTTCCTTGATGTCTTCGCGGTTGTTCGCATGCATCAGCAGCATGCGGCCGATGCGCTCTTTCTTCTCGCGGGTCGAGTTCACGACGCCGGTGCCGGACTGCAGCACGCCGGAATAGATGCGGCAGAAGGTGATGGTGCCGACGAACGGATCGTCCATGATCTTGAACGCCAGCAGCGCGAGCGGCTCCTTGTCGTCCGCCTTGCGCACGACCTCGTTGCCGTCCTCATCGGTGCCCTTGATCGCGGGCACGTCGATCGGCGACGGCAGGTAGTCGACGACGGCGTCGAGCAGCGGCTGCACGCCCTTGTTCTTGAACGCSGARCCRCACAGCACCGGATAGAACGCGCCGGTCAGCACGGCCTTGCGGATCAGGCGCTTCAGGGTCGCCTCGTCCGGCTCCTTGCCGTCGAGATAGGCGGCCATGGCRTCGTCGTCGAGCTCGACGGCGGCTTCCACCATCTTCTCGCGATATTCCTTGGCCTGCTCGACCAGGTCTTCCGGGATGTCGACATAGTCGAACTTGGCGCCGAGCGATTCATCGTTCCAGATCACGCCCTTCATCTTCACGAGGTCGACGAGACCCTTGAAGTTGTTTTCGGCGCCGATCGGCAGCTGGATCGCGATCGGCTTGGCGCCGAGGCGGTCGACGATGTCGGACAGGCACTTGAAGAAGTCGGCACCGGTCTTGTCCATCTTGTTGGCGAAGACGATGCGCGGAACCTTGTACTTGTCGCCCTGGCGCCAGACGGTCTCTGTCTGCGGCTCGACGCCCTGGTTGGAGTCGAGCACGCAAACGGCGCCATCGAGCACGCGCAGCGAACGCTCGACTTCGATGGTGAAGTCGACGTGGCCGGGGGTGTCGATGATGTTCAGGCGCTTGCCGTTCCAGAACGCGGTGGTCGCAGCCGAGGTGATCGTGATGCCACGCTCCTGCTCCTGCTCCATCCAGTCCATCGTCGCGGCACCTTCGTGCACTTCGCCGATCTTGTGGCTCTTGCCGGTGTAATACAGGATGCGCTCGGTGGTCGTGGTCTTGCCGGCGTCGATATGCGCCATGATACCGAAGTTTCGGTAGTCCTCGATGGCATGTTGGCGGGGCATGAGACTGTTCCTTAAATTCCGTTGTTCGCCTTACCAGCGATAGTGCGAGAAGGCGCGGTTGGCTTCCGCCATCCGGTGCACGTCTTCGCGCTTCTTGACGGCGTTGCCGCGGTTGTTCGACGCGTCGAGCAATTCCGCCGACAGGCGCTCCGTCATGGTCTTCTCGTTGCGCTCGCGCGCGGCCGAGATCAGCCAGCGGATGCCGAGCGCCTGACGGCGCACCGAACGGACTTCGACCGGCACCTGGTAGGTCGCGCCGCCGACGCGGCGGGAGCGAACCTCGATGGTCGGCATCACGTTCTCGAGCGCCTGCTCGAACACGCCGAGCGGCGGCTGCTTGGTCTTGGCCTCGATCATGCCGAGCGCACCGTAGACGATGTTTTCGGCGACCGACTTCTTCCCGGCGTACATCACCGAGTTCATGAACTTCGTAATGATGATGTTCCCGAACTTCGGATCCGGAAGAACTTCACGCTTCTCAGCAGAATGGCGACGCGACATCTGATCGTTTCCCGCTTACTTCGGACGCTTTGCGCCGTACTTCGAACGACGCTGCTTACGGTTCTTGACGCCCTGGGTATCCAGCACGCCGCGAAGGATGTGGTAGCGCACGCCGGGCAAGTCCTTGACGCGGCCGCCGCGGATCATGACCACCGAATGCTCCTGAAGGTTATGGCCTTCACCCGGGATGTAGCCGATCACCTCGAAGCCGTTGGTCAGGCGCACCTTGGCGACCTTACGAAGCGCCGAGTTCGGCTTCTTCGGGGTCGTGGTGTAGACGCGCGTGCACACGCCGCGCTTCTGCGGCGACTGCTGCAGCGCCGGCACCTTCTTACGCGACTTCTGCACTTCACGCGGATTTGCGATCAGCTGGTTGATCGTCGGCATGTAGCCTTCACCCTTTAGTTCGCGCGAAGCCTTGAATGGCYCCGCCAATTCTTCTCGGGAAAAGCCGTCCCGTACGGCCCGCTCGACGCGAATCAAATACCCGCGCAAAGCGAAATCGCGCCAACCACTCATCGCTGAGCGGAAAGCGCTTCGACGCCACAGAGGACCGCGATTCCGRACCGTTCAGCGTTCGCTGTYCGGTCCGCCACCGAGGTCATGCATCCGAATTAACTCTCAAGAGACSTGCTCAAGAGAACCAAAATCGTCCTGGCATTGCCTAGCTATCATCGACAGCGTTTGAGCGGCATTCGTCGAGGTTGGTGCCCGTCCGGCGCCTGAAAAAGGGCCTTCGGGTGTTCCGTTCCGACGCTGGCGTAGCTCACCGCCTGTCGTTAAGTGGGCGCCTTGTATAATCGAGAGATAGTGAAGTCAAGTAAAACGACAAGCAAAGAAACGCCTCTGGCAGTTGCGTATTTCGCATTTCGCCGGCGCCGGACCCACGTCGGATTATGACAGCCTCCGCGCCTCGCCCGACTCGATGGTGCCCCGGCGGAATCATATTATACCCGGGTAAAATATGAATAGAAACAACTCTCCCCAACTTAGACCCGAAGGCAAAGCTCGGAACTAAGCCTTTATTTGCCAATCGCAGCGCAAAAATTGCGGTCTACGGCCACGGAATCTCTCATGCGGTATACCGACATCGCGATCATCGGCGGAGGTCTTGCGGGCTCGACCGCAGCCGCCATGCTCGGCCGTGCCGGGATACCGAGCATCCTGATCGACCCTCATCAGGTCTATCCGTTCGATTTCCGCGTCGAAAAGATCGGCGGCGACCTCCAGCTCGCGCGATTCGCCAGCACCGGCCTCGCCGAATCCGTGCTCCGTTCGGCGACGCTGGACGGCGAGAACTGGATCGCGCGATTCGGCCGTCTGCTCGACCGGCAGCCGAGCCGGCAATACGGCATCATGTACGACGCGCTGATTGGCGCGGTTCGGAATGAAATCGCGGGATCGGCCGAATTCGTCTGCGACAAGGTCGTCAATGTCGCGACCAGTTTCGAGCGGCAGCGGATCGTGCTCGCCAGCGGCGAGGAGATCTCGGCCCGCCTCGTCGTGCTCGCCAACGGCCTCAATGTCGGGCTGCGCCGGATGCTCGGCATCGAGCGGCTGGTCACCAGCGCCTGTCATTCGATCTCGATCGGTTTCGACTTCGTGCCGGTGGGCCGTCCCGCCTTCCCGTTCCCGGCCATGACCTATTTCTCGGAGCGCCCGAGCGACCGGATTCCCTACATCACGCTGTTTCCGATCGGAAACCGGATGCGCGCCAACCTCTTCACCTACCGCCAGGCCGACGATCCCTGGCTGCGGGCGATCCGGCGTAGTCCGGTCGAGACGCTGAACGCCGCGCTGCCGCGGCTGCGCCGGCTCACCGGCGAATTCGAGGTCGCGGGCGACATCAAGGTCAGGCCGGCCGACATCTATGTCAGCACCGGCTATCGGCAGGCCGGCGTCGTGCTGGTCGGCGATGCCTTCGCCAGCACCTGCCCGGTCACCGGCACCGGGACCGACAAGGTGTTCACGGACGTCGCCCAGCTCTGCAACGTGCACATCCCGGCCTGGCTTGCGACCGACGGCATGGGCGAGGACAAGATCACCGCGTTCTACGACGACCCGGTCAAGACGGCCTGCGATGCCTGGTCGAACGCCAAGGCCTTCGACTTCCGCCGGGTCTCGATCGACAGCGGGCCATACTGGCAGGCGCAGCGCTGGGCGCGCTTTTTCAGCTATCTCGGCCGCGGCACGCTGCGCCGGCTGCGCAATCCGTCGGCGGCGCCGTCGGCGACCCGGCCGGCTGGTCATTTCAGGCAGCGTCCACAGGCCGCGGACAGGGCTTGAGGCTCGGATCAGCGGACGCCGCGTCCGGGCATCAGCCGCGCGGCGGCGTCACGCCTCCTCGCCTTCATCCTCCTCATCATCATCTTCATCGTCCGCGTCGTCGTCATCATCATCCGCGTCGTGGTTGAGGTGCCCCTGGTCGTCCCACAGCTTGCGGTAGACGCCGTTCCGGGCCAGCAGTTCCTCGTGCGAGCCGCGTTCGATCGCCCGGCCGCCTGAGATCACGATGATCTCGTCCATCTCGACCACCGAGGTCAGGCGGTGGGTCGACCAGATCATGGTGCGGCCTCGGGCGACCTTCAGCAACGTACGGTTGATCGCCGCTTCCGTGGTCTGGTCGAGCGCCGAGGTCGCCTCGTCGAGCAGCAACACGGACGGATTGCGGATCAGCGCGCGCGCGATCGCGATGCGCTGGCGCTGCCCGCCCGACAGGGTATCGCCGCGCTCGCCGACCGGCGTGTCGTAACGCTGCGGCAAGCTCATGATGTAGCGATGGATCTCGGCCTTCCTCGCGGCGTCCTCGACCTCCGCGTCGGTCGCGCCTTCCTTGCCGAGCCGGATGTTCTCGCGGATCGACATGTTGAACAGCATGTTCTCCTGAAACACGACCGCCATGTTCGCCCGCAGCGACTCGCGCGTCACCCGGCGGATGTCGACGCCGTCGATCGCGACCCGGCCCTCGTCGGGCACGTAGAGCCGCAGGATCAGATTGATCAGCGTGCTCTTGCCGGAGCCGCTGGGGCCGACGATGGCGATGCTCTTGCCGGCATTGAGCTTGAGGCTGAGATTGTCGAGCACCGGCGTCTGCGCCCCCTCATACTGGAAGGTGACGCGGTCGAACGAGATGTCGTGGGTGATGCGCGGCAGATCCGGCGCACCGGGACGGTCGGCGCCACGGGTCGGCTCGTCCAGCAACTCCTGGATGTGCCGCACCGCCGCCGCCGACTGGATCGACACCGGGATGAAGTGCATCAGATGGGCGATGTTGTATGACACYTCCCAGAATGCGCTCTCGAAGGTCACGAAGGTGCCGACCGTGATCTGGCCCTTGGTGGCGAGATAGGCGCCGATCGCCAGCACCACGAGGTGCAACAACAGCACCGAGATGGTGACGGTTCGCTCCACCATGGTCGACAGGAACATCGCCGACGCGGCCTTGGCGCGGACATCGCGGTTGCGCAACGTGAACCAGCCGAGCGCCCGGCGCTGCAAATTGAACGCCTTCACCACCGCTTGCGCTGCGACGTTCTCCTGCACCGTTCCGAGCAGCGCGGCCTCATTCTGCTTCTGCTCGTAATTGGCCTGCACCGCCTTCGGCGTCAGGATGCGCGGCCCGATCAGCGTGATCGGAAACACCAGCAGAGCGACCGCGGCGAGCTGCCAGTTCAGGAACAGCATCAGGATGATGCCAGCGATCAACTCGAGGAACGGCAACGCCGCGCTGTTGGCGAAGGTCTTGACCGAGCCTTCGAAGGCCGACAGATCGATCGAGAAGCGCGACAGGATCTCGCCGCGCTTGGTGCGCGCGAAATAAGCCGACGGCAGGTTCTGGACATGCTCGAAGATGCGCGTCCGGACGTCGGCGATGATGCCCGCGGCGAGCCGCGCATCCCAGCGCTCGTACCAGACCGCGATGATCGAGGTGATGATCCCGGCGACCGCGAGCACGCCGAGGATCTTGTAGAGCGCCTGGAAGTCCTCCTCGCCGAGCGCGTCGTCGATCAGGAACTTCAGGCTGAGCGGCATGATGACGTTGAACAACGTCTCGACCAGCACGCCGAAGCTGACGAAGGCGAATGGCTTGCGGTAGTTGGCGAGCAGCGGCCGAACGAAGCCGAAGATCGTGGAGAGCGCGCCGGCGGCTTCCTTGGCGGTGAAGACGACGAGATCCTCGTCGTCATCATCGTCATCGAGCTCGTCGTCCTCGTCCTCCTCCTCGTCGTCGGCCTCGTCAGCCGGCGCCGCGGCGGGCTTCGCGGTGCCTGCCGGCACGGGCGGACCGGACGCGGCGACGGGCTTCTTCTTCAGCTCGGGATCGTCGGCATCGGACCGGCTCGGATCGTCTGATGCAGGAGGTCTTGGCGCCATGAAACCAACCGATGCTCCACGGCCGGCATGACCGCAAATCGAAACCGCAGCGGCGAGCGCTGCGGCTGCGATCCTAAGCGATCAGGATGAATTCGGCAAAGCGTTTGGGCCGGCCGGCGCGTTGCCGCGGTGGTCCCTGGATCGGACATCGGCGCGACAGTTTGTCGACGCTGGGCCTGCGCCCTGCGCCCGTTGCCGCTAGTCGAGGTCGGCCTCGACCTTGTCGAAGAACGAATAGCGCAGGCTGTCGGAGTCGGTGTACCACTGCCCCGGCCCCTTGTTGGCGGCCAGCGTCAGCGCCCACAGCGCGTCGGTGCAGTCGCGGCGGTGCATCGACAGGTCGAAGCCGTTGCCGAAGAACAATTCCGACCATTCCCACCAGGTGCCGAGCTTCTTCACTCCGCGCAACAGGTCGTAGCGATCGATCACCGCCGGCGCCATGTCCGAGGTCACCGACGCGAAGATCAGGCCGGTCTTGACCACGCGGTTGAGCTCGCGCACCGCGCGCGGGACCTGCTTCTCGCCGAGATGGCACAGCGAGGTCTCGAACACGAAGTCGAACTCGTTGGCCTTGAACGGCATGTCGGCGATCGAGCCGAGCTTGTTGTACTTCTTCAGCGCCTTCGGCGTCTTGCCGTGAATGTAGCGGTTGTTCTCGATACCCCAGGCATCGATGCCGCGGTCGCGCAGCGCGCCGACCAGTTCGCCGCTGGCCGAGCCCGCCACCAGCAGCTTGTAGCCCTTCGCCCTGCCCCAGACCGTCTTGATCAGGTCGGTCAGATAGGCCGGGTCGGTGAAGTTGCGCCAGACTTCGCCGTAGGGGCCGGCACCGCGATAGTTCTCGAAATAGCTGCGGTCGATCTTGTCGGACAGTTCGGCGCCTTGCTGGGCGCGGGCGCGGCGCAGCCGCATCATCTCGGTGACGACGATGTCGGTCGCGGCATCGGAGGAATCGAGCAACCCGTTCAGCGTCGAATCGAACAGATAGTCGCCGACCACCACGATGCCGGGGTGGTCCTTCGGCTCGGGACGGTGATTGGTCATGACGTCGCGCACCGGCAGGCCGCCGGGCAGCGCGTTGACCGACGACAGCCAGCGATGGATCTTGCCCTCGAGGAAGTGCTCGCGGGCATTGCCGAGCGAGGCCGGCAGCGACTTCAGCGCGGCATCGATCAGTTCCTGGTCAGAGAGATTGGCGAAGGCGAGCGCGTCGGAGCCCGCGATCAGCCAGTTCAGCACACCGTGCTTGCCGACGTCGTGGCGCGCGCCCTCATTGTAGACGCAGCAGCCGCCGAACGCTTCCGACATGAACCAGGCGCCCGGGATCTTCTCGCCCCAGAACGGCTCRTCGAACAGCACCGAGACGCGCAGATARTGCGCCGGGCGATCGAAATAGGCGACGTGCTTGACCATCGACCGGCGCAGCTCCTCGCCGTCCCAGCGCATGGTCGCRAGCCAKGAGTGCGGCAGGCAGACCAGSACGAGGTCGAAGTCGCGGGTCTCCGGCCCCTTGCCGTTCATCATGTTGAGCTGGTAGCGGCCGGCCGCGGTCTTGCCGACCTTGAGGACGCGGTGGTTGAGCTGGATGTCGGCATCGACYTCCGAGCGCAGGCAATCGATCAGCTGCTCGTTGCCGTTCTGGATCGAATACAGCCCGATATAGCCGTCGACRTCCATCACGTAGTTCTTMAGCGCRTTGAGGCCGTTGGTGTTGTGGCTCTCGGTCGCGAGATCGGAGCGCGCCATCACCTTGAAGAACCGCTTGGCGGTCACGTCCTCGACCTCTTCATCGAGGATCTGCTCGGCGGTCTTGTAGGCCCACGGGTGCTCGTTGTCGTGAGCGCCGACGCCCTCGTAATATTCGATCGGCGACACCAGGTCGCTGCAACGCTTGCGGAACGCCTCGATCGCGGCCGCGGTCTTCGGCCCGTATTTGCGGCGCATGCCGGGGACGTCGGCGAGCAGCTCGCCGTCGAGATGGACCTGCTCGGCGTCCATCGGGATGGTTTGCAGGCCGAAATGCTGGATCAGCTCGCGCAGCGGGTCGGGTCCCGTCATCGAGTAGTCATAGATCTCGGCGACGCCCGCTTCATACATCGCGGGTGCGGTGTCGAATTTGCGCGTGACGATTTTGCCGCCGAGACGGTTCGACGCCTCGAAGATGGTGACGCGGCAGAGGTCGCCGAGTTTACGCTTCAAGTACCAGGCGCTCATCAGCCCCCCGGGGCCGCCGCCTACGATAGCCAAGTCGAGCATTATGAATTCCGTCGTCTCCGGCACTGCCGAGCAGCCGGTCTAAGTCACMCTAGCAAAGGCACTTTTTAGCCTGAAGGAAAGATGAACAAACTGCGTCCCTGCACCGCAGCAAGCAAAGAAAGCAGCAAAAAGGCCGGCAGAACGCCGGCCTTCTCGTTGGCTACCGTAGTCTTGCGGATGCCTATTCCGCGGGCGGCAGTGCCAGCGGCTCCGCTTCCGGGGCCGTCGGCACGATCGCCGCCTGCTGCTTCTCGCGCTCGTCGAGGATCAGCTTGTCGCGCTTGACCGCGACTTCGCGGATCCGCGCCATCGAGGCGCCRGTRCCGGCCGGGATCAGRCGGCCGACAATGACGTTCTCCTTGAGGCCTTCGAGCGGGTCGATCTTGCCGTTGACCGCSGCCTCGGTGAGCACGCGCGTGGTCTCCTGGAACGACGCCGCCGAGAAGAACGAGCGGGTCTGCAAGCTCGCCTTGGTGATGCCGAGCAGAACCGGCGTCCCCGTGGCGGGCTTCTTGCCCTCCTCCTTGGCCTTGGTGTTGAGCGCGTCGAACTCGATCTTGTCGACCTGCTCGCCCGAGATCATGTCGGTGTCGCCCTGGTCGGTGACCTCGACCTTCTGCAGCATCTGACGGACAATCACCTCGATGTGCTTGTCGTTGATGAGCACGCCCTGCAACCGGTARACCTCCTGGATTTCGTTGACCAGATAGGCAGCGAGTTCCTCGATGCCCTTGATCGCCAGGATGTCGTGCGGCGCCGGATTGCCTTCGACGATGAAATCGCCCTTTTCGACGATGTCGCCGTCCTGAAGGTGGATGTGCTTGCCCTTCGGGATCAGGTACTCGCGCGGCTCCTCGGTCTTGTCCATCGGCTCGATCGAGATGCGACGCTTGTTCTTGTAGTCGCGGCCGAAGCGGATCGTGCCCGCGGTCTCCGCGATGATCGCCGCATCCTTCGGCTTGCGAGCCTCGAACAGTTCCGCCACCCGCGGCAGACCGCCGGTGATGTCACGCGTCTTSGCGCTCTCGGTCGAGATACGCGCCAGGATGTCGCCGGGCATCACCTTCGCRCCGRTGTCGACCGACAGAATGGCGTCGACCGACAGCATGTAGCGGGCATCGCCGCCACGCGCGAGCTTCAGCACCTTGCCGTCCTTGCCCTTGACCACGATGGCCGGACGCAGGTCCGAGCCGCCGCGSGTCGTGCGCCAGTCGATGACCACGCGCTTGGCGATACCGGTCGATTCGTCGAGCGTTTCCGAGATCGACTGGCCTTCGACCAGATCCTCGAAACCGATCGTACCCTCGACTTCGGTGAGCACCGGGCGGGTATAGGGGTCCCACTCGGCGATGCGCTGGCCGCGCTTGACCATGTCGCCTTCGTCGACGTGCATCTTCGAACCGTACTGAATACGGTGGGTGGCACGCTCGGCGCCGTCGGCATCGACGATCGCAACGACCATGTTGCGCACCATCGCGATCAGGCTGCCCTCGCTGTTGCGGGCGATCGCCTTGTTCCGGATCACGATCTTGCCGTCGAAGTTGGATTCGACGAACGACTGCTCGTTGAGCTGCGCGGCGCCGCCGATGTGGAACGTGCGCATCGTCAGCTGCGTGCCGGGCTCACCGATCGACTGCGCCGCGATGACGCCGACGGCCTCACCGTGGTTGACCGGGGTGCCGCGGGCCAGATCGCGGCCGTAGCACTTGGCGCAGATGCCGTTGATCAGCTCGCAGGTCAGTGCSGAGCGGATCTTCACCTCCTGGATGCCGGCCTGCTGGATCGCGTCGACRTGGCTCTCCTCCATCAAGGTGTCGCGCTTGATGACGACCTCGTTGGTGGCGGGATCACGCACGTCATCRCAGGCCGTGCGGCCCARGATACGCGARCCGAGCGAGGCGACCACGGTGCCGGCGTCGACGATGGCGCGCATCTTGATGCCGAGCTTGGTGCCGCAATCGGTCTGCGTGATGATGCAGTCCTGCGCGACGTCGACCAGACGACGGGTCAGGTARCCCGAGTTCGCGGTCTTCAACGCGGTGTCCGCGAGGCCCTTGCGGGCGCCGTGGGTCGAGTTGAAGTAYTCGAGAACCGACAGACCTTCCTTGAAGTTGGARATGATCGGCGTCTCGATGATCTCGCCCGACGGCTTGGCCATCAGGCCGCGCATGCCGGCGAGCTGRCGCATCTGGGCCGGCGAACCACGCGCACCGGARTGCGCCATCATGTAGATCGAGTTGATGTCGGCATCCGCGCCCGCCGCCGTCTTCTTGGTGGACGAGATCTCCTTCATCATCGCCTTGGCGACTTCTTCACCGGCCTTCGACCAGGCGTCGACGACCTTGTTGTACTTCTCGCCATGGGTGATCAGGCCGTCATTGTACTGCTGCTCGAAATCCTTCGCCAGCGTACGGGTSKKGTCSACGATCTTCCACTTSSMCGCCGGCACGACCATGTCGTCCTTGCCGAACGAGATGCCCGCCTTGAAGGCGTTGTAGAAGCCGAGCGCCATGATGCGGTCGCAGAAGATCACCGTCTCCTTCTGACCGCAGTGACGGTAGACTTGGTCGATCACGCCGGAGATCTCGCGCTTGGTCATCAGCTTGTTGATGATGTCGTACGAGATCTTGGTGCTCTTCGGCAGCAGATTGCCGAGCATGACGCGACCGGCGGTGGTTTCGATCCACCGCTTCGACATCTTGCCTTCCTCGTCCATGCCTTCCCACCGGTACTTGATCTTGGTGTGGAGGTGGATGACCTTCGAATGCAGGGCGTGCTCGAGCTCGGCCATGTCGCCGAAGATCTTGCCCTCGCCGGGCAGGCCTTCGCGCATGATCGAGACGTAGTAGAGGCCGAGCACGATGTCCTGCGACGGCACGATGATCGGCTGGCCGTTCGCCGGATGCAGGATGTTGTTGGTCGACATCATCAGSACGCGCGCTTCCAGCTGCGCTTCGAGCGACAGCGGAACGTGCACGGCCATCTGGTCGCCGTCGAAGTCGGCGTTGAAGGCGGCGCAGACCAGCGGATGCAGCTGGATCGCCTTGCCTTCGATCAGCACCGGCTCGAACGCCTGGATGCCCAGACGATGCAGCGTCGGCGCGCGGTTCAGCAGCACCGGATGCTCGCGGATCACCTCGTCGAGAATATCCCAGACCTCCGGACGCTCCTTCTCGACCAGCTTCTTGGCCTGCTTCACCGTGGTGGAGAGGCCCTTGGCGTCGAGCCGCGAGTAGATGAACGGCTTGAACAGCTCGAGCGCCATCTTCTTCGGCAGGCCGCACTGATGCAGGCGCAGTTCGGGACCGACCACGATCACCGAACGGCCCGAATAGTCGACGCGCTTGCCGAGCAGGTTCTGACGGAACCGGCCCTGCTTGCCCTTCAGCATGTCGGCGAGCGACTTCAGCGGACGCTTGTTGGCACCCGTGATGACGCGGCCACGGCGGCCGTTGTCGAACAGCGCGTCGACGGCCTCCTGCAGCATGCGCTTTTCGTTGCGGATGATGATGTCGGGCGCACGCAGCTCCATCAGCCGCTTCAAGCGGTTGTTGCGGTTGATGACGCGGCGATACAGGTCGTTGAGGTCCGAGGTCGCGAACCGGCCGCCGTCGAGCGGCACCAGCGGACGCAGGTCCGGCGGGATCACCGGCACCACCGTCATGATCATCCATTCCGGCTTGTTGCCGGAGACGCGGAACGCCTCGACGATCTTCAGACGCTTGGCAAGCTTCTTGTGCTTGATGTCGGAGTCGGTCTCCGCCATGTCGGCACGCAAAGTCGCCTCGAGCTTCTCGAGCTCGAGACCCTTCAGCAGCTCGCGGATCGCCTCGGCGCCGATCATGGCGGTGAAGCTGTCCTGGCCGTACTCGTCCTGCGCCTTCAGATACTCGTCTTCCGACAGCAGCTGACGGTCCTTCAGCGCGGTCAGACCCGGCTCCAGCACGACGTAGTACTCGAAGTACAGGATCCGCTCGAGATCCTTCAGCGTCATGTCGAGCAGGAGGCCGATGCGCGACGGCAGCGACTTCAGGAACCAGATGTGGGCGACCGGCGCCGCCAGCTCGATATGGCCCATGCGCTCGCGCCGAACGCGCGACAGCGTCACCTCGACCGAGCACTTCTCGCAGATGATGCCCTTGTACTTCATCCGCTTGTACTTGCCGCACAAGCACTCGTAGTCCTTGATCGGCCCGAAGATGCGGGCGCAGAACAGACCGTCGCGCTCCGGCTTGAAGGTGCGGTAGTTGATGGTCTCGGGCTTCTTGATCTCGCCGTACGACCAGGACAGAATCTTCTCCGGAGACGCGATCGAAATCCGGATCTGGTCGAAGACCTGAGCCGGCGTCGTCGGATTGAAAAGATTCATAATCTCTTGATTCATGGTCTTCTCCTCGCGTGCCGATCGTCACCGGCAGCAAATTCGAAACTTTTAGTCAGCGCGCGCCCCACTCAACGTCCGGGCGGAGCGCGAAGGCCCGGCGCGAGAAACGCGCCGGGCATCGATCACAGCGTTACTCGGCGGCTTCCGACGTCGGCGCCGGTCCCACCTTGGAATTGTGCAGGTCGACGTTGAGGCCGAGCGAGCGCATTTCCTTGACCAGCACGTTGAACGATTCCGGAATRCCGGCCTCGAAGGTGTCGTCGCCGCGCACGATCGCCTCGTACACCTTGGTACGGCCGGCGACGTCGTCCGACTTCACGGTCAGCATCTCCTGCAGCGTGTAGGCGGCGCCGTAGGCTTCCAGCGCCCAGACCTCCATTTCGCCGAAGCGCTGGCCGCCGAACTGCGCCTTGCCGCCCAGCGGCTGCTGGGTGACGAGCGAGTACGGACCGATCGAACGCGCGTGGATCTTGTCGTCCACGAGATGGTGCAGCTTGAGCATGTAGATGTAGCCCATCGTCACCTTGCGATCGAACGCATCGCCGGTACGGCCGTCATAGACGGTCGACTGGCCGGAGGCGTCGAAGCCCGCGAGCTTCAGCATCTCCTCGATGTCGGCTTCCTTGGCGCCGTCGAACACCGGCGTTGCGATCGGCACGCCGTGGCTCAGGTTGCGGCCGAGTTCCAGCAGCTCGTTGTCGTTCAGCGACTTGATGGTTTCATCCTCGCCGTAGATCTTCTTCAGGGTCTCGCGCAGCGGCTTGAGATCCTGCCTCTGATAGTAGGCGTCGATGGTCTGGCCGATGCGCTTGCCGAGGCCGGCGCAGGCCCAACCGAGATGCGTCTCGAGGATCTGGCCGACGTTCATGCGCGAGGGCACGCCGAGCGGGTTGAGCACGATGTCCGCATGGGTACCGTCCTCGAGGAACGGCATGTCCTCGATCGGCACGATCTTCGACACCACGCCCTTGTTGCCGTGACGGCCGGCCATCTTGTCGCCGGGCTGGATCTTGCGCTTCACCGCGACGAAGACCTTGACCATCTTCATCACGCCGGGCGGCAATTCGTCACCRCGCTGSAGCTTCTCGACCTTRTCGAGGAAGCGCTGCTCGAGGCCCTTCTTCGACTCGTCGTACTGCTTCCGCATGGCCTCGATCTCGGCCATCAGCTTGTCGTTCGGCGAGGCGAACAGCCACCACTGCGACTTCGGATACTCGTCGAGCACCGCACGGGTGATCTTGGTGTCCTTCTTGAAGCCCTTCGGGCCGGCGATGCCCTGGCGGTTCTCCAGCAGCTCGGCGAGGCGGTTGTAGACGTTGCGGTCCAGGATCGCCTGCTCGTCGTCGCGGTCCTTGGCCAGGCGCTCGATCTCTTCCCGCTCGATCGCCAGCGCACGCTCGTCCTTGTCGACGCCGTGGCGGTTGAACACGCGGACTTCCACGATGGTGCCCTGCACGCCCGGAGGCACGCGCAGCGAGGTATCGCGGACGTCGGAGGCCTTCTCGCCGAAGATGGCGCGCAAGAGCTTCTCTTCCGGCGTCATCGGGCTCTCGCCCTTCGGCGTGATCTTGCCGACCAGGATGTCGCCGGCGCGGACTTCCGCACCGATGTAGACGATACCGGCTTCGTCGAGGTTCTTCAGCGCTTCTTCCGAGACGTTCGGAATGTCGCGGGTGATTTCCTCAGGACCGAGCTTGGTGTCGCGGGCCATCACCTCGAACTCCTCGATGTGGATCGAGGTGAAGACGTCGTCCTTCACGATCCGCTCGGAGAGCAGGATCGAGTCTTCGAAGTTGTAGCCGTTCCACGGCATGAACGCGACCAGCACGTTGCGGCCGAGCGCCAGCTCGCCGAGATCGGTCGACGGACCGTCGGCGATGATGTCGCCCTTCTTGACGATGTCGCCGACCTTCACCAGCGGACGCTGGTTGATGCAGGTCGACTGGTTCGAGCGCTGGTACTTCATCAGCCGGTAGATATCGACGCCCGACTTGGTCGGATCGAGATCCTCGGTGGCGCGGATCACGACGCGGGTGGCGTCGATCTGGTCGATCACGCCCGAGCGGCGSGCKGCGATCGCMGCRCCSGAGTCACGGGCGACCACGCCTTCCATGCCGGTGCCGACGAACGGCGCCTCRGCGCGAACCAGCGGCACCGCCTGGCGCTGCATGTTCGAGCCCATCAGCGCGCGGTTGGCGTCGTCGTTCTCGAGGAACGGGATCAGCGCCGCGGCGACCGAAACCAGCTGCTTCGGCGACACGTCCATGTAGTCGACCTTGTCCGGCGTCACCGGCAGCACTTCGCCGGCGTGGCGGCAGACCACCAGATCGTCGGTGAAGCGGCCCTTGGCATCGAGCGGCACGTTGGCCTGCGCGACGCGGTAGCGGCCCTCTTCCATCGCCGACAGATAGACCACCTCGTCGGTGACCCGGCCGTCCTTGATCTTGCGATAGGGCGTCTCGACGAAGCCGTATTTGTTGACGCGCGCGAACGTCGCCAGCGAGTTGATCAGACCGATGTTCGGACCTTCCGGCGTCTCGATCGGGCAGATCCGGCCGTAATGCGTCGGATGCACGTCGCGGACTTCGAAGCCGGCACGCTCGCGGGTCAGACCGCCCGGGCCAAGCGCCGACAGGCGCCGCTTGTGGGTGATCTCCGACAGCGGGTTGGTCTGGTCCATGAACTGCGAGAGCTGCGAGGAGCCGAAGAACTCGCGCACCGCGGCAGCCGCCGGCTTGGCGTTGATCAGGTCCTGCGGCATCACGGTGTCGATATCGACGCTCGACATGCGCTCCTTGATGGCGCGCTCCATGCGGAGCAGGCCGACGCGATACTGGTTCTCCATCAGCTCGCCGACCGAACGCACCCGGCGGTTGCCGAGGTGGTCGATGTCGTCGATCTCGCCCTTGCCGTCGCGCAGGTCGACCAGCGTCTTGATGACCGCCAGGATGTCTTCCTTGCGCAGCGTGCGATGGGTGTCGGGCGCATCGAGCTCGAGGCGCATGTTCATCTTGACGCGGCCGACCGCGGAGAGGTCGTAGCGCTCGGCATCGAAGAACAGCGACTGGAACATGGCCTGCGCCGAATCCAGCGTCGGCGGCTCGCCCGGACGCATCACGCGGTAGATGTCGAACAGCGCGTCCTCACGCGTCATGTTCTTGTCGGCCGACAGCGTGTTGCGGATGTAGGCRCCGACATTGACGTGGTCGATGTCGAGCAGCGGMAGGTCCTTGTAGCCCTGCTCGTTSAGCACCTTSAKCGACTTCTCGGTGATCTCYTCGCCGGCYTCGGCGTAGATYTCACCRGTCTTCGGGTTGACGAGATCCTCGGCGAGATAGTTGCCGACGAGYTCCTCGTCCGACATGCGMAGCGCCTTGAGGCCCTTCTCCTGCATCTGACGYGCGGTGCGCACGGTCAGCTTCTTGCCGGCCTCGAGCACCACCTTGCCGGTGTCGGCGTCGATCAGGTCRTTGATSGTCGAGTAGCCGCGGAARCGGTTGGCGTCGAACGGCACGCGCCAGCCTTCCTTGGTCCGCTTGTAGGYGATCTTCTTGTAGAAGGTCGACAGGATCTGCTCGCCGTCGAGACCGAGCGCGTACATCAGCGAGGTCACGGGSAKCTTGCGGCGGCGRTCGATACGCGCGAAYACGATGTCCTTGGCGTCGAACTCGATGTCGAGCCAGGACCCGCGATACGGAATCACGCGCGCGGCAAACARCAGCTTGCCGGACGAATGGGTCTTGCCCTTGTCGTGGTCGAAGAACACGCCGGGCGARCGGTGCATCTGCGAGACRATGACGCGCTCGGTGCCGTTGACSACGAAGGTGCCGTTCATCGTCATGAGCGGGATATCGCCCATGTAGACGTCCTGCTCCTTGATGTCCTTSACCGACTTGGCGCCGGTYTCCTCGTCGATATCGAACACGATSAGGCGCAGCGTCACCTTGAGCGGCGCCGAGAAGGTCATGCCGCGCTGGCGGCACTCGTCGACGTCATATTTCGGCTGTTCGAAYTCGTAGCGRACGAAYTCGAGCATCGAGGTRCCGGAGAARTCCGAGATCGGAAACACCGAGCGGAACACYGCCTGCAGSCCCTCGTCGAGGCGGCCGCCGGCCGGCTCGTCGACCATCAGGAACTGGTCATAGGACGCCTTCTGAACCTCGATGAGGTTCGGCATCTCGGCGACTTCCTTGATGTGACCGAAAAACTTGCGTACGCGTTTGCGACCGGTGAATGTCTGCTGCGCCATCGTGGCCTCTCATTTTCGTCGCCTTTGTCTGGCGAACCTTCCGGGACRCGACTGCCATCGGCCCCGGGTTGAATTTCGAATCGTCCCGAAGGAACGAAGCCWGYGSTSAGGAATTAAATCCCMGKCCCGGCYYCMATYGCCYTCAAAACGCAAAACGACGCGCGGGGCGCATCACTGCACCCGCTCGTCCAAACGCTCCGCTTCACGGACTGAAAAAGCCCGAAATCTGACTGTCTCCCAACGGCCTAGCCCRRGGACCCTGCCGTCCCCGCCACCGACCGTGTTTTTCCGCTGCCAAYCCCATATGGGTAGGCAATAATGGAGATTCGAGGGTTAAGTCCACGGATCCCCACACTTTCTTGTGTCCGRCGCGCCACGCGACRACCTGTCGCACGCCGTTTGCATGGCCCGGGAGCGCCCTGCGGCGCTCCCGGATCGCGCATTACTTGAGCTCGACCTTGGCGCCAGCCTTCTCRAGCTGAGCCTTGATCTTGTCGGCTTCGTCCTTGTTGACGCCTTCCTTGACCGGCTTCGGAGCACCTTCGACGAGGTCCTTGGCTTCCTTCAGGCCCAGGCCGGTGATGGCGCGGACTTCCTTGATGACCTCGATCTTCTTGTCGCCGGCGGCAGCCAGCACGACGGTGAAGTCGGTCTTCTCTTCAGCCGGAGCAGCGGCACCGCCGCCAGCAGCCGGGCCGGCCACCGCAACGGCGGCAGCGGCGGAGACGCCCCACTTTTCTTCGAGGAGCTTGGCGAGTTCGGCGGCTTCGAGCACGGTGAGGCTCGAGAGGTCGTCGACGATTTTCTGCAAGTCAGCCATTGATCTGTTTCCTTAAACGTTTGGTTCGAACCAGGTTTGAGATTAGCGAAGGGTCAGGCCGCTTCGCYCTTTGAGGCATGAGCCTGRATGACGCGCGCGAGCTTGGCCGCGGGCGCGTTCGAGAGCTGAGCRAGCTTGGTCGCCGGCGCCACGAKGAGGCCAACGATCTTGCCGCGCAGTTCGTCGAGCGACGGCAGTGAGGCGAGCGCCTTCACGCTGTCGACATTCAGGACGGTTTTACCCATCGAGCCGCCAAGGATGACGAACTTCTCGTTCGCCTTGGCGAATTCGACGGCAACCTTTGGCGCCGCAACCGGATCGTCCGAAGTAGCGATCACGGTCGGCCCCTTCAGCAGGGARCCGATGGCAGCGACGTCAGTGCCTTCAAGAGCAATTTTGGCGAGACGGTTCTTCGAGACCTTCACCGAYGCGCCCGCCTGCTTCATCTGCATGCGCAGCTTCTGCATCTGGGCCACGGTGAGGCCGGAATAGTGAGCAACGATCGCAACCGACGTGGCCTTGAAGACCCCGTTAAGTTGTTCGACCGACTCCTTTTTTGCCGCTCGTTCCACAGCAAGCTCTTTCCGGTTGGCGGCCTTTCCGCGAAGGCAGGACCGCCGGGTTGCACCCATCGTCCCGCCCTAAACCTGATCCGYAGGGSYGCTAAGACCCTTCGGACATGCCGGGCAAGACGACATCTAGWAGCCTGCCCTCCCASARCCTTGCGGCCATGGGCTGTCGAGGTTCGAACCAAACCAGCCTTCCAGCCGCGACCATGCCGCGACCTGAAGTGCAAAATCCGGTCTTCACCCGTCTATGCAGGCCATGCGATTAAGCCGTTGAAAACACGAAGTTCTCGCGGGCGCCTGCAGTCTTGGACAGGATCAAGGCACTTCAGCACGCTGAAGGCCCCTGCTCTCACTCCATCAGAGGCGACGGGTCTCCTTCCTTTCGAGCATCCTTGCGGCATGCGGAAAGGAATGATCTCCTATCATCTCAGGTTTTCGGAATGCGAGCACGGACATGCCAGCAAGTGCCAGCACGCCCGGAAGGCGCTATGTAGCCGGTCCTGCCCGGCTTGCCAAGAGCAAATATTGGACCAGTTCCGACAGAGGTGTGCGGAACTTGGTCATGCCTTCGAGGTCGGCCTCTCAGGCGCCCTTGACCGCATAGGGCAACGGCCGGCCGGCAAAGAACGCGTCGAGATTGGCGATGACGCAGTCCTGCATCTGTCTCTTATACACATCTAGATGTGTATAAGAGACAGGCGCTATGTAGCCGGTCCTGCCCGGCTTGCCAAGAGCAAATATTGGACCAGTTCCGACAGAGGTGTGCGGAACTTGGTCATGCCTTCGAGGTCGGCCTCTCAGGCGCCCTTGACCGCATAGGGCAACGGCCGGCCGGCAAAGAACGCGTCGAGATTGGCCAGCACGCAGTCCTGCATCGCGACATGCGATTCCAGGGTATGGCCGCCGAGATGCGGCGACAGCACCACGTTCGGCAACGCGGTCAGCGCATCCGGCGCATGAGGCTCCCTGGCGAACACGTCGAGGCCGGCGCCGGCGATGGTCCCATCGGTCAGCGCCGCGACCAGCGCCGCCTCGTCGATGACGGAGCCGCGCGAGATGTTGACGACAATGCCGTCGCTGCCGAGCCGGCGCAGGATGTCGGCATTGACCACGCGCTCGGTCTCCGCACCGGCGCGCACGGCGACCATCAGCACGCTGCACCAGTCGCTGAGCGCCTCAAGGGTCGGAAAATACTGGTAGGGCACGTCGTGCCTCGAGCGGCTGAAATAGCCGACCTCGGTCTCGAAGCCGGCGACGCGGCTTGCGATCTTGCGGCCGATCTCGCCCATGCCGTAGACGCCGACCTTGCGGCCGAGCATGCCGGCCTGCGGCCGCATCATCGGCGACGGCTTGGCGCCGGCCCAGTCGCCGCTCCGGACATAATTGTCGGCCACCAGCAGACGGCGCACCGACGCCAGCATCAGGGTCAGCGCCGTGTCGGCAACCGACGCCGCATTCGCCCCCGGGCTGTGGCCAACCGCGATCCCGCGCCTGGCGGCCGCAGCGAGATCGACGCCATCATAGCCGGTGCCGTAGCAGATGATCGCGCCGAGCTTCGGCAGCAGGTCCATCGCGTCGCCCCGGAGCGGCGTGCCGCCAGCGGTGATCATGGCGCGGATACCCGCGAGTTCCGCGGCCGGAAATGCTTCGTCCAGCCGCTTGCCAGCGGCGTTCAGCAGCTCGAAGCGCTCGCCGAAGCGGATCAGCTGGGCCTTGGGAAAACGCGAATAGACCAGAACCTTATCGGGCATTGTTATTGTTTCCTGCGAGAGGCTTCAGATCTTGTCTTGGCGCGCTTTCTTCATGCGAAACGGAAGTAGCTTCGCTCGAAAACGCTTTGGCAAAACAAAGGGCGGAATCGGTTGCCCGATCCCGCCCTCTCTATCTCGTTACGGCCAGAGATCTCAGCCGAGGATCGTGCCCGGCTCGACCTTCACGCCCGGGCCCATGGTAGAGGACACCGCCACGCGCTGGATGTAGGTGCCCTTGGAACCCGCGGGCTTCGCCTTGGAGACCGCGTCGGCGAGCGCCTTAACGTTCTCGACCAGCTTGTCCTCGGAGAACGAGGCCTTGCCGATGCCGGCCTGCACGATGCCGGCCTTCTCGACGCGGAACTCGACCGAACCGCCCTTGGCACCCTTCACGGCGTTGGTGACGTCCATGGTCACGGTGCCGATCTTCGGGTTCGGCATCATGCCGCGCGGACCGAGCACCTTACCGAGGCGGCCGACCAGCGGCATCATGTCGGGAGTTGCGATACAGCGATCGAAATCGATCGCACCGCCCTGCACCTTCTCGACCAGGTCCTCGGCACCGACGACGTCGGCACCAGCGGCCTTGGCTTCCTCGGCCTTCGCGCCACGCGCGAACACGCCGACGCGCAGCGTGCGGCCGGTGCCGTTCGGCAGGTTGACGACGCCGCGGACCATCTGGTCGGCRTGACGCGGGTCGACGCCGAGATTGATTGCGATCTCGATCGTCTCGTCGAACTTCGACTTGGCGCGCTCCTTGACCATCTTGATGGCATCCGCGAGCGGATAGAGCTTTTCGCGGTCGACACCCTCGCGGGCCTTCTGCAAACGCTTTCCGATTGACATGGCCCGTTACCCCGCAACTTCCAGACCCATCGAGCGGGCAGAGCCCTCGACCATCTTCATGGCCGATTCGATGGWGTCGCAATTSAGATCCTTCATCTTCTTCTCGGCGATCTCGCGCACCTGCGCCTTGGTCACCTTGCCGGCCTTGTCGCGGCCCGGCGCCTTCGAGCCGGACTGGATCTTGGCAGCCTGCTTGAGGAAGAAGGACATCGGGGGGGTCTTCATCTCGAAGGTGAACGAACGATCGGCGTAGATCGTGATCACCACCGGAATCGGCGTGTTCTTTTCTTCCTTCTGCGTCTGGGCGTTGAACGCCTTGCAGAATTCCATGATGTTGAGGCCGCGCTGACCAAGCGCGGGACCGATCGGGGGCGAGGGATTCGCCGCACCGGCCGGGACCTGAAGCTTCAGGTATCCGGTCACTTTCTTTGCCATTTAGTACTCCTGTTGTGCCGGCGATGCCGGCGGTTTCAGGTTCCGTGGTTCGGTTGAAGGGGCTGGCGACCGCCTCCTCCCTCCCACGGCCTTTGCTTGACGCGAGGCGTATACCTCACGCCGTCCGGTCAGACCACCTTTTCGACCTGACCGAATTCCAGTTCCACCGGGGTCGCGCGGCCGAAGATCGACACCGCGACCTTCACGCGCGAGCGCGCCTCGTCGATTTCTTCCACCACGCCGGAGAACGAGGCGAACGGGCCRTCGGCCACGCGCACGTTCTCGCCGATTTCGAACGACACCGACGCCTTCGGACGCTCCACGCCCTCCTGCACCTGGTGCAGGATCCGCATCGCYTCGGCTTCCGARATCGGCATCGGCTTGTTTTCCGCACCGAGGAAGCCAGTGACCTTCGGGGTGTTCTTGATCAGATGGAACGCCTCGTCGGTCAGCTTCATCTTCACCAGCACATAGCCCGGGAAGAACTTGCGCTCGGCGTCGATCTTGCGGCCGCGGCGCACCTCGGTGACCTTCTCGGTCGGCACCAGGATCTGCTCGAACAGATCTTCCAGCCCGCGCTGCTTGGCCTGTTCACGGATCGATTCCTGAACCTTCTTCTCGAAGTTGGAATAGGCGTGAACGATGTACCAGCGCTTGTCCATCAATTGAGTTCCAGTGCTCATCAGTGGATGCCCAGTATCAGGGTGATGAGATAGCGGATGATCTGATCCGCGGCGAAGAAGAAGATCGAGGCCAGCGCCACCATCACGAACACCATGATGGTGGTGATGGTCGTCTCGCGGCGCGTCGGCCAGGTGACCTTGGCGGTCTCCGAGCGYACTTCCTKCAGGAATTTGAACGGGCTGAAAGCCATCGTGAGATCCGCGTCCGTCTCCGGACGATTGCAACGTTTCAAGGAATCCGAACAGCCGACCTTGCGGACCCAGCCCTCGTTTGGAAGGTTGAGCCGATAAACGAGCTCGATTGTTCGGGGAATTAGGCCGCGCCGGATATCCGCCATCAAAGCGGGCCGGCTGCGAGTGCCGGGTATCTACTGCGAGAGGAGCCAAACGTCAAGATCGGCAGCGTCGCGCCCCACCCCGGCCGCAGCTGCGGCGAACCGGGACAGAGCCCCTCAAATCAAGCACTTAGGCGCACGGCTGGAGCTAGATTGGCCTCGCCCATCCACCGCCGCGGCCGGGTCGATCACCCGGCAAAGCTGTTCTGGACCGCCTGATCCAACGTCGAGCCGCCGACATAGCGCTGCCGCAGCTCGCGCTTGAGCAGCTTGCCGCTCGGGTTCTTCGGCAGGGCATCCACGAAGATCACCCGCTTCGGCACCTTGAAATGGGCCATCGACGCCGCGCAATGCTTGATGACGGTATCGGCATCGAGGCTCTCGCCGGCCTTGACCACGACGATCGCGGTCACCGCCTCGATCCAGCGCGGGTCGGGCAGCCCGACCACCGCGACCTCCGACACCGCCGGCAGCCGGTAGACCATCTCCTCGACCTCGCGGCTTGCGACATTCTCGCCGCCGCTCTTGATCATGTCCTTCACGCGATCGACCACGGTGAAGTAGCCGTCGGCGTCGACAACAGCGAGATCGCCGGAGTGAAACCAGCCGCCGGCAAACGCGGCCGCGGTCTTGACCGGATCGTTGTAGTAACCGGACAGCAGGTGCGGCGAGCGGTGCACGATCTCGCCGACCTCCCCCACCGCGACGTCGGTCATGTCGGGCTTGACCACACGGGTCTCGACATTGATCGCGGGCTTGCCGGCGGAGCCGGCCTTCGGCAGTTGGTCCTGCGGCGCGAGCACGGTCGCAAGCGGCGCGATCTCGGTCTGGCCGTAGAAATTCCAGAACTGCACATCCGGCAGCCGGCGCTGCAATTCGAGCAGCACCTCGACCGGCATGATCGAGGCGCCGTAATAGCCCTTGCGCAGGGTCGACAGGTCCGTGCGATCGAACGCCGGCGAGCGCAGCATCGCGATCCAGATCGTCGGCGGCGCGAAGAACGAATTGATCCTGTGGGTCGCGATCAGCGCCAGGACGTTATCGGGCACCGGCTTGCCGGTGATCAGGCTGGTGGCGCCGAGGTAGATCGCGGGTCCGAGGAAGACGTCGAGCTGCGCGCAGTGATAGAGCGGCAGCGCGTGCAGCACGGTGTCGTCGGTCGCCATGCCGCCGTCGATGATGCAGCTGACATACTGCCACATCACCGCTTCATGGGTGAGGATCGCGCCCTTCGGCAGCGATTCGGTGCCGCTGGTGTAGATGATCTGCGCGGGGTCGCGGCTGTCCACCGACACGTCCGGCGCCGACGCATCGCTGTGCAGCAAACTGTCGAATGTCGTGATGCCTTCAGGCGCGGTCGCGGCATCTTCACCGGGCAGCCAGATCAGGGTCTCGACCGCCGAGCCCTTGGCCGCCGCGGCATGCGCGGTCTCCACGAAGTCAGGGCCGACCGCGAGCAGCCTGGCGCCTGAATTGGCGAGGATGAAATTGATCTCATCGGGATTGAGCATGAAGTTGATCGGCACCAGGATCGCACCGATCCGCGCCACCGCGAAGCGCAGCGCGGCGAAGCCGTGCGAATTGCGCGACAGCACCGCGACGCGGTCGCCCTTCGCGACGCCAAGGCCGATCAACCCGCGGCCCAGCCGGTTGCAGATCGCGTCCATCTCCGCGAAGGTCCAGCCCACCTCGCCGCAGATCAGCGCGGTCTTGTTTGGGTAGCGCTTCGCCGACCGGCGCAACAGATCGCCGATGCTGTGCTCACGGGCGCGCTGGATGGTCGCTGCGATGTCTTCGCTCATGTAGTCCCTCCCGAATGTGCTTGTTGTCGTTGTCCTGCCTTCGCCGCGCCGCCGCTATTGCCGGGCGGCGTAGGCGTGTTCCATGTAGGTGTGCTCGACCGAACGATCGAGCGAGGCGATCTTCTCGAAGCCGCGCCGCCAGTCCTGCAGATGCCGCCGCGTCCACAGCACGCCGGCCTCCTTGTCGCGCCGCCTGATCGCATCGAGCATATGGCCGTGCGCCTCGACGAGGCGCGCGCCGCCTTCCGGCACGCCGCCGACGATCATCTCGGTGGTCGGAAAGAACAGCTGCGCGGCGGGCTCGCGGGCRAGCTGCAACACGCGGTTCTGCGAGGCCTTGGCCATCAGCACGTGGAATTCSGCGTCGAGCTCGGCGAGCTCGGCGGGATTGCCGACCACAGCAGCGCTGCGCTCGAGATTGCCGGCGAGCTCGGCGATGTTCTCATCGGTGGCGCGCTCCACCGCGCCCTCGACGCTCGCGATCTCCAGCGTCATCGAGGCCTCGAACAATTCGCGGAACGTCACCTCRTGCAGGATCAGCGCGCGCGACAATCGCGTGGCGAGCTTGTTGTAGCGCGGCAGGCAGGCTTGCAGGCGGCGGCTGGAATCGCGGCGGATCAGCCCGCCCTCCTCGAGCACGCGGATGCCTTCGCGCACCGTCGAACGATTGACGCCGAACTGCTCCACCAACTGCTGCTCGGTACCGATCGGCTCGCCCGGCTTGATCCGGCCGTTGATAATCTCGCGCTCGATCGCGTCCGCGACCTTCTGATAGGCCGGCGCGACGTCGATGCGCCGGAACAATGGCGTGGCGGGCACCCTGGGCTCCCGATTGTTGTTTGTCGGACAAAGCTAGAGGAAGGCCGATGAACCGTCAAATGCGTCCATACCGGCTGGATTGTCGCACCTGGCGGGCCAGAATTGACACTGGAACCGGGCAAATCTAGCTTTGTCGGACAAACCGATAAGAACACCCTGGGAGGACGCTTCACCATGAAATCCATCGCCACGAGTCTGTCCGCCGCCGGCCTCTTCGCCGCCGTGCTGGCGGGGCCTGCGCTCGCGCAGCAGACACCGCTCAAGATCGGCGTGCTCACCGATTTCCAGTCGGTCTATTCGGACATCGGCGGCGCCGGCAACGTCGAGGCCACCAAGATGGCGATCGAGGAATTCGGCGGCTCGATATTCGGCAAGCCGATCGAGCTCGTCACCGCCGATCCCCTCAACAAGGCCGACGTCGCCGCCACCATCACCCGCAAATGGTACGAGGCCGAAGGCGTCGACATGATCATCGACATGCCGACCTCGGCGACCGCGCTCGCCGGCATGGAGATGTCGAAGCAGTTCGAGAAGATCATGATCGTGACGGACGCGGCGAGCTCCGACATCACCGGCAAGTCCTGCTCGCCCTATACGCTGCACTGGACCTACGACACCTACGGCAACGCCCACACCGTCGGCAGCGCGATCGTGAAGAACGGCGGCGACACCTGGTTCTTCATCACCGCCGACTACGTGTTCGGCCATTCGATCGAGCGCGACACCGGTGACGTGGTCCGCGCCGCCGGCGGCAAGGTGCTCGGCAGCGCGCGGCATCCGCTCAACACGCCGGACTTCTCGTCCTTCCTGTTGCAGGCGCAGGCCTCGAAGGCCAAGATCGTCGGCCTCGCCAATGGCGGCGGCGACACCATCAACGCGATCAAGCAGGCGTCCGAATTCGGCATCGTCGCAGGCGGGCAGAATCTGGCCGGGATCGTGATGTTCATTTCCGACATCCACAGCCTCGGGCTGAAGCTCGCGCAGGGGCTGATCATCACCGAGGCGTATTATTGGGATCTCAACGATCGCACCCGCGCCTTCGGCAAGCGCTTCTTCGAGCGCACCAAGCGGATGCCGACGATGAACCAGGCCGCGACCTACAGCGCCACACTGCACTACCTCAATGCGGTCAAGGCCGCCGGCACCAGGGAGACCAAGCCGGTACTGGCCAAGATGCGCGCCACCCCGGTGCGCGACGCCTTCACCGACAATGGCGTGGTGCGCGAGGACGGCCGCATGGTGCACTCGATGTTCCTGTTCGAGGTCAAGAAGCCCGAAGAATCGAAAGCGCCGTGGGATTATTACAAGCTGCTCGCCGAGGTGCCCGGCGACCAGGCGTTCCGGCCGCTCAAGGACGGTGGCTGCCCGCTGGTCAAGTAGCCGGAAACGATCATGGCCGGGGTCCAGGACCTCGGCCAAAGTATTCAAATTGTTGGCTTAAAAGCTGGCAGGAGTGGCAGGGCTCGAACCTGCGACCCCCGGTTTTGGAGACCGGTGCTCTACCAATTGAGCTACACTCCTGCAGGGAACCGACGTCGCCGCCGGTTCGCGCCGTTTCAAGCACAAGGCATGGCCGGTTTGCAAGGGCTGAGCGCTGAAGCTTCTGTTCATTGCAAAACTTCTGCGTCAGACTTCCACCATCACGCCTCGTCGGCACCTCGCCGCAAGAATCAAGAGCCCGGGAGAGACCATGAACGCCCAAACCGCCACCAAGCATGCCGCCAGCCCGGCCACCCCGTCCCTGCCCTTGGCCAAACCCGAATCGATCGGACTGTCGGGCACGCGGCTACAGGCGCTGTCCGACACGTTCAAGCGCGAGGTCGACAAGGGAACTGCGCCCGGCTTCACCGTGCTGGTGGCGCGGCGCGGCCAGGTCGGCTGGTTCGACGCGATCGGCCGGCAGAGCCCGACCGCCGCGGCACCGATGACGCATGACACGGTCTTCCGCATCTTCTCGATGACCAAGCCGATCGTCTCGGTCGGCATCATGCAGCTGCTCGAGGACGGCCACTTCCTGCTCAACGATCCCGTCGCCAAGTTCATCCCCGAATTCGCCGAGACCAAGGTCGGCGTCGAACGCGACGGCAAGCTCGAGCTGGTCCCCGTGCAGCGGCAGATGACGATCCAGGATCTGCTGCGCCACACCTCGGGTTTAACCTATGACCACACCGGCAACGGCCCGGTGCAGGAGCTCTACAAGCAGTCGCGGCTGCGCAGCCGCAAGATCACCAATGCAGAGCACGCCACCATGCTCGCCAGCATGCCCTTGGTCTGCCAACCGGGCGCCGAATGGAATTACAGCCGCTCCACCGACATCCTCGGCCGCATCATCGAAGTCGTCAGCGGCAAGACGCTCGGCGAATTCCTCACCGAGCGCATCCTCGCGCCGTTGCAGATGAACGAGACCGCGTTCCACACGCCCGAAGCCAATGCCGGCCGGCTGGCCGAGGCATTTGGCAACGATCCCTGGACCAATGAGAAGGTGCAACTGTTCAACATGCTGGAGAAGCCGGCGATGGAATCCGGCGGTGGCGGACTGGTGTCGACCACGATGGACTATGCCCGCTTCGCGCAGATGCTGCTCAATGGCGGCTCGCTCGACGGCACCAGGATCATCGGCCGCAAGACGCTCGAATTCATGGCCTCCGATCACCTCGGCGCCGGCGTCAAGGTTCAGGGCACGCTGGTGTCGCCCGGCCACAGCTTCGGCCTCGGCTTCGCCGTGCGCATGCAGCAGGGCATCGCAGCGTTCTCCGGCTCGGTCGGCCAGTACTTCTGGAGCGGCATGGCCGGCACGTTCTTCTGGATCGACCCGCGCGAAGACCTGATCGCGGTCTTCATGATGCAGGGCCCGGGCCAGCGCGAATACACCCGCTCGCTGGTGAGGAACGGGGTGTACTCAGCAGTGGAGTGATCGCTGCCTCCCCTCATCAATGCTGTCATGCTCCGCGAAAGCGGGGCATCCAGCACGCCGCGGCGGTCGTGATGAATCGAGAGGCCTCGGCGTACTGGATCACCCGCTTTCGCCGGTGATGACGAGATGAATGCGTGGCACGCTCTGCGCACCAACGACGATCAGCTGATCGTCGCGCCGCCGTCGATCACCACGGTCTGGCCGGTCATGAAGTCACCGGCGCGCGAGCCCATCATCACCGCGCAGCCCGCGATCTCGTCCGGCACGCCGATGCGCAGCAGCGGCGAGCGCGCGGTCGAGGCCTTCAGATTGTCCGGATTGTCCCACAGCGCCTTGGCGAAGTCGGTCTTGATCAGGCCGGGCGCGATGCAGTTCACGCGGATATTGTGCTTGCCGTACTCACAAGCCAGGTTGCGCGCGAGCTGCATGTCGGCGGCCTTCGAGATCGCGTAGGCGCCGAGGATGGTCGAGCCCTTGAGGCCGCCGATCGAGGACACGATGATGACGGAGCCGTCCTTGCGCTCGATCATCTGCGGCACCACCATCGAGATCAGCCAGTTGTTGGCGACGATGTTGTTCTCGAGGATTTTTCTGAATTGATCGTCGGAGATGCCGGCGAGCGGGCCATAATAGGGATTGGACGCCGCGTTGCAGACCAGCACGTCGATCTTGCCGAAGGCGCGGTTGCTCTCGTCGACCAGGTTTTGCAGGTTTTCCTTCGAAGAGATGTTGGCCGCGATCGCAACCGCAGTGCCCTTGCCGTAGCTGTCGTTGATCTCCTTCGCCACCTGCTCGCAGACGTCGGCCTTGCGCGAGGAGATCACGACCTTGGCGCCGTGCTCGGCCATCCGCTCGGCGATCGCGCGCCCGATGCCGCGCGTCGAGCCGGTGATGACGGCGACTTTTCCCTTCATGTCGAACAAGGTCATGGTTCTCTCCCTGATGTAAGATGTTTGAGTTCTGCGTTTAGCTTAGGCAGTGATGCGGTGCTGCGATAGCAGCAATCACGCGAGCTTGCTCGCCGGCCGCACTTCGGGCCCGGACGGCTGATGCATCGCGGCGTGGCGCGGATCGGCGATCCAGGGCTGCTGGTTCACCATCGGCAGCCGCCAGGTCGACAGGCCGACACCCGCGATGTGATCGAGCCGCGTCACCGAGACGTTGTCGACGTCGAAGGACAATCCGCGATCCGGCTGGCCGCCGAGCGCAAGGCCGACCGCGGCACGGATCACGCCGCCATGGCCGACCGCGATGATGTTCCGGCCCGCTTCCGCAGCCGTGATCCGCACGATCGTGCGGCAGACCCGCGTGTAGAGGTCCATGAAACTCTCGCCGCCCGGTGCGGGCTCGTTGACGTCGGCAAACCAGCTCCGGCCGGGCGGCTGGCTGGCGAGCAGCGCGGCGCGGTTCATGCCCTGCCACCGGCCGAGATGCTGCTCGGCGAAATCCCGCTCCTGCGTCATGTTGGCCGGCTTCGGAAATCCAGCGGCCCAGATCGCTTCTGCGGTCTGGTGCGTGCGCTTGAGGTTGCTCGAATACCAGACCGCGTCGCGCGGCAGCATCTTGGCAACTGCCTCGAACACTTCGACGTCGCCGGTGTCGCAGTCGATGTCCTCTTGGCCGTAGATGTTGCCGCCGTCGCTGCGCACCGGCGCGTGGCGAATCCACCACCACCGCGTCACCGTCACGTTTGGCTTGTCTGGATTGGACATCGGATGAGCCCTTCAATACTGTCCCCCGTCGCTGTACGTCACGCCGCACACCGTCTCAAGTGCTTCGGACGTTTGAAATTTTGTTTGAATTCCGTCGCGCGGCAAAGGCGCCACGGACCACGTGAACAGGGAGAACCTCATGGGCCGCCTCGAAGGCAAATCCGTMATCATCACYGGCGCCGGYAGCGGCATCGGCCGCGCGGCGTCGCTGCTGTTCACCARGGAAGGCGCSAGRCTGATYGCGGTCGAYCGTACCGATGGCGTCAACGAGACCGCSAAGCTGGTGCRCGATGCCGGCGGCACCGTCGAAGCCGTSACCGCCGATGCGGGATCSGAGAGCGAYGTGAAGGCCTTCATCGAGAAGGCGGTTTCGAARTACGGCAAGCTCGAYGCGATCTGGGCCAATGCCGGCGTCAGCGGCGGCCTCGTTCCGCTCGCCGATCAGACCCCCGAGCATTGGCAGGAGGTGCTGCGCGTCAATYTGATCGGSCCGTTCCTCGCGATCAAGCATTCGATYCCGCACATGACCAAGCAGGGCTTTGGCTCGATCATCCTCACCGCRTCGGTCGCGGGCCTGAAGGCCGGCGCCAGCGGACATCCCTACGGCGCGAGCAAGGCCGGCGTCATCAGCCTGGTGCAGACCACCGCCTACTCGCTCTCCGGCACCGGCGTGCGCRTCAACGCGGTCTGCCCCGGCCTGATCGARACCGGCATGACCAAGCCGGTGTTCGACCGCGCCAAGGAGCGCGGCACCCAGGACAAGATCGGCCAGCTCAATCCGCTGAAGCGCCCCGGCCAGCCGCACGAACTCGCCGCGATGGGGCTGTTCCTGGCCAGCGACGAAGCCTCCTACGTCAACGGCCAGGCCATCCCGGTCGACGGCGGCCTGACGGCATCGATGCCGTATACCGGCAAGCCGGTCTAACGACCGCGCACTTCATCGTGTCATCGTCGTCCCGGCGCAGGCCGGGACCCATACGCCGCAGCACGACTTGCAAGCGGGACTCGGTTCGCCGGCATCGTGCACCAATCTGCATTTGGGGTGATGGGTCCCGGCCTGCGCCGGGACGATGGCGAGGATGTTGCACGAGCTGTGAATCAGCTCCTTCGTTCTCGCGACATGAACCGTCCGGGACGCGTCCGCGCGCGCACAACACGTTCTTTTCCCTTTCGCAGTTTCGTTGCTATGGTCGGGCGATCCGTTCCCGTTCATGGCGCCATTCATGCAAACCCCACGTCCCGACCGTATCCGCAAAATGTTGGCCGACCTCGTCGCCTTCGACACGGTGAGCGATCGTTCCAACCTGCCGCTGATCGATTACATCGAGCGTTACCTTGCCTCGTTCGGCGTCAGCGGTGAGCGCGTCGTGGATGACACCGGGCAGAAGTCCTCGCTGTGGGTCACGATCGGCCCCCGGGACAAGGCGGGCCTGGTTCTGTCGGGGCATACCGACGTCGTGCCGGTCGCGGGGCAGGACTGGACCCACAACCCGTTCGAGCTCGTCGAGCGCGACGGCAAGCTGTACGGCCGCGGCACCACCGACATGAAGGGCTTCGTCGCAGTCTGTCTTGCCATGGTGCCGGAGATGGTCGATGCCGGCCTGAAGACGCCGATCCATCTTGCGATCTCCTACGACGAGGAGATCGGCTGCGTCGGCGTGCGGCCGATGCTGCGCGAGGTCGCGCGCAAGAGCGTGAAGCCGCTCGGCTGCTTCGTCGGCGAGCCGACCCGGATGCAGGTGATCATCGGCCACAAGGGCAAGCACGGCGTGCGTGCCACCTTCCGCGGGCTCGCGCGTCACTCCTCGATCGCGCCCGACGGCGTCAACGCCATCGAATACGCGGCCGACCTGATATCAGAGATTCGCCGCCGCGCCGCGCTGCTGGCCGCGGATGCCGAACAAGACAGTCTCTACGACGTCCCGCACTCGACGCTGCTCACCAGCATCGTCCACGGCGGCGCCGCGCTCAACATCGTGCCCGACCAGTGCGTGGTGGAGTTCGAATGCCGCGGCATTGGGATCACCGAGTCCAGACAGGTGACGGACGCGATCGTCGCCTGGGCCGAGGCGGAGATCGAGCCGAAGATGCGCGCACGGCATCCGGACTGCGGCATCGACTTCGCGGAGATCCTCGACTATCCCGCGCTCGATACCGCCGCCGACGCCCCGATCGTCACGCTCGCCAAGCAATTCGCCGGTCGCAACGACCACGCCAAGGTCGCCTTCGGTACCGAGGCCAGCCTGTTCACCAGCATGGCAGACGTGCCGTCGGTGGTGATCGGCCCCGGCGGAATCGCGCAGGCGCATACGCCGGACGAATTCGTCGAGATATCGCAGCTCGAGGCGTGCGGAGACTTCGTCGCGCGACTGATCGCGCATTGCGCGAAGTGAGACGGCATGTGTGGACGGATTGACGAGGCGTCGCCCGCCGTTTCTTGCGTCAGGCCGAAGTTCGCCCCAAGCCGTGGGCTCACGGATGCACAGCAAGGGCCGATTGGCACAGGCAGGGGCAGCCTATTCGGCGGAGCAGGATGATGGTCGAGAAGCGTCGGCGCGGCGCTGCCCTCGAGGATGCGATCCTCGACGCAGCCTGGCAGGAATTGCTCGATCGTGGTTATGGCGGCTTCACGATGGAGGCCGTCGCGAAACGGGCAGGCACCAGCCGGCCCGTTCTGGCGCGCCGGTGGGCAAGCCGATCCGATCTCGTCGTCGCCGCCATTGCGAACTACAACCAGAGCAACCCGGTTAGAACGCCGGATCTCGGGAACGTCAGGGACGAGCTGGTCTCCCTGCTCCAGAAGTTCTCGGACCGTGGAGCGCGGACGATGCTCCGGGTCCTGCTCAGCATGGGTGACTACTTCCTGGAGACCGACACCAATCTTGCCGATCTGCGTCGACGGCTCGTTGGCGACGGCAAGCTGAAAGAGGTTTTGCACCGAGGCGTTGGCGAGGTCCTTCAACGAGGCGTCGAGCGAGGCGAACTGGATCAAAGCAGGCTGACGCCGCGAATATCGACCCTGCCCATCGACCTGATTCGCCACGAGGTGCTCATGACGCACCGGCCCGTATCGAAGAAGGTGATCGAGGAGATCATCGATACGATCTTTCTGCCACTGGTGACGGCACGCCCGCGCCGGAACTGAATCACCTGACATTCGAGCGGCGCCTCGTCGGCATCTCAGGCCCGGCTTCCATACCAGCTCGCGGCCGGAGTTCGGCCGGGATGCGGCATCTGATCGGCTCGAGCACGTCACCCTCGCCACAAGATACATATGCGCATCTTATTGACAGCGCGCACCTGCTCCATTAGATGCATAATCGCATCTTATGCCACAGGGAGTGCAGTATGCCCGTCAAGCCGAGTTCCGAGGCGCGCGGCCGCAATGTCCTGATCTCCGGTGCGAGCATCGCCGGGCCGGCGACGGCATATTGGCTGAACCGATACGGCTTCGCCGTGACCGTGGTGGATCGGGCTGCCACCATCCGAAGCGGCGGTTACCCGATCGATGTAAGGGGTACCGCGATCGACGTCGCGGAACGCATGGGCGTGTTGCCGCAACTCCGCACGGTCCATATCGATACGCGGAAGCTGACGTTCGTCGATGCCGGCGGACATCCGATCGCCGCGATCTCGCCCGAAGACCTGGCCGGCGGAATGACCAGCCGTCACGTCGAGCTGCCGCGCGGCGTGCTCGTTTCGATCTTGTATGATCTGACGCGGCACATGCAGGTCCGTTATCGGTTCAACGATTCGATCGACGCGATCGACGACGATGGGGCCGGTGTCGACGTCCGTTTCAGCAGCGGGGCGAAGCAGCGCTTCGATATCGTGATCGGCGCGGACGGCATGCATTCGAACACCCGCGCCCTGGCGTTCGGGCCGGAAGCACCGTTCCACCGCTATCTCGGTTTTTGCTTCAACCTGTTCTCGCTGCCGAACGAGCTTGGTCTGTCGCGCGAGGCCGTGATCTATTCCGAGCCGGGCCGCCTCGCCGGCGTGTATGCGGTTGGCGAGAGCCATCTGCTCCAGGCTTTCCTGAATTTCGCTGCCGACGAACCACCGTTTCGTTCGAATGCTGACGTCGACCAGCAACGCCGGCGGACGGAAGAACTTTTCCGTGATGGCGGTTGGGAGGTTCCTCGTCTGGTCGCGGCCATGCGACGCGCGGACGACCTGTTCTTCGACACAGTCGGCCAGATCCATCTGCCGCGCTGGTCGTCCGGCCGCGTGGCCCTCGTCGGCGACGCTGCTCACGCGCCCTCATTCCTGTCGGGACAAGGCACGAGCCTCGCGCTGGTTGGCGCCTACGTGCTTGCCGGAGAGCTGGCGGCGCATGGTGATCCCGCCCATGGCTTTGCGTCCTATGAGCGACTGGCACGGCCATTCATGGAGGCGAACCAGGCCCTCGCCCTGAACAATGGCGGGACCCTGCTCATGCCACGCACACAGGAGGAACTCGATGCCCGCAACGAAATACTTGCGACGATGCGAACGTCGGGCCCGGCCCCATCCTATGGCGAGCGCACCAGTCAGGTCCACAACTCGCTGAAGCTGCCCGACTACACGCACTTGATCGTCGGCTGAGCGGGGGTGTGGGCAAGGATCACAGACTGTTTGTCGCGCGGCCGACGGCGCATTGCGCGGAGCGAAAGCGGAAACAATTGCGCAGCCCGTATGAGCGAAGCCACAGGCCGGAACGATTTGCCGGGTATCGCTCCGCTCACCCAGGCTACGAAACTGCCTATGGCTTGTCGTACCGACCGTTCAGCATCAGCGCGAGCACTGGTGCGGCGCCCCGCTCCATGCGTCGATGGTTGACGAACGCGGAGCATTCGACGAGCGCATCGTATTGCTCGCGGCAACGCCGCTGAAAACCCGGCGCGTCGTCGATACGAAGAATGAGCACGCCACCCTTGGGAACTGATACACTCGTCATGCCGCTCGGAGGGTCATCGACGTATGTCATGCAGTCGATCCACGCGTCCATGTTGCGTCCATAGAAGTCGGGAAAGCCGAGCGTCGATTGGAAAACAGAATGAAAGCTGTCCCAATCCTGAATCTGGTCGACCGGAATTGTGATGATCATGGCGCGCCAGCGTAGTTGGCATGGTGCGGTTGCGCCAGCTTGGATCAGAGCCCATCCGGCGGCAGGCCGGGCCCGGTTGCGGCCGGGCGGAGCTTGTCGCGCTTGCGCTCGCGGTAGAAGGCGTAGAGGCCGGAGGCGACGATGATCGCGGCACCGGCGAGCATCGCGCCGTCGGGCTTGTGGCCGAACACGAGGTAGCCGAGCAGCATCGCCCACAGCAACGCGGTGTAGCGGAACGGCGCCACCGCCGAGATGTCACCCGTGCGCAGCGACACGATGATGCACTGGTAGCCGATCAGGATCAGCACCGCGGCGAATGTGAGCAGGCCGAGGGCATGGCCGGACGGCGCCTTCCAGCCGCCGAGCGGCACCAGCACGGCGGCGCCCGCAGTCGTCACCGTCACGGTCGTGAGCAGCGTGATGAACACGGTCGGCAGCTCCTTCGGGATGCGCCGGGTCGCCAGATCGCGCACCGCGCAGAAGCCGACCGACGCCAGCGCCAGCAATGCGGCCTGGCTGAAACCTTCGGCGCCGGGCCGGACGATGACGAGCACGCCAATGAAGCCGGCCGCGATCGCAAGCCATCGTCGCCAGCCGACCGGCTCGCCGAACACCAGCGCCGCGCCCAGCGTGATGACCAGCGGCAGCGCCTGGAAGATCGCCGACGCGTTGGCGAGCGGAATTTGCGCGATCGCCGACAGATAGGTCAGCGTGCCGCCGATCTCGCCGAGCACGCGCAAGCCCACCGGCCAGATCAAGAGCGCACGGAAGCTGCGCAGCGCATCGCGATACCACGCCAGCGCCGCAACCAGTACCATCGCGACCACGCCGCGGACCAGCAGGATCTCCCCGATGTTGAGCTCCGCCGACACCGCCTTGGTGATGGTGTCGTTGGCCGTGAAAGCGGCCATGGCCGCAGCCATGAACAGGCTGCCGCGAAGATTCGAGGACAGAGGCAAGGTGAAAGCGTCCGATCAGGACCAGGGCGGGAAACAGCGACCGGATTGACTTGCCAAAGCGGCGTGGCGAACTCAAGTCACAGATGGCTACAGGATGGAAACATGCCGTAGCGCAAATTCGGTGAAAGACGGATGAGCGGAAACTCCCCCTCACCCGGATCGCATCTGGCGATGCGATCCGACCTCTCCCCGCAAGCGGGGCGAGGTAAAAAGAGAAGCGGCGCGAGCTGTGAGCATCGCGCCGCTTGTCATGTCAGGTTGCGCCGGCCTTCTGCGCGTATTCCCACGATGCCTTCGACAGCGGCACGGTGCGCGCGGCCGACTCGAGGGCCTTGGCATTGGCAGCGGTGCCGTCGCGGACGCGGCCCGCAATGCCCTGCGTAATGCCGGCGAGGCGGAACAAATTGTAGGAGAAGTACCAGTTCAAGTCAGGCACGGCCATGCCGGTGACGTTGCAGTAGATCTGCGCAGCCTCATCCTGGCTCGGGATGTTCAACGCCTTGAGGTCGGCATTGGCGAGGCCCGGCATGGTCCACTGCATCAGCAGATAGGTGAAGTCGGCCATGGGGTCGCCGAGCGTCGACAATTCCCAGTCGAGCACCGCTTGCACCCGCGGCTCGGTGGCGTGGAAGATCATGTTGTCGAGGCGATAGTCGCCATGCACGACCGAGACACGCTTCTGCTCCGGCACCGTCTTCGGCAGCCACTCGGCGAGCTTTTCGAACTCGGGAATGTGCTGCGTCTCGGAAGCGCGGTACTGCTTGGTCCAGCGATCGACCTGGCGCGCAAAATAATTGCCGGGCTTGCCGAAATCGCCGAGGCCGATCTTCTCGGGATCGAGGACGTGCAGCTTCGCCAGCGTCTCGATCTTGCTGGTGAAGATCTTGTGGCGTGCATCGGGCGCCTGGCTCGGCAGCGTCGGATCCCAGAACACCCGCCCCTCTTCCATCGACATGATGTAGAAGGCCGAGCCGATCACCGCATCGTCGGTGCACAGCGCATAGGCTTTCGCGACCGGAAAATTCTGCTTGCCAAGTGCCGCGATCACGCGGAACTCGCGGTCCACCGCATGGGCCGACGGCAACAATTTACCGAACGGCCGGCGGCGCATCACGTAGTTGCGGCCGGGCGTCTCGAGCTTATAGGTCGGGTTGGACTGGCCACCCTTGAATTGCAGGACCTTGAGCGGGCCCTGATAGCCCTCGACGTGCTCTTTCATCCAGGCGTCGAGGCTGGCCTCGTTGATACGATGGCGCTCCTCGACTTCCCTTGTCCCGGAAAATTCCTCGTCTTTCCTGACGCCGTCCGCCACGGTGACGCTCCCTCAACACGTTTCTTGGGAGCGCCATTGGACGCTCCCTTGTTGACGGGAGCGCCTTTGCAGCGCTCCCTCGATCAGGCTGGCGCACCAGCCTGATTTCTCTTTTTCATTCTGAGCACGATGCGGTCGCGAACGCTATGCGTTCCCGGTCATGCTCAGTGCGACGTGTTTGCATACTTCCGAACTTCAAGCCTGGCAATGGCGCGATTGTGCACCTCGTCCGGACCGTCCGCCAAGCGAAGCGTGCGGATGTGGGCATAGGCGCGCGCCAGCCCGGCATCGTCGGAGACGCCACCACCGCCATAGGACTGGATCGCCTGGTCGATGATCTTCAGCGCCATGTTGGGCGCTGCGACCTTGATCATGGCGATCTCGGCCTGCGCGGTCTTGTTGCCGACCTTGTCCATCATGTCGGCTGCCTTGAGGCAGAGCAGACGATTCATCTCGATGTCGGTGCGGGCCTCGCCGATGCGCTGCTCCCAGACCGAGTGCTCGATGATCTTCTTGCCGAACGCAGTGCGCGAGGTGAGCCGCTTCACCATCTTCTCCAGCGCTTCTTCAGCCTGGCCGATGGTGCGCATGCAGTGATGGATGCGGCCCGGACCGAGACGGCCCTGCGCGATCTCGAAGCCGCGGCCCTCGCCGAGCAGGATGTTTTCCTTCGGCACGCGAACGTTCTCGAGCAGCACCTGGGCGTGGCCATGCGGCGCGTCGTCATAGCCGAACACCGGCAGCATCTTCTCGACCTTGATGCCGGGGGTGTCGAGCGGCACCAGGATCTGCGACTGCTGCTGGTGCTTGGCGGCGTTGAAGTCGGTCTTGCCCATCAGGATCGCGACCTTGCAGCGCGGATCGCCGACGCCCGACGACCACCATTTACGGCCGTTGATGACGTAGTGATCGCCGTCCTTCTCGATCCGGGTCTCGATGTTGGTGGCGTCGGACGAGGCGACCGCCGGCTCGGTCATCAGGAAGGCGGAGCGGATCTCGCCGTCCATCAGCGGCCGCAGCCATTTGCGCTTCTGCTCCTTGGTGCCGTAGCGGATGAACACTTCCATGTTGCCGGTATCGGGCGCGGAGCAGTTGAACACTTCCGACGCCCAGGAGATGTGGCCCATCTCTTCCGACAGCAACGCGTATTCGAGATTGGACAATCCCGCGCCGTGGAATTCGTCATCCTCGTGCGAGGACGGCGGCATGAACATGTTCCAGAGGCCTTCGGCCTTTGCCTTCTTCTTCAGATCCTCGAGGATTGGGATCACCTTCCAGCGCGGGCCTTCGGCGTCCTGCTTTTCGTAGATCGGCACCGCCGGGCGGACGTGCGTTTTCATGAAAGCCTGAACGCGCTCAAGCCACTCCTTCTGCCTGGCCGACATCGTGAAATCCATGGGACGCTCCTCGTTTCCTAGACTTTGGGCCGCACTGTCCACCCGGCGCCCGGACGCCGCAAGGGCGTTCGCGGGACCGGCGCGGTGGTGTGCCAGAATGCCGCCCGCATTGTTGCGGATTGACATTACCGGCTGTTCAAACGATAGTTTCATACAAATGTTTGAAATGCAACTCCCTGTCGTCTTCGTCGTTCCGGCGCATCGCGCGCAGACCGACTGAAAGGCTCTCAGCCATGGCCAGCGATCACACCCGGTCCGCCATTCTCGCCGCCGCCGAGCGACTCTATGCCGACCGCGGCTTCGGCGACGTCACACTGCGCGACATCGTCGCGGAGGCGAACGTCAACCTCGCGGCGGTGAACTATCATTTCGGCTCCAAGGACGAACTGATCGCGGAGCTGTTCGTCACCCGCAGCATCCAGACCAACCGCGAGCGCCTCAACGAGCTGAAGGCCGCGGAAGAGAAGGGCGGCGGCCGCGCCACGATCGAGGACATCATGCGCGCCCTCGTCGGCCCGACCTTGCGCGGCTGCCTCGGCCCCGACCGCGAAGGCTCCACCGCGGCGCGCTTCATGATCCGCGCCTCGATCGAATCAGTGCCGCCGATCCGCCGGATCAAGAACCGCGAGGTCGACCATTTGCGCAAATTCGCTGCCGCGATGCGCCGCGCGATGCCGGCGAGCAGCGACACCGAGCTGTATTGGGGCCTGCACTTCGCGCTGGCGATGGCCCACCACACCATCCGCGAGAAGGAACGCCTGCTGCGGCTCTCGGAAGGCAAATGCGATCTCGACGACGTCCGCGCCATCATCGATCGCGTGGTCACGGTCTCGGTGATGGCGCTGACGATGGGCGAGGTGCCAAGCAAGCCGGCCGCGCGGCCGGCGATGGTGCACGGCCGGCTGACGCGGCAGGACCTGTGAGCCGCCACGCGGCGGCACAGCCTATTCGATGAAGTAGAACGGATTCGGCACCTTGAAGGTCATCTCGGCGTGTCCGCCGACGAGATCGCTCTTCTGATCGCCGACATTGGCGATAACCGCAAAGCCCTTGCTTTCGATGTCGGCGCGCGCGGCCGTCTTGTGGATGCTGACCGAGCCGGTCGAGGCCGGATCGCGCATGTAAAGATGATCTCGCGCGATGCCGTCGAAGCCCGCCAGTTGCAGATTGCGCAACGTCCAGACGCTCGCCATCTCCTTGTTGTGCTCCTGCTCACGTCGGCCTGTGACGAAGAACACCTCGACCTTGGTGCAGGTGGCGGCCTGGTCGATGCAGCGGGCGAGCTTGTAGAGCTCAAGCGTCGGACCGATCGCGGCGGCACGCGCGCTCTGCTGCCAATCGAGGTCGCCGCAGGGATCGCCGACCTCGGTGAAATCGCAGCGGCCGCCGGGCGTGCTCGGGATATAGGCGTAGTCGTCCTGGTAGATGCGAGGCCAGTTGAACAACGAGGTCTCGTCGATATCGAGTACGACCGCCGGACGCTGGACTTCCGGCGCTCGCGCCGTCACCCACTTCCGCGCATTGCCGAGCACCGCGGCGATGTCGTTCTCGTAAGCCGCGCAGCGATAGGTCAGCAGCCGCTTCTTGAAGAGGTCGATATTGTCGGGCTCGCCGGCATCGGCCGCCGGCGCTGTGCCGGCCTTGTCGCAGCCGAGCCGCGGATCGACCGGCGTCCCGGTTTGGGCGAACGCCGGACTGCCGGCGACGACAATGGTCGCAACGAGGGCGCAGAGACAACGCAGGGCAATATTCGTCATCGGATCATCTCCCGGTGAAAACCGGAAGACTACGATCACAAGTTGCACGAATTTAAGACAGGCGCGCGGTCCCTCGCCCGCCCTCAGACCATCGCGATGGCGTCGATCTCGATGTCGAACGGCCCGGTCCATTCCGGGATGCAGACGAAGATCCGCGCCGGCAGATCGTCCCCGAAGTATTTTCGGTAAATTGCATTGAAGGTGGCGAAGTGCTTCGCCGAGGTGCAGAAGATGTTGCACTTCATGACGTTGTCGAACGAGGCGCCGGCGGCTTCCAGGCACTGCCTGAGCTGCTCCATCACGAGCTCGCTCTGGCGCTCGATCGACGCGCCTGCGGCGATCTCGCCGGTGGCGGGATCGAACGGCGGCAGGCCGGAGACGAAGATCACGTTGCCGGCGCGCGTCACCGCGGACGCCGGCGCCTTCCAGCGCTCCAGCCAGCTTGAGATCGGTTCGACGCGGACCACTTCCCGTTTCATGATGGGGACCTTCGATAAGAGGATCGATGCCGCCAATCTAGCAGGAAGATGTCAATGATGCTTCGATATCGGTCGAAGTGTTAAAGCATCTCGCGGTAGACCGCGACGGCGGCCGCTACGAGTGCGGCATTGCCGGAGGCTACGGTGCCATCCGGCATTGCCCTGCCGTCCTCGAGACCGACCCTGGTCGACCAGCGCCGACGATGCGCTTCCTCGAGCAGTGGCCAGACCGTGGCATCGAAACCATGCAGCAGGATTTGCCGGTGCAATTCAGCGCGGTTCAGGATCGAGGCGATCTCGTCGACCGCCTGCAACGCCTTGCTGTGGTCCTGCGCACCGATCTCGATCATGACCCGCAACACCGACCCGTGTCCCGGAAGGCCGATGAAGCGCTCGGCATCGGCGACCGATGCGAGGCCAGCCTCGATGCCGACACCGTGGCCGCGCAGCAGGTTCATCACCTCCGGCGCGTCGGGTTCGGAGAGGTTGACCGATGCATAATCGGGCAGCTCACGCCACGCCGTGATCGCAGCCCGCGTGCGCTCGACGTCGTTCTCGATCCACGCCCCGGTCGAGACACCGACCAGGGTGCCCGGACATGTCCGCCGAACCGCAGCCACCGTCTGATCGATGCAAGTCAGGCTCTCGCGACGCTCGGGGTCGCGCGGATGGATATGCAGCTCGGCGGCACCTGCCGCGACGCAGGCTGCGCTGTCCTGCGCAATCGCAGCCGCGGTCAACGGGAGATGCGGATGGAAATCGACGGGACGCGCGCCGTTGAGACAGGCCTGGATGATCATCAGCGGACGCGCCTCATCAACGTGGCGATCGATCGCGTCAGGTTAATGCAGCGGCGGCGGCTTGTCACCGCCGCCGTGCCGGCACGCGCCTACAGGATCCCCTGCGCCTTCAGCCCTTCGACCTTGGCGTCGTCGTAGCCGATGGTCGCCAGCACGTCCTTGGTGTCGGCGCCGAGCAGCGGCGGGGCGCGGTAGTCGGTGATCGGGGTGCCCGAGAAGGTCAGCGCGTTGCGGATCAGCGACAGGTTCGGCTCGAACGGATGATCGACCTTGACCCGCATGCCGCGCGACTGCACGTGCGGGTCGCTGAACACCTGCTCGAAATTGTTGATCGGGCCGGACGGCACGCCGGCCTCCTCCAGCTTCTCCAGCCAGTAGGCCACCGGCTTCTTCAGGAACAGGCCGGCGAAGATCGCCATGATTTCCTTGCCGTGCACGACGCGGTCGTTGTTCTTGACGAAGCGCTTGTCGTTGGCGAGCTCGGGCTCGCCGAGCACCGCGCAGGTGCGCTGGAACTGGCCGTCATTGCCGACCACGAGCATCAATTCGCCGTCGGTACAGCGGAACACGCCGGCCGGCATGCCGCCATTGCCCCAGGTGCCGCGGCGCGGCGGGGTGGTGCCGTTGACGAGGTAGATTTGCAGCCAGTGCGACAGCGAAGCGATCACGGTGTCGAACAGGCAGACGTCGATATGCTGCCCTTCCCCGTTGTTGGCGTCGCGATGGTAGAGCGCCGAGAGGATGCCGATCGAGGTGTTCATGCCGGTCATGTAGTCGACGATCGAGGGGCCGACCTTCATCGGGCCCTCGCCCGGCTCGCCGTCGATATGGCCGGTGACGCTCATCAACCCGCCCATCGCCTGAAGGATGGCGTCGTACCCGGCGCGCGGCGCGTAGGGCCCGGTCTGACCAAAACCGGTCACCGAGCAATAGATGATGCCGGGGTTGATCTTCTTGATGGTCTCGTAGTCCAGGCCGTAGCGCTTGAGGTCGCCGACCTTGTAGTTCTCCATCATCACGTCCGCCGTCTTGGCGAGCTCGCGGACGATCGCCTGCCCCTCGGGCTTGGCGATATTGACGGTGACCGACTTCTTGTTGCGGTTGGCGCAGAGGTAGAACGAATTGTTGTTGTTCTGCTTGCCTTCGGGGTCGGCTAGGTAGGGCGGGCCAAAGGCGCGGGCGTCGTCGCCGCCGCCGGGCCGCTCGATCTTGATCACTTCGGCGCCGAGATCCGCCAGCATCTGGGCCGACAGCGGGCCCGCGAGCACCCGTGTCAGGTCGAGAATCTTGATGCCCGAGAGTGGCAGAGCCGACATGAAGCATTCCTCCGATATCTTGCGAATTCTGATTATGCGGCGCCGGACCCGTCCCAGCGGTGTCCTTGGGCGCCAGAGCTTGCCGATACACCATTTTGGTGCCGCGAGCACTGCATTGTCGGCATGAAGCCATCCCTGGACGGCCTATGTGCGGCGCACCGGCGGAGCCGTCGGGGAACCGGTCGCGAGAATCGTGCGGATTGCCGCCACGCGAAATTGTGAAGATGCCGACACCGATTTGCCGCAGCGTCTGCGGTAATTTACCTCCGACGAGGAGGAGACCATGCGGACGATCACGACGGTCGGGCTGCTGCTGACCCTGCTTGCGGCCGCAATGCCGCCGGCGGACGCGCGCGGCGGCCATGGCCATGGCGGCGGACACAGTCACGGCATGCATGCCGGCGGCGCCATGCGCGGCGGCGGATTTGCCTCCGACAAGCGGCACGGCGATGACGCCTATACCAAGGCGGCCTCCGATGAGGAGGACCGCCTGCTCAACAGCAAGCTGAAGAGCATCTGCCGCGGCTGCTAGCTCACTCAGCGCGAGCGGATTGCGGGAATTTCAGGAGGCGACGGCCTGCCGCGGCTGCGCGGTGGCGCCGATCAGCTTGCCGATCTCCGGCTTGCAGCCGCCGCAATTGGTGCCGGCCTTCAGGCAACGGCCGATCGCCTCGACGCTGGCGGCACCCTTCCTGATCTCGGCGGTGATCTGGTGCCGTCCGACGCTGAAGCAGGAACAGACGATCGGACCGACATCCTCGCCCGCACCGAACGGGCGTCCGGCAAGCAGCGACATTCGTGCATTGGCCGACAATTGCTGCTCGGCGAACAGCCCGGTCAGCCAGGCCCGCGACGGCAGCGCGTGGTCCGGCGCGATGAACACACAGCCTGCGAGCCGGCCGTCGCGCACCGCGGCGTAGCGGAAGCGGCCCGCCGCCGGATCGCGATAGGCGAGCCATTCGATCTCGACGCCGTCGAGCCCGAGCTGCGCCCGCGCCCAATCGCGCCAGCTCTCCGGGCGGACGTCGAGCGCAAGCTCCAGCCGCGTGCCCTCGCCGGCCTTGCCGTAGACCCAATAGCCACCCATCGGACGCTTGATCGCATCGCGGCTCAGGATGAAGGCGTGCCATTTCGGCGCGTATGGATCGGCCTTGACCGGCGTGTGCTTCGACTCCGGCTGGCCGGACAGCGGATCGACCACCGGATTGACCAGCGCGTTGACGCGGCCCTCGCCGGCGAACGCCTCGTTCCAGTGCATCGGCACGAACACGCAGCCGCGGCGCTGGTCGGCGGTAACCACGACCCGCGCGATCATCTCGCCCCAATTGCTGGTCAGCCGCACCAGCCCGTCATTCTGCACGCCCGCCTGCCGCGCATCGTCGGGGTGGAATTCCGCGTAGGGCTCGAACACATGCGACAGCAGCCGCCCGGTCTTCCCGGTCCGGGTCATGGTGTGCCACTGATCCCTGACACGACCGGTGTTGAGCACCAGCGGAAAGTCGCGGCTGGTCGCGTGGCGCGCCGCACGTGGCGCGACCGGCACGAAGCGCGCCTTGCGATCGGGCGTGAAGAATGTCTGGCTCCCGAACATCCGCGGGGTGCCGGCGGGATGCTCCGATGTCACCGGCCACTGCACCGGCGCCAGCGCGTCATAGGCGACGTCGTCGAGTGCAGCCAGCGCCGAGATGTCGAAATCGCGCCGGCCGTCATTCTCGAAGCCCGACAGCCCGGCGTGCTCGCGAAACACGGCCGCGGCCGAAGCGTAGTCGAAGCCGGCGTATCCCATGCGGGTGGCGACGTCGCAGACGATGCGCCAGTCGGCGCGCGCCTCACCCGGCGCAGCCAGAAACGGCCGCTGTCGCGAGATCCGGCGCTCGGAATTGGTGACCGTGCCGTCCTTCTCGCCCCACGCCAGCGCCGGCAGCAGCACGTCGGCATGGCGCGTGGTGTCGGTGTCGCGCATGCAATCCGTCACCACGACGAGCTCGCAGGCGTCGAGCGCGGCCCGCGCGCGATCGGCATCGGGCAGGCTCACCACCGGATTGGTCGAGATGATCCACACTGCCTTGATGCGGCCGTCGGCGATCGCGTCGAACATGTCGACCGCCTTCAATCCCGCCTTCTCCGCGATCACGGGCGCGCGCCAGAACCGCTGCACCAGTTCGCGATGCGACGGATTCTCGATCTCCATATGCGCGGCCAGCTGGTTCGCGAGCCCGCCGACCTCGCGGCCGCCCATCGCGTTGGGTTGGCCGGTCAGCGAGAACGGCCCCATGCCGGGACGGCCGATGCGCCCGGTCAGGAGATGGCAGTTGATGATGGCGTTGACCTTGTCGACGCCGCTCGACGACTGATTGATGCCTTGCGAATACAGCGTGACGACGCGCTCTGTGCGGGTGAACCAGTCGAAGAACAGGCCGACGGCACCTTCGGTCAGGCCGCAGGTCGCAGCCGTCTGCGCCACGGTCTGGCCGGCCACCTGCTTGAGCGCGTCGACGACGCCGGTCGTGCAATTGCCGACGAAGCCGCGATCGACCGCATTGCTGCCGGCGAGGAACGCGAACAGACCGTTGAACAGCACGCTGTCGCTGCCGGAGCGCAACGGCAGATGCAGATCGGCGCCCTCGCAGGTCGCGGTGCGGCGCGGATCGATCACCACGATCTTGCAGGCCGGGTTGTTCTCCTTTGCCGCCAGCATGCGCTGGTGCAGGATCGGGTGGCACCAAGCGGCATTGGAGCCGACCAGCACCAGCAGGTCCGCCTGCTCGAGGTCCTCGTAGCAGCCCGGCACGGTGTCGCTGCCGAACGCGCGCTTGTGCCCGGCCACGCTGGAGGCCATGCACAGCCGCGAATTGGTGTCGATATTGGCGGTGCCAACGAAGCCCTTGGCGAGCTTGTTGATGACGTAATAGTCCTCGGTCAGCAACTGGCCTGAGACGTAGAACGCGACCGCATCGGGCCCGTGCTCCCTGATGATCCGGCCAAAGCCATCGGCGACGCGATCGAGCGCGGCGTCCCATGTGGCCGGCGCGCCGTCGACAAAAGGTTCAAGCAGGCGCCCATCGAGATCGATGGTCTCGGCGAGCGCCGAGCCCTTGCTGCACAGCCGGCCGAAATTGGCCGGATGCTGCCTGTCCCCCTCGACCCGCACGAGGCCCGCCGCGTCCCTCGAGGCGATGACGCCACAACCGACACCGCAATAGGGACACGTGGTCTTGACGGACATGCCTGACTGCTCAGCTCACCGCAACCGCCTGCCGCACCGACAGCCAGACCACGCCGTCTTCGACCTTGGCCGGATGGGTATGCGTGCAGCCCTCGTCGGGGGCGACCGCCTGCCCGCTCGCGAGCTCGATGACGAAATTATGCAGCGGACAGGTCACGCGCTTGTTGTGCACGATGCCCTGCGATAGCGGGCCGCCCTTGTGCGGGCAGCGGTCGTCAAGCGCGAACACCTCGTCGCTCTCGGTGCGGAACACCGCGATGTTGCCGCGAGGCGTGCGCACCACGCGCGAGCCGAGCCGCGGAATGTCGTCGAGCGCACCGATCTCGATCCAGCTGGTCATGCGAGCTCCAATTCGGCGAGAGGCGCGAACTCGTTGCGGTCGACGCCCCGGCTGGCGCGCTCGGCCCAGGGATCGGTCTGCGCGAACTGCTGTGAATGGGCGAAGCGGGCGAACAGCGCCTTGCGGTTCTTGACGTCGTCGACCACCCGCTTCCTGATCTGCTCGAGACCGACGCGGTCGCACCATTTGTACATGCGCTCGAGATACCAGCCCTCCTCACGATAGAGCTGGGTCAGCGCGACGATCACCTCGATCGTCTCGTCCTCGGTTTCGACCTTGGTCAGGAACTCGGTGCCCTTGATGTGCAGGCCCGCGGCGCCGGCGAAATGGATTTCATAGCCGGAATCGACGCAGACTACGCCGACGTCCTTGCAGGTTGCTTCGGCGCAATTGCGCGGGCAGCCGGAGACGCCGAGCTTGACCTTGGCCGGCGTCCACGAGCCCCACATGAACTTCTCCAGCTTGACGCCGAGGCCGGTCGAGTCCTGGGTGCCGAAGCGGCACCATTCGGAGCCGACGCAGGTCTTCACCGTGCGCAGCCCCTTGGCGTAGGCGTGGCCCGACACCATTCCGGCGTCGTTGAGATCGGCCCATACCGCCGGCAGGTCCTCCTTCTTGACGCCGAGCAGGTCGATGCGCTGGCCGCCGGTGACCTTCACCGTCGGGATGTTGAACTTCTCTGCGACGTCGGCGATCGCACGCAACTCGCTCGGCGTGGTGACGCCGCCCCACATCCGCGGCACCACCGAATAGGTGCCGTCCTTCTGGATGTTGGCGTGGACGCGCTCATTGATGAAGCGCGACTGCTGGTCGTCGCGATACTCGCCGGGCCAGGTCGCGAGCAGATAGTAGTTCAGCGCGGGACGGCAGGAATGGCAGCCATTGAGCGTCTTCCACTCCATGAAGCGCATCACGGCCGGAATGGTCTTGAGCTGCTGCTCGACGATGACGCGGCGAACATCGTCGTGGCTGTGGTCGGTACATTTGCACAGCGGCTTGACCTTCGGCGCCGCCGAATAATCGCCGCCGAGCGTGAACGCCAGCACCTGCTCGACCAGGCCGGTGCAGGAACCGCAGGACGACGATGCCTTGGTGTGGGCGCGGACGTCGTCGAGCGTGAACAGCTTCTTCTCCGAGATCGCCTTGACGATCGCGCCCTTGCAGACGCCGTTGCAGCCGCAGATTTCGGTCTCGTCGCTCATCGCGGCGACCGAGTTCTGGCCGCTGACGCCGCCATCGCCGAGATTGGCGGCGCCGAACACCAGGCGCTCGCGCATGTGCGAGACGTCGGTGCCGTCGCGCAGATGCTGGAAGTACCAGGGGCCATCGATGGTGTCGCCATAGAGCACGGCGCCGACGATCTTCTTGTCCTTCAGGATGATGCGCTTGTAGACGCCGCGATTGGCGTCTTGCAGCACGATCTCCTCCTTGTCCAGCCCCGGCGCGAAATCGCCGGCCGAGAACAGGTCGATGCCGGTGACCTTCAGCTTGGTCGAGGTGACCGAGCCGTCATAGGTGGCAAAGCCCTTCATCGCGAGGTGGTTGGCGCAGACCTTGGCCTGATCGAACAGCGGCGCGACCAGACCGTAGGTCTGGCGGCGGTGCTGCACGCATTCGCCGACCGCATAGATGCGGCCGTCATAGGTCTGCATGGTGTCGGAGACGACGATGCCGCGCTCGCAATACAGGCCGGCCTTCTTGGCGAGCTCGAAGTTCGGACGGATGCCGACCGCCATCACCACCAGGTCAGCCGGCAGCTCGGTGCCGTCGCCGAAGCGCACGCCGGTGACGCGGTCCTCGCCGAGGATCGCCTGGGTCTGCGCCGGCATCTTGAACACCATACCGCGCTCTTCCAGCGACTTGCGCAGCAGACCGCCGGCCACCGGATCGAGCTGTCGCTCCATCAGAGTGTCCAGCAGATGCACCACCGTGACGTTCATGCCGCGCTTCATCAAGCCGTTGGCGGCTTCGAGGCCGAGTAGGCCGCCGCCGATCACGACCGCGTTGCGATAGTCGGTCGAGGCCTTGATCATGCGATCGACGTCGTGGATGTCGCGGAAGCCGATCACCCCCGGCAGCTCCTTACCCGGCAGCGGCAGCACGATCGGGTTCGAGCCGGTCGCGATCAGCAGCCGGTCATAGGGAACGCGGGCGCCGGCCTCGGTGACGACCTCGCAGCTGCGGCGGTCGATCATGGTGACCGTCTCACCCTTGCGCAGGGTGATGTTGTTGTCCTCGTACCAGTCGACGGTGTTGAGCATGATGTCGTCGACGGTCTTCTCGCCGGCGAGCACCGGCGACAGCAGGATGCGGTTGTAATTGCCGTACGGCTCCGAGCCGAACACCGTGATGTCGTAGAGATCGGGCGCGCGCTCGAGCAGCGCCTCCACCGTGCGGATGCCGGCCATTCCGTTGCCGATCACCACGAGCTTCTGCTTCGTCACCTTGTCGAGCATGGTCTGCCTTTCAAATCCGACGGCGTTGCCCAGCGACGCGGCGCGCGTCGTTGATCGACACCGATAAAGGTTTGGAGTTGGAGGAAGCCCAGCCGCGGGCGCAGACCGTCGTCGATGACGATCGATGTTCCGTTATCGATTGGTATTCAAAACGCGTGCCAAATCCCGGAAGACAAATCCGGCAACAAAATCAATTGGTTTCGAGGCGCACCGAAACAGTCCAATGACGCGCCATCGCAATAGCCGGCCGATTTTTTAGCCACGCCGATGATCTCTTGTGCATCACAGCATCGACGTTGGCGACGGCGATCGCGAACTCGCTATCGAAGCGCCGTCAGCTACCCGGAGCGTATCGCACAAGAAAGCATCAGCCTGCGTGTTTGCGTGGCGACGCGTGATGCAAGCCAAGCCAGTTCCGATCGCCGAATGCGGTTCGCGATCTCGCGGCAACGTCTTGCGACTGCAAGGCAAAGCGGCGCGATCGCCTCGATGGCACGCAAATTGCTGACCTCATCTGTTGCCGGAGTGCGTCTCAACGACGAGCGCGCGCGCACATTCACCCACATTCGATCTGTCTGCGCCTGAGAGGGCCGCGCGTCTGCGGCTGTCTCCGCCGCATCACCGCGAGATGCTTGCGATGAAACTTGCCGAGTTCAAGAAAGCCGGTCACTGGCCGACACTGCTCGCCGCGTTCCTGTATTTCGACATCAGCTTCATGGCGTGGGTCGCGCTCGGACCATTGATCGTCTACATCGCACGCGACATGAATCTGGCCGTGAACGAGAAGTTCACCCTCGTCGCCATCCCCGTGCTGGCCGGTGCACTGCTACGTGTGCCGATGGGCATTCTCGCCGACGTCATCGGCGCCAAGCGCACCGGCATCATTGCCCAGCTCGTGGTGATCGCCGCGACCCTGGCGGTCTGGCAGTTCGGATTGAACAGCAAGCTCGCGATCGAGCTGTTCGGCGTCGCACTCGGCGTTGGCGGTGCCTCGTTCGCGGTCGCCCTGCCTCAGGCCAGCCGCTGGTATCCGCCGCAATATCAGGGAGTCGTCATGGGCATCGCCGGCGCCGGCAATATGGGCGTCGTGCTCGATACGCTACTGGCGCCCTCGATCGCCGAGCATTGGGGCTGGCAGGCCGTATTCGGGTGCCTGCTGATTCCGATGCTGATGGTGCTCGCCTATTACGCGTTCGCAGCCAAGGACGCGCCAGGCGAACGTAAGCCGATTTCGCTGAAAGCCTACGGTACGCTGCTGAAGGACTCCGATACCCGCTGGTTCATGTTCTTCTACTTCATCACCTTCGGCGGCTTCGTCGGCCTCGCCAACGCATTGCCTCTGTATTTCACCGTGCAGTATCACGTCTCGGGCGTCGCGGCCGGCATGCTGGTCGCACTGGTCGTCGCCTTCGGCTCCGGATTCCGCCCCGTCGGCGGCATGATCGCCGACCGGATCGGCGGCATTCGCTCGCTGTCGATCCTGTTCGGTGTCGTCGTCGCCGCCTATGTCGTGATCGCCTTCATGCCGGAGGGCCCGGCGGCGCCGACGCAGGGCGGCTGGGCGTTGAGCAACATGCCGCGGATCGCCTGGATCTCGGTGCTGCTGTTCTCGATCGGCGTGCTGGCGCTCGGCATGGGCAATGGCGCCGTGTTCCAGCTGATCCCGCTCCGCTTCCGCCACGAGATCGGCCTGATGACCGGCCTCGTCGGCTGCGCCGGCGGCATCGGCGGCTTCTTCCTGGCGCAAACCCTCGGCACCGCCAAGGGCATGACCGGGGGCTTCGGCGCCGGCTTCCTGTTCTTTGGCGCGCTGACGTTGCTTGGCTTCATCGGACTTGCCATGGTCAAGGTCCGCTGGCGCACCACCTGGGGCGCGGTGTCGGGAGCGCGCGTCTAAGGGCCCGCTCCCCCGGGAGAGGATAGTTCGGACGTGGCGAACGGTGCGCAACCGGATCTGGGCGTTCGCGTCGGTTTCGCCAGCGAGACCGGCAAGCGCGCCGCCAATGAAGATTACGTCGCGGCGTGCCTGGGCAGACCGGGCACGGTGCATCGCGATGTCGTCGCCGCAATCGCCGACGGCGTCGGCGGGCACAAGGGCGGACGTGAGGCCGCAGAGATCACCGTTCGCAGCTTCATCGACGCCTATTATTCCCTGCCGGAAACACTCGGCGTTCGCCGTCGCGCAGCGCGGGCGCTGGAGGCCGCCAATGGCTGGATCTATGGCCAGGGCCGCGTCGATGCCGCGCGCAGCGGCATGGCCTGCGCCTTCTCTTCCGTCATCCTGTCGCGGCGGACGTGCCATGTGATCCATATCGGTGACACCCGCGTCTACCGCCTGAGCGAAGCACGATTGGAGCGCCTGACGCAGGACCATATCGCCGGCCGCGGCGAGCTTGCGCACATGCTCAGCCGCGCCATCGGCTTCGAGGAGTTCGCCCGCTTCGACACGACGTCGGCCGGACTGCGGCAACACGATCGGTTGTTGATCTGTAGCGATGGGGTTCACGGCGCGCTCGGCGATTCCCGACTTCAGCAATTGCTGGAGGAGCGTACGCCGCCGGAGGAGTCGGCGCGCAGCATCGTCGAGGCCGCGCTCGCGGCCGGCGGCAGCGACAATGCCACCGCGGCGGTGCTCGACATCGTCGATCTGCCGCCGGCGGATCGCGACGAGCTCACGCACGCGATCGCGACACTACCGATCCTCGACCTGCCCGAGACGGGCGACGTGATCGACGATTTCGTGCTCGGCGACGTGCTGTCCGACGGACGCTACAGCCGCCTGTTCAAGGCGACCGACAAGCACGTAGGCCGCGAGGTCGTGCTGAAATTTCCGCATCCGCGGGTCGCCAGCGAAGGTTCCTATCGCCTCGCCTTCGTGCGCGAGGCGTGGGTCGCGGCGCGGGTGCGCAGCCTGTGGATCGGCGAGATCATCGAGGTGCCGGCCGAGCGGCAGACCCGGCTCTATTCGGCGATGCCGCTCTATGAAGGCGAAACGCTGGAGCAGCGGCTGACGCGCTCGCCACGGCTATCGCTTGCCGAAGGCATCGACATCGCCACCAAGCTGGTGCGCGCGGTAACCGCACTGCACCGCGCCGGCATCATCCATCGCGACATCAAGCCGGACAATGTGATCCTGCTCAGGGATGGTGGCCTGCGGCTGGTTGATCTCGGCGTCGCGCGGGTGCCGCGGCTGGAGGATTTTCCCGCCGAGGACATTCCGGGCACCGCAAGTTACATGGCGCCCGAGCTGTTCGGCGGCAAAGCCGGCGACGAGGCCTCCGACCTGTTCGCGCTCGGCGTCACGGTCTATCGCATGTTCACCGCGAACTATCCGTTCGGCGAAATAGAGCCGTTCTCGCGGCCGCGCTTCGGCAAGCCGTCACCGCTGTCACGCTACCGGCCGGACCTTCCGGCCTGGCTCGATGCCGTGATCGGCAAGGCGCTCAGCATCGAGCCGGCGCAGCGCTTCGGCGACGCCATCGAGTTCGCACACGAACTGGAGAACGGCGCGACCTGGGCCGGTCCCGCCGTCACGGTCCGCAAATCGCTGCACGACCGCGATCCCGTGACGTTCTGGAAGATGCTGTGCGCGATCCTCGCTTTGATCATCGTGGCGCTGCTGGCGCGGCATTAGCACAGCGACACTGACATCACTGGCCTTTCGCCTGCACGAACGGGCAACCGCCCTCCGCAAGCGGCCGCCAGGCTTCATCAGGCGAAATCGTCGCGATCACCTTCTCATAGTCCCAAGGTTCGCGCGATTCGGAAGGCGATTTGGCCTGGACGAGATACATCGAGCGCATTACCTGTCCATCCTCGCGGATCGGTGCATTCTGCGTCATGAAGTCGTTGACGGGAAGCTTGCGCATGGCCGTGGCAACGGCGTCGGCATCGTCGGTTCCGGCCGCCTGCACTGCCTTCAGATAATGCATCACGCCGCTGTAGACACCTGCCTGGATCATGGTCGGCGCCTGCCCGTGCCGACGCGCCATGAAGCGATGCCCGAACGCACGGGTTGCCTCACTCTGGGTCCACGAGAACGAAGTGGCATAGCGAATGCCTTGTGCCGCTTGCAGGCCGAGCGAGTGCACGTCGGTGATCAACATCAGAAGCGCGACAATGCTCTGGTCGGCCGATTTCCCGATGCCGAACTCCGCGGCCTGCTTGAGGCTGTTGACGGTATCGCCTCCCGCATTCGCAAGCGCGATCACCTTCGCCTTGGAGTTCTGCGCTTGCAACAGAAATGAGGAGAGATCGGACACGCCGAGCGGATGACGCACCGCGCCCACGACCTTGCTGCCTGCGGCTGTGATGAAGCCCGATGCGTCACGCTCCAGCGCGTGACCGAAGGCGTAATCCGCGGTCAGGAAGAACCACGTATCAGCACCGTTCTTCAGCATCGCCTTGGTGACGGCGGAAGCTTCAGCGTAAGTGCTGTAAGCGAAATGAAAACCGTAAGGCGAGCACTGCTTTCCGGTCAGGTCGGAACTGCCAGGCCCGGAAATCACGAAGATGCGCTTCTTGTCGCGGGTGATGCCCTGAATGGCCAGCGCCGTTGCCGAATTGCCACCGTCGGCAATCAGATCGACACCGTCCCCATCGATCCAGCGGCGTACGATGCCCGCCGCGATGTCGGGCTTGTTCTGGTGATCCGCCGACACCAGTTCGATTTTCTTGCCAAGCACGGTCGGACCGAAATCCTCGATCGCCAGCCGGGCGGCCTCCACCGAGCCTTCGCCACCGAGATCGGAGTAGAGGCCCGACATGTCGTTGATCACACCGATCCGCACCACGTCGCCGGAGATCTGGGCCCAGGCAAGCTCAGCATCTGCCAGGCAGAGCACAACCATGAACGCGATCGCAACCGCCCGCCTCATTTGCATGACAAGGACTTCCTCCGCATTGCTTGTTTTCTCTTCGGCGCGCTTATGGCCGTCAGGCCGCCAGCAGCTCGGCGGCCTGAGCGACAGTGACCGGCCTCTCGCCGAGCACCAGCGCGATCGCGTCGCGTTCCCATGCATCATCGCTCGGCGCCAACGGGTCCTTCGCGGTCAGGCGGTGCTCGAGCACGAAGCGCGACAGCAACAGCCGCCGTGCGTCGACCTCCGCCTGGCATCCCTCCCAGGCGAGCGTGATCGCCGATGCCGCGTGGTAGAGCGCGCTGGCGGCAAGCCGCGCTGCATGCTCCGCCCCGCGATCGGCCGCGACTTGCGCGGCAAAGGCGATCGCGCGGTCGAGCGCGGTGCCAAGGCGCTGGCGGAACGGCGCGGGCAGCGCCTTCGCCTCAGCGAGGCGCGCATGCAGCACCGCAGCCAGGGCCTTGTGCGCGCCGCTCTTGCCGACGGCGCGTGTGATGATGTCGAGCGCATTGATGTTGCTGGTGCCCTCCCACAGCACGCCGACATGGGCATCGCGCACCAGCCGCGGCTGCACCCACTCCTCGATGTAGCCGTTGCCGCCGCGCACCTCCATCGCACCTGTCGCGACCGGAATGTTGTCGCGGCAGGCGCGGTACTTCAGCAACGGAGTCAGGATGCGCAGCAGGTCCCTCGCCTGCGCCGAACCGGCATTGGCCTCGTCCATCGCGTGCGCGGCGACCAGCATCATCGACAGCGCCTGCTCGGTCGGCACGATCAGCTTCATCAGCTGACGGCGCAGCAACGGAAAATCCATCACGCGCTGACCGAACGCCGTCCGCGAGGTGGCGCTGGCCACCGCCTCGTTGACGCAACGCCGCATCATCGCAGCAGCCCGCACGCCATGCGACAGCCGCGACAGATTGACCTGCTCCATCATCTGCTTCAGGCCCGCCGTGGGATCACCGACCAGATAGGCCACCGCATTGTCGAGACGGATTTCGCCCGACGCCATCGATTTGGTGCCGAGCTTGTCCTTGAGCCGCACGATCCGGTAGCTGTTGCGCCGGCCGTTCTTCAGACGCCGCGGCAGCGCGAACAGCGCGAGTCCTTTGGTGCCCGCGGGCGCGCCTTCCGGCCGCGCCAGCATCAGCGCGACATCGGCATCGGCATGCGAGCAGAACCATTTGTCGCCGGTCAGACGCCAGACGTCGCCATCGCGGCGCGCCACGGTCTCGATCGCGCCGACATCGGAGCCGCCGGCCCGCTCGGTCATGAACTGCGTGCCCTTCCACAGGCTCGCCATGTCGTCCGACAACATCTTCGGCAGCAGATAGGTCTTGAGCTCGTCGGAGCCGAACTTGCGGATCAGGTGCGTCGAGGTGTCGGTGACGCTGATCGGGCACATCAGCCCGAACTCGGACTGCACGAACAGATATTGGAACACGTACTTTGCCACGGCCGGCAGCGGCCGGTCCATGCCGAGCACGCCGGCGCGATGGCTCATCGCATGAAACTGGAAATCGCCGAAGGCGATCGCCTCCATCTCGCGATAGGCCGGATGATAGTCGATCCAGTCCTCGTCGCGGCCGTAGGCGTCCCTTGGATTGAGCACCGGGGCATGCTTGTCGGCGGTTCTCGCAAGCTGGTCGAGCCGGCCTCCCGCCAACGCGCCCAGGCGATGGAAGTGCGGCTCCAGCGTCTCGCGATCCGCGCGCGACAGATACAGGCCGAGCAGACTGCGAAGCCCGCGGTCGAGGTCGTAGAAGTTGAGACCGGCGCTATCATGGGAGATGTGGCGTGCCGGATCGGCCGGCTCTGCGGCTTCGTCAGGGTTGCGAAGGTCGTGCGCACTCATCTGCATCTGGCTCTCCTTGTTTGGGGTGACGTCGCACCAGCCGTACCGCTGTGCGGGATGCCAGCCCCGGTGTTCAAACTCCCGCTGCAACATCGAGAACCATCGCGGCGATGTCCACCACGCGGAAATAATTTCAGATACGTGGAGGAAATGCCGCGCGCGGGGGCGCACTCGAAACCGTGGCGTATTGACCTCGATTGGTTTCGCGGCACACTCGCCGCGAGACGCGCAGCATGTTGCGACGCACCAAGGACATGAACGGCAACAGATGAAGGGAGCTCGCTCCGACAACGCGCCGCCATCCCGCCGAGGCCGTCGGCGCATCGTCGTCGACCGGGTCCGGGCGCAGCCCGACGATCCCTCGGCGACGGTGATCGAAGCCAACCGGCATGCCGAATTGTTTCGTGCCGCCGACGGCAGTCCGGATCCGTCCGTCGTCAAATCGGCGCAGCGCGTGCTCCGCATTTTCGAGTATTTCGCCGAGATCGAGCGGCCGGCGGCAATGACCGAGATCGCGCGGCGGCTGAACTATCCGCCGTCGAGCACGTCGGCGCTGCTGAAGAGCCTCGTCGAGCTCGGCTATCTCGACCATGACCGGCAGACACGCAGCTATCTGCCAACAGTCCGTGTCGCGCTGCTCGGCGGCTGGCTCAACAACCAGACGCTTCCGGGCGTCACGCTCGATGCGATCACCCACGAGCTGCATGAGGCGACGCGGCTGACGACCTTCGTCGTGGCGCGCAATCAGCTCTACAGCCAGTACATCCGCGTGCTGCAAGGCACGACGCCGGTGCGCTATTATCTGGAGCCCGGCGCGCGGCGGCTGTTGACCCATTCCACTCCGGGCCGGGTGTTCCTGAGCCTGATGAACGACGAGGACGCGCGGCGGATCGTGCAGCGGATCAATGCCGAGGAAGCGCCGTCATCCGCCGTCCGCTTCGGCGATATCCAGCCGGCGCTGGCGACGATCCGCCGACAGGGCTTCGCTTACACGCGCGACATGGGAACGCCGGGCCTGAGCGCGATCGCGATGCGGTTGACCGACACYGACCGGACGCCRCCGCTCGTCATCACGGTCGCYGGCCCGGGCTCGATCRTCTCGGCGGMGGCGAAGGCGATCATCGGCAAGATGCGCGAGCTGGTCGARCGSCAGTCCCCYGGCCTGCTSCCGCAGATCGACATCGACGCGGCSCCGATCGARACCTGAGATCGACGATGCGTCSGATYGAGSTCAMGATCCRGCRCGRCGRATCGTGATYCGGCTTTCGTCGGTGAAGTCCTTGAGSTCCTTGTTCGGCTCGCGATAGAGCTTSCGCTCGATCTCGATCGATCGGCCRTCRGTGGTCTTGGTRCAACGCTCGTTGACGAARACGCCGCCGACCTCCTGCTTGTCGCCGGCMGGCTGYGCWTCCGAGCAGGTCCAGCCGTCCTCRCCATAGCGCGACTTCGCCTGCAGGCCGAGCAGGAATGCCTTCTTGCGCAGATAGAGCCGCGCCTTCGGATCGGTCTCGATCGTCAGCGCCGCGATCTTGGCGTCCTTRTCGATCATCACGGTCAGSATCGCCGGATGGCCGGCCACCATGGTGCCYTCGCGYGCGGTCTCRCGATCRTACTCGAAGCTGACGCCGCGCAGCTGGTCSGGWCCGGCCGGGCAATTCGGCCACTGCGCCCAGTCCGCCAGTCTGTGGGTCTTCTCGCCGACACAGGTCAAATTGATGTATCCCGCGTCGGGAACCTTGCTGATGTCCATTCCGACAGTGATGTCGCGCAGGTCTCCGGCTGTCGCCATCGCCGGCACGGCAGCCGCAACGGTTGCGGCGAAGACCAACCCGCGGATGACCGATCGATGCTTGCTCATGGCTTCTTCTCGCTCTGGTCGGACGGCGCGGCGGCGTGCCCGGCCTCCTTGTAGATGTTGCAGACACGTGAGCCATCGCCGAAGAAGGCGATGCATTCGTCGTAGTTTGGTTCGCCCTTGCCCTTGACGTGCGCGAGCACGTAGTCCGCCACGGCCTCGATCTCGTTCGGCCGCAGGAACACGTTCGCCTCGGGCGGCATTTGACCGCCAGCATCCTGCCGGCTCATTCCATAGCATTTCGTGGTGTCATAGGAGCCGCGCACGAAGAACGGCATGCCGGTGCCGGGCCGGCCGCAGCTGACCGTCTCGATGATCTGCTCGCGCGTCAGCTCGGTCTTGCGCAGCGACAGAGCGTCGCCGCCATAGCCGCCACCGCCATTGCCGTGCCATTTGTGGCAGCCGACGCAATTGCCGCGCTTGAACACCGCCTTGCCCGCATCGGTCGGATCGCTCGCCGATTGTGCATGTGCCGCGACCGTCAATCCCATCACCAGCGCGCAGCCGAGCCACGCGCCAATCAGCCGTGTTTGCTTCATTTGTTCCGTTTCTGTTGGCGAGATCGACACGGGAGGCCTCGCGCTGAAGCCTCCCGCGCCTGCGACGTCAAAGGGCGAAGACGTAGAGCATCGAGCCCGGCTGCATCCGCTTCAGCTCGGGCGTGGAGTCGATGAACCACTTGTCCCACGCACCGCCGAGGCCGACCAGCACCGCGACGTACTGCTTGCCGTCCACCGAGAACGTCATCGGAGGCGCGTTGAGGCCGCCGCCGGTGTTGAACTGCCACAGTTCCTTCAGCGATTTGGCGTCATAGGCGATCACCTCGCCGGAGGGCTGTCCGGAGAATACAAGGTCGGGCGTCGCCAGGATGCCACCGAGGTTCGGGAACTGGGTCTCCGCCTTCCCTGCCACCTTGCCCGTCGTGACGTCGATCGCAGTCACGCTGCCGGTGATCTTGAACGGCTGGCTCGGGCCGCCGCCGGTGAAGAATTCGCGCGGCTTGACCTTGTCCGGCGTCATCTCCTCGACCTTGATGTGGTTACAGCTCTCGATGACGGGAATGTACCAGAGCTTCAGGTTCGGGTTGTACGCAGTCGGCGGCCAGTTCTTGCCGCCCATGTTGCCGGGGCAGATRTCCGTTTCCTTGTTGGTGCGGCTCGGCGTCACCGCCGCGTTGTAGTGCTGTACGCCCTGCTTCGGATCATACTCCACCGGCTTGCCCGTCTCGGGGTCGAGGCCTTTGGTCCAGGTCACTTTCTTCACGAACGGCAAGCCCCACAGGAATTTGCCGTTGGTGCGATCGATCGCATAAGCGAAGCCGTTGCGATCGGCCTCGAGCGCGAGCCGCATCGTCGAGTTGTTCGGGCCGGGGACGTCGACCAGCACGTTCTCCGCCACGCTGTCGTAGTCGTAGGGGTCGTTCGGCGTGTGCTGGTAGTGCCACTTGATCTTGCCGGTGTCGGCGTCGAGACCGAGCGAAGAGTCGGTATAGAGATTGTCGCCGGGACGATATTCATTATCCCAGTCCGGTCCGGGATTGCCGACGCCCCACACGATGGTGTTGGTGGAGGGATCGTAGCTGCCCGTGACCCAGGTCGATCCGCCACCGCTCGCCTTGGCGTTCTTGTCGTCCTTCCAGGTCTCTGAACCGGGCTCGTCCTTGCCCGGAATGGTGTGGGTGCGCCACACTTCCTTCTGGGTCTTCAGATCGGTCGCAGCGACCCAGCCGCGAATGCCGTACTCGGCACCGCCGACACCTGAGATCGCCATGTCCTTGACGATCAGCGGTGCGCCGGTAATCACCTCGCCCTTGTCGGGATCGGCGACCTGACGCTGCCAGGCGACTTGCCCGGTCTCCTTGTTGGTGGCGACCAGGCGGCCGTCGAGCGTGTGCGAGATGACGAGGTTGTTCCACAACGCAACGCCGCGATTGTCGACGCCGCAACAGGCGATCGCGCCGGCCCAGTCGTGATCGGTCTTGGGGTCCATCTTCCAGACCATCACGCCTTTGCCGCCATGGGCGTCGATCTTGTAGACCGAGCCCCAGCCGTCCGTGACGTACATGAAACCGTTCTCGACGATCGGCGTTCCCTCCAGACCGCCATGCGACCAGATTCCGCCGCCCTCGACGCCGCCGAGATGCATGGTCCAGGCGACCTTCAGATTCTTGACGTTGTCCTTGTTGATRTCGGTCAGCGACGAGAACCGGGTCGCCGAATAGTTCTTGTGATGGTGCAGCCAGTTGCCTGCTTCCTTGTCAGCGTTGAGCAGGCGCTCCTGGCTGACATCGTCGGCGAGCGCGAAAGAGCCCGCGAAGGTCGCTGCGGATGCTACTGCCGCTGCGAGCATATGCGATTTAACCCAATTCAACCTTGCCATAGGTTTGTTTCCTCCGGATCCAGCATTCTTCATTGATCGAATCGTCCGTCATATACGGGCGATCACGCGAGAAGCCTTGAGTCCCGGCGAATGGCTGTGCCGTCCGCCGCCTTCTTTAGTCACTCGTTCTGTTTAGTCACTTGGGTCACTTCTGGACCTGTACCTCCGTCTCGATTGTTCCAGCCTTTTGAAAAACGATCGCGCATTTGAACGTCTCGCCTGGCGCGAGCGCCTGACGCAGCTGCAGCAGCATGACGTGATAGCCGTCGCGCTTCAACTCGAGCGTAGCCTTGGCAGGCACCGGAATGTTCGGAATCGAACGCATGGCTGGTGCGCCTTCGCCGCGGTCGACGATGTGGCGCTCGGAAAAATTTGCTACCGGACAACGGACGCGAAGCAGCGCATCGGCGCTGTCTGCCTCATTCTTGATCGTCATCGTCAACGGAAGGTCCCCGCCCGCTTTATCGGCCGCCGGCACGCGCGCATCCACGATCTGAAGTGACTCGCTCGCGACGGCGCTGCCAGCTACTCCGAACGCGCTGATCAGGCAGAACGATGGCAACGCAAAAAATCTCACACATGTTGCGACGCGAAGTGCGGCTCGCTTGAACGGCATCAGGCTTTCTCCCTCCATGACCGTTCAGCTTTGTCCCATGCTTCGAGCGGCTGCAAGTCTGGAACCCACGCCAATCCACTCCTCGCGTCGGACGATATGGCCTCTGGTGTTACAACCATGTCGAGTAGCGCCGGCCGGTTAGCCAGTGCACGCAAGATCGCCGGCCCGAGCTGTGCCTCGGTCTCGACGCGCTCGGCATGCATGCCGAAGCTGCGCGCCATCGCGGCGTGATCACAGCTTTGCAGTTGCGTGCCCACCACTTTCCCATGCGTAACCTTCTGATCGTGCACCTCGATCTGCCAGGCTCCGTTATTGGCGACGACGATCAGCACCGGCGCCTTGTGCCGCACGGCGGTATCGATCTCGATGGCGTTGAAGCCGAACGCGCCGTCACCGGTTGCGACCAACACCGTCCGATCCGGATGCACCAGGCTCGCGGCGATGCCGTAGGGCACGCCAATGCCGATGCAGCCGAACGGCCCGGGATCGAGCATCGTGCGCGCATTGAGCGCGACGCGCGCAAAGGAGAGAAAGTCGCCGCCATCGGTGATGACGACGGCATCGGGGCCAACGGCGTCCTGCAACGCGGCGAGGACGCGGTTCGGATGTAGCTTGCCGTCGGAGCCCGGCGCAGCCTGCTCCATCGTCTGGCGCAGCTTCACCGCGCGGGCAAGATGCTCGCCCCGCAACCGCGCCACCCATTCGGGATCGATCCGCGAGGGACGGTTGCCGGCCTGCGCCAGCATGGCACGAAGCGTTTCAGCGACCGAGCCGAACAACTCGACCTCGCCGCGCCGGTTGTCGCGCACCTCACCCGGGGTGTCGCCGATCCGCACGAAGCGCGCATCGCGGAAGATCGCGGGCGATCCGAAGGCGAGCTGGAAATCAAGCCGGCGGCCGACCGTCACCACCACGTCGGTATCGCCCATCACGGCGCCGCGCATCGCGGCCACGATCGAGGGATGATCATCGGGCACGAGGCCGCGGCTCTCGCCGGTGTCGAGATAAACCGCACCGAGTCGATCGAGCAGCGCGGTCAATTCGGGCGCGGCGTTGCGGGCGCCGCGACCGGATATCACGAGCACGCGCCGCGCCGACCACAGCAGATCGACGGCCGCGGCGACACGCTGCGGATCGGGCGCCGTGACGACCGGTGGTTTCGGGCGGAGATGCTCGTCGAGTTGCAGCGATTTCGGCACCTCTGCGCGCAGTGTGTCGGTGGGAAAGTCGATGTAGCAAGGCCCTGGCTCGCCGGCCTCGCCGAATGCGCGCGAGATCGCCTCGTCGAGCTCGGCGAGCACCAACGACGGCTCGCGGACGGTGCGCGCATAGCGCGTAATGCCGCGCACCAGGCCGGCCTGGTCGAGATCTTGCAAGCCGCCGCGATTCTCCTGCGGCCGCGGGCTGGTGCCCGATATCACCAGGACCGGTGCGCGCGAGATATGGGCGTTGGCGATCCCGGTGATGGCATTGGTCAATCCAGGTCCCGCTGTCACCAGCGCGACGCCGAGACCGCCGGTCAGCTCGGCCTCGGCCTGCGCCATATGCACGGCGGCGCGCTCGTCGCGCACGTCGACGATGCGGATGCCCTCGGCATCGAGCCGCATCCAGATCGGCATGATGTGGCCGCCGCACAGCGCGTAGACCCGCTGCACGCCGCGTCGTTTCAACATCTGCGCGATCAGCGCGGCGACACTGTCAGACGAGAGCTTCATGGCTTTCCTCCGGCTTGACCGCCGAAGCGCGCCCGCAGCTCACGATGCAGCACCTTGCCGGTCGCGTTTCGCGGCATTTCGGTCTCGGCGATGAAAGCATAGGATTTCGGGCACTTGTAACCGGCGATGCGCGTGCGCACCCAGTCCTGCAACGTGGCCTCATCGATCGGTACGCCGTCATGCGGCACCACGACGGCATGGACGCGCTCGCCCCATTTTTCGTCGGGAACGCCGATCACGGCGACGTCCTTCACCATCGGATGGCCGCCGACCAGCGTCTCCACCTCCGACGGGTAGATGTTCTCGCCGCCGGAAATGATCATGTTGCTCTTGCGGTCGACCAGCCGGATGAACCCCGCCTCGTCGCGGCGCGCCATGTCACCGACCGTACAATAGGCGCCATGGAAGGCCGCGCGCGTCTTCTCGGGCAATCCCCAATAGCCGTCGAATGTATAGGGCGTGCAGGAATAGAGCTCGCCGGCCTCGCCATCGGGCACTTCCTGACCCTGCTCGTCCAGAATCCTGATCGGCGCCGATCCGACGCATTCGCGGCCGACCGAGCCGAGATGGCTGAACTGCTCGTCCGGATGCAGCATGGTGACCCATCCGGTCTCGGTCGCGCCGTAAAGCTCGAACAGACCGGAGTTCGGAAACATCTCCATCACGGCGCGCTTGGTGTCGGGCCGCGCCGGCGCCGAGGAGATCATCAGGCGTGTCACCCGGGTCAGGTCGCAGGACGCGCGAACCGCCGCACTGAGCCCGAGCAGCATGATGTAGTGGGTCGGGACCAGCGAGGTGAAGGTCGCGCCGCCACCGGCGAGCGCGCGCAGGAAATTCTCGGGATCGAACGCCTTGCGCGAATAGATCGTGCAGGCCGCGCCGCACGTGGTGAAAGCGCCGAAGAAATACAGCGAATTGGCATGGCACATCGGCATCGCCAGCAAGGCGGTGTCGTTGCTGCGAATGCCGAGCTCGACGCTCGTGACTAGCGACAGATGCGCGGCACCGAGATGATTGCGCACCACGCCCTTCGGATTGCCCGTCGTGCCCGAGGTGTACATCAGGGTCCAGGGATCGCCGGGGGCGACGTTCTCCGTTGGCTCGTCGTCGCTGGCGCCGGCCAGCAACGCCTCATAGAGGCGAAACCCGGTGCGCGGGGTGGCGGCACCGAACAGGATGAAGCGATCGCGCGGCAGCGTGAGCTGATCGCGGATCTCATCGATCAATTCGACCAGATCGTGCTGCACGATCAGCGCGGCAATCCCGGCATCCTCGGCGATGTAGCGGATCTCGCGTCCGACCAGCCGGAAGTTGACCGGTACTGCGACCAGGCCCGATTTCGCGGTCGCCGCGTAGATCTCGCCCCATTCGATGCAGTTATAGGCGAGCACCGCGACGCGATCGCCCTTGTTCAGCCCGAGCGCGAGCAACGCATTTGCCAGCCTGCACGCACGCGCATTCCATTGCCGGAATGTGAGCGATCGATCGAGATCGCGAATCCCGACATCGTCGGGGCGAAGCCTGGCGTGAACCGACAACATCTGTCCCGGACTGCGCAGACCGCTCATGCTGCCCTCCAGGCGAGGAACGTCGGCCGATCGCAATGTGGGAGTTCAGTGCCGAGCACGATCCGGCGAAGCAACGCCAGAACGACCGGACCGGCGCGTTCGCCGCAATCCGAGCCACGATCAACGCCGCGCACCACAGGTCCGCCCGCCACCGCTGTCCTCCCTGTCGGGGCGATCGTCGCGCCCTCGATCTTTGAATTCAGAATTCATATACTGAATTCGAATGCCAGGCAATCGTCTTTTAAGGGCCGAAATGATAGGTTCCAGCGGGATTTATGGAGACCGCATGCGCACGATCCCCGCACAGCCGACCCTGGTCGAACGGGTTGTCGAGACGATCATTTCCGAGATTGTCGATGGCGATCTGCCCTCGAACACGCGCCTGATTCAGGATGAACTGGCGCAGGCCTATGGCGTGTCGCGCCATCCGGTGCAGCAAGCGCTGCTGCTGCTGAAGACCCGCGGCCTGGTGCGCGAGGCGCCGGGGCGCGGCCTCATCGTGCCGCCGCTCGATGTCGATTTCGCCCGCAACCTCTATGAGATCAGGGCGATGCTCGACGGTCTCGCGGCACGGATGGCGGCGGAGCACGGCGCCAAGCGCGCCGCCAAGGAGGGTCCTGCCTTTCTTACGGCAGGCCGCACCGCGATCGCGAGCGGCGTGCTCAACGCACAGATCGAAGCCGACATGAAGTTTCACGGCTTCCTGTGCGAACTGTCCGGCAACCCGCTGATCGATCAGACCACCGAGCCGCATTGGCCCTATCTGCGCCGCATCATGGGCGAAGTGCTGCGCGGCGATCTGAAAATGCCCGACAACATCTGGGACGAGCATGCCGGAATTCTCGACGCCGTGATTGCCGGCGACGGCGATGCCGCCGAGCGCCTGAGCCGCGTGCACATCCACAATGCCGCCGAGGTCTTCGTGCACCGCTTGCAGCTTCGGCACAGCGAAGCGGAAGGACAGCGGCGGCAGCGGCGCATCGAGCGTTGAGCCCTCGCTTGCGAGATCCATGATTGCTTTCGACACCCTTCTCGCGACTGAACGCGAGGCCGCGCACGCCGCGCTGCGCCAAGTTCTTGGCACCGCGCATATCGATGGCGTGATGCCGGTCTCGGGCGGCGCCACCGCGGCGCGGCTGTTCCGGGTCGATACGGACGGTCGGCATTATCTGTTGCGGATGGAAGGCGAACCGAGCCCGCTGCGCAATCCGCATCAATACGTCTCGCTGCGCATCGCGGCCGAGGCCGGCATCGCGCCGCGGCTCCACTACGTCGACGAGACCGCGCGCGTCGCGGTGATGGATTTCATCGAACGACAACCGCTCGACCGTTATCCCGGCGGCCTGCCCGGACTTGCAAGGGCGCTCGGCGAATTGCTGGCGCGCCTGCAAGCGACGCCGACCTTTCCCGCCTTCGTGCGCTACCCCGACATCGTGGCCCGGCTCTGGGCCCATGTCTGCCGCACCGGGCTGTTCGCACCCGGCGTGCTCGACCGCTGCAACGCTCATCTCGAACGCGTCCGCGCAACCTATGTCTGGGACGAGGCGAACTCGGTCTCCAGCCACAACGACTCGCTCCCGGGCAACATCCTGTTCGACGGCAACAGGCTCTGGATGATCGACTGGGAATCCGCCTACCGCAGCGATCCGCTGGTCGACCTCGCCATTGTCGGCGACAGCCTGGCGCGAACGCCGGAACTGGAGACCATCCTGCATCGCGCCTGGCTTGGCCGACCGCTGGACGATGCACTGGCCGGCCGCCTCAAATTGGTGCGCGCCCTCACCCGGCTCTATTATGCCGGCGTGTTGCTCAGCGCATCCGCGACTGCCCGGCGCACCACGCCCGATACGAGTCTTGCGGCGCCGACGCTTGCCGAACTCGCAGCCGCCAGCCGCACCGGCCGGTTCAGGATCGGCACGCCTTCGGGCAAGCACGTGCTCGGCAAGATGTTTCTCGCGTCATTCCTGACCGGAGCCGTGACGCCGGGCTTCGATCTTTCGGTTTGACGTTCAGTCCGGCGGATTGAACGTCCGCGCAAAGAATACCGGCGCCCTGGCCTTCTTGAGCCGATAGAGCTGCGCCGGCCGGTTCGGTCCCTTGCGCATTTTCGCGACCGGTTCGATCAGGTCGGCGGCAAGCATGCGGGTGCGAAAGGCGCTCTTCTCCAGCGGACGATCGAGCACGATCTCGTAGGTGCGTTGCAGTTCCGGCAGCGTGAACTCCGGCGGCATCAGATAGGCGGGCAACGACGTGTACTCGACCTTACTGCGCAAACGCTGCACCGCCGCCTGCAGGATCACGGCATGATCGAAGGCGAGCTTCGGCCTCACTTTGTCGCCCTCGACCGCGAACCACTGCGCATCGGCGGCCAGCGCGCCACCGGCGGCGTGCTCCGGCAGCAATGCGAAGTAAGCGTGTGTCGCGGACCAGCCGCGCGGATCCCTCGCCGCACCGCCCCAGCTTCCGAGCTGCTCCAGATATGGACTGACCACCCTGGTTTTGTCCTTCAGCTTGCGCACTGCGCAGGCTTCGAGGTCGCGATCCCCCGCGATATCGACGAAGCCGCCGGGCAGCGCCCAAGCTCCTGGAAACGGCTCGATTTCCGTGTTTGGGCGTTGAACCAGCAAGGCCTGAAGCGCGTCTGACCTGATGGCGAAGATGACGACGTCGACGGTCGTCAATGGCCGCGGAAAGTCCAGTTCCGACTTCTTGTACATGCTCTCCCCGCTCCGTTCTCGTCGGGACGCGTCGTTTTCACGCGAACCGGTGTTCACTTCGAAAGCAATCCGGTGGCGTGAACCTTCCCGCGTCCCGGCTTGACAATAGCATGCTTAGTTGTACAGTCCAACTAACTTAGTTGCCTAGACACACTTACTTAGGAGTACCCCAGCATGTTCGGTCTTCGCTTCATCAAGGCCCAGCCGACCACGTACCTCATGAAATACCGCGGCGGCACGGTGACCCAGCAGGGCGCCGGCCTGTCCGGCTTCTACTATGGGCCAGTCACCTCGCTGGTCGCGGTCCCGATCGGCAGCCGCGACGCCGCCTTCATCTTCCAGCAGATCGCGCGCGACTTTCAGGCACTGACCGTTCAGGGTCATGTCACCTACCGGATCAGCGAGCCGCAAAAGGCCGCTGCAATGCTCAACTTCACCCTCAAGGCCGACGGCAAGACCTATGAGTCCGACGACCCCGAAAAGCTGCCGCAGCGGATTCTCGCAACCGTCGAGGTGCTGGCGCAGCAGGCAATCAAGGAACTGACCTTGAAGGAAGCCTTGCAGGCCGCCGACCGCATCGCCGGCCTGATCCAGAGCGGATTGCGGAGCCGTGCCGATATCGCGGCACTCGGCCTCGAAATCCTCGGCGTCTCGATCCGTGGCGTGAAGCCGACACCCGACACCGCCAAGGCGCTGGAGGCCGAGGCGCGCGAAGCGATCCTGAAGGGCGCGGACGAGGCGATCTTCGCGCGGCGCAACTTCGCGGTCGAGCAGGAACGTGCCATCCGCGAGAGCGAGCTCGACACCGAGATCGCGGTCGAGCAGAAGAAGCGTTCGATCCGCGAGACCCAGATGGACGCCGAGGCGAGCGTCGCGGCCAAGCAGGCCGAGCTGCGCGAGGCCGGCATGGTTGCCGACATCACGCTGGAGAGCAAGCGCAAGGATTTCGTCAGCCTCAATGCCGAGAACACCCGGACCCTGGCGGACGCCGAGGCCTATCGGGTCGGCGCGCTGATGAAGATCTTCGAGGGGGTCGATACCCGCGTGATCCAGGCACTGGCAGCCGCCGGCATGCAGCCGGGGCAGCTGATCGCGCAGGCCTTCAGCGGGATCGCCGAGAAGGCCGAGAAGATCGGCCAGCTCAACGTCTCGCCCGATCTGCTCAACACGCTGCTGGAGAAGCCCGCCACCGTGGAGGCCAGCCGTGCCCGCCGACAATGACCGCAAGATCGTCCTCGTCACCCGCAAGACGCGGCTCGAGGAATTGATTGCCAAATACCTGACGGCGGCGCAGGCCCGCTTCTATGTCGAGCATCTCGGCGCCGACTTCTCGGACTACCAGCGCGAGCACGATGTCTATCAGGCCGAGCGCCGCGTCACCGTGCAGGCGCTGGAGCAGTGGGGCCGCTACCAGGTCATCGACCGGAGTTTCCTGCCGAACTTCATCTTCGGTCCGTCCGATATCGTGGTCGCACTCGGCCAGGACGGCGTCGTCGCCAACACGATGAAGTATCTCGACGGCCATCCGCTGATCGGGCTCAACCCGGATGCCAGGCGCTATGACGGCGTTCTCTTGCCCTTCGTGCCGCACGACCTCCCTGCCCTGCTGCGCGAGGTCGCAGCCAACAAGCGCGGCCACAAGGCGGTGACGATGGCGAAGGCCGCGCTCACCGACGGGCAGGTGCTCTACGCCGTCAACGACCTCTTCGTCGGCGCGCGCACGCATACCTCGGCCATCTATGAGATCGCACTCGCCGAACAGAAGGAGCGGCAGTCCTCCAGCGGCCTGATCGTCGCAACCGGGCTCGGCTCGACCGCCTGGTTCAAGAGCATCGTCACCGGCTCGCTCGCGATCGCAGGCACCTTCGGCGGCGGCGGCGAGAGCCCGCCCTATCTGCCGCAGGCCTGGGACGCCGGCGCGCTGCGCTTCGCGGTGCGCGAGCCGTTTCCGAGCCGCACCTCGCAAGTGACCCTCGTCTGCGGCAGCCTCGACCGCGCCGAGCGCCTCAGCGTGCGCTCGCTGATGCCGGAGAACGGCGTCATCTTCAGCGATGGCATCGAGGCCGACCGGCTCGACTTCAATTCAGGAACCGAAGCGCAGATCACGGTCGCCGAGCGCGAAGGACGGCTCGTGGTGTGAGACAGCCGCGCTCGCCGGCGGCGCAGTTCACCGAGGCACCGGGTGCAGCCGCGCCAGCTGGTCCAGCGACAGACCGGCCTCGCGATCGCTCAGGGGAAAGCGGACGATGATGTCCTGGCGGCCAAGCTGCCCCCACAGTGCGTCCGACGACCATTTCTGCGGCTCGGGTCCGCGCGGCCCGTCGATCCAGATGAAATACCATTCCGCCATGGACGCGACCAAATCTCCCTCTCGGCAAGATTGATCCTTCGCGGCTCAATCCGCAACGCTGAATTTGGCGCCGGTCCGCGGCTGAGCGTCTATTCGTACGGCCTGCCGTCCTTGTGCAGGAAGCGGCCGTCGGAGCTCGGGCTCATCATGTCGATGTCGGAGCAGGTGATGACGTCGGCGCTCGATCGCGATCCGATCTCGAGATAGATGGCCGTCATCTGCGAGCGGTTGATCATGTGGTGCCCGTTGCCGGAATTCTTCGCAAACGCGGCGCAATCGCCGGCGCGCAGCACCGTCTCGCCGCCGTCTTCCACCAGCACCAACTCGCCCGCGAGCACATAGACGAACTCGTCCTCGTCCGAATGCCAGTGGCGCTGGCTCGACCAATTACCCGGCGGCAGCCGCATCAAATTGACGCCGAAGTCGGCCAGCCCGCCGGCGTCGCCGAGCCGCTGGCGCACGCGGTCGGCACAGGCCGCGGCAAATTCGGCCGGGTAACCGGTCCCCTTGCGTTCCGGCACTTTCGTCAGGTCAATCTTCGGCATGGCAGCTTCCCGGCTGGTTGGCAGGCGAACCGATGTCTCCTTACGCGAGCGCTCTCCTATCGCGACGCTACGACGAAACTGTGTCGCGGCATCGGCCGACGCAGTCAGCCGCGCCGGACCAGATCTTTCGCCATCAGGATGTCGTCGTAATAGCGGCCGTCGATCTTCAGCGCGTGCAGCTCGAGCCCGTACGTGACAAAGCCCGCTGCCTCGTAGAGCCGTCGGGCCGGCTCGTTGCCTTTGACCACGATGAGCTGCACCAGCTCGACCGATTGCGCCGCGAAATCGAGCACAGCATCGACCAGGAGCCGGCCGATACCGGCGCCGCGCGCCGCCTGCCGCACATACATTCCGACCAGCGCGCCCTTGTGCTGCCGTTTCGGCCCGTCGGCGCGAACGAAACCGACAATGCCGGCAAGTTTGCCGGCCTGAAACGCGCCAAAGATCGCCGCGCCGCGCTCCAGCCTTTCCGCGAACCAGCCGACCGGATGAACGCTCTCCGTCTCGTACGCACTGCCGAACGCCTCGGGACTCAAGCGCAGCGCCTCGAGGCGGATATCGCGATACAGCTCAGCGTCCGCGGGCAGCAGTCGCCGGATCTCGATCGAGTGCGTGTTCATTCGGTGTCCTGTCCGCGAAAAGCAATGATCGCGCGATTTCGATCGTTTACTTTGGATCTCAATCGGATCAAACACTACCCCATGGAGGCTGACAATTCCTGGCAAGAGTTGCGCGGCCACCATCACATCTGCGAGCGGCAGCGCCGACCATTTGCGCCGATCGAACCTCATCTGTTGCAACGTCACCGGGATCAAGCATGGTGTCTAACCGACTCACCGCGACCGACGCGATCGCCACCTACATCGAGGCCAAGGACCATAACCGTCCCGAGCTGATGGCCGACGCTTTCCTCGACGACTGCCAGCTCGAAATGATGGTCAAGACGACAGCCATCGCATTCCCGAGCGCGGCGGCTGGACTGGAGCAGGTCACCCGCGTTCTCGTCCGTGACTTCTCCGCCCAGTACGACAATGTGCGAACCTATTGCCTGTCGCGCCCGCCCTCGGATCACCCCAGTCAGTTTCGCTGCCGCTGGCTGGTCGGAATGACCGCCCGGCAGGACGGTGCCGTCCGCGTCGGATGCGGCAATTATGATTGGCATTTCCGCCCCGGGGACGGACGGGTCGCGCGGCTATGCATCGAGATCGCGCTGATGTCCGTGCTGCCCGCCGTGGACGCGGGCCGGATCCTGCCCTGGCTCTCTACGATCCCCTATCCATGGTGCTCCGGCCCGGATGCCGTAAGGGACATGCCTTCGATCGAGGCTCTGGCGGCGATCAGGACCTTCATCGTCGCGAGATGAACCCGCCCGAAGCGGCCGACCGCCGGTGCTACGGCCATTCCTACTCGGCCGGAAAGGCCACGCATCCATTCGCCTGGACTGCGACGCCGACTCGCGCTCCCATCGGCCAGCGCGCAACGGCGAGATCACCCGCCGATCTGATCAGCAAGCGACCATGGGCCGGTCCGGGACATTCGACGTGAAGGTCGACATGCCCGCCCTGATAGATCTGCGCTACGACATTGCCGCTGACGGCGCAGGGGTCATTCGGCCCGACGACGTTGAACTGCTCCGGCCGAACGAAGACGTCAACCGCCGATGAGCGATCGAGGCTCGCGAGCGCCTGCTTCGGGACCCGGACCGATGCGTCGCCGAGGGCAATGATCGCATCGGCGGCCTCAATCCCGAGCAGTGTCCCACGCAGCCTGTTGTTGTCCCCGACGAAGGTCGCGACGAACCGGTCCATCGGCGCCCGGTAGATGTCGACCGGGGTGCCGAGCTGCCGGATGCGCCCTTCGGACATCACTGCGACGCGGTCCGAAAGACTGAGCGCCTCCGATTGGTCGTGCGTCACGAAAATCGTGGTGAGACCGAGCTTGCGTTGGATTTCGCGCAGTTCGACCTGCATCGAGGTCCGCAGGCTCTTGTCGAGCGCCGAGAACGGCTCGTCCAGCAACAGCACGGTCGGATTGATCACGAGGGCCCGCGCGAGCGCCACGCGCTGCTGCTGGCCGCCGGACAATTGTCGTGGCCTCCTGTTCTCCTTCCCCGTGAGCTTGACCAATTCGAGGACCTCGGCGACGCGACGATCCCGCTCGGCCTTGGGGACACGGCGCGTCTTCAGGCCATAGGCCACATTGTCGGCCACGGTCATATGCGGAAACAGCGCATAGTTCTGGAACATCATCCCGATGCCGCGTTGGTAGGTTGGCACCTCGTTGACCATCCTGTCCCCGATCACGACCGATCCGCGATCCGGCCCGAGAAAGCCTGCCGCGAGATTGAGCAGCGTGGTCTTTCCGCAGCCCGACGGGCCAAGCAGCGTCAGAAATTCGCCGGGATCGATGTCGAGCGAGACGTTGTTGAGCGCCACGACGTCGTCGAACCGCTTGGTGACCGCCTCGAAACGAACCGCCGCCTCCTTGCGCTCGCGCTTGCTGCTTTCGGACATCGCCGCTCCCTATCGATGCTCTTGTTCAATGTTGAGGACTTTGCCCAGCCCGAGGAACGCGTTGGCGAAGATGATCAACGCGGCGGTGGCGACGATGTACATCACCGAGAGGGCCGCCATCGACGGATCGGCAAACTCGCGCACGTAATTGTACATCGCGACCGGCAGGGTCTGCGTGCGCTGCGACGTCACGAACAGCGAGGCGGTGAACTCGTTGAAGGAGAGGATCGCGGCAAACAGCCACCCGCTCACCAGTCCCGGCAGCAACAGCGGCAGGGTGATGGTCCACAGCACGCGCAGTGGCCCGGCACCGAGGCTCGACGCCGCGAGCTCATAGCTTTGATCCAGATTCTTCAGCGAGACGTAGACGCTGCGCAAGACGAACGGCAGCACCAGGATGACGTGACAGACCACGACCACGGCAAAGCCCCGGCTCAGCCCGATCTGCGCAGCCAGGATGAGGAAGCCGAGCCCCACGGTGAAATGCGGAATCACCAATGGCGACACCAGGATCGCCTCGATGACCTTCTTGAACGGGATGTTGTAGCGGTCGATGACGAACGCGAACATGGCGCCGACGCACAGTGCGATCGTCGAACTCCAGACCGTCACCGTCAGGCCGTTGAAGAAGCCCTGGCGAAAGTCCTCATAGCTGAGCGCGCGGCCGAACCAGCGCCAGGACCAGGCCTGCGGCGGAAACGACAGGATCGGCTTGTCGTTGAACGCGGCGATCGTGACCACGACGGCCGGTAGCAAGAGAAACAGGACGATCAGAATGACAACCAGGCGCCCGATCCAGCCGAGAACCCTCTGGTAGGTCGATCGCGGCGTCATTCAGTGCACCTCGATCTTCTGTAGCGGGCTCGTGGCGAGCTTCAGAAGCGCCAGGACCACCGCCGTCAACGCCAGGCCGGCGACGCAAAGCGTCGCGGCAAATGGAAAATTGAAGCTCGCGAAGCCGAGCTGATAGACCAGGTTGGAGAGCATGTTGACGCGTCCTCCTCCGATCAGTTGCGGCGTGGCGAAGGCCGAGAACGTCCATGCGAAGGCCGTCGTGGTGCCCGCGATCACACCGGGCATCGACAAAGGCAGCGTGACGGTCAGGAACACCCTGATCGGTCCCGCCCCCAGGCTCTCGGCGGCCCGCGCATAATCGCGATCGATGTGCGACAGTCCGGCCGCGAGCATGATCACCATCACCGGCAGCGTCACATGGACGAGGGCGACGATGACGCCGAACGGCGTGAACATGAACTGGATCGGCTTGATGACGAGCCCTGTCCATAACAGGACGGCGTTGATGAAGCCGTTATTGCCGAGAACGATGATCCAGGAATAGGTCCGGACCACCTCTCCGAGGAACAGCGGCGTGACCACGATCACCAGCAGGAAGGAGCGGATGATTGGTTGCTCGACGCGCACCAGGGCGTAGGCAAGTGGATAGCCGACGACCAAGGTCGCCAGGGCGGTCGCTGCGCAAATCAGCACGGTGTCGAGAAACACGCGGGCGTAGAGCGGCTTCAGGAGATCGGCGAAATTGGCGAGCGTGAAGCCGCCCGGATCGAGCGAGCCCGGAACATAGGCGCGCAGGCTGTATTGCAGGACCGCGGCCAGCGCCGCCAGAAACCCGACCGCACAAAGCGCCGCCGGAGCCGTGAAGGTGCCTACGAACGGTTGCCGCTTCATGATGCGCGCCCGCTGCCAAGAACGCTCAACTGACGCTCAATTCATGATGTTCTCGGCGAACCATTTCCGCCATTCGGCGGTCTTGCTCGCGCGCAGCTTCGCATCGATGTTGATCTGCTGCTTCCACTGTTCGGCGCTGGTGAAGACCCCGGGAAGCTTGGCGATCTCTGGATCGAGCTTGGCATTCAGCACGGCCGGGCTGCCCTTCTTCTGCTTCGAGATCTCGGCCTGGATCTCGGGATCGTAGAGCGTGTTGATGAACTTGTGGGCGAGATCGACCTTCTTCGAGCCCTTCATGATCGCGACGGTGTCGATGCCCAGCACCGCGCCCTCCTTGGGCATCGCAAGCGTGATCGGGATACCCTGCCCCATCATGTAATAGGCGTTCATCGAAAGCACGATCTGCACCGGAGTCTCGCCGCTGGCGAGCAGTTGCTGGCTGTTGGCGTCGTTGGTGTAGAACGCCTTGAAGTTCGGCTTCAGTGCTTTCAGCTTGGCCTCGCCCTGCTCCCAATGCGCCGCGTCGGCACCCGAGAGAATCGCAGCGACGGCGATGATGTGGCTCGGATCGAAGTCCGGCGCCGCGAGCTTGTCCTTGAGCTGAGGGCTCCAGAGCTCGTTCCAGCTGTCGAACTTCAGATCCTTGATGAGATCAGATCGATAGCCAATGGTGTAGACATAGGCCCAGGCGCCCAGATGATAGGGGCTGATCCGCGCCTCTTCCGCCAGGTTCTTGGCGTTCGGAATCTTCGACGTATCGATGGTTTCGAAAAGGCCGTCATTTGCATAGAGCCAGCCGACATGCGAGGTGGTGAACGTCACGTCGCTCTCGGGATTACCCTTGGCGAGCTTTTCCTTGTTGAGCCGGTCGATAGTGCCGCCGGTGACGAATTCGACCTTCACGCCCGTTTCAGCGGTGAACTTCTTCGCAACCGTCTCGGCGACCAGATCGCGCCAGCTGCCGCCCCAGATACTGACGACCAGCTTGTCTTGCGCATGGGCAGGCACGGTGAACAACAAGGCGATCAGCAACGACCAGACGCGTGTCATCGGTCTTCTCTCCCGCAATTGTGGATTGCCCCGCCCGGCTCCGTTGCAATCGCAATCTCCAATTAAAACTATCATCAGCTTAATAGTACCTTTTATCAAGGATTATCGTATCGACAATAGTACCTTTCTTGCGTAGCCTTGGCGGCAGCTGTGGAGGAGGCCTTGATGACGTCGTCGACGCTGGGCGCGGTCTCGCACCGCCCATCCGAGATCCTGGACACGCTGAAACGCTTGGGGTTCGGCCTGGTCGTCGCCGTGCCGGACAGCTGGCTTGGCGAGATTCTGGTGCGGATCGATCAGGAGCCGGGCATGACCCTGGTTCGCGCGACGCACGAAGAGGAGGCCCTCGCCATTGCCTGCGGCAGCCGCCTCGGCGGCGTGCGCACCGCTTTGCTGGTGCAGAACGCGGGGGTCCTGAGCATGGGCGCCGGCCTCGTCTCGCTGGCGCAGCGCTATCAGTTTCCGCTGCTGATGCTGGTTTCCTACCGCGGCACACCGGAGGATGCGGTCTTCTATCACATTCCTAAGGGACGAGCCACGGAGCCGGTGTTCCGCGGCATCGGTCTCAATCACGCATGCGCCGACAGGCATCGTCCGATCGGCGCGCAGGTCGAGCAGGCCGCGACCTATGCGGAAGAAGGCTCTTGTCCGTTCGCCCTGCTTCTGTCCCGGGAGGATATTCAATGGTGACCGGACGCCGCGCCAGCCGGGGCGACTATTACAAGGCACTTGCCGCGCACCTGCCGCCGCAAGCGTTGGTGGTGACCTCGCTCGGCAACGCCTCGTATCTCTGGGCCTCGGTTCATCACACGCCCGGCAATTTCTACTTCGAGGACGCCATGGGACTCACTTTGCCGCTCGCACTCGGCCTCGCACTTGCCCAGCCGAAGCGGCCGGTCATCGCGGTGGAAGGCGACGGCGCCTTGCTCATGCATATGGGTGCCCTCGTCACCATCGGCGCGATGAACCCTGCCAATCTCACGATATTGCTGATCCAGAACGGCGTGCATGCCGCATCCGGCGGACAGGCTCTGACCAATGCGACGCTCGATCTCGCGCAATTGGCGCGGGCCGCGGGCATCGCGCACGCCGAGAATCTTGCGCAACCGCAAGCGCTCGGCAAGAAGATCGGGCAGATCGAGGACCGCCGCGGCGTCGAGATGCTGGTGCTGGCAACGGAGCCGGACGTGGAGCCGATCCGGCCGCCCGTCTCGCTCGATCCGATCGCGACCAAGCAACGCTTCATGGCCGAGATCAAGGCTCCACGTTACGTGCCGACCTTGTTCGGCGGTGGCCGGCTCGAGCCCGAATAGACGCACCTGCCGGCTCGGTTCTCATCATGAGGGACAGCCCATCGTACTCACGGTTGTTCGACAGATTGCGCTCGCCACCGAACGGAAAGGCACGCCGCCATGACTGACGACGAAGGCCCGCTCTATTGCGATGTTCCGGCATCGATCGCAGCCGGCGCACCGGTCTTGCACTTGCGCCGACGCGGGCCTGCGCCCCGCATAGTGGCAAGATCGGGGGGTTCTGACGGGTTGTCGAGCCGAGGGCGCGCCAGCGCCCTGCTTCTGTTGTCATGCGCCTCGTTTGGCGAAGCCTGGCCTTCGCTTGAATTGCTGCTTGGCCGAGATCGCGACGGTTAGCACCTCGCCCGGGGCGGCATGCGATGCGCGCGATGCCAGTCCCGGTTCAGCGCCATCGCGATCGGTCCTACATCGCCTTGACGATGTTCTCGGTGACCTTCTTGGCGTCGCCGAGCAGCATCATGGTGTTGTCGCGRTAGAACAGCGGRTTGTCGATGCCSGCATAGCCCGASGCCAGCGAGCGCTTGATGAACATCACGGTGCCGGCCTTCCACACCTGCARCACCGGCATGCCGTAGATCGGCGAGGTCTTGTCCTCTTCGGCCGCCGGGTTGGTGACGTCGTTGGCGCCGATCACGAACGCGATGTCGGCCTGCGCGAACTCCGARTTGATGTCCTCGAGCTCGAACACCTCGTCATAGGGCACGTTGGCCTCGGCCAGCAGCACGTTCATGTGGCCGGGCATGCGGCCCGCCACCGGGTGGATGGCGTACTTCACCTCGACGCCTTCCTTCTTCARMAGGTCGGCCATCTCGCGCAGCGCGTGCTGGGCCTGCGCCACCGCCATGCCGTAGCCSGGCACGATGATSACCTTGGAGGCGTTCTTCATGATGAAGGCGGCGTCGTCGGCCGAGCCGAGYTTKGCSGGCTTCTGCTCGCCSGAGCCGCCGCCGGCSGCCGCGGTCTCGCCGCCGAAGCCGCCGAGGATCACCGAGATGAACGAGCGGTTCATCGCGTGGCACATGATGTAGGACAGGATCGCGCCSSWYGAKCCGACCAGCGCGCCGGTGATGATCAGCGCCGAGTTGCCGAGCGTGAAGCCGATGCCGGCCGCGGCCCAACCGGAGTACGAGTTCAGCATCGAGATCACGACCGGCATGTCGGCGCCGCCGATCGGGATGATCATCAAGACGCCGAGCGCCAGCGCCAGGATCACGATCATCCAGAAGTCGAACGCGCTGCCCGACAGCACGAGACCGACGATGAAGAACACCAGCGCCAGCGCCAGCACGATGTTGATGACGTGGCGGAACGGCAGGATGATCGGYGCACCGCTCATCCTGGCCGACAGCTTCAGGAACGCKATCACCGAGCCGGTGAAGGTCAACGCGCCGATCGCAACCCCGAGCGACATCTCGACCAGGCTCTGCGGATGGATGTTGCCTGATGTGCCGATGTCGAACGCCTCGGGCGCATAGAACGCACCGGCGGCGACCAGCACCGCGGCCATGCCGACCAGCGAGTGGAACGCGGCGACGAGCTCCGGCATCGAGGTCATCGGCACCCGGCGGGCGATCACCGCACCGATGCCGCCGCCGATCGCGACCGCGAGGATCACCAGCAGCCAGGCCACGCCGTCGGCCGGCGGATGGGCCGCAAGCGTSGTGCCGACCGCGATCGCCATGCCGATCATGCCGAACATGTTGCCCTGGCGCGACGACGCCGGGCTCGACAGCCCGCGCAGCGACAGGATGAACAGCACCCCCGCCACGAGATACAACAGTGCAGAGAGATTGGCGCTCATCTCAGGTCCCCCCAAATTCTTGACTCACCCCGAGGTGGTTGCCGTTACTTGGCTTTCTTCTTGTACATCGCCAGCATGCGCTGGGTGACCAGGAAGCCGCCGAAGATGTTCACGCAGGCGAAGATCAGCGCCACGAAGCCGAAGCCGCGGGCCCAGCCCGAGCCGCTCGACACCATGCCGACSCCGACCGCGAGCAGCGCRCCGACCACGATCACCGAGGAGATCGCGTTGGTCACGCTCATCAGCGGCGTGTGCAGCGCRGGYGTCACCGACCACACCACGAAATAGCCGACGAACACGGCGAGCACGAAGATCGACAGCCGGAACACAAAGGGATCGACGGCCTGCGCGAGATGCTCCATGGCTTGGCTCCTTACTTCGGCTGGAAGTTGGGATGGATGACGGCGCCGTCCTTGGTCAGCGCGGTGGCCTTCACCAGCTCGTCGTCCCARTTGACCGCGAGCGCCTTGCTGGCCTTGTCGACCATGGTCTCGATGAACGAGAACAGGTTGCGCGCGTAGAGGCTGGAGGCCGAGGCCGCGACCCGGCCGGCGACATTGGTGTAGCCGACGATCTTGATGCCGTCGGTCTCGACCACCTCGCCSGSCTTSGCGCCCTCGACATTGCCGCCGCGCTCGACCGCGAGATCGACCAGCACCGAGCCGGGCTTCATCGACTTCACCATCTCGCCCGAGACCAGCTTCGGCGCCGGACGGCCCGGGATCAGCGCGGTGGTGATCACGATGTCCTGCTTYTTGATGTGCTCGGCGGTCAGCGCGGCCTGCTTGGCCTGGTACTCCTTGGACATCTCCTTGGCGTAGCCRCCGGCGGTCTGCGCGTTCTTGAACTCCTCGTCCTCGACGGCGAGGAATTTGGCGCCGAGGCTCTCCACCTGCTCCTTGGTCGCSGGSCGSACGTCCGTCGCGGTCACCACCGCGCCGAGCCGCCGCGCSGTCGCGATCGCCTGCAAMCCGGCGACGCCGACGCCCATCACGAACACTTTCGCAGCCGGAACGGTGCCCGCCGCGGTCATCATCATCGGGAAGGCGCGGCCGAACGCCTCGGCGCCCTCGATCACGGCCCGRTAGCCGGCCAGGTTGGCCTGCGACGACAGCACGTCCATCACCTGGGCGCGGGTGATGCGCGGCATCARYTCCATCGCGAACGCCGACACCCCGGCATCGGCCATCGCCTTCAGCGCCGCCTCGTTGCCGTAGGGATCCATGATCGCGATCACCAGCGCGCCGCGCTTGTACTGCGACAGCTCGGTGGCTTCCGGCCGCTTCACCTTGATGATGATGTCGGCGTCCTTCAGCGCATCGGCGCTGACGGTGGCGCCCACGGCCGTGAACTCCGAATCGGGCAGCCCCGACTTGATCCCCGCCCCCGGCTCGACCGCGACCTCGGCGCCCAGCGCCTTGAACTTCTTCACGGTGTCCGGCGAGGCCGCAACCCGCGGCTCCGACGGATCGATTTCCTTCGCTACGGCAATCTTCACTTACCGAACCCTTCCTTGGCAAAAACCCACCTGCGGCCGGGCACGCTCATCGCCGTTCATTTCCAAACGACACGATGCCTCCGGAACCGAATTGCGCGCAGCGTTCGGCAAACTTGACGACCTCGGCACGGCTCTTGCGATCGCTGATCTGCATGAACGCCATCAGCAGCGCGATGCACTCGTCCGACTTCTGGTCGTCCCTTGCTTTCTGCAGATCCACCATCATTGACCCGACATCGCGTCGCCGTTCGGACGCCCGCACGTCGCCAGAACGGCAGTTCCTGTCGTCCTGCCGTTTCGATTTTTTGAATTGCCGCTATCCGCCGAGATATGCCGAGCGGACATGCTCGTCATCGATCAGCTCTTTGCCGCTGCCCGACAGCACGACGGCCCCGGTCTCGAGAAGGTACGCATAGTCGCACATCTCGAGAGCGGAGTACGCATTCTGCTCGACCATCAGGACGGTCGTGCCCGACTTGCGGATATTGTCGATGATCGTGAACACCTGCTCGACAATGTTGGGCGCCAGTCCGAGCGAAGGTTCGTCGAACATGATCAGCTTGGGCCGGGACATGATGGCGCGCCCGATCGCCAGCATCTGCTGCTCGCCGCCCGACAGCGTGCCGGCGATCTGGCCGCGGCGCTCCGCCAGCCGCGGAAACATGCCGAAGATCCGCTCCCGGTCTGCCTCGATCTCGCGCTGGTCGGTGCGGAGATACGCGCCCATGTCGAGATTCTCATCAACGGTCATGTCGAAGAACACCCGCCGCCCCTCCGGACAATGCGCGATACCGAGGCTGAGGATCTGCCGGGCCGAGCACTTCGTGATATCCTTGCCCTCGAGCGTGATGCGGCCCGACGCCGACGGCAATATTCCCGAGATCGCGCGCAGCGTCGTACTCTTGCCCGCGCCGTTCGCGCCGATCAGCGCCACGAGCTGCCCGCGCTCGATCTCGAGCGTGACACCCTTGACCGCTTCGACCTTGCCGTAGCGGCATACGAGATTCTCAATGCGCAGCATGCCGGCTCGCCTTTTCGCCAAGATAGGCCCGTATCACCTCGGGGTTGCCGCGAATCTCCGCAGGCGGTCCCGAGGCGATGATACGGCCGTAGTTCAACACGACAATCCGGTCGGAGACGCCCATCACCATGGGAACATCGTGTTCGACCAGAAGGATGGACATGCCACGCTTGTGAAGCTTGTCGAGCAGCTCCATGAAACGCGCGGTCTCGGTGGCGTTCATGCCCGACACCGGCTCGTCGAGCAGAAGCATCGACGGATCCGATGCCAGCGCCAGTGCGACGCCGAGCAGCCGCTGGTCGCCGTATGACAGCGAACCCGCGAGCTCGTCCGCCCGACGTGCAATGCCGACCATCTCGAGCAATTCCTGCGCGAGATGGCGCAGCTCGGCTTCTGATTGCTTCTCCCGGGGCAGCGCCAGCAACACATCGAGCAGGCTCGATCGTCCGCGCCGATGCAGACCGATCATGACATTGTCGAACACCGTCACGCTCTGGAACACGCTGGTCCGCTGAAAGGTCCGCGCCAGTCCAAGCGACGTCACCTGATGCGGTTTCAGATTGCTGAGCGAGTTGCCGCGGTAGCGGACCTCGCCCTTGGTCGGCCGCAGGAATCCGGTGATGACGTTGAAGGCGGTCGTCTTGCCCGCGCCGTTAGGCCCGATGAGACTGACGACCTCCCCCTTGTTGACGGTGAAGCTCATGTCGGCGATTGCCACCAGCCCACCGAAGTGCACGGCGATGTGCTCAACGGATAGAACGGGCTCCGGCGTCGCGAGATCGATAGCGGTCATGGCGTGTCGCGCACCTTGGCTTGATAGGAATCTGCGCTGCTCGGCTCCTTGCGAGGGGTCAGGAACCATTTCTCGATCGCCGGAACGATTCCGGTGGGCAGCACAAAGACGATGATGATCATCAGCAGACCATAGAGGATCCACTGAATCTCGGGCGCCGCGAACGACCGGACAGCGACCGGCAGGAAGCCGAAGATGAGGCCGCCCACGATCGGGCCGGCCAGCGTGCCCTTGCCGCCCGAGATCACCATGATCACGATCGTGACGGTGTATATGAACGCAAACACGTCCGGATCGATGATCTTCAGRTAATGCGCRTAGAGGCTCCCSGCCGCGCCGGCGATGCCMGCGGARAACACCGCGGCCARSACCAGATAACGCGTGACGTCGATGCCGACCGAGACYGCGAGCGACTCGTTCTCCTTGAGMGCGACCATCGCRCGMCCGACSCGCGAATAGACCAGGCGMCGGATCACCACATAGGCGACGACGGCGACRCCGAGMACCAGATAGTAGTTCGAYTGCTTGCTGTAGAAMTCSAGCGAACCYAMCCCGGGCARYCCAAGCGTCATCGGYGGGATCGAGGTCAGCGCSAGYGGCCCCTGYGTCARCTCGACCCAGTTCAACGCGATCAGYCKGACGACCTCGGCRAAGCTGAYRGTCACGATGACGAARTAGGCRCCTCTCACYYTGAACGACAATTTGCCGACGGCATAGCCGCAGAKCGCCGCRACCAGCGTGCCGATCACGAAACCYGACCAGGSYGGCCAGGGTTCATGAACYACRCGAARGCCGCCGATCAGYTCGACATCGAAGCCRAGCGAGRCCAGYGCGCTGGTGTARGCGCCGATRCCGAAGAAGGCGACATGKCCCAGGCTGAGCTGCCCGGTATAGCCGAGCAGCAGATTGAGGCTCATGGCGGCAATGATGAAGATGCCCGTCGTGATGAACGTATTGAGCAGATAGGGATCTTGCAGCCACAGCGGTACCGACGCGAACGCCAGCAGCGAGAGATAGGGGATCAGCCGCTTCATCCGACGCGCTCCACGCGGGCGAATAGCCCCGTCGGCCTGAACAGAAGCACGGCGATGATGATCAGGAATCCCATRGCGTCRCGGTARCCGGACGAGATGTAGCCGGCGCCGAGYTCYTCGGCSAGCGCGAGCAGGAAGCCGCCGATCGTGGCGCCCTGRATGCTCCCCAGYCCWCCGAGAATGACGATCGCAAACGAYTTSAGCGACGCCAGATTGCCCATCTGCGGCGAGATCACRTAGACCGGCCCCAGCAACGCTCCGGCGGCCGCGGCAAGGCTCGAGCCGATSGCAAACGTMGCCATRTAGATGAAYTGRATGTTGACGCCCATCAAKGATGCGGCGTCGCGGTCCTGGAACGTCGCTCGCATCGCCTTGCCGAGCTTGGTCCGGTTGATCAGGAAATAAGCCACACCGATCAGCGCAAGCGCAGCGCAGAASACGAAMAGGCGCAGCCAGGAGACGGAGAACGRCCCGATCACGAGCGGCAGYTCCGGAAACGGCGYCGCGACCGACTTGGCAACMCCRCCCCAGACGAACTGCTCGCCGTTCTGCATCACGATCATGGCRCCGATCATGACCAGCATCGTGGTRTCGATRTCGGCRCCGCGCATCGGCCGCAGCAACACGAACTCCAGGAGRGCGCCGAGCAGRCASCCYGCGACGATYGCCGCGATCAGCGCAACGAAGAAGTTCGCGCCGAGCATRATCGCCACRAAGTAGAGAATATACGCTCCGAACGAATAGAGCTCGCCATGCGCGAAATTGACCACGCGCATGATSCCRAAGATCAGCGTCAGGCCGATCCCSAGCAAGGCGTAGGTACTTCCGAGGATGAGCGTGTTGATGAGGTGTTGAAGAAGCTCGGTCATGATCAATGGCTTCGGCCGAACGATTGCGCGGGCCGCCGTGTGGTTGGAGGAAAGCAAATGCCACGGGGGTCGCCCGACGGGCGGCACCCCGCGCGCGACGTGCGGGTCTTACGATCCCGACAGGACCACCTTATCGTTCTCGATCTTGATCAGATAGAGATTGGGCATGCTTTGTCCGCTCTCCTTGCCGGCCGGTCCCTGCTTGACGAATTTGATCGGACCGTTGAGGCCGGTGAAGTCGACCTTCCAGAGCGCCTCGGTGATGGCTTCCGGGTCAGCCTTGCCGGCACGCTGGATCGCATTGGCGATGGTGCGGATGCCGTCATAGCCGCGGAAGCTCTCGGTGGCGCCTGCGAAGGCGAAGCCGCGCTTCTTCCACTCGCCGAGGAAGTAGTTGGTCGCGACCGGATCCGGCGTCTTGTCCGGATACCAGGGCGCGAAGGTGGTCAGGTGCATCGAGCCGTTGGCGGCGGCGCCGGCCTGCTCGATCAGCTGGTCGGGATTCTGCGAGCCGCCGGTCGTGACGATCTTCTTGGTGATGCCGAGCGCGGCGGCCTGCTTGAGCACCAGCGTCAGCTGCTCGACGGCCGTCGTGACCATGATCGTGTCGGAGTCAGACGCCTTGATCTTGGAGAGCTGGGCGCTCATGTCCTGTGCGGCCTGATCCATGATCTCGACGAGGCCGATCTGGATGTTCTGCGCCTTCAGCGCCTTGCCGAAATCGTCGGCCGAACCACGACCCCAATCATTGTTGATGACGAGGAAGTCGGCCTTCTTGATGCCGAGCGTCGGCATGATCGGCTTGAACTCGGCCGCTTCGACCGACGACGGCGGCGAGATACGGAAGATATAGGGATTGCCCGACGTCGTGATCTTGCTGGACGACGACGTCTCGACCACCATCGGGATCTTGTATTCCATCAGCTTCGGCATCACCGCGAGCGTGAGGCTGGATCCCCACGCGCCCATCATGACCGGGACCTTGTCGCGCGTGATCAGTTTCTCCGCAACAGCCGCAGCCTCGGTCGGATTGCTCTTGTTGTCCTCGATGACGAGCTCGATCTTGCTACCGAGCAACCCGCCCTTCGCGTTGATCTCGTCAGCGGCGATCTTGGCGCCGTTGACGACATAGGTTCCGGATGCCGCGAAGGGTCCGGTGAGCGGCTCGTTGACGCCAATCTTGATGGTTTGGGCAGCAGCGCCAGCTGCCGTCAGGCTCGACATCATCCCAGCCAACGCGACGCTGAGAAGCAATCCGTGTGTTCGGCTCATCTTTCCTCTCCTGCTCGTTTTGAGCGTTCTTCGAAACCTGAAACAGGGATACAGCGCGCCGCCCGTGGTCTTGCCGGCTCTTGTTCGGCGGCCGCTCAACTGGATGATCCTATCATCCTATATTTAGTATATTAATATCAATCCTCGTTCACGCGTCAAGTCTTCCGGCTGCTGCATTTTGCGCCGCACTGCTGTCATTTCGCACAAAACAAACGGACCGCACCGATCTACGAAGCCATCGCACGGTCCGGCAATGGCATTAGCCGTCGTTGCGACCACTTGCCTCATTGTTGAATTCAGTCGTCAGTCGATCCCACTCGTTGAGACTGTCCTGAATGCGGGTCCAGAAAGACTGCGCACGACGTCGTTCAAAATCAGCGACAGCAACGCCTTGCTGCTCGACCCAGGTATAGTAGCCGAGATTGAAGATCGCGCGCCGCTTCGTCTCGGTCAGCTCGACGACGTGATCGGAGGCGACACCGAGCAAACATGCGCCGAATGTTTCGGCCGCGTTGATCTCATCGAAGCCTCTCGAATAGTGAGACTGCTCGAACTGCGTACGCTCGCTCTGATAGAGCGAGGCACTGTCCGTCGCCACCGTCACGATCACCTGGTCCGGGCCGTACGCCATCTGCTTGGCGAGCTTGATGGCCGCGACGATGTTGGCGAACCCGGAAATGCCGACGTGATCGAAACTGCGCACCAGCGCCGGCTCGAGACCGCGGCGCCGCTCGAGATAATTCCGGCCGGTCTTCGATCCGAACAGCAGGTTCAACCGGTCGGTGACGCGGTCCGAGACGCCGACCACGAAATCCAGATTCATGACGTTCTGGATCAAGGGAATGTGCTTGTCGCCGATCCCCTGGATATTATGCTCGCCATAGCCGTTGTTGAGCATGGTGGGACATTCGAGCGCCTCGACGGCCGCCGTCTTGGAGCCCCAGCGGGTCTTGAGAAAATCACCGGCCGCGATCGTGCCTGACGATCCCGTGGCGGAGACGAAGGCGGCGAGCTCGTAATCCTGATCCGCCTTGAAGGCCTTGAAAGCCTCCTCCGCCGCCCGTCCCGTGCACGTATAATGGATGAGATAGTTCGAGAACGACGAGAACTGATTGAGGATGACATTGCTGTCGTCCGCTCTCAGCTCGGCGCATTTGTCGTAGATTTCCTTGACGTTGCTCTCGGTGCCCGGCGTCCTCACGATGTCGCTGGGATCGCTGACCCATTTCTCGAGCCATTCGAACCGTTCGCGGCTCATCCCCTCCGGCAACACTGCGACGCCGCGGCAGCCGAGAATACGGGAGACCGCGACCCCGCCGCGACAGTAGTTGCCGGTCGACGGCCAGACCGCCTTCTGCTCCGCCGGATCGAAGCGGCCGGTCACCAACTGCTCGATCAAGGCGGCATAGGCGGGCAGCACCTTGTGCGCGCCAATCATCGGAAATCGGTTGCCGAGCAGGACGATGATCGGTGCGTCGACGCCGGTGAACTCCTTGCGCAGGACGATGTGCCCCGGCACCCAGTCCCTGCTCCTGCGGTTGGTCCCATTATACCAATGCATGCGGTAGAGATTGGCCGCGTTCGGCTCGTCGGGCCCGACCGACTCGATCTCTCCCCACAGGCGCGCGGAAGGCACGTCCGGATGCGCGAGCTGCGAGAAGGTCGGCAGCTTAAGCTTGAGCTTGCGGGCCTGCGACGCCGCCTTGCGCCAGATTTGCTGATCAACGATCGAAGGCTCGATAAGGAACGTCATGGTCAGTTTCCGTCAAAGGCTGCGTGAGCCGCCTGCCGCGCATGCGGCGCCGGCGGCTTGCCGTTCGCAGACGGCATCGAATGAGCGTTGGCGACGGGCATCGCCGGCGTCGCCGTAGAGCGTCGTACGCTGCCGCGGGACGCGTCCGGAGGAGACGATAATCGATTCCATCTCCTGGGGTGTCATTTCCTGGCCATGCGCAGCGCCGGCAGAGCGGGAGATGCTCTCGTCCATGAGCGTGCCGCCGAGATCGTTCACGCCGGCCGCGAGGCACTGGCGGACACCCTCGGGTCCCATCTTCACCCACGAGGTCTGGATGTTGGTGATGAAGGGATTGAGCACCAGCCGGGCGACGGCATGCATCAGGATCGCCTCGCGGAAAGTCGGCCCCGGCCGGGCCCTGCCCTTCAGATAGACCGGCGCTTCCATATGGACGAAGGGAAGCGGAACGAATTCAGTGAACCCGCCCGTCTCTGCCTGCAGACGCCGCACGCGCAGCAGATGGCGCGCCCAATGCTCATATCGTTCGATATGACCGAACATGATCGTCGCGGTCGACTTGAACCCGACGAGGTGAGCGGTGCGCATCACGTCGAGCCATTGCTGGGTGCGGATCTTGTCCGCGCACAGCGTCTCCCGCACCTCGTCATCGAGGATCTCGGCGGCCGTCCCCGGCAATGTGCCGAGACCAGCGGCCTTGAGCCGTTGCAGAAACTCGGCAACGGGAATGCCGAGGGTCTGAGCACCCTGGTGGATTTCAAGCGGCGAGAACGCGTGCATGTGCATGTCCGGCACGGCGCCCTTAACGGCCCGGCAGACATCAAGATATTTCTGGCCGGTGTAGGACGGATGGATGCCGCCCTGCATGCAGACTTCGGACGCGCCGCGATCCCAGGCTTCGACGACGCGCTGCGCGACTTCGCTCATCTCGAGGTCGTACGGCTTGCCGCGGAGGTTCTCGCTCATCTTGCCCTTCGAGAAGGCGCAGAACTGGCATTTGAACGAGCAAATGTTGGTGTAGTTGATGTTCCGGCAGACGACATAGGAAACCACGTCGCCATTAACCGCGCGTCTGAGCTCGTCGGCACCGCGGCAGACTGTCCCGAAATCGTCCTCATGCGCGCGGAACAAGCGGACGATCTCGCCCTCGGTCAGTTCGCTGCCGCGCTGGGCGTGCGCGATGATCGCAGGAACGTCGGTCGCGACGGAGCTACGCGCAGGACGCTTGCGCCACTCCAGTTCACGGGCTGGAAGGCTGCCGACATGTCCAGGATGCCAGTCATCGGTGCGCGGCGCCCCATCGCCATCGATCCTGTCGAGAACCGATTTCAGCAATTTGCTGTCGAGCCAGCGCGAGGGATTCCGCGCGAACGCCGGATAGATCGGCAGGCGCTTGGCCAGCCGCTTGCCGGCGGACCGCGTCGCCGCTTCCAGCAGCCGCAGATGCGGCCATGGCGCCTCGGGGTTGACGTGATCTGGGGTGACGGGTGAGACCCCTCCCCAGTCATTGATCCCCGCGGCGACAACCCGCCCGAGCGCCGCCGGGCTTAGGTTGGGCGGAGCCTGGATGTTCATGCCCGGCTCGAAGAGCAGACGCGCTATCGCGATGGTCCAAAGATGGTCCTCGACCGACGGCGCCTCCGCGGTCGCCATCCGGGTGCCCGCCTTGGGCCTGAAGTTCTGGATGATGATTTCCTGGATGTGGCCGTGCGCATCGTTGAGATCGCGCAACGCGAGCAGCGCATCGACGCGCTCGGCACGCGTCTCGCCGATCCCGATCAGGATGCCCGACGTGAACGGGACTGCGAGCTTGCCTGCGGCTTCGATGGTTTCGAGCCGCACCGCCGGCACCTTGTCGGGCGAGCCGAAATGCGGGCCACCCTTCGCACAGAGCCGCTCCGACGCGGATTCGAGCATGATGCCCTGCGAGACCGAGACCTTGCGCAACATCGCAAGATCCTCCGCGGACATGATCCCGGGGTTGATGTGCGGAAGAAGGCCGGTGCGCTCGAAGACCGCCTTTGCGACTTCGGCCACATATGACAGCGTCGAGTCATGCCCGAGCCTCGCGAGCTCCTCGCGTGCGATCCTGTAGCGGAGCTCCGGCTTGTCACCGAGGGTGAAAAGCGCCTCGTGGCAGCCGGCCTCCTTGCCAGCTTGCGCGATCGCGACCGCCTCGTCGATGGACAGATACGGCTTGATGCCGGTGCGCGGGGCGTGCGCGAACGTGCAATAATGGCAAACGTCGCGGCACAGCTGCGTGAGCGGGATAAAGACTTTCGGCGAATAGGTCACGGCATCGCCATGGGCGGCGTCGCGGCGACTTGCAGCGGCCCTCAGCAGTTCGGTCGTGTCGGCGATATCGACGAGTTCGTAGGCCTGATCGCGCGACAGACGTTGATCGAGCCTCAAGTCGGGCAGCAAAGTCATCAGAACAGCCTCACGGGAGCAGGAGCGTCTTCGACACCGAAACGCTCGGCGATGTTGATCTGGTCCACGAAGGATCGGGTCATTCCGCGATCCTGCGACGCCAGCAGATAGGGTCCGAAATCGAGCGGGCAGTCGATGTCCTTGCCGATGCCGTCGGATTTCAGCACGCTGACACCGAGGTCGCGCGCGCGCGCGGTGCTGCGATGCCGGCGAAAGCTGTCCTCGCCGAACTGCGGTTGCAGCAGCCGGGGCGAGCGCATCGCGAGCGCATTGGTGCCGCCATCGTACAAGGCCGGCACCAGCACGATCGGCGTGTGGTTGAGCAATTCGACCACGTTCTCGAAATCCCGCGAGGCGGCGAAGGGAATGTCGGCCGGGACGATCATGACCCGGCGATCATAGATCTCGAACGCATCGAGACCGAACTGCACGGCCTTGTTCACGCCGGCCTCCGCCGGGTCGAAAATCGCCGCGGCACCAAACGACTTGGCGATAGCGAGCGCGTCCAGATCGGAGCTGACCACGGCGATCCCGTCGACGGTCCTTGCGGCGTTGAGGCTTTGCAGGACGTCGCGCAGCATCGCCTGCGCAAGCTCGGCGCGCTCCGGCGCGTAGAGGATGTCGCCCAGCCTGCTCTTCGCGCGACTGAACTTCTTCACGGGAACAAGTGCCCAGGTCTCGGAATGGCCCATCGGATGCTCAGCGATCGAACTGTTCGAGGAATTTGAGGCACGCTTCGGCCAAACGGATCCGTTCGTCCTTGGAGCGCATGATGGTGTCGGTGAGGTGCACCGGGATTTCGATCCGCGCGGCGTCGGACTGATCGACCTGGTCCATCACGAAGCCGTCGAGGAACGGGTAATGCCGGACGATCGAAGCGCAACTGGTCTCGACCCCGAGCTCGCTCATGATCTTGGCGGTCGGTCCCTTGATCGCGCGCCCGCCGACCAGCGGCGAAACGGCAACGATCGGCGCCTTGACTGTCTCCAGTGCCGGAAGCAGGCCTGGAACAGCCAGGATCGGATCGATGCTGAGATACGGATTGGACGGGCATAGGATGATCGCATCGGCGTTCCCGATCGACTGCAACACGGCGTTGGTGGCCGTGCCCCTGCCCGGATTGTCGAACTCTATGCGCTTGACGACCGGCTGCGCCTGCGCGCCGACAAAATAGCGCTGGAACGACATCCTCTCGTCGGCGGTGACGATCATGGTCGCGAACGGATCGTCGCTCATCGGAAGGATTGCCGCGGCGATGTTCAGCCGCTGGGCAAGTTCACGCGTGAAGTCGGTGAGACTGACGCCGGCGCGCAGCGCGCGCGAGCGAACGACGTGCAGCGCGAGATCGCGATCGCCGAGCCTGAACCAGGTTTCGCCACCGAGCCCACCAAGGGCGTCCATGAAGTTCCAGCTCTCGCCTGCCCGGCCCCAGCCGCGCTCTTCGTCGGCGAGTTCGCCAAGCGTGTAGACCACCGTATCCAGGTCAGGTGACACCGACAGGCCGAGATGCTCGAAGTCATCGCCGGTATTGACGACGACGCTGAGCTTGGCGCCGAGCAAGCGGCTGAGACCATAGGCGAGCTTGGCGCCACCAACGCCTCCGCACAGCGCAACGATCTTCTTGTCACCCTGGTTCATCGGAACATGTCCTGGCTCTTGGGTCGCGCGAGCACAGATGCGGACGACGCAGGCCCGGTTAGTTGCAGGCCCCGGACCACAACGACCGGCCGCGCCTCGGCGGCCTGCCCCATCAGCAGCGAAGCCGCGGCGGCTATTTCATCGGCCACGGCGATTTCGGTCATCCGCATCGCACGGCCGAACATGTCGGGGACACCGATCTGGCTCAGCAGCGACGGCACACCGGCCGCGCCGATCGCGACGCCAACCACGCCGTTTCGCCACGGGCGGCCGAAACTGTCATTGATGACGACGCCAAGACCAAGGCCGTCGTCCGGGTCGAGCATGGCTTTGAGCTCACGCGCCGAGCCGTCCGGATCCTTCGGCAGGAGCAGAACCCGCTCCTCTCCGTCGTGGTGTTCGATATTGGACTGGTCGATGCCGGCGTTGGCCATGACGAAGCCGAGCCGATGCGCCGCGATCAGAACGTTCGGCCTGTGCTTGACGATCTCGTCGGATTCGCCGAGCACCACCTCGATGAATCGCGGATCCTTGCCGACCGTCTTCGCAAGCTCGAGCGCGGCCGCCGATGGCTCGATATCGGCGAGGCGGACATAGCGCCCTTCGGATTTCGAGACGATCTTCTGCGCGATGACGAGCACATCGCCTCGCTCGAGGCGCAATGCCATCCCGGTCAAAGCGGCTCGCACGATGACCGCGAGATTGTCCCCTGGACTGACATGCGGGATGCCGTCCAGGGCGATATATTCGACGCGGCCGCCGACAGCCATGGGATCAGGCGACCGATTTCGCGGTCAGGCCGGTGATGCGGATTCCCGCGCCGGGGACCTTGTAGCGACGGTTGATACCGATCAGCACCGACGTCAAGGCTTCGGCCGCCGCCGAATTGGCCAGAACGCCACCATCGATGCCCGCGCTTGCGACCTCATTCGCGAGGCTGATGACAATATCTCGCGCGGCCTTGTCGTCGCCGAACACCAGCACGTCGCAATCCGCTCGCCCGCCCTGATGCAGCTTGGTGGCGCCCACATTGTGGAAAGCCGAGACCACCCGCACGCCCGGACCAAGCAGCTGCTGAGCGATTTGCGCAGCCGAGCCCGCGGAAGGAAGCTGGACCACCGAGACCTTGGGCGGCACCAGCGGGACCGCGGCATCGACCACGATCTTGCCCTGCACCACGTCCTTGACCTCGGTCAGCGTCGCATCATGGCTTGCGAAGGGCACCGCGAGCACCACGATGTCGCCTGCCCTGGCGGCGCCGACATTGTCGTCACCGGCCACCTCGCCCGTCATCGCCTCGGCAACGCTCTTCGCTTTCTCGGCTGATCGCGAACCGAGAACGACCTTGTAGCCGGCCGCAAGCCAGCATTTGGCCAGGCCGGAGCCCAGGTCCCCCGTACCTCCGAGGATGGCGATGGTCGGTTTGTCGGTCATAACACAGGTGCCTTTCAGGATTAGTCCAGGATCATGTCGGTCAGAGGCACAAGCTTGACGCCCGCCTTCTCGAGACCTTCGCGGACGGCGCGCGCTGTCGCGACGCCGGTTGGCTCATCGCCATGCACGCAAAGCGTATGAACCTTGCATGTGATCTTCTTGCCGTTGCGCGAGGTAATGGTGTTGTTCAGCACCATATCGAGCACCTGCTGCGTCGCGACGGCAGCGTCCTTGATGACCGAACCTGGAATTTTCCGTGACGTCAGGTTGCCGTCATCATCGTACTGACGATCGCAGAAGCCCTCGATCGCGACCGGCAGATTGAGGCCGCGGCCGGCCTTCTCCATCTCCGAGCCCGCGAGCGCGACATAGATGATGCGCGGATCGACCGCCTTGATGGCGCGGCCGATGGCGAGTGCGTAGTCCTTGTCCTCTGCGGCCATGTTGTTCAGGGCGCCGTGCGGTTTGAGGTGGGTGACGCGCTCGCCTTCATAGGCCGCCATCGCCTGGAGAGCGCCAATCTGATAGGCGATCATGTATTCGAGATCGTCGGGACGCATGTCGATGCGGCGACGGCCGAAACCCCAGATGTCGTTGAAGCCGGGATGGGCTCCGATCGTGACGCCGAGCCGCTTGGCTTCCCGCACCACATTGCGCATCACGCGCGGATCACCGGCATGGAAGCCGCAGGCGATATTGGCTGAACCAATGACGTTCAGGATGCCCGCATCATCGCCGATGTCGTAGGCACCGAAGCCCTCGGCCATGTCGGCATTGAGATTGATCGAAATCGTCATCCGCTTCTCCTGTCCAAGCGTCCGCGAACCCTATCGTACTATTGTTAGTACGACAATCCCTTTTATGAGAGAAGATGCCTTGCGCCGCGACGGGGCGCTGGTTCGGATTCGATATTGAACTATCATCCCAATGATAGTATGTATCGCCGCGCGTGACAAGTTGCGCCGCTCGGACATATACGCCTGAACGGCTGCCCTAACCGCGCATTCCCTCACCGCAAAGGCTGGTCTGAATGTTCCTGTCGAACGCAAGCCCATCTCACAATCACCCCCTTGATCCGGCGGACGTCGCGACATTGGCACGCGAGCAAGCGAATGAAGTTGAGCGCTTTCTCACCTTCCGGGAGAATCACAAGCCGACACCGCTCCAATCGCTGTCGGCCCTGGCGCGGGAACTCGGCGTCGGTACTGTGCACATCAAGGATGAGTCCTACCGTCTGGGACTCGGCAGCTTCAAGGCACTCGGCGGATCCTACGCGGTCGTCAGGCTACTGCTGGAGATGGCCAGCAGCAAGCTCGGCCGCGCAGTCGACATCAGCGAGATCGGCACACCGGCGGTTCGCGACATCGCGCGGGGCCTGACCGTCGGATGCGCAACCGACGGAAATCATGGCCGCTCCGTTGCCGCAGGCGCCCAGATGGTCGGCGCGAAGGCCGTCATCTTTGTTCACAGCGGTGTCACGGACGAACGCGTCGCGGCCATCTCGCGGTTTGGCGCCGAGATCGTACGCGTCACCGGGACATATGACGACTCGGTCGCCGTGGCCGATCAGACGTGCCGCGACAATGGCTGGATCGTCGTCTCCGATACGTCGTGGCCGGGATACGAGCGCATCCCTGGCCTCGTGATGCAGGGCTACACCGCCATGCTGAATGAAATCCTCCGGGACATGCCGGATCGCCCGTCTCATGTGTTCATCCAGGCCGGCGTCGGGGGCCTTGCCGCGGCAGTCGCCGGGTATTTCGAGATCGTGTTCGGCAAGGACCGGCCGACCTTCGTGGTCGTCGAGCCCGAGCGGGCGGCCTGTCTTTACGAGAGCGCGGTGGCCGGGCACCCCACCAAGATCGCACATGGCGAGCCGACCATCATGGCGATGCTCGAATGTTACGAACCGTCGCTGGTGGCCTGGCGAATCCTGTCGCGCAAGGCCGATGGGTTCATGACTGTCGGCGAGGACGACGCGGCCGAAGCGATGCGCAGTCTCGCGCGCCCTCTGGATCGCGATCCGGCCATCGTCGCCGGCGAAAGCGGAGCGGCCGGGCTTGCCGGGCTCCGCGTGGCAACGAGGGACAAGGCCATCCGCGACAAGCTTGGGCTCGGCCCCGCCTCGCGCGTGCTCCTGATCAACACCGAAGGGGCAACCGATCAGGCGCGTTATACGGAGATCGTCGGATCGTCGCCGGCTACGGTTCTGCAATCGGCGGCCTGATCGCGTCTGACCTGCGACATCCAGATCATGGTGCGATCGTCTGGAATCGCATCATGATCTGATCTGCTTGTTCGAGACGATATTTCCGGAAGAGCGACTTCCTCCCTTCCGGTCCGGGCTCTAGGCCTTGGTGCGCTTCTTGCTCTTTTCCATGAGATCGACGCGAAGCGCGAAGCAGCTGCGGTGATAATGGATATTGGCGACATAGACCGCGATGTTATCGCTGTCCACGAGCACGAGCCGACAATCGGCGGTCGGTTCACCCAATCCGATCTTGAGCAGCTCCGCCGTCTCCGGATCCGCCACGCCGATCGTCACGATCTGATGCGCGTGGACGATTTCGATATCATCCATCTCCATGATCTTGGTGAGCGCGGCCGTATGGGTAAAGCGCTTGCGGTCCTTCACGAAGATATTGCGCGCCAGGTAGAGATTGACAACGGAGAACGGTTCGTCGTCGTTGTACTGCACGCTTCGCAGGAAGGCGTAGCCTTCGGCGGGCTTGCCTTCGTGTGCCGCGAGCTGCGGCGCCGCGACGTTCTCCTCGATATGGACGCGCTTGAGAACGTTGCTCTTCACCGAGTCGACCATCGACTCGAAGTCGTTGGCGAGATTCAGCCAATGACGGTTCTTGGGCCTGCCGGAGACGAAGGTCCCGCGTCCCTGCTGGGCGTCGAGGAGACCTTCACTGCGCAGCATCTCGATCGCCTGCCGGATCGTGACCCTCGCCACGCCGAACTCGCCTTCAAGCTCCTCGATGGTCGAGATCTTGTCGCCTTCCTGCCAGTGGCCGGTCTCGACACGTTGGCGCATGACGGATGCCACCTGGACATACAAGGGGACGCGGCTGCGATCGTAATTTGGGACTAGCTTATTCATGTCAGTAAGATAGTCCCTTTTCTCGCTCAAAGCGAGCTTTATCGGCGAATGCGCCTCACTTGCGCCTGAACAACCACCCGAAGGCACGTTTGACATAGTCCAGTGCCATTGTTCGCATCAACGCACCGGCATCGAATTCCTTAACGATGGTGGGCTCGTCACCCGTCCCGCCTTCCGCCCGATGCGAAAGCTTCGCTTCGAGATTCTGCACGAAGACCGCGATGATCCGACCGGCAACATCCTGAATTAATCCCGAACGGCTGAACTGAGCCAGGGCACCGGTCAGGGTGAAGCCGATGGTCAAGTCGACCTTGGTTTGGTCCGGAGCCTCGCCTTGCTTCACGGAGTAGCCGATCAATCCGCGGGTTGACGAGTTGCTTCGCTTGTCCTTGCCGGCACCAACGATCGTGCCGGAGCGCGTGGCATCGTCGCGTGTCACGTCTGCGACGCCCTGGAATTCGGCGGAGATCGGTCCAACCTTGATCTTGATTTGCCCATTCACATGGCCATCGACGGGCTCGCCGGCAAGAGATGCTCCCGGCAAACAGGAGGCAACGGCCCCGATATTGGCGAAGAAGTCCCACACCAGACCGACCGGATGCGCGACCGTGAAGCTCTCGGTGAAGCTGGTTTGCGGCTTCCAGTTCGTGTCCTTCAACGATGCGGCGGCGACAGGCGCTGCCTGAGCATTCCCGACCTGAGGAGCATCTACCAGCTTTGCCGGCGCAACGGCAGTGGCGGCGACGGCGGCGGCGTGACCGGACCCCGAGGGTCCGAGCCGGGTCCGGTTGCCGTTCGGAATGGCCGCGATCCCGCGCGCCCGCCGTTCCCTCACTACCTGCTGGATCGCGCGGACGATGCCAACATATCCGGTGCAGCGACAGAGATTGCCGCTCATCGCGATGCGGATGTCGTGCTCGGTCGGTGCATCCATGCGCAGCACGACGTCCCGCGCCGAGACGATCATGCCCGGCGTGCAGTAACCGCACTGCAGGCCGTGCTCCCTGGTGAAGGCGGCGCGCAGCTCGCGCGTGATCTCGTCTTCATCCAAGCCCTCGATCGTCGTGACCTCGGCCTGCTGGCAAGCGACGGCGAAAGTGATGCAAGAGCGCGTCGGCACGCCATCGACCAGCAACGTGCAGGCGCCGCAAACGCCGTGCTCGCATCCAAGATGGGTGCCGGTCAGGTTGAGCTTCTCGCGCAGGAAATCGGCGAGATGCGTTCGAGGCTGGATGTCCGCGCTGACGGACTTTCCGTTGACGTTGATACTCAGCATGTTCATTGCGGCCGCGCCTGCTCGAGCGCGCGACGAAGCGCTGCGATGTGGGTCTTCCTGTCGAGAGCGTCTTCCATACCGGCCTTTTCGAGTATCTCGCCTACCGCGCAATCGTTGAAGTGCTCGCCGGGACGCTCCGCACGTCCATCGCCAATGACGTTGGCGGCTTCAGTAATGACGATGGGCCGGCTCTCCGTCGCGCCGATCACGGCCCGGCTCACGCCACGATCCGGATCGGTGAGGAAGGATCCGATCGCGTGAGCGAACTCACCGGTCTTGCGGCAGCTCTTGAAATAGCCCCAGCGCGCCGATCTTCCGAGTTTGGGTATCCTTACGTGAACGAGCACCTCTCCCGGCCGTATGTCGGCTTCCAGAGCGCCGAGCATGTAGTCCTCGACGGCAAGCGTGCGTTCGCCGTTCGGACCGCGCAGGACGACTTTTGCGCCCAGCGCTGCCAGAATGGAGTGCCAGTCCGCCGACGGATCCGCATGGGTCAAGCTGCCGCCAATCGTGCCGCGATTGCGAACGGCTCGATAGGCAATTCCGTTCGCGACCGTCGGCAGCGCGCCCCGGGTGAAATCCGGAACGCGCTGGTCCTCGATATCGGCATGGGTGATGCAGGCGCCGATCCTGATCTCGTCGGATTTCTCCTCGACGCGGCGCAACTCCTCCACGCCGGTGAGGTCGACGATGAGATCGGGCTGCACCAGGCGCAGGTTCAGCATCGGACCCAACGACTGGCTGCCCGCCATCATCTTGACGGTCCGGCTATCGTCGGAGACCAGCTTGATGACCGCATCGACCCCATCGGGGCGCGCATAGTCGAAATTGACTGGCTTCACGCCGGCAATCCTTCCGCCAGTTCGGGACGCTTCGCCTTGCGCGATTCGGTTGCGGCCTGGATCGCTTCGAGCACACGGCGCGGCGTCATCGGTGTGTGCAGAAGCTGTGCCCCAAGCGGACGCAAGGCGTCGTTGACGGCGTTGCCGATCGCTCCGGGTGGCGCGATCGCTCCGCCTTCGCCAATGCCCTTGACGCCAAATTCCGTGTACGGCGCCAACGTCTCCATGTGACCGACTTTCGGCGCCGGCACCTCGGTCGGCCCGGGCAGCAGATAGTCGGCGAAGGTCGATGCAAGCGGTTGCCCCGAAGTGTCGAAATTCATCTCCTCGTACATCGCGGTGCCGATCCCCTGCGCAAGGCCACCGTAGATCTGGCCGTCCACCACCATCGGGTTGATGAGCTGGCCGCCATCCTCCACGATCACATAGTCGAGCAGCTCGATGTCGCCGAGCTCGGGATCGACCGCGACGACCGCAATGTGGGTCGCGTAGCTGAAGGTGCCGGAATCCCTCGCCGGCTTGTAGCCGATGGTCACTTCCAGCCCGCGCGGATCGACCGACGCTGGAAGGTCTTGCGGCCGGCGGTACCAGGTGTGGGCGATCGCGTCGATCGTCACGCTGTTCGACGGACCGATGACCGATCCGTTCTCGAGCCTGACATTGGCGACGTCGGTCTGCAGCAAATGAGCGCCGATGCCCTTCACGAGCTTGGCAAGCTCGCGCGAGGCGGTCGCGACGGCGCCACCGGACATCACGGCGCAGCGCGATCCCCAGCTGCCCGTCGAGTACGGCGTGTATTCGGTATCGCCGTGCACCAGCTTGATCCGCGCGATGTCGATGCCGAGGATTTCGTTCGCGACCTGCGGCAGCGTGGTCTCCATGCTCTGACCATGCGAATGCGCGCCGATACGAAGCTCGAGGCCACCGTCCGGCGTCATGCGCGCGGTCGCCTGCTCATGGCCCGGAACCATCGGAATGCCCCAGCCTGCATAGACCGAGGTGCCGTGGGCGCCCTGCTCGCAGTAAACCGACAGACCGACGCCGATCAACCGGCCATCGGGCTCGCCCTTCTTCTGCCGGGCGCGAAGGCCGGCAAGGTCGATCTTGTCGAGCGCCTGCCGCAGCGATTCCGGATAGTCGCCGCTGTCGAAATGCTTCTTGGTGATGTTGTCGAACGGCATCTGCTCGGGGCGCACGAGATTCTTCAGCCTCACCTCGTAGGGTTCGAGGCCACACTCATGCGCGATCGCATCCATCATCAGCTCGATCGCGTAGCAGACGCCGGTGCGCGCCACGCCACGATATGGCAGGATGGGGCATTTGTTGGTCGAGACCGACCAGGTGCGGCAACGATACGACGGGAAATCGTACGGTCCAGGCAGGATGCTGGCGATCTGCGCCGCTTCGAGGCAGGCCGAGAACGGATACGACGAATACGCGCCGGAATCGACCGAGGCTTCGCACTCGACGCCGCGCAGCTTGCCGTCGCGATCGGCGTAGACAGTGATGTTGTAATGGTGCTCACGGCAATTCGCACCTGCGGTCAGATGCTCGCGGCGATCCTCGATCCAGCGCACCGGATAGCCGCAGCGCATCGCAAGCCAGCCGAGACAGACATCCTCCGTGAGCACGATCCCCTTGTAGCCGAACCCGCCGCCGACATCCGGCGAAACGATCCGGATCTTCAGCTGTTCGAGATTGAGGCATTCCGACAGACCGTTGCGCACGATATGCGGCTGCTGGTTCCCGGTGTACAGCACCAGCTGGTCCATCCGCTTGTGCCAAACGGCGACCGTTCCCCGGCCTTCCATGGGCGCCATGCTCTGGCGCGCGGTCGAGATTTCGCGCGTGATCTTGATCGGCGCGTCGTAGGCCGCTTCCATGTTGATGTCGACGAACGTCTCGAGAAAAACGTTGTCACCCCACTCCTCGTGCACCAGGGCGGAATCGGGACGCCGCGCGAGCAGCATGTCGTGGACCGCCGGCAGCTCCTCGAAATCGACTTCGACCGCGGCAGCGATATCCTCGGCTTCCGCGCGGGTATCGGCAACGCACATCGCGATCAGTTCGCCGACCTGGCGGACCTTTTCATAAGCAAGGATCGGTTGGTCCGACGGCTTGAATCCCGGCAGACCAGAGACGGCGCGGATCGGGCGCGTGTCGGCCGCCAGATCGGACGCAATGAACACGCTGTCGCGAAGATGCGGCGGGATGCGGATGTCCTTGATGCGCGCATGCGCAAGCGGGCTGCGAACGAACGCGACATCGCGCATGCCGGGCAGGCGAATATCGCCGACATACTCGCCTCGCCCGCGGAGAAAGCGATCGTCCTCCTTGCGGGGAATCGAAGCTCCTACGCCTTGCCTCGCCATTCCGTGCACCTCTTTGCCGTATGTGAACTTCTGTTCCTTCCTCTCCGAGGAAGCAGAATTCATCTTATTGTTGATATGATAGCATCAATTGACGAAAGCGTCGAGTCTGACAGCGCGCTCCCGGGAGCAGCAAGTCGCACTTTCCAGGCGTTTGCAACATCCCAAAAAAGAAGGAGGCCCAACCAGGGCCTCCTTCGGAATTCTGCTCGCCCTGGCCGCTATTTCGGGGAGTTGCACCAGTCGTAGATGCTCAAGGCCATGACCTTGATCGCCGTGAGATAATCGTCGATCGAGACGTACTCGTCATTGGCATGCATCACGGCCGTCGAGCCGGGCCCGAAAATCACCGTCGGCGTGTCGGCGTATTTGTTGAGGAAGCGGGTGTCGGCGGCGCCTTGACGCCCCGAGATCGTCGGCGGCTTGCCGGTGATCTCGGTGTAGACGTTGCAGACCGTCTGGACGATCGGATGCTTGACCGGAATCTCGGAAGCTTCCGCATCGTAACCGACGAATTTGACCACCGGCGGATGATCCTTCATCCAGGGATCGCTGGCCGCGAGCTCTGCGATCTTCTTGACCAGGCTCTGCTTGACCGCTTCGTGATCCTCGCTCGGAACGGTGCCGATCGAGCCCTTCAGGACGGCACTGGCCGGGAATGCGCTCGGATAGTTTCCGGCCTGGAAGCTGCCGATGATGCAGGGAAGCGAGTCAATGGCGCTCGGATAGAGCCCATGCGTGACCGTCGCAACGCGCTCGTCTTCGAGTTCCTGCACCGCCTTGACGATCTTGTTGCCAAGCTCGATGGCGCTGATGCCGAGATAGCGTTGCTGGATGCCGGCCGGCTTGCCCTCGACGTCGATCTGGAACCAGATGCGACCAATGCACGCAGGCTGCACGAACAGGTCGCTGGTCTCTCCCGAGATGCCGGCGTCGGCCTTGTAGCCGCGGATCACCGTRTCGAGCGTGCCGTGACCGCTSACCTCYTCGTCGATGACGATGTTGATCATGACATCGCCCTTGGGCGTGAGCCCGAGCTCCTTGAGATACTGCACCGCGAGGACATGGCTCGCGACGCCGCTCTTCATGTCGCAGGACCCGCGACCATAGATGCGCCCGTTCTTGATCGATGCGGACCAGGGATTGTCGCTCCAGCCTTCGCCATTGCCGACCGGAATCACGTCGGTGTGCCCGTTGAGCAACAGCGAGCGGCCGCCGCCCGTACCCTTCAGCGTGGCCACGATGTTGGGACGATTCTCGTAGCCGCGATCGACTGGGCGGTAGCCCGGATGCTTCTTGAGCTGCTCCCAGTCGGTCTCCCACATGTCGACCTCGAGGCCGATGTTGGTGAGATAGCCGTGCATGTGCTTCTGGATCGCGGCCTCGTCGCCGGTCACGCTGGGGATCGCCACCATATCCTGAAGGAACTTGATGGCGTGATCCTTCGACGCATCGACCTTGTCGAGGATCTTCTTTCGTACGGGATCGGTCATCTCTTTTGCCTTTTCTTGCTTGTCGCCGGGACCGTTACTTGGCGCGCAGCCGCGGAATGATCTCGCGTGCGATCGTCTCGACCTGATCGGCCTGATACTTGTAGGGAACGAAGATGATCTTCTGCACGCCCATCGCGATGTGCTCACGCAGCTGCGCGACGCATTCGTCGACCGAACCCATGATGGCGCTCTCGCGGCTGCAATCGCTATGCGCCGGGAAGTCCCATTCCTTGTTGAGCCAATCCATCATGTCGGCCTCGACCGCCTGCCGCGACTTGCCGATCATGATCGGCAGCTGGGACGCGTTCAGGAGTTTGGACGGGTCCTTGCCGCCCTCCTTGGCGAAGTTGACGATCTTGTCCCAGGACTTCTTGAAGTCGGCCGGACGATAGAAATAGGTCAACCAGCCGTCACCGTTGACGGCGGCGCGCTTGAGCACCGGATCGGCATAGCCGCCGATCAGCAGCGGGATCTGCGGCTGCGCCGGCTTCGGATACATCACGGCCTTCGAGATGTTGTGGCGCATGTATTCGCCGCTGACCGACGCCTCCGTCCAGAGCCGCCGCATGATCTCGAGGTTCTCGTCCATGATCTTGCCGCGCTTCTCGAAGGGAATGCCGAGCGCGTCGAACTCCCGCTTGTACCAGCCCGACGCCATTCCCATGATCAGGCGACCGTCGGACAGTTGGTCCATGCTCGACAGTTGCTTGGCGAGCGCGACCGCGTTGCGCAGCGGCAGCACGAGGATGCCGGTGCCCATCTTGATCCGCTTGGTGCGCGCCGCAATGCCGGTGAGCGCCGTCAGCGAATCGATGATCGGAAAGTTCGGCTCGACGCCGAGCAGCATGTGGTCCCACACCCAGACCGAATCGTAGCCCAGTTCCTCAACCCGCACGCCGTACTCGACGAGGGCACGCGCGTTCGGCATTTCGGGATAGGCGGTGAAGTTGCGGGCGGCGATACCAAACGTGTTGGCAAGGGTCATCGATATATCTCCGGAACTTGGGCTTAGGCCGTGAAAAGACGTTCGGGGTCGAGAATGCGCAGCGTCTCGAGCTCGTGATCGGTGGGGGGCGACGTGACGTGGAGCTTCTCGTCGAAGTCCAGCCTGAAGCCGGTATTGTCCTGAACCTCTTCGCGGCTGACGCCGGGGTTGAGCGCCAGCACCTTGATGCGACGCGTGCGGTCATCGAAGCCGAAGATCGCAAGCTCGGTGATGACGCGCCACATCCCGCCGCTCGGCAGGCCGGAGTCTCGCCGGCTGGTGCCGCCGCGGATGAAACCGGGGCTGGTGATGAAGTCGACATGTTCGACGAAACGACGCTTCTCGTGCTTCATCGCGACGATCATGTTGGTCAGGCTCGAGATGTCGTTGCCGCCGCCGGTGCCGGGCAGACGGGTCTTCGGGTTGGCCGGATCGCCGATGAAGGACGAATTCAGGTTGCCGAACTGGTCGATCTGCGCGCCGCCCATGAAGCCGACGTCGACATAGCCGCGCTGCAGCAGCAGCAGCACGTCGGCGCTGCCGAGCACCATGTTGGCGCGCTTGGTACAACGCTGGTCGTTGGTGGACGGTGGCAGCTTGCCGGGCTCGACGAACGCGCCGATGACGCCGCCTTCGAACAGGATGGTCAGCGCGGGACAGCGCGTGCGCTGCGCCAGGGTTGCCGCCAGCAGCGGCACGCCGATGCCGGCGAAGACAACCTGGCCGTCCGTCAGCTGGCGTGCGCTGAGGATCGCGAGAATCTCGCTCGCCGTGTAGCGTTGGGCTTCAGTCATTGTAGATGCTCCTGCCCTTCTGCGTCGCCTCGAGCAGTTCATCCATGCCGATCAGGGCGAGATATTCGTTCCAGGATTTCGGGCTGTAGAAATAACGGTCGAGATATTCCTGCATGCCTTTCACGGGATCTCCGTTGACTTGCGCCACGTAGGCTTCCATGTGGCGCATCATCGGCTCATAGACGCCGTAGCACTCGTGCGGCGCGGACCCGTAGGGGACCTCGACGACCGCATCGACGCAGAAGAACGGGATCTTGGTCTGGTCGGGAGCGCGACGAATCTGATCGTTCGAGACGATGCGCTCGGTGGTCAGGATCACGCTGTTCGCAGCGAGCGCGAGATCGATGTCCATGAACTGCAGACCGTCGATCTGGGCATTGCCATAGGCGTCGCAACGCTGGACATGAATCAGCGCGACATCGGGATTGAGCGCCGGGACCAGCAAGACCTTCTCGCCGGTGAACGGACAGTCCATCTGCTTGGCTTCTGGACGCTGGTCCATGATGTTGGATCCGAGCATGGCGCGGGTCGGCAGGAACGGCACGCCCATGCCGCCGGCGCGAAACCGCATGCCGATCGCCATATGGCTCCATTCCTCGTAGGCTTTGTCGCCCTTCTCCACGTGATGGCGCATCACCTTGGAAAGACCCCAAAGGATGCCCTGGGCGAACCAGCTGGTGACGACGCGGTTGGCAATCCCCGATCCGAAGGCGAGATCGCCGTCGGTCGACACGATGCATCGCGAGATCGAGAGGTCCTTGCGATGCTGCCGGATCAGTTCCCAAAGCAGCGCCATCGGCGTACGCGACATGGTCGAGCCGCCGACGCCGACTTTCATGCCGTCCTGGACGAATCGAGCGGCCTCTTCGAGGGAGACAACCTTTTCGCGCAAACTCCGGTCGCGCCGCGACATGTTCTCTCGGAGCCGGTCATACGGCTCCACCAGGGTATCCGGCAAAACAACCTCCTTGTCGGGGAAACCGGTAGCGGTCGAGGGCTCGGTCGCGAGCCTCACTAATTGAGCCTATCGTACTAATGTTAGGCTCATACGACAAGTGGAAATTTTGGTTTCCCGCCAACTGGAGCTGCCGCCCCTAAAATCAAGGCCTGCGAGGAACGCGAGCCAAGTGGGCCTTGAGCGCCCTGGCCCGAATGCCGATGCCTGCTCTGCAAAACTGGATGGGATGCCCTGCCCCGGGACACGACCCGGCCCGAAACCGGCGCAACGCGCCTGCATCGATCGATATCGGCGCAGCCGCTCGTCATGCAAAAGCTGCTGCCATTATTTTTGGCTTCGCTGCTCAACCGATGACCGGCGCTCCGCGTCAGGGACGATTGCGAACGCCCTGCTGTGCAGAGCTGTGCTGTCCCGCGATGATTGCTGATCAGTTCGCGGAGCGCGATCGGTATAGGCTAACCTTTGGCATGGATCATGCCTACAAAGACCCATGCAGTTTGAATTTGAGCTTGCGTCGCTTCCGTCAGGACGCCTCGCCACCCGCGGCCCGCGTTGCCGCGCGGCCATTCCGCGCACTTCGCTGAACCGAATAATCAAATGACCAGGCGGCACATAATGGACCACTATCTGTCATCAACACCGCAAAATCTACATTGGGATTCGCGGGACCGACCGCAGGATCCCGCGATCAACATCGCTTCCGGCGACCGCGTCACGATCGAAACGCTACCTGCCGAACCGGATGAGATGCCTGGCGTACCCGCTGACGTCACCGCCGTCGCGACGCAAGGCAGTTCGCCCGTGGCTCCGCGATTGCTGACCGGTCCCGTCCATATTCGGGATGCCGAGCCTGGCGATGTGCTGGAAGTGCGCATTCTCGATATTCGGCTCCGCGCGGATTGGGGCTGGAACATGCAGATTCCTGCCGCAAACTCATTGGATTTCTGCCGGCAATATGTGTCGCTCGACCGGGCTCGCAACATCGCGCACTTGCCGTGGGGACGCGAACTCGTACTCTCGCCCTGCTTCGGCAATTTCAGCGTCGCTCCGCCAAGCGACCGGGATCGACGCCCGTTCAGCGGCCATCTCGACGACCAAGACCTTGGCATCGGTTGCGCCGCGTTCTTCCCTGTCTTCGTCAGAGGCGCCCTGTTCTCTGCGGGCCACGGCCACGCGCTGCTCGAGGACGGCGATGTCCATCTGAGCGCGATCGAAACGGCGCTCGCGGGCACCTTCGAGTTCCACGTCCATCGAAATCTCCGCCTGTCGGCGCCACGCTTCGAAGCAAGCCGAAACGCAAGTTGCAGCCAGTCGCCTGCCGCGACCGCCGCGCTGCGGCACTAGTGAGATCGCCGCGTCTAGTTCTGCCGCAAGGCCCAATCGACGATGCCGGCCGCGTCGGCAGGCACCTTTGTCTTCCATAGCGCGATGGGGCCTTCTGCGCCCTTCTTGAGCGCGGCGATCACCGAGGCCGGGGCAGGATCGGCGATCGTGACGCCATTTTCGCGCATCCGCGCATAGTTTTCCGACGTCCGGGTCGCGAGCAATTCGAATTGGCTGGCCTCGGTTTCCGCTGCGGCCTGCAGCACCTCATCCTGGACTTGCTTTGGCAGCGCCTCGAACGCCTCCGCGCTGACGAAAGCGATCGAAATCGGAATCGCGTAGTTGATCGGCGTGAAATATCCGAGATCGTCCCATAGCTTCCTTCCCGCCCCGCCGTCGCCAGACGTCAGGATGGCATTGAGCTGATGGCTTTTCACTTTCACAACGGCCTCATTGAACGGCAGGTATTCTGCTGCGGCACCGGCTGACCGCAGCACGTCCGCGGAATTGTTGTCATAGGTCCGTACCGCGAGCGAGCGCAGATCATCCGCACTGACAATCGGACGGCTGCTCCAAAGCCCCGTCGAAGGCCAGATCGTGACGTAGAGCAGCCGCAAGCCGCGCTGGGCAAGCGCCCGTTCGTAAAGCGGACGGGCGCGGCCATTTGCGGCCTTTGCTACATCGACGGATTGTACGGCGAAAGGAAGTGAAGCCAGGCCAAAAATGGCGTCGGAGGCCTCGAGCGGACCGGCGAATGCGTCGCCGCCAGTGATCCGGCGCTGTTCGACCGCCTCGAACATCTTCGCCGAGCCGATTCTGAGCTGGTCGTCGAACGTATTGGTAACCGTGAGGCTTCCGTTTGTTCGGAGCGACACCAACCTCGCAAAGGTGGTCAAACCCACGCCCGAGATATTGCTCTGCGGGTACTCGGTTGCAAATCGCCAGGCGACCTGCGCGGACGATGGGGCCGCATCGAGCACGATCGCCCCCAAGGCGACCAGAGCCAGGCCGAGGAACTTCTGCAAGATCAGCCAGGGTATGCACTGCCTTGCCCGTTCCAAAATCGCGATACGCCGTGAGGTTAGCGCGCCGAGTTGGTCTTTCATGAGCGATACTCTCCAAACGAGAATTGAACAGCAGTCATTCCCAGGATTCCAGGTGATCAGGTCGTGCGGCACGGCAAGCTGAAGAGGCAACAGAGCTTCATGCCCCGATAGCGACCGATAGATCAAGCCATGCGGGACTGCACGTTGGCGGCCGCCATGTGCACGCGTGTGCAGCACGTGCTTCGCGCCGTGCTGCGATTTTTCATGGCGGACAGACCGACACCAACCATCTTCGCGTTTCCAACAAGACAATTACAACGGGAACTGCCACAAAACTGCAATGGTATCGATGCTATCGTTCGTCCGCAGCCCACGCGACAAAAACTGCAATGAGTATCCGCAGCGCGTCATCTCCCATGCATCACTTTTGCTTTCGGCAGCTTGTTGTGACGGCGGCGGCAATCCTCTGCTCTACAGCAAACGCGGCTGAATTCACCATCGTCAACGCTTCAAACACCCCATTGCAGCACCTCTATGTGTCGCCATGCGGAGCCGCGCATTGGGGACCAGACCAGTTTACCGAGGCGCTGCCGCCGTCGCGGTTCCACACGGTCTCCAGCATCGTACCCGGTTGCTATGACATTCAATTCGTGGTTGCGCCGTGGAACAGCTGTGTGATTGCGGGAGCATCCCTTCGCCGCAGCGAGGTCTGGAAGGTAACGCAGTGGACCGTTTTCGGATCGCAGAGCGGGGATTGCTCACATGTCGCCGGCTACGTTCCCGCGCACCGGCGTCCCTGGACCTGGCAACCATCATCAGCATCGTCGGACATGAAGAGAGATTGACGTGGCAAAGGTGCTGGTGACCGGCGGCGCCGGATTTCTTGGCTCACATTTGTGCGAGCGGCTCGTCGAACAGAGTCACGACGTGCTTTGCGTGGACAACTATTTCACCGGCAGCAGGGGCAACATCGCGCACCTGATCGGCAATCCCCGATTTGAGGTGATGCGTCACGACGTGACTTTCCCGCTCTATGTCGAAGTGGACCAGATCTACAATCTGGCCTGTCCTGCCTCCCCGATCCACTACCAGTTCGACCCGGTCCAGACCACCAAGACCAGCGTCCATGGCGCCATCAACATGCTTGGGCTCGCCAAGCGCGTGAAGGCAAAGATCCTCCAGGCCTCGACCTCCGAAGTCTACGGCGATCCCGAGATCCATCCGCAGGTCGAGTCCTACTGGGGTCACGTCAACCCGATCGGGCTGCGTTCTTGCTACGACGAAGGCAAGCGTTGCGCCGAGACCTTGTTCTTCGACTATTGGCGCCAGCACGGGCTGCGGATCAAGGTTGTGCGGATCTTCAACACTTACGGCCCGCGGATGCATCCCAATGACGGCCGTGTCGTGTCGAATTTCATTGTTCAGGCGCTAGCGGGCAATGACATCACGATCTACGGCGATGGCAGCCAGACCCGCAGCTTTTGCTATGTCGATGACCTCATCGAAGCCATGATCCGGACCATGAACACGCCGAACGACTTCACGGGGCCGATCAACATCGGCAATCCGCGCGAGTTCAACATCCGCCAACTGGCCGAACAGGTGATCGCGATGACCGGATCGCGCAGCAAGCTCGTGTTCGCCCCGCTGCCGTCGGACGATCCGCGTCAAAGGCAGCCGGATATTTCATTGGCCCGCTCGGTTCTCGGTTGGGAACCGACCATTCATCTCAACCATGGCCTCGAGAAGACCATCGACTACTTCCGTGGTCAGCTGAGAGCGGCAGCGGAATAGCGTCGACGCGGGACTGGACCGCTCACGCCGTCTTGCGACGCCAGAAGGCGTGCACCGTCAAATTGACTTTCAATACCGCATCGCCGGCCGTGCGCTCGGCGGATCCGCCGGGCTGGGCCAGCAGGGCGTCGACAAAGACATAAGGGACGCCGCTTTCAAGCCGATAGAGCAGCGACTGCAAGGCAGGAAGCGTCGCATTGAAAGAAATTTGGAGCCTGATCGCATCGGTCTTGTCGTCGCGATCGGCGGGAACTCCGGACGCGACCAGCACCGCGCGCTGGCTTGCGACCAGGTCGGACAAATAGGCCTGGAACTGCGCTGTGGCGAGCCCGCTGGTCGGCGCATCGAGGAACGCCGCCGCGGGAGCGGCCCGGTTCTGCGCCTGCACGCGGCGGCTTGGTGCGGACTTCGATCGCGCCTCGAGGGCTGCGAGCTGGTCACGCTGCTCGGTCAGGTGCTGCAATGCGTCGGCGCGCGACCCGAGCGCTCCCACCACGGTGACCGCGCAGACCATCAGCAGCGCGCAGAAGCCGCCGACCGCGAAGAGTTGATCCCGGTTGAAACTACTGACAACGCCGAGATTGAACTTCAGCTTCAGCACGTTCATTCCCCATCGATCCTGACGTGCGGCTCGACGCGCGCCTCGATATGGAACACGAAGCGTGCGCCATCGGCGTTGCGTGTCGTCGGCGCAAAGAAATGCACATCCTTGAAGTGCCCCGACTGCTCAAGCGGCGCGATCAGCGACGGTGCGTCGCCGGCCAGGCCGACGATGCGCAGCGTCGAGCCATCCATGTTCAATTCGGTGAGATAAGACGTCTCCGGCAGCGCGCGCGACAGCGCCTCGACGACCACCACCGCGACTGGCGACGTCTCCTTCAGGGCATGCGCCCGTTCGGGCGGTGCGAGCGCGGCGATCGACTCCCGTGACGAACTGCCTCTGATCTGACGCTGCAACGCCGCAAGGCGCGATCCGACCTCATCGCTTTCGCTGTCGGCGGATGCCGCAGTCATGAAAGCCCAGACATTCACGACCACGGTCAGGCAGACTGCCACCGCCATCAGGCCGCCGACGGCGCTCCGCACCCTGGAAAGGCTGGCGTCGGTGGCGTCGGCAAGCCGTGACCACAATGTGATCTCGGGAGCGGCGTCGGTCCCGCCATTTCCCGCGACGACACGATCGACACGTAACCCCAGCGCGCCGAGCTGTTTGCAGGCGTCGTCGAGCGCCGCGCGCGAGGTGAGGAGAACCCGCACGTTGAGAGTGCTCGCATCGCTGCTCACCACGTTGAAGCCATGGACCGCCTGGTTCGCGCGCCATGGGAATAGCCGCTCGATCTGATTGCGGACGATGCCCGGCAGCAGATCACGTGCCTGGGCTGGTACACTCAGCGAGCGCGAGACGATTTCGGAACCTGGAAGCTCGAGAATGACGAACGATCCTTGCGCGGCTCGCACGACGTCGTCCGGCAGCGTTGCGCCGCCGGGTCCGGTCGCAGACTTCGTCCTTTGCGCTCGCCTGGCGTCTTCGAGGACCCATTCGCCGCTTTCCCGCGTGACTCTGATGGAGTGTCGAGCGCGGCGCCGCTCCTGCCAGCCCAGCCATAGCCGGGCCAGAATGTCGATCCAGCGCCTCATGATCGCGTCGATGCTCATGGACGAGGCTCCAGCGATGCGACGAATCCAGTCCTGGCGAATGGCGACACCGGGGTCCAGGCAAGAACCCGGTAAGGTTGCTTGTCGTCGCGGAGCAGCACGATGTAGGCTTTCGCCGCGGCGGTGTACCCGTCAGTCGTGCTCGCGATCAGGTCCGCCGCGACGACATTGTTCTGCTGCACCTTCAGGTATTTCTGCGCCGGGCCGAGAACGAATGCGAGACGATCCGGATCGACGAACGGCGTGTTGCGCATGTCGAGAAAGGCTTCAAGCCGCGACGCATCGAAGGACGGCAGCGCCCGCAGCACCGCAACCGGCGCGGTGAGCGGGTTGATGGTTTCGCTGCCGAACACCGTGATCAGCGGCGCCATCGCCGCGATCCATTCCGGCTGCATGCCGGGAATATCGGCGAGCTGCCTGATGTCGGTGAATGGCATTGTGCCGGCGGCCGCCGGCGGCTGCTCGGCCTTGCCGGCCGGCGTCGGCGATTTCGCCGCATCGTCCAGCCGTGGCTGCGTCACCGTTTCGCGACGCGCGACGATCCGTTGCGCAACGATTCGCGCATCCTCGTCCTCGGCGCCGACATATCGCAGCAGCGATGTCAGCAGCTCGACCGGAGCCTTTCCGATATCGATGCGGCCGCCCTCGTCCGTCACCGTCACCCGCACCGATCCGGTCGGAAATGCCAGCGTGACGCTGCGCTCGGTGAGCAGGCCGCCTCGCAGCGCCGCGACGATACCGGCAGCCCCTTCGAGCCCCGCCGTCAGCAGCGCACCGCCCTGCACCCGATCCCGATCAATCCGGACAATCCCAGCCAGGCTGCGAAAGGTCGTGGATGTCGCCATGACGAGCGCGGAACATAGCGCTATCGCCCATAGCACGACGAGCAATACCATGCCGCGTTGCGAGCGCCGACTGCTCATCCACGCCCTCCCGCCGGCGCATCCTTCGCCGGCTCGGTCTGTTTCGGCGCCGCCGGCTTGCCGGACACACATTCAGCGCCGGCCTCGCCCTGGGCACAGCCGATCGGCGCGTCGGCGCGCAGCACGAACTGAACGCCGCGTAGCAGATCTGCTCCACTCGCGCGGTCACGGATGTTGAGCCGCACCAATCGCGGCAGGATTGGTCGCCCGCTCCAGGTCTCGTTCCAGGACAGCGTTCCATCCGCATCAAGGCTTCCGAACGTAAAACTCATGTCGACCTGCCCTTCGATCAACTGGACGGGATCGCCGAGCGTGACGCTCGCGAATGCGGTGCGCTCCCCCAACGACCGCGCGCGGCGCCGGACCAGATGGCTGACCCCGTCGGTCTCCTCGACCTGCAAGCTGACCACTTCTTCGCCCTGGTTTCCGCTGCCGGTGATGAACCTCACCTGGGCAGCGTCGCCATTGAAGGCGACAGTCGTATCGGCGCCGGTGCCGGACTGACGCACCTGACGGGCCGACCCAAGGTCTGCCGCAATGCGGTCGACAGCGAGCAGCAGTTGATCGGCTTTCCCCACCAACCCGGTTCTGCGGTCGAAATTGAGTGCAACGTTGTTGATCAGCATCGCGGTCGCGGCAATCACAGCCGACCCGATAGCCAGCGCGGCGAGCATTTCGATCAGGGTAAAGCCGTGTGTCGTGCGGACGCCGGACTGAATGGCCACCATCATTCGTCAGCTCCCAAACCGAGCCGCAGGCTGTCGGCGCTTACCATTTGCCCGGGAGCCCACGACACGGTCGCAACGAGATGGAATGCGATCCAATTTGGACGCTTGGTGGCAGGCTGCCTGTTCTTGTCTGCCGGGACGGGTGTGGCTTCCTCGCGCTGCGGGACCATGGCATCGACAAACATCGGCTCGGCTGCGATCGACCACCGCAGCCCACCCGTCTCGCCCTCGCGCGGTCCGTTGGCGAGACCCGAACGATCGAACGGCGCATCGAGGATCGTGCGCAACAACATCTGCGCGGCGATCCGGTCATCGATCTTGTCGGCAATGCGGCGCGCGTAAAACAGATGCGGCCCGACCACAGACACGAAGGCCAGCAGCAGCGCCAGCGCCACCAGCGCCTCGATCAGCGTAAACCCGGCGCGCGTCTTGCGCGAGTCAGGGCAGATCGACCGCAACACGGCCGTTGTACCAGTTGACGTCGACCTCATAGCGTACATTCTCCCACGAGAACTTCAGGATCGCGCCAGTCGATGCGCCATCGGGCTCGAACCGGACCACCGCCCGTCGTCCCGACCAGAGCTCGTCGACGCCGACCACATCGACCACGACATCGCGCGGAATCGCGACAGCCCCGCTCGGCCCCACGATCGTTCGCGTATTCCCATCGAGCGACACCCGGCGGCTTTGTCCGGTGAGAACGGCGGCAAGCCGCTCGCGGCGCAGCAAGGCCGCCGTTTGCAGCGTCAATGCCTTCAACTTGCCACGCCCGGTGCCGGGGACCATGGCCACCACCAGCGAAGCCAACATCGCAATGATCAGCATCACCGCCATCATCTCGATCAGGGTGAAGCCGGCACATGAACCCGCGGTTCGCGTTGGCGCCATCAGCTGTTCCTACATCGCGAGTTCGGTGATGCTGAGCAGCGCGCTCATGATCGACACCACCAGCGTCCCGATGCCGATACTGACCGCGATGATGGTGATGGGTCCGATCGCGCCCATCAACCGGTCAAGCCCGATCGCAAGCCGCTGCTCGTAGAGCTCCGCGGCGTGCTGTGCGATCGCCGACAGGTCACCGGTTTCGTCACCGACCCGGAGCATGCGCACCGCGAGCGGCGGCACCAGGTCGCTCTCGGCGAGTGCCTCGATGAAGCGGCGGCCGTTGCGCACCTGCTCATGCACCCGCTCGACCGCGGCCGCGTAACGGGGCTCGGTGATGATATCGCGCAGGATCTTGAGCGCGGTAGGGAGCGCGACGCCGTTCTCGACCAGAAGCCCCAGCGTACCGATGAAGCGCGCGGTGCGACGGTCGTGCATCGGCCCGGACACGCCGGGAATGGTCACCAGCACCTCCATCACCCGCGCCCGTGCCGCCGGCTGGCGCAAGATGAACCAGCCGAGCAGCAGCGCCGCGGTGCAGGAGCCAAGAAAAGTATTGAGGTTGGCGCGCAGCCAGGTCGACATCGTGAGCGCAAAGGCGGCGCCCGAATTGAGCCGGCCGCGCAATTCCGAGAACACCGACTCGAACTGTGGAACCACGTAGAGCAGGAAGAAGAACAGGATCACCAGCGCCGATCCGACGAGGAACAACGGATAGCGGATCGCTCCCGATATCCGTTGCGACAGCTGCTCGCGCCGCGTCCGGTCCTGGACGATCGCCCGCAACACCACTTCGAGCTTGCCGGAGGCTTCGCCGGCACGCACCATCGCGATATAGATCGGCTCAATGACCTGGTTATAGCGCTCCAGCGCCTCGGCAAAGCCGTCGCCGCCCGAGACTGCCGAGCGCAACCCGCCGGCAAAGCGAGCCACCGCCTTGTTGGTGTCTTCCTCCAGGGTCTGCAACGCGGCCTCGAGCGTCAACCCCGAGCGGAGCAGCAAAGCGAGCAGTCGAAGAAAGGTAGTCAGCTCGCGCTGCTTGGGCAGGCTTCCACTGGAAATGCCGGCGCGAAGCACGTTGCGGCCCGCGACCTCCGCCTCGACCGGCAGATGGCCGAGATATTCGATCCGCCGCAACACCTCCTCGCGGGAGGGCGCCTCGACGTCGCCGAGAATGATCTCGCCGGCCTTGGTCAATGCCCGGTAGCGGTAGTGCGGCATGATCCACCTACAGACTCGTGGTCAGGCGGAAGATTTCATCGAGCGTGGTCTGGCCGGCGCGCAGCTTTTCGATGCCGTCCTCGGTCATCGACGTCATCCCCGCAGCCCGCGCCACGGCCTCGAGCTCGGAGGCATCGGTCTTCGGCCCGATTGCCCGTCGCACGGCCGGACCAATCTCCATGATCTCGAACACGCCCTTGCGCCCGCGGAACCCGGTCGAGCCGCACCAGTCGCAGCCCTTGGGACGACAGACCACCTCGCCCGCCGCAATCCCGAGCGCGGCATAACGCTCGTCGGCAGCCACGTCCGCGGCTGACAATCGGTAGCTCTCTTTGCAATGGTCGCACAGGATCCGTACCAGCCGCTGCGCCACGATGACCCGCGCGCACGACGCGAGCAGGAAGCTCTCGATGCCCATGTCGATCAGTCGCGTGATCGCGCCCGCCGCGGTGTTGGTGTGTAATGTCGTCAGGACGAGATGCCCGGTCAGCGCGGCATGGACGCCGATATGAGCGGTCTCGGAATCGCGCATTTCACCGACCATGATGACGTCGGGATCGAGCCGCATGAACGAGCGCAACGCCGACGCAAAGGTCAATCCGATCCCGGGATGCACCTGGGTCTGCGTGATGCCGGGAATCTGGTACTCGACCGGATCCTCCACGGTCAGGATCTTGCGGGTCGCCTCATTGATGACCGCCAGCGACGCCGCGAGCGTCGTGGTCTTGCCCGATCCAGTCGGTCCGGTGACGATGACCATGCCATAGGGCGCCTGCAACGCCTTGCGCAGAATCGATTCGTTGCGCGCGCTGAGGCCGATCTGGTCGATCGAGACCAACCCTGCTCCCTTGCGCAACAACCGAATGACGGCGCATTCGCCGTGCATCGTGGGCATGGTCGCGACGCGCAAATCGATCTCGTTGCCGCTGACCACGATATGGGCACGCCCGTCCTGCGCCAGCCGACGTTCGGTGATGTTAAGGCCGGCCATGATCTTGAGGCGCGACAAGATTCCCTTCGCCATGCTGATCGGCGGCGCCGCCACATGCTTCAGCATGCCGTCAACGCGCAATCGCACCTGCAACGCATTCCCCGCCGGCTCAATGTGGAGATCCGTCGCCCGCTGCTCGACAGCGAGGCGCAACAAGTCATCCAGCGCCCGTACCACCGGCGCACCGCGCGCAAGGTCGCGCAGATTGTCGAGGTTGTCCTCGCCCGCGCTCGCGCCGGCTTCCTGAGCATCGCTGGGCTGCTCCGCCTCGAGCCGCAATGCAAGCGCCGCCTCCAGGTCTTCGGCGGTCGCCACCGCGAGCGCGACCGGTCGGCGCAACACCAGCTCGACCGCCCGCACGGTCTCGTCATCGATCGGAACGACCACCGCAAGGCGCAACTTTCCGGCTGCGCTTTCATACGGAAACAGCCGCTCCTCCTTGAGAAAGCGGGTCGACATCTCGCCGCCGGCGAAGCGCCCATCCACCAGATCGTCGCGACGGGCACGATCACATCGATAGAAGCTTGCGAGTTCGTCCGCCAGCGCCGAGGGGGTCAGTTTCGTGACTGCGCTCCAATCGACATTGCCTGCCGATCCGTCGGCGTTGCGGGTCCGACCGGCGATGTCTTCCTTCTGCCCGTCGCGCAACGCGCCCTTGCCGGCAAGATAAGTCATGAAGTCGATCGGCGGCGTGGCAGCCGTATTGCTTTCACGCACTGCTATGGCTGCCCCTCGATCGACCAGGCTCGTTCCGCTGGTCGAGGCATGATGTCCGACGCTGTGAGCCTGCTGATCCATCACATGTCACCTGCCGTCGCCCAACGGCAACCGCTGTGCCAGCACCGTAGTTTCATCGCCCAGCGGGGCCCGCGGCGCGTGATCCCGCTGGCCGAACGGACCTCGACGCCGAAATGCGACTCCGGACATCCGCGCGTTGCGATCGAGACAGATCGCGCAATGCGCCAACGCCTGCTTGAGCTCAACCTGCACCGTCCGAACGCTGACGCCAAAGCGCTCCGCGACGAGCCTCAGCGGCGCATCTTCAACGCATATCGCCATGAATATCTCGCGACGCCGGGCCGGTAACTCCTCGATGGAGCGCTTGAGCGCGTTGATCTCCGAACGCGCCTCGATGATCCGGTCCGGACCCGGCGTTTCGTCCGGTAGATCGAACAGCGGGTCCGCTTCGCGCACCACGCGGCGCCGCCGCTCCGCCACCCGACGATTGCTGATGGCGCTCATCGCCACGCGGAACAGATATGCATGGAGGTCGCGAACGGGTCCGATTCCATCCGCATTGCTCAAGCGCAGAAACGTGTCCTGCAAGGCTTCGTTGGCAAGATCGGCCGATCCGGCCCGACGCGTCAAACGTTGTTTGAGGTCGTCGTAACTTGCGACGAGGAGTGTGAGCAACGCCGCTCGAGTGGTGTCGCTCATTCCAGGGACCCCATCCCCAACCGCGGCATTTGAGACGCTTCCATCCGGTCGCGCCGTTTCTAGCCGCAGTAAATGACACGGCAATGAAACCACAACGAGCAGTTATTTYGCGACACACCTCGCTACAGACGATGACATRCATTTGYTYTCTTCGACACGAAGYRAGCGTTGATYKTGCTRCACYCGWWGCRGCGWCKATCGSAAATCSYGTTCGCCAGGTTCCATCGACSRCGCAWCRTTGCGCGCSAGYAMGMYRRCTGTCGCTCGCRACGACACSCACGTCACGACATTCCGCTCGCGATCAYSGTCCGCTGTGACGCCTGCACACGTTCTATTCCCTGCARGGCCACGACGCWTTGCGTATCGARCGCCAGCGCTGYACGRAAACTGGCYKCCGCTTCATCATGCTGTYGAMGTGCGAGMGARAGATCGCCCAGAGCACAATGAGCGGTCACACGGCTCGGATCGAGYGCAATCGCATGTTTCAGGCTGATTTCRGCSCCMKGCAGGTTGCCKCGCGTGACGCAGGCACGGCCCAAGGCTTCGTAGAACTCGGGCGACTGCTGCTGATTGATCTTCGTYGCTGCSAGGAAGTGMGTCATSGCAKTGTCGAAATCGCCAAACCCGCATAGCGCCARCGCATAYTKGGCATGCACYGYATCGTTGACGGGCGCGAGTTCCARCGCCTTGCGRTAATGYTGATCGATGAGRCGCCTTGTCATGTCGGYGTGCAYGYCGCTTGCGTGCYCGTTGTCRSCGAGTTKGCACAGCGCATTGGCGTACGCTGCATGAACATCGGCGCTCGCMGGCGCSAGTTCGATTGCCCTGCGATACTGSRCRAGYGCCTGCTCGGYYTTYTCRGYGGCCATCAACGCRTCGGCCAAYGCCATGCGTGCCGGTGCGAGATCAGGRGCYTGGRTSACCGCRGTGTGCAGCARAGTGTGMGCACKCCTYGCGTTRCCYARAACGAGTTCCAACGCGCCGAGATTGCACAATGTGTTGACATGACCGGGGTCMAGAGAAAGAACCTTCTCGAACAGCGCCTTCGATCGATCGAGATGYCCTGYGCGGYTCTGGCGRCAGGCCTCGACGAACAATGCATCGCAGAGRACCGGAYTGGCYKCGCGTGGGCTCGCCGTCATCCGCAACGCCGARGCGATCACCGGATCKGCGKTCCCRSCCAWCGRAGACGAAGCACTGGWGCCGGCGAAGGACCACARYGCGGCRCGCAGCCGAGCAACCACGCCGGCCCAGTCGCCCGCGTCCTTCTGCCGGAACAGCAGCGCCTGCGGGTACCAGGGCGTRYYSGCGCGATCCTTGAGCCARCGCCAATCAYTGGAGCTGGCAAGCAGGATCCAAACCGGCTTGCCCATGGCGCCGGCGAGATGCGCAATCGCACTGTCGACCGTGATGACGAGATCGAGATTGGCRATGATCGCCGCCACRTCGGCAAACGACGTCSGRTCGATCAGCKGAGCGGYATCGAGGATACGGCCGGCRAACTCCTGCACCTGTTGTTCRCCGGGRCCGATYTGCAGGCTGACGAACCGCGCRCCSGGACAGTCGAGCAAGGGYCGCAGCTGGCCGAGCCGGATCGAGCGGTRCCAGTCGTTGGGATGCGCYGGATTGCCTTGCCAAACCAAACCGACGGAGATACCGGCGTAGTTCGCCAGACGCTCGCGCCAYTGCKCGAYCCGCCCCGGATCYGGTGTGATGTASGGGACCGGCGCCGGAACSGTGTCGCTTTGYGTTCCGAAGATGAGCGGCAGCGACATCAACGGCACGTGCAGGTCGAACGCCGGCGCSGTCTCCTCGTTGCTGAAGAGATCGTCGATACCGGGCACGGATCGCATCARTGACARCAGMKGCTGAKGTGCRCGSAGGATYACGCGGCCGCCCCGTGCCTTGACCATCGGCGCATAACGCACGAACTGGATRATGTCGCCGAATCCCTGCTCGYATTGCAGCAGGATCGTCTTGCCGGCGAGATCSTCACCCTSCCAGCRCGGCYGCTGGGTCGGCAACAGGTGCTTAAGCACCTCCGGCTCCTTCARYCGCCATTCGTTGTGYGGCCACGCRGCKCGCCAGTCGCCGTGAACGAACAGACAGATGAAGAGAACCGTGTGCAGATGCGCATGATCGGGGTGCCGCGCCAGCATGTCGCGTACGACTTCAATGGCCTCGTCGGTACGGCCCATGTCGTTGAGCAGCGTCGCGAAATCGACCACCGGCTCGACATAGTCGGGCGCGTGAGCCCGGAYRTCGCGGWAYGCGTTGTGGGCGAARTCGGTCAGATCAAGCTTSGTCARYGCCTGCGCCAGGCCGAACAGGGCCGGCACGTTGTCCGGCCGCAGCGTCARCGCCGCYGCAAACGCGGCRAGTGCCTGCGGATGCTGATGGTCCTTGAGCAGGAGCGCACCGAGATTGGCGTGCGCTTCGTTATCGGCGGGATCGAGCCGGATCGCCTCCTCGAGCAGTTCGAGCGCTTGCTCGTCCTCGCCGCGATACAGCGCGATCACGCCACGCATGTGCAACGCACGCTGGCGTACGCCGGCTTCGTGCTCAATGGTCTCAAGTAGCACATCCGCACTGTTGAGCTGACCATCGCGAAATAGAGCAATCGCGCGATCCACGACACTCCGGACAAATTCCTCGCGCCGCTCCGATGACCCTCCCTTCAGCAACGCAAGCCCTGCTTGTATCGCATGTGCCTCGTTGGTCCCTGCCTTTGACATCGGAATGGTCCCTTGTTCGCCAGCCGGCGCCTTCACGGCACTGGCGTTTTGCTTCGTCGCAGCCGGGCCGGGCATCACCGGGACAGGTCCGGCGACGGCGAAATCAATGTGCGCTACGCTGCATCCCGGGCATTCTTCGCCGCGCACCATTCGGTCCACAGCCGCATCAGTTCGCGGGACAGGTTGTTCGCGAAGCGCGGGGGATCGCAGAGCGGCGAGGCCGCGACGCGGTCGCGCAGGCCGCGGCGCAGCTCCGCGAGCTCATCGCGGCGGCAGCTCCAGTCGACCGCCATGGCGACGTAGTCGTCGATGCTGTGAGCACAGAAGCTGGCGAACCCTGCCCCCGTCAAATGGGCCGCTGAGTGCCGGCCCGCAAAGGTGTCGCCGACGAAGGTGACGGTCGGAACGCCCATCCACATTGCCTCGAGCGTGGTGACGCCGGCGGAGTACGGGAACGGATCGAGCGCGAGATCGACCTGACCGTAGGCCTGCAACAGCTTGATCTGCTCGCTCTCGCCGACCAGCTCCACCCGCTCCATCGGCACGCCGCCGCGGCCGAGCACGCCATGGATGGCGTCACGCGTGCTCGCCTCGCCAAGGCCGCCATAGACCATCAGGATGCGCGAGTCCGGCACCAATTCGAGAATGCGCGCCCAGGCCTTGCCGACCTCTTCGTTGAGCTTGGCCGGGCGATTGAAGCAGCCGAAGGTGAAGCGGCCCTCGTTCAAGCACGGCAGCGATGGCACTTCCGGCGCATTGGTGGGCGGATGATAACAGACATAGCAGTCCGGCAGCCGGATCGGACGCTCGACATAGGCTGCGTCATGCTCCGGGGGAATTTCCACCGCATCCGCGATGAGGCCATCATAGGTGTCGAGGCCGACCGTCCCGACGTAGCCCGCCCAGCCGAGCTGGATCGGCGCAGCACGCGTCGCGAACAGCGACAGACGGTTACCGGCAGTGTGGCCGGAGAGGTCGAACAGGACATCGACGTGATCGTCCGCAATCTGCTGCGCCAGCGCCACGTCATTGAGCCCGGACACGTCACGCCAATTCAGGGCAATCGCCTTGTAGCGCTCGCTGAAATCGTCGTCCTGGCGCTTGCTGTCGGTCTTGTAGCAAACGATCTCGTAGCCGAGCTCCGCGAGCGCCTCGAAGGCGCGCAGGGTGAGGAACGCCACCGCATGCCGATGCATATCCGCCGATACGAGGCCAAGCCGCGGCTTGCGCGCCGGTTCCGGCGTGTTCGGGAACGCAAGGCGATCCTGCGGCGCGCTCGGCCGATACAGCGCTGCCCATCGCTTGTGCTCGCGGAACAGCTCGTCGCGGGTGACGCCCGGCTTGTGCTGGAGCGCAAACAGCAGGGTGCCGGCGACCATGGCGCTGCCGGGATCGAGTTCGCCCGCACGCCGATAGGCCCCGACCGCATCCTCGATGCGGCCCTGTCCGAGGAAGCCGAATCCACGGGCCACGTGATGTTCGGCCTGCAGCGGATCGAGCGCGAGCGCGCGGTCGATAAAGCCCAGCCCGCGCTCAAACTGCCGCTGGTTGATCAGGAAGTGGCCGTACATGTATTGCGGCAAGGCGACCGTTGGCGCACTTTCGGCGGCGAGTTCGAACAACCGCGCTGCCTGCAGGTCGCGGGCGGCAGCGCCGAAATTCATCCCGAGCTCGATGATCGCCTTGTAGTTCTGGCTGTCGATCGTGGAGGCGGCCCGCAGATCCTCCACGGCCCTGTCGAATTGACCATCCATCACATAAGCGAGGCCGCGCGTGCGGTAGGCATCCGCGTAGGCGCCATCAAGGTCGATCGCTCGGTCGAGCGCTTGGATAGCCTCGTCACGTCTGTTCTCGGTTAACAGCGCCAGGCCGAGGCTGTATTGCGCGAGCTGCATGTTGGGCATCAGCCGCAGTCCCTCTTGAAGATAGGGAATGCCGTCGCGCGTGCGCCCGGTGCGCGCAAGGCAGGTGCCGATCTCGGCCAGCGCCGGCGCATGCGTCGGCAGCACGCGAAGTTCCGCCATGAATGCCTCGCGGGCATCGTCGAAGCGGTCGAAGCGGCACAGCGCGACACCCTTGCAGTAGTTGAAAGCCGGCTGCTCCGGTGCGAGCCGCGCCGCCTCGTTGAACGCCCGCAGCGCCTGGCGCCAGCGATCCTGCCTGGCATGCGTGACGCCCTGTTGATGCAGATCCTGCGCGCGCCTCAGGCTGGACGACGGAAGCTCGCCGCGCACGTTTGCGAACGGCTGCTGCACCGGCCGCACCAAAATCGCATGGCCGCCATGCTCCACGCGAATCGCAAGTGGCCCGCTCGGATTGTCTTCCATGTAGGAGGCTCCGCTCGAGATGAGATCACGCGAARGTTGTRCTACCGGACATTGCATCGTCTGGCAGCASAGCGTCAGACCAAGAAGCCATAGATCATCTCGCGACCCRTTGCCAAGATTTTTTTCAGATCARKRTCGAAAATAATCTCTGCGCGAAGCCGYRTTYMAAGTTGTCTATTAGACGTGAAGCTCATCATCGGCGACGGAGACATGACGTCGACGYACGGGACYYTTGTTTYTTCTTAGATTCATCTCATGAATCTGGAATAGGCAGCAAAACAACTTCATCTAWTCTGAAGATTACTTTGCAGTCTCGTGACGACGGGATGACGACGCGCGTCCGGTGACCAACCCCACAGGATGAGTGAAATGAAACTGCAATCCACCAAACTGCTCGGCACCGCTTCGGTGCTCGCGCTGCTCGCCTCGTCGGCAGCCACGCCGGCGAATGCGGCGGCCAGCAACGGCCTCTACTTCGGCGGCAGCACGCTCGCATCCGAAGCCTTCCGCCAAATCTTCGACTGCTATACGGGCGCCACCGTCGGCGCCAGCGGCTGGACTGACGGCTTTACGTTCTCGTCCAGCTTCACGACCACAACGCCGAAGCCGGGCCTGCTGCCGACCACCTGCACGATCGTGACGTCGGTGCAGGGCATGTACGCCGGCGTCGGCAGCGGCAACGGCTTGCGCGGCTATATCACCAACAAGCCGACCCAGTGGTATGGCGGCACGGTCAATCCACCGGCCACCTTCAGCCTGACCTCCACGACCGTCCCGACACAGCAGCCGCCCTTCCCCTCCTCACAGCCGCCGTTCGCCGACACCCTGAACACGACCTTCGGCGCCTATCCGTATCCGCGCGTGGATGTCGGCCTGGGCGACTCGCCGCTGCCCGCAACCCTCGCGAGCCTGACGACGACGTCGATCACTTTCACTGCAGCGACTTCCGGCGGTACGACAACCAACTGGGCGTCTGTGCTGACCACTGCGGTCACGGTGACTGCGAGCGGCAGCACCAGTGCCAGCTACAACACCACCAACTGGGGTCAGCCGATCCAGCTGCCGGCCTTCGAGGTTCCGGTGGCCATCCCAGTCAATCTGAGCTTCACGCCCAATTCACAGGTCAAGTCTGGCGGCAATATCGTGGCCGGCGGCGCCATCCAGCTCTCGGGCGCACAACTCTGCGCGATCTTCTCGGGCCTGGTGACCGACTGGAACAGCACGACCACAATTCCAGTTCTCGACAACAACGGCAATGTGGTGGCAAACACGCCGTTCTACTACACCAACGTCGGCAACGGCATCGGAACCGCCGCGCAGTACACGACGGCGTCTACGCCAATCAAGGTGGTGTACCGCTCGGATGGCAGCGGCACGAGCTTCATCCTGACCAACTATCTGAAGGCGGTCTGCCCGCTGATCGACAAGAACAATACCGCCAATTACGCGGCGATCTTCGGCGCCACCAACCTGCCGAGCACCAGCTTCRGCAACCTGATCGCCAACATCAACAACACGACGATCACAAACAACTGGGTTGGTGCAACCGGAAGCGGCGGGGTCCAGTCCGGGGTCGCCAACACCGCGGACAGCATCGGCTACGTCAGCGCCGATTTCGTCAAGCCCTATGCCATCGCCAGCAATGCGCCGAATTCTGCCTCGGTGCAGAACGAGTACCAGCGCATCCACGGCACCTACATCCCGGCGACCACCACGACGACGAGCCCGACGTTCATCCCGCCGACGCCGACCGCCGCGGACGCTGCTTGGGCCGATCCGGCTCTGGCGGCTCCAGCGACGAACTCGACCTGGGCAGCCTGGAACGTTCATCCCGCCGACGCCGACCGCCGCGGACGCTGCTTGGGCCGATCCGGCTCTGGCGGCTCCAGCGACGAACTCGACCTGGGCAGCCTGGAACGTGTATGGCATCAACTACGCAGCTAGCGAGCCGACCCACGGCGGCGTGGCGGTCGCGGGCCGCTCGGTCCTTCCGCTGACCAATCGCAGTGGTGCCTATCCGCTGTCGGGCACCACCTTCCTCTATCTCTATAGCTGCTACGGCAACAACACCAACGGGCAGAACCTGATCGACTTCCTGAACTGGTTCTATCAGAGGCAGAAGACGCCGAATCAGGTCGCCAACATCCTGCGGAACAACGGTTTCTCGCCGTTGAATTCCCTCACCTGGCAGAACCGCATCCAGAACGGCGTGCTGAAGCCCACCTCGGGCGTCGCCATCGCGCTCGCCTCGGGCGGCAGCGTGGACGGCTGCACCGGCGTCACCGGCGGTGCCAATCCGTGATGCGTGACGGCACTGGATCAGGTCGCTTCCGCGCTTGATCCGGCAGCCTCGACGACAACAACCGGACGCCTCGATCGAGGCGCCCGGTTTTTTCGTGCGGAGATTTGTGCGATCTCATCGCGATCGCACCACGGACAGTCTCCTTTCTATCGTGACGTGCACAAGCCTGCTCACGAGCAAGAGTTGACGCGCAGGCTTGCGACCTCATCATGGATGTGGCGCCACCCTTCATCGCGTTGTCATTCGACGCAGCCGCAACAAAAATCAGCGCAAACGGCTGCGCATCGCAGTCTCTCGAATTGTCTTAGAGATGCGAGCCACTCGGCGCCGATGCCAACAACGGCGTGCAAGGTCGTTCACCTTGCGCGTCGGATATTTTCGATTTGTCTTGAGACGTTCCTGCAAGGTCTTCTTCATCGCCACTCACTGATCACACCGAACAAGATCTGAACATCTCGAGACCGATCAGGCGGTCGCGCGGCGCTTGCGTGACATGATTGAAAACAGGGAGCATCACGATGAAAACGCAATCCTTCGCCGGGCGCCTGCTGGGCACGACCTCGCTGGTCGTGCTCTCGGCYGYCGCCATGATCGGGACCCAGCAGCCGGCTGCGGCCCAGAGCACGATCTCGACCGGCATCTATGGCGGCGGCAGCATGCTGCCATCGCTGGCGCTGCGGCAGATCTTCGACTGCTATGCGGGCACCACCGTCGCCAATGACGGACAGACCTTCTCGCCGAGCTTCACCACCGCSGCACCGAGYCCCGGCCTGCTGCCCGCGAGYTGCACGATGTTCTCYACCGCGGTCGAAGGCCTGTTCGCCGCSGTCGGCTCCGGCAACGGCCAGCGCGCCTACATCGCCAACGACACGCAYCAGCTGTTCCGCGGCAATCCGAAAWCGGCGCCGRCGCTGRTGAAGCGGCCGTCGMTCAAYCCGCCGTTCCGCGACACCGCRAACGCCAACTTCTCGAAATATCCATATCCGCAGCTCGATTTCGTCACCAGYGACGYRCCGCTCGCCARCARCCTGAGCAGCCTGACCACGGTCTCGTTCGGCAGYTTCGTGCCGACCACCAACTGGCAGAACACGGTGCTGATCGCTGCGAAGACCAGCGCSGCYGCGACCTACAACTCCGCCGSCGTCGGTGCGCCGATCCAGGTCCCGGTTCTCGAAGTGCCGGTCGCSATCGCCGTCAACACCAGCAATCCCGTCACCGGCGTGGTCTGGTCCAACCAGTCSGCGYTGACGCCSAACACCCAGGCCGGCGGCGCGATCCAGCTTTCGGCGGCGCAACTGTGCGCGATCTTCTCGGCGACRGTSACCGACTGGAGCGATAGCTCGACGCTGATCCCCTAYCTCGACAAGAMCGGCRCGCARMAGCTGCAGCACTTCTACGACGACAAYACCAACGGCGCGSTCACGCCGGTCGCCTAYACCAGCGGCCGYCTGCCCATCAAGGTGGTGTATCGTTCGGACGAATCCGGCTCGAGCTTCATCCTCACCAACTATCTCGCCAATTTCTGCCCGCTGCTCGATCCCGCKGGAACSTATAACTACAAGGCGATCTTCACCGGGGTCGGCGTCACYCGYGGYGGAACGGTGTCCACCACRGCCAATTTGCCKTCCWCCAGCTTCAYCAACCTGCTCGAGAACATCCGCGCGGTCAAAGGCGACACCAATCACGATCACCGCGATTCACTCGCGGTCGAGGACGATTCGGACCGCCCCGATCCGCGCTGGATCAGCGCCGAGGGTAGCAACCACGAGGCGCTGAAGATCGGAACGGGCTCGCTCCGCGCCGGCCGGATCGGCTATCTCAGCGCCGATTTCACCCAGCCCTACGCCAAGACGGTGAGCGAGGAGATCCTGGGCAATACTTTGTCGGCGCCGGCACCGCTGTCCGCCAGCATCCAGAGCCAGGACCAGCGCATCTCGGGCGTCTACCATCCCGGCCAGGCCGTGGGCGGCAGCGCGCAGAACTTCGTTCCGCCGACTCCGCTCGGCGCCCAGATCGCGTTCGGCAACCTCAACTTCCCGGCGGCTCCGGCCACCTACAACGACTGGAATATCTATGCCCAGGTGTACGGGCCGAGCGCGATTTTCGGCGGCGTGTCGTATGCCGGCCGATCGGTCATCGCGACCCCGCAAGGCGCGGGCGCCTATCCGATCACAGGCGCATCGTTCCTCGATGTCTACAGCTGCTACGCCGATCCGTCGGGGACGCGCGTGCCGGCACTGACGAACTGGCTCGCCTGGTTCTTCGGCGGATCGCAGAGCGACCTGTCGCCCTACGATCCGACAAGCTCCAACGCGACCAACCCGGGGTACGATCCGAACGTCGCGGCGATCATCCAGAACAATGGCCTGCACGAGCTCGATCCGGCCTGGGCGGCATCGCTGCAGGCCCAGTACCTGCTGCCCGGTATCGACGGCGGTCGCCCGACCGCCATTGCCGCCTATCGCACGTCCGGCGGTCAGGTCGACGGCTGCACTGGCGTCACCGGCGGCGCGAAGTAAGTCAGCACCGGGCACGCGGAACGCTATCGACAAGCAACCGGCCGGGCGTCTCGATCGAGACGCCCGGCCTTCTTTCTGTGCTTGCTGCATGGCGCGATGAGGTTGAACCGGATCGGCAGCGGGCCTTCAGGGCAATCGCAAATGAATGGAAATCTGGCGCGCACCATTGTCGCGGCCATCCTTCGCGACGCCGCTACGCGGCTCCTCAGCGGTGGCGGAATAGATTCACTCAGCTTGCTCAGCGTCATCACCCGCGCATGCGGGTGATCCAGTATTCCAGAGACGGCAGTGGGTGAGCCGATAGGCCGCGGCGTACTGGGTCGCCCGGTCGAGCCGGGCGACGACGACAGTGGATGAGGACAGAGCCTCACATCAGGACGAGGTCTTGTTTTGTGTGGCACAATCCCAGACCCTCATGGTGAGGAGCGCCGCTTGCGGCGCGTCTCGAACCACGAGGCCCCACTGCTCTGCTGCCGCAGCAGCGGCAAATGCGATTGCAATCGCGCGAACAGCGACTATTGCTCGCCCCGTCGCCGTTTGTCGTCGTCGGTTTTCGACGTGCCCTGACCGGCGCCGCCGCCGCTGGTGTCGGGCGTCTCGCCGCCGCTGCCGCCATAACCCAGCACTTCGACGATGACGATGGAGGGCTGGTCGTTGGGCTTGGCCGGCGCCACCTGGCCGGCCTGCTGGGTGGCGGCTGTCGTGTTGGTGGCGGTGGTCAGCGCGACGGTGTTCGGCGGCGGCGTGAAGGCGAGGCCGGTCACCGTGCCGGTCGCATTGACGTTGTACGCGTTGAGCACGACCAGCGCCACGAATGTGCAATCATTGCAGCGAACGCCCGCCGAGCCCAGATCGATGGTGCCGCGCGGGGCGATCAGCGTCACGTTGCTCTTGGTCGGATCCTGTCCCGGCAGCGTCACCAGCGCGGCGATGCCGGCGCCGGTGACGAGCCCCTGCGGATTGACCGCGCAATAGCCGTTGACGTCGCAGACCTCGCTGACCGACGGGCTGGAGGCATAGGTCTTCGGTCCCGATCCGGCGTTGATGTCGCCATTGGCGTCGAACAGGCCGATGTCGCCGCCCTGCTGGGTCATGATGCGGCTCTGGTTGACCAGGATCGAGTCGTTGGCAAAGGCGCGGATGCTGCCGCCGGCAAGCGTCAGGATGCCCTCCTGGTTCGGCAGCAGCGCATCGAGCGAACTGTGCCCAACCGTGATGCCGCCGCCCGGCCCGATGATGTTGATGTCGCCGCCCTGCTGGCTCTCGAGCAGCGACGCCGCGATGTTGAACTTGCCGGTCGGGACCTTGGTGGCGGCGCCGTTGCCGCCGCCGGTGTTGTTGTCCGTGTAGCCATAGCCCGCGGGGAACAGGGTCGAGATCGCCGCGTAGGCGCGGGCATACTGCCCGTAATACGGGCTCGACGGATTCTTGTAGTCCTTGCCGACCTGGATCAGCAGGTCGAGGAAAGCGCGGTTGACCAGCAATTGCTGGCGCGCCGGCGACAGGCCCTGGAAGGTGGTCCAGGCCTGGTCGCGCGACTGGCCGAGGATCGAGGCGATGTCGGCAAGGAAATCGATGCCGCCGGTGCCGGCCTGCGCCGGATTGACGTAATTGGCAATCGCCGTTGTGTAGTCGATGCCCGGCTTGACACCGAACAGCAAATCGATTTCGGCGCCCTGCGCCGGTAGGTAGAATCTGGGGAGTTGGGAGGACTGGTTGAACCCGCTGCCGAACGAGGTGCCGTTTCCGAGCGTCGCAATGCCATTCTGCGCAGCAGAAGTGCCTGACGCCGTGAACGGCCCCAGATCACGCCCGGCCTGCAGCACGAAGGTGCCGGGGCCGTAGAGGTAATAGCTGCCACCGACAAAGTCGTTGCCCGCGACGATGCTGGTGATGTCGCCGGCGTTGTTGTTCTGCCCGATGAAGGTGAAGCCATTCGTCTGCGGACCGCTGCTGGTGGTCGCGAGCACGCCTGGCCCGGAGAGTGCCCCATAGATGTTGTTGCCGGCTTCGATCCGCGCCGGCTTGTTCAGCGTCAGGCCGCTAACGCTGTTGGCAGCGGCGTTGACGGCGTAGATGTCCTGGCCGGCCGCGATGACGACCGGGTCGGGGTCGTTCGCATGCAGGGCCTGGGTCAGGCTGGGCGGCACCAGCCCGAGCGGACTGATGTAGCTGGAGCGATAGCCGATTGTGCCGCCGTATTGATCGCTGCCGGCGCCGTTGCCAATGTATTGCGACGACGTCGTGGCAGGATCCTGCATCACAAGCCCTGCTCCGAGGCGAATCGATTGCCCCGCGACGAGGGTAATTGTGCCGGTATCGTCGCCGGCCTGGGTCGGAACAGAAACGAGAGTGGCCTGCGCCGTGGCGGCGGTGAGATCCACATTGCCCTGCAGCGAAATCAGATCGAGTGTCGCCGGCAATAACAAACCAACAGCTCCTATGGTGCTGTTATTGTGGAGGAACAACCCAGTCGTGTTGCCCGACGCACTGTCGTCCCTAGCGATGGTCAGCGCTGTCACGTCCCCAGCGGTGCTGGTCAGCGAGACGCCGCTGCCAGGACCGTATGTCGTAAAGTACTGGTTCCATGCATCATGGACACCGTTACTGTTGCTGCCGGGCATGGCGCCAAACGGCGTGCGCCAACCGCTGTCGCTCGGCAGGGACGCCGGATCGAAGACATTACCGAGCGCAATCGCGCCGCGGGCGGCGATCCTGACGAAACCATCCTGCACAGCGAGCAGCAACGGCAGCGGAACAGTCCCCGCGACGTTGTTGCTGCCGTCGAGTTGCTGCAGGACAGTCGGCAGACCGGTGATTGGATTCGACGGATCGACGGTGACGGAACCGCCCACCTGGATCAGCCCGGTGCCGCGGCCGACCAGGAAGTTGCTGCTCAGGAGATTGCCATCGGCCTTCACCGCCAGATTGCCACCACCATAATAGGTCACGGTGGGGCCGTTTACATTGCCATTCCTGTCGGGGACGCCGGTGCCGCCGCCGACCATAAGGGTTTCCGGCAACGAAGCGCCGATATCGACGATATCGCCGCCGGCGATCAGCGTGACATTGCCGCCGCCGAGCGCGCCGACGCCCTGGAAGAAGGTATTGAAGTTAATCCAGGCGGCGGTCTGGCAAGTCGCGAGGAAGATGCCACAGCTGGAGAAGGGCGTCGCTGTACCGGTGGCCTGACCGAAGCCAAAGTACCATGGGCTCCAGAACTGGCCGGTGGGGCCGTTCGGGACGCCAAACTGGCTGCCGTTGCCATCGTCGGTTGGCGTCTCGATGCCGATGATCGAGCCGCCGGCGCTGATGGTCACCGCACCGCCGCCGCTCGACCAGTTCGGCTGACCCACGAGGCCATTCGGGGTCGCCAAATACATCGCGGCCATTGACGGAGCCCGGAAGTCAACCGGAGTGCTCTCGATATGACCGGCCGTGTAGATCGCACCCGGCGCGGTCTGATCGATGAACGCGACGTTACCGGCGGCAGTGATGTCGATCGCGCCGGTGCCGGTGCGCACGAGGGTCGGGATGACGATCGTCGGATAGACAAAGTTAAAATTGGAATCATAGGTGCCAAATGAACTGACGTACGCGGTGTGCCCGTCGATGATGACGCTGCCGCGCGGATTGCTGACGGAGGTTGGGTCCGGGAGCGGGATCACGGCATTGGGATTGGCCGGAGGCACGCCGCTTCCGATCGCCGCGCCAGCGACAAAATTGTAGGAGAACGAGCCATTGTTGACGCCGGGGACGATGGCCATCAGGCTCGCCGCCGAAGTCGTGTTGAATTCGTAGATCCCGGTGCTCGGCTGCTGGGCGGGATTGTTGGCGATCAGATTGGCGACGAGATCGGCCTGGGTCGAGGGATCCGTCACGAATGCGCTGGAGGATTCATAGAAGCCGTCGCTGATCGTGGCGTTGATGACGACGTTGTTGATGGCCTGCAAGGTCAGCACGCCGGGCTCGCCGACGCTGGTGCGATAGGCCGGCTGGTAGTTGGTCAGGGGTGCATTCTGGCTCGCGGTGGCCAGCGTCGTGACGCCGCCGAGATTCCAGTTGCTGGCGACCGTGATGTTGCCGCCGTTGATCGTCGCGTTCGGATTGATCAGAGCGATCTCGGGGCGGTAGTGCACGTTCTGGACATTGCCGAAGCTTCCGGAATCCCTCGGGCGGACGCTGAACCCCTGCACGAAACCGACCAGCGTGTTCTGGTAGAAATTGACGTGAGGGGTGTAGGCACCGGCAGCAGGGTTGTCGTAGGTCGAGATCGGATAGATCGACGCAGTGCCGTCCGGGCTTGTCGGGAAGACAACCTGTATCGGCGTGCCGTCAGTCTGCCGCGCATAGAAGCCGGCGGGATCGATGATGCCGTCGAAATGCTTGTCGAGCTCGGCCGGACTGTCTTTGGTGCTCCACACTGCATAGGCATTGACCACAACACCAGCGCCGGGCTTGCCGCCGTTGCTGCTGTCGACGACATTGCCCCTGAAGCTGATATTGACGGTGCCATCGCTCAGGAGCGGGGCGCGCAGGATCACCTGTCCGCCGGTGTTCGAGATATTGGTTCCCCCTGCCCCGCCACTGACATCGAAGGTGACATTGGATGCCACCGTGATCACACCGGACGAAGACACGTTCTCATAGCCATAGGTCGTATTCAGCGTGCCGTCCGGCGTGCCGGTGGTACCGAGCTTGATGGTGCCGCCGTTCTGCACCAGCATCGAGGTGCCGTTGCCATAATTCGGATTCGAGGGATCGTCCTTGACCCAGGCCGCGGTCAGCCGGGTTCCGGCCCCGATCACCACGCCATTCGCACCGTAAAGCGTGATCTGACCGTTGAGACCGCTGGCATCAAGCGTGGTGACCTGGTTGGCGGGATTGCTCACATCGCCGCTGCCGTAAATGTAGACACCGCCGTTGCTCGCCGTGAGCGTGATCTGCCCGGCGTTCAAGGCCGGCGCCAGCGCGTTGGCAACCGATCCGATCACGATGTCGCCCTGCTGCAGGGTGACCGCGATGCTGCCGGTGAAGCTCGCCGGCAACTGGCTGCCCGCGGCGAGGCTGCCGGCGTTCAGCGTGAAGTTGCCGCCGAGATCCTTGAACGCGGCGTGCCCGTCGAGCGTGCCGCCCAGCATCACGCTGCCTGCCGCCTGGATCGAAAGCGAGCCCGCGAAACCGATGCCGGCGGATGCGACGTTGACCGTCGCCTGCGGGTCGATGGTCACATTGCCGGTGTTCGACACCAGCTTCACCTTGCCGCCAGGCGAATCCTTGACGACGTCAAGGACCATCACCCGCGAACCGGAGGCATCGATCGATGCACCCGCGCCGAGCGCGACGTCGCCGGCGGTCGCGATGAGGCTGAGATTGCCGGACCGCGCTTGAATGACCGCGGCATCGAAGATCGACGCAGCCGTGACGGAGAGCGCGCCGCCGATGTTGGAGGCGATGCTCGCGGGCGCAGTGCCTGGACCGGTGACCAGGCTCACGGCGCCGCGGCTGACCAGCGACTGGCTGGCGCCAGCGTTGACCAGTATCACCGGTGCGGACAGCAGCACGCTCGCCGTGCCGGCATCCAGGTTGCCAGCACTGGTGAATGCGATGGCCTGGCCACCGTTCAGAGTGACCTGGCCAAAGCCGCCCAAGCTCTTGGCGCCGACATCCTCGGTGACGGTCCCGCTGGCGTTCAGCGTCAGCGTGCCGCCGGCGCCGGCGATGCCCGTCCCGGTAACGCCGCGGCTGTTGGCGAGATCGATGTTGCCGGCGTTGACGGTGGTGGCGCCGCCCTGGCCGTACAGCCCGGCGCTGTCGAAGGTCAGTGTGCCGATCGGATGACTGGCATCGCCGATCTGAAGCCCGCCGGCATCATACAGATTGATCACCGATGCGCTGCGCAGGCGGACCGAGACCGCGTCGTTGAAGTTCGCCAGCACCGCAGTGTTCAGCACGACGCCGGACGAGCCGCCGCCGACATTGATGACCGAACCGGCGATATCGTAGTTCCTCGCGGTCAGGACGGCGCTCGAGGCCAGCGCGCCGTTGCCGCTGCTGTCCAGCGTAAGGGCGTTGCCGCCGTCGATGACCGCGCCAGCGCCGATGGAGAAGGCGCCCTGCGGCGTCGAGCTGCTCGGCGGCGTGCCCGGTCCGCTGTACTGGCCAGGCACGAAGTACCGCGTCACGTTCACCGCGGTGCCGTTGGAGACGCGCAGCATCGCGCCGTCACCGGTCACGCCCGCGGTGTACCCGGTCAGCTGTCCATTGTTGTACTGCGCGACCGGATTGGCGCCGAAGCTGATGTCACGATCGGTGCCGCCGGGCACCGTGCCGATCGCGCGCACCACGCTGCCGGCATCGACCACCACGCCCCGGCCGCCGCCGCCCAACGAGACCAGCACAAGCTCGGGGCCCGTGAGCGGATGCGCCGCGTCGGTCAGGATCTCGAGATTGAGTGCGGTGGCTGCGATGTTCTGGACGCCATTGACGACCTGGGCGGTGCCGCCGATCAGCACCGAGGATGCACCGAGGCCGCTGATCTGGTCGGCATCGAGCACAAGGTATTTCGCCGAGCTCGTGCAGCCGGGCGCGCTGCCGCTCAGGCAAGCGTCCGCCGGCACTGCCTTGTCGCCAGCCAGGATCAGGATGTTGCTGCCGCCGATCTGGACCTGGCCGCCGCCACCGACGAGGCCTGGCGCGAGACTGCTGGTGCCGGGTCCGAACAGGTTCTTGCCCGCCAGGTTGAGGGAGTCGATCGCACCGAGCACTAGCACGCCGCCGTCGATCGGCAAGGGCGGCGGAGCTTTGCCCGCGGCGAGTGCCTGGTTGCGGAAGAACGTCGTGCCTGAGGTGATGTCGATGCGCGAATATCTCGACCACACCGCCTGCGACTGTAGCTGGAACGTGGCGGACTGCGACGATTGCGCGCCGGTAAGCGAATTGCCGAGGGTGCCGGTGACATATTGCGAGCCGTCCGGGCTGGTGAAGCTCTTGGCCGCGCCCGGATTGACATTGTTCGCCACCTGCACGACGCGGTAAGCGCCGGGCAATGTCGCATACATGCCCGGCAGCAGCGTATAGGTACCGGCCGGGATGCCGTTGCCGCCGGCGATGGTCACCGACTGGCCCGGGCTGATCGCGTTGGCGTAAGGTACGCTGGCGCCGGGCGGCACCGCCGTGCCGGAGCAATAGGGGGTGTCGGCGAAGTTGGGATCGTACGCGGCCACATTCGCCAGATAGCTCGGCACCAGCGCATAGACCTGCCGTCCGTCGGAATAGGTCGGCGTGATCGCGGCGGTTGCCGGGTTCTGCTGGTAGGTCGTGAGCACATTGCGCGTACCGCCCGTGCCCGCCACATATTCGGTGGCATAGATGTCGCCGCCGCCACTGAGGTCGAGCACCGCGCCGGAGCTGGTGGTGACGGTGGTGCCAAACAGGCTGATCGACTTGGCCGGCGGCGCCGTCAGCACCGGCGGCACATTTGCGTTACCGGACGTGCCCCGGTACCAGGTCGTGTCGTCGACGGTGTAGCCATCCGGAATCGCAAGGCCGGCCGCCGAGACGGAGGTCAGGCTGCCCGTCCCCAACGTGACGTTCTTGGTCGGCGCGAACGCGCCTGTAACAAACAAGTTGCCCGCACCTATCAGACCGGAGATGTTCCCGAAACCGGCCGGAACCTGGCTGGCATCCGTAACGCCGAGGACGATGCTGCCGAGCGGTGCCCAAAGCGTGCCGTTCTGCACGATGGTCTGCGCGCTGACGATGATGCCGCCGCCCGCCGACAGTGGTGCCGTGGCAACACCGTTCTGCACGATGGTGATGGTGCTGGAGGAGCCCTGTGTGCCGGTCGACATCAAGACGAAGTCGGTATTGCTGACCGGATAAATCTCGGCCGCCCGCAACGTCAGGTTGCCCGGCACGACCAGAGCGCCGACGAAGGTCGATCGACCGCTGCTGTTACTGCTGCCGATCGCGCCATAGTTGTCGGGCAACAGCCGGATCGCGCTTGTGCTGGTGAAACCTGTATTGACGACGTTGTCGAGCGCGATCGCGCCCTGCAGGTCGATCCACCGAGCCGAGATATTCAGCGTGCCGTCGGCAACCTGCGGGACCGCAAACGTCCCAGGAGTGGTCTTTCCGACAACGCGAACATAGCCCGCATCGAGGTTCACGACCGCGCCGCCGATGCTCGGGATGCTGCCGAGCCCGAAATTATTGCTGGAGTTGCTAAGATCAACGCCTGACGGCAGCAGCCCACTGCTTGCCGGCAGCAGCACGATATTTCCGAAACTTGCATTCAGTGTCAGCGCACCGGGGATCGCTACGTTCATCGAACCCGCGAATGCGATGGTTTGCGTATTCAAGGTGACGGAATCGAAGCCGCTGCCGCTGAGCGTATCAGCGCCGATGAATACCCCCGGTGTGAGCGATCCATTCGGGGCCGGCAGATTTGCCCCAACGACTCCAGCGGACTCGATCACGATCGCGGTGGGAAAGTTGTTGGCGTTCCCGATCGTCAAGCTGCCGCCGGACGCCAGCGGCGCGCCGCCAGATGCGTCGACCGTGCCGGCGAAGTAAAGCTCGGTACCGAGCAACTGCAGGCTGCCACCATTGCTCCAGGCTGCCTGTCCCACAAGACGCGGCGCCACCCCGCCCTGCGGCAGCTGGATCAGGCTGCTGGCAGCCGAAACCGCCGCGCCCCGCAGATCGAACCGGGCTCCGGGCTCCACCACGACCGGGACGTTGTCCGAAGTCGCGTTCACAAATGTGCTTGCAAGCGTAATGGTGCCACCACCCAGCACCGTGCCGGTGGAATAGGCGACCACCTGAGGATTGGGCACGAAGGTGCCGCTGACATCGAGATCGGCGGTCGCGCCGATCCGGACTCCGTTGCCGGAGATGTTGATGGTACCGGCCGGCGCGACGATGCTGCCGAGGACCGTGGTCGCCGCGAACGTGCCCGTGCCACCGTTTGAAAGCGCGATCGCCGCAGCATTCAAGGTGACGGTCGCCTGCGGATCGGTGACGATGCTGCTCCCGGTGTCAACCAGAATGCCGGTCTGGGAATTCAGGGTCAGACCGACCGGCTGGCGCAATCCGTCCAGCAACTGCCCGACCGATACAAAGCTGCGCACCAACGTCCCAGTCGGGATCTGCATCTCATGGCCGGTGGGCAAGAAATTGGTCTGCCGCAACACCAGCTGCGTGCCGGCCGTGACGGTCGAGCCGCCGTTGATGTCGGACAGCGTGTACTGCGAGAAGGCGCCGGTGAAGAATGAGGGCGGCAGAACCAGCTGGCCGGCCTTGGCGTCCGATACGGCAAAGCCGGAAACCGCGACGTCGGCAAGCGCATTGGCCGTTGCACCGGAGAGATATGACGTAACCTGTCCGGCCGTGCCATCGATGACGACCGTCGGCACTTGCAGCGACAGCGTGCCACCACCGTCAAAGCCGCCTGCGTAGATCGTAGCGCCCAGAATTATATTGGCTTGATTTGGATGGTTGACGCTGCCGTCCGGGTTGGTGCCGTGCGGGACGACGTTAAACGGGTTGGTCCCTTGACCGTTGCCCGCGATCCTGCCGGGAAATCCGCCGAGATAGGTTGTCAAAGTCAAACTGCCGCCCTTGCCGATCGGGAGGCCGTCGGACCCGGTCTTGAGCTTGCCGGTCAAGCCGGCATAGCCTCCGCCGGACAGATCGATGACGCTGCCGGGTGTCAACACGATGCTCTGGGTGACGTCCGTGAAAGCGCCATCTTCCGAACTTGGCCCGTTGCTTGCGGCCACTGTCGCAATGCTCACGCTACCGCCATTGACGTAGGCCGGTCCCTGGAACCGATCCGCGGACAGACCGGTATCATTGACCCAGAGGCCGTGCACGTCCAGCACCGCGTTGGGCCCGATCACCAGCGCCGGCGTCGGCGGCTGTTGCGGTGGCGTCTTGGCACCATAGGTGAAGCCGGTCAGGCTGATGTTGCCGCCCGGCGCGCTGAGCACACCGTCGATGGTCGACACCCCGTCGAGGGTGATACTTCCGCCAGGTCGAACCACCAGCACTGCATCCGTCGGCATGTTGAGCTGGCTCGCGCCCTTGATCGAGATCGCGTTGAGCGAGGCATTCGACAGTACATCAGAGAACAGCGGGAAGATGCCGTTGGTCAGCGCCGGCGTCCAGGTCGACGCATTGGCAAAGCTGAAGGTGCTCAGCCCATATGGATCCGGCCCTGCGTCCGCCTGCGGCTCGAGCGCCACATTGTACGCGCTGGGGCCACCATTCCCGACGAAACTGACGCCCAGCGAACCGCCGATGGGCATCGGATCGAGGCCTGCGCGCTGGCGCTTGCCGGCGGTGACGTCGGCTACGATATCGCCTTCGAGAATCGGGGCGCTGGCAGTGACGTTGACGGCGCCGGCATTGGCGCCGGCGATGTAGCCGGCCTCATAATACGCGCCGGAGCCTCCGAGCGGGCTGACATAGACCTCGGTGACATTCCAGCGCGGATGGTTGACCACGAAGCCGTTGGCAATCGCCACATAGGAGATGTTGGGATTGGCATTGCCGATGTTGTAGGTGCGCCCGTCGGCGCCGAGCAGCCGCGTGGTGTTGATGATACCGCCGAGATATTGCACGTAGCCGGCGGAGACGTTGATCACGGAGCCCGGCTGCTGGATCACGTTGCCCGCCGACGTGTTGAGGGTGCCGCCCCTGGTGAGGATCTGGTCGATGCTCTGGGGGATCAGCCCGGCATAGCCGGCCGCGGTGAGGATCGGCGAGCCGACCCACTGGAAGCCGTCGGCGCGGGTGCCGCTCAGGCGCAGATCGATGGTCACCGTCTGGCCGATCAGGCCCTGCGCCAACGGCGTGTCCGCCACCTCGGCCGCAGTGATCTTAAAAGTCACCAGGTTGGTCGACATCGGCAAGGTCACGCCGGCGATGCCGGAGAGATCGATGGTGCTGCCCGGTTCGAGCAGGACGGTGTTCGTCGTGCCGCCGCTCCCGGCACTGATGGTGAGCGCCGCGCCCGGCGCCTTGATCAGCGCGCCGCCGAGACCTGCGCCGCTACCTTGGACGTCGACATTCCCCTGAGCGCTGATGTTGATCTGCGGCTGCAACACCTGTTGGAAATACGGGGCGGTCGCACCGTTGGTGCCATTCGCCGTGGTGGTTGAATTGACGGTCGAGGTAGGCAGCGTGGTGCTGGCTTCGTCCGGCAGGATGGAGGTCAGGCTCGTCGCCCCCAGCACAACGTTGCCGTCAGTGCCGTTCCCGCAACCGAGCTGACACAGCGTGCTCAGAGTGATCGAGCCCGTCCGCGTGGTGCTGGTGGTGGCGACGATGGCGCCGAGCTGGCTGATCGATCCGCCCGCAAGCGTGACGGCGCCGTCGTTGGAGACAAGCAGCCCGGTCGTCTCGTTGCGGACAACGCCGCTACCAGCCACCGGAGTGGCCGATCCACCGGTGAGCACCTGCATCGCTGTCTTGACGCCAACAACACTCGCCGTCGGCGTGACCAGGGTCACGGCTCCGCCCGAGGCGAGGATGATCTGGCCGTTCTGGGTGGTGATGCTGCCGGCATTGCTGATGCCGCCGTCGGCAAGCAACGCTACATAGCCACCGTTTCCGCTCGAAGTGACCTGCCCGATGGTGTCGATCACGGCGCCGGGCTGGACGACGATCTTGCCATTGTTGCCCTGGTTGAAGACCGCAGCGTTCAGTCCGTTCGTCACTCCTGCTGGCAGCGAACTCTGGAACAGCCCGCCCTGCAGGTAGGCTTTGTAATTGCTCCCGGTCAAGCTGGGGTCCAGATCAAGCGTCGAGGCGATCAGGGTGTTGACGTTGATCTGGCTGGTACCGCCGAAGATGATGCCGTTCTGGTTGATCAGGTAGACCCTGCCATCGGCCTTGATCGAGCCCAGGATCTGGCTCGGCGAGGCGCCCGCCGCGATCTTGTTGAGCGCGGCCCAGCTGGCGTTGCTACGCTGGTTGAAATTGACAATCGTACCCGTGCCGACGTTGAACGACTGCCAGTTCAACAGCGCCTGCGGCTGGGTCTGGTCGATGTTGACGGTGGTCTTACCGCCGCTCGTGGTCTGGGTCGGCGTGTTGGCGCCGACCCAGGTGGTGACGGGATTGGCGATGCCGGTCGCCTTGAGGCCGCTGTCCGGCACCAGGCCGCCGACGTTGAGGCCGTTCGGGATCGTGCTCGGCGCGCTCGCGGCAACGCTTCGCGCCTGGGTCTGCATTGCCTGCAAGGCCTGGATCGCCCGCGTCGCGCGCATCAACGACTGCTGGCTATTCTGGGCCGCTTGTTGCGCTTGCTGTGCCGCGACCTGCGCCGCGTCCGTCGCCACCTGCGTCGCCGCGGTGTTCACCCCCCACGTGCCAAACGGGCGTGCGCTTGCGGACGAGCTCACCGCGATCGCGACCGAACTCACGCCGGCCAGAAACAGAGTGCGGCGCGAACCGGGACGAGCGCGGGGTAGCGAATTCATGCAGGCCTCTCAATGCAGCAAGTGATACGAATCGAGCATCCACAACAACGCATCGGCCATGCCGGAACTCAGCCTGGCGCGATGCCGACAGATCGACCAGAAGCGCGCAAGGCCATCGGTGCGCCCGCTCACATCCAAGCGGACGCGCCCGACGAACTCGGGACGCCTCTCCACTCTGTAAGACAGTTTGAGGCGGCCTAACGCGAAGCGCCTCGATGAAGAAATTTTTCAACTATGCGGAGAACCAGAACCGGCGGTCACGGTGAACTGAAAACCCGGCAGTAATTCAAGAGCCTACAGCGAAGCGCGAAACGATGACTCGAATGCCGTTGCGCTCGTCGCTGGCTGCGGAGTCAGCCGCCAGGGGCTGAGACCTTCGGCCGCGGGATCCGGCGTTCCGGCGGCTTTGCGGCCTTTGCCGCCTTTGCAGCACTGTCAAACAGCCCGAAATCGACCGAGCGTTCGCCCTGGGTCAGGACCAGCCGGCGCGGCTCGACCCGCTCGACCTTCCAGCCGCTGACATCGTCGCCGGTGCGCACGCGGATGACCTTGTCGCCGTTGCCGCCAGCGCGGATCGCGGCGCGCCCATCGCCGTTCTCGCTGACGATGCCGAGCACAACCACGCTCGGCGGCGGAGGTGGCGGCGGCGGTGGTTCCTGCCGCGCCACAGCCGCGACCGGCTTCGGCGGCGGCCGTCGCGTCGGCGAGAACAGCGGGTGCTCCGTGGTCGCATTCAGCTGCTGGAGCGGCTGCAACTGCACCGGATTGTTGGCGACAGCCCCGTTGGTCGATGGCGCGTCTGCCGCGTAGGCGAACGGCGCGCACAGCCAAAGCGCGACGGCCATCGACACTTGCATCTGCATTTGCCGCGCGATCGACATGCGCCTGCCGCTCGTTCTGCCGTTCCCAGTTTTGCTGCTTATGGATCTGCTCATGCGCTTCCCTGCGCAGCCCTCGACAGGCCGTCATCAACGCGTGCCACAATCAAACTGCGTCAGGCCCGTGTGCGTTGCAAGCCCTCGTTCGCGCGCAAGGCAAAAAGCTACGCGCGGCAGCCTGTATGCGTCAAATCGGTGAACACGAATCACAACTGCACATTGTCGTCATGCGCGCGGAGCGGAGACTGTTGTTACGCCGACGTCATTGAAGCCGAACACACTCCACACGGCCCGGTGGACGGCATCTTGCCGTTACCGCGGCTTTCCGCCGACACCCGAGACGGTCGAGAAGAAGCACATCGATATCAAAGGCGTGGCGTCATGCGTTCGAGTTGCATCCCTGCCGGCCTCGCGCCGCTGCTGCTCGGCGCCGTGCTCCTGGCCCTGGCGTGCAGCGTCGGGGTGGGGCAGGCGCTGGCCGCGTGCGAGCTGCATTCGCGCGGTGGCACAATTACGCGTGTGGTCCACATCCAGCTCGACAACGTGCATCTGCGTCGCGACAATCCGAATGTGCCGTCCGATCTCGAGCAGATGCCGCATTTGCGGAGTTTCCTGCAGCGCGACGGGATCATCGCCAGCAACCATCAGACCTCGCCGCTGGCGCAAAGGGCGCCCGACACCCTCACGATCCTGACCGGCTTGTTTGGCGACCGAATGGGCGTGCCGATCGGCGACAGCAGCGCCGCGTTCCGTGGCGACGGCAGCATCGGATTTGCCGGCGCATTGGCCTACTGGACCGCCACAGGCAGCGACGGCAAGCCACTGATGCTCGCCGACACCGGCAAGATGGCCCCGGCGCCGTGGGTGCCGTTCACCCGTGCCGGCTGCGATGTCGGCGCATTCGCAGTCACGGGCCTGACGTTACAGCAACTCGGCCCGGATGTGGCGACCGTGCTCGGAGCATCGGATGCACGCGCGGCGGCCGGCGATCCGAAGCAGGCGCGCGCGGATCTGCTCGGCATCGCCATCCACTGCGCCCGCGGCAGCCTGCTATGCGGCAACGTGCATGCGCGGCCCGATCCGCTGCCTGACGAGCCTGGCGGCTACGCCGGCTTCGCTGCGCTGTTCGGCGACCGTCATGTGCAGCCGGTGATCTCGCCCAACGGGCCGGTAACGGATCTCGGCGGCGACGTCATCGCCGACGACGCTGGCCATTCAGGCTTCCCCGGTCCGTCCGAGACGACCGCCACGCAGTCGCTCGGCTATGCCGCGGCGATGCTGGAGGCCGGCGTGCCCGTGGTCTATGTGGCAATTGGCGACGCGCACAAACCTCCGGCTGCCGCCGCGCGCCGGCGCTCCTACGGCCCCGGCGAGCGCGATCACGTCGCAAGGCTCGCCGACGACGACGCAGCGTTTAAGGCATTCATCGAACGGCTCGCCGTGAGCGGGATCAACACGGGCAACACGCTGTTCATTGTCGTGCCCACGGGCAACGACCGGTTTTTCGGCGGGCCACCGAGCCCGCCCGCATGCGACGGCCGCACGCAGCCGTGCAGCTATCGCTCGATCGGCGCGATCGACGCCGCCCTCGATCGGTTGCTTGCGACCGAGCGCCGCAACGTGACGGCGTTCGACATCCAAAGTAGTAGCGCCCCGCCCTTCTACATCCACGGCAATCCAGCTTCCACCGATCCACTGACGCGCGTGTTTTCGCAAGATGTCGGCAAGCTCAGCGCACTCAATCCGCTGACCGGCAGGACCGACCGGCTGGCGGCGATGCTCGCCGACCGCGCGCAAATGCAGCTCATGCACATGATCACGGCGAGCCCCGCGCGCACGCCAAACCTGATCATGTTTGGCGATCCCGCCTATATCTACCGAGCGTCGGCAAGCCGCGCCGATTGCGCCGCGCCGCCTGCCTGCATCGCGATCGATTCGGATGTGAGTTGGGTAGGCGGCGACATCCAGCAGGTCCTTGCCGGCAGCTGGTTCGGCATGGCGGGTCCGGGCGTCGCTCACCTTGGCGAGACGGCGGCAATCCCCTCGCATCATGCCGACCTGCGCCCCACGATGCTCGCGCTCGTGGGCCTGACCGACCGCTACGTCCACGATGGCGTAGTGCTGGTGGACATGCTCGAGAGCAACGCCCTGCCGACCGAACTCGCGAGTGGCCGCGACGCCTACGCGGGCCTGGCTCGCGCCTACAAGAGCCTCAACGATCCGCTCGGTCAGCTCAGCCGCAACAGCCTCGCGCTGGCAACCGGGGCCATTCAGGCCGGCGACACCAGTTATCAGCGTTATCTCGATGCGATCGGGGCGATCACCGACAGACGCGACGCCTTGGCGCGCGAGATCAACGCACAGCTCGACGGCACAGCGTTCGCGCACCGATCGATCAATGCCGCCTCTGCCCGCGCCCTGGTCGGCCGCGCCGAGGCGCTGATCAACGCGGTCGAGGACCTTGCGGGTAGCAGTCTCGCGCCCGCCGTTCGTCCGTGGAAGGCGGCGAGCGATGCACACTGACACAGAGCCGCCGGCGCCGCGGGCACATCCCCGCGACGCGCGCAGAGGGAGAACATACGTGCAGCTTCCCGAACCATCCCGTCTCCCGCGCGCGGTGTCGCTCACCGTCATGGTTGGCCTGTGGCTCACGATCGGAGGCCTGCTGGGCGGCTGCATGATCGACAAGAGCGTCGATCTGCCGGGCCGTGATCAGGTCACTGATCCGATCCGCGATGCCGATCTGCGCGCGCGCTGGACCGGTCCCCTCGGCGGGACGTCCGGCGCGACGGCTTCGGCGCGTGCGGCACAGCCCATGGTGTTTCCAGGCGCGGATCAGAATCCAACACCGGACCCGACGTCGCGCGAAGTCGGCACGACCGCAGCGACGCGCGTGGCGACTGCGGTGGACAGCGATGTCATGGCCGAAGGCGGCGGCGTCGAGCTGAACTTCGACAACGCCGACATCCCGACGGTGGTGAAGTCCGTGATCGGCGACGGCCTCGGATTCAACTACGTCATCGACCCGCGCGTGCAGGGTGTGATCACGTTGGCTTCTGCGCAAAGGATCCCGCGCAAGGACGTGCTGCCGCTCTTCGAGAGCGTGTTGCGCATGATGAATGCCGCAGTGGTGCGGGAGAACAATCTGATCAAGATCGTGCCGCTGCCGGAAGCCGCCGGTGCCGGCGTCGCCGGCTTCGGCGCCGGACAGCCCGGTTACGGCGTTTCGATCGTGCCCTTGCGCTACGTATCCGCTGCGACAATCGCCAAGACCGCGGAGAACTTCCTGTCGCGGCCCGGTGCCGTACGCGTCGACCAGGCGCGCAATGTGCTGTTGATTCAGGGCACCGCCTCCGAGCGCCAGGCCGCGGTCGGCGTGATCGGCGAGCTCGACGTGGAATGGCTGCGCAACCAATCGGTTGGGCTCTATCCGCTGAAATCGACCGCGCCCGAGACCATGATCCGCGAGCTCGACAAGGTGTTCGATACCGCCGAGGGCGGTCAGGGCCAGGGCGTCATCAAGTTCCAGCCGGTGACGCGCATGAACGCAGTGCTGGTGGTGAGCAAGAACAGCAAGATACTGGAACGCGCCACCCAATGGGTGCGGCGGCTCGACCGCTCCGACCCGACCGGCACCACAGTCCGCGTCTACAGCCTGCGCTTCGGCAACGCCCGCAACATTGCCCGTATCCTCAACGAGATGTTCGTCGGCCGCTCTTCCTCGCAAGCGGGCGGCGACAACCAGACCAGCGCCACCGCGCCCGGACAGAACGGAACGACGTCGCGGCTCGATTCGCTCGGCAGCGGCACGTTCAGCAGCAACAACAATAACAACACTCAAGGCACCAGCACCACCACGACGGGTGGCAGTACCGACAGCTCAGGCAATGCGAACAAGACCCAGGTCGGATTTGGCGACCGCAAGGACGATGACCAGGACACGACGGGACCCGGTCAAGCCAATCTGGGCAGCCTTCCGCGCGGCATCTTCCAGAATGTCCGCATCACCGCGGACAAATCGACCAACGCGATCATGGTCTACTCCAACCAGGAGGATTACGTCGTGATCGAGCGCGCGCTGGAGCAGCTCGACCGGCCGCGGCTACAAGTCGCCGTCGACGCCATGGTCGCCGAGGTCACGCTGACGAACGCTCTGCAATATGGCGTGCAGGCCTACCTGACCAGCGCCAACGCCGGCGCCGGACAGGACAAGGGATCCGTTGGCCTGTTTGCCGCTGCACAGTCCGCGACGCAAACCGCCCTGCTCTCGCGCGTGCTGCCCGGGTTCAATGCCGTGCTTGGCGCCGAGGCAAATCCCAAGCTGGTCCTGAACGCGCTCTCTACCTTGACGACCGTCAAGGTACTCTCGGCGCCCTCGCTGGTGGTCGCCGACAACGAGCCCGCGATCCTCGAGGTCGGCGATCAGGTACCGATCTCGACTGGCAGCACCGTCACCGGGCTCAACGTGGTGAGCAGCATCAGCCGGCAGAACACCGGCATCATCCTGAAGGTCCTGCCGCACGTGCATCCGAACGGCTCGATCGAGCTCGAGATCGAGCAGGAAGTCTCCAACGTCGTCAATCCCGCCGGCGCGAGTGCCCAGAACCTGACGCCCACCATCTCGCAGCGGCGCATCCACTCGACGATTGCCACCAGCAGCGGCCAGACCGCGTTGCTCGGCGGCCTGATCAAGGAGGACGACGAGCGCACGGTGGCGGGACTGCCGGGCCTCAACGAGATCAAATATCTGGGCGACCTGCTAAGCCAGAAGAACGACAGCAAGACCCGCTCGGAGATCATCGTCTTCGTCACCACCAAGATCGTGCGCAATCCGCACGACGCCCAGGTCGTTGCGGAGGAATTCCGCGAGCGCCTCGACAGCATGCGGCGCGCCCCCTCCGGCTTCGGCACGGTGCCCGCGGCACCGGCGCCGGTCGCACGCAAGTGAGGTGAAGATTGAAATCGCCGGTCGCGATGCTGTCATCCATGCTGACGCTGCTCGGAGCGGCGCTCGTCGGCACGGCCGCGGCGGCCGCCGAGCTGAGCATCGTGACCCTGAAGGACGACGTCACCATTCTTACGCTCGGCGGCGACGTCGCTGCGGGCGATACGGAGGCCGCCGAAGCGCTGATCAAGACCGCCAACGACGGCGACCGGCTGATCTCGGCAGTGCGGCTCGACTCGCCGGGCGGCAGCCTCGCCGAGGCAGTCAAGCTGGCCGGCCTGATCCGCAGGGCGAAGCTGCCGACCATGGTCGCGGCCGGATCGCGCTGTGCCTCCGCCTGCTTCATCGTGTTTGCCGCGGGAAACGAGAAATTCGCCAGCTACGACGCCGCGATCGGCGTCCACGGCGTATCGGACAAGTTCGGTCATGAAACCGCGCAGACCGAAGAGGCGACCATCGCGATGGCTCGTTTCGCGAGCGGTTTCGGCGTGCCGCCACGCATCATCGGCCAGATGGTGACGACACATGCTCACGAGATCGCATGGCTGACGCCCGACGATCTGCGCGCCATGGGCACGATCATGACCGATCGGCCCGCCCATCGCCCGCCTGCGACATCGCCCGACGAGCGATGGCTCTCCGGGCTCGAGGTTCGGCCGGACGACCGGGCAACGACCCGGCAGTCCCGGGAACGAAACGCTCAGCCCCGAGCGCGATGAAGCGAGATTGACGCATCATCATGAGGGTTTTCGGTAAGTCACTTCCCGCTTTGTCGATCGGGCCCTAGGTCAACATCGAGATGATCGATTGCAGCTGATTGGATGCCGAGGTCACCAGTCCGTCGAACGACGTCTGGCCATGCGCCGCGGCGTGCAGGATGTATTCGGCAACCGCCGCCTTGAGACCGAACACCGATTGATCGGCCGGGACGCTTGCCATGACCGCTTCCAACGCATCGCGCATCGTCTGGATCAGTTCGGAGCTATACTTCATGGCTGCCCTCCGCACCATCAGAATAGGCCGGGTGCGCGAACTGGCCACTCACAAGCCCGCGATTCCAGATTGCCATTTCTTAATCGATTCACGCGCAAGTGACCCAGCCAGACATCAGATCGTAATGCGATTCCATGGATCGCATCATGACCTAGAGATCCTTCTCGGCAAGCTTGCGGAAATCGTCGGGCACCGAGCGTGCGGCTTCCAGCGTCGCCGAGCCATATCCGATCGCGTCCCAGCCGAAGCGATCGCGGATCTTGTCGATCGCGCAATCGGCCGCCCAGCGGGCGATCCCCGGCGGGCTTCCGGGGCGGAGCGCTTCATCCGCGAGTCCGAGCGGCAACTCCAGCGCAAGGTCCCAGTGCTCCTCGAGATGCGACACCGAGATGGCGAGCAGCGAGATGATCTTCTCACCCGGATGGTCCGCGAGCGCAGCACGCACCAGATTCTCGGCGAGCCGGGCGATGATCACCGTCGCGAACACCGGGGCATCGAGCGTCATCGAGCGTGTCACCGACTTCAGGTCTGCGAAGCGAACGCGGACCGTCACGGTACGTCCCGGTCGGGATTTCGCGCGCAGCCGCGTGGCGACGCGGTCGGCGAGATGAAGCAGCGTCGGCCGAATGATCCGTTCGGTCGCGGGCTTGCGGCCGAGCGCCGATTGCGCACCGGCTGATCGCGCCCGCCGATGCGGCTTGAGTTGTCGCGGATCACGGTTCCAGGCCAGCGCCGCGAGTTTCTCGCCCGCCGCCGGGCCGAGCAGCCGCGTCAACGACCGCTCGGACAATCTTGCGAGCTGACCGATCGTCGAGACCCCGATCGCGTCCAGCCGCGTCCTGGTCACCGGTCCCACGCCCCACATCAGCTCGACCGGCAGATCGTGGAGGAATCTCAGCTCGGCGTCGGGATCAACCACGACCAACCCGTCGGGCTTGGCGACCTGCGACGCGATCTTTGCCAGATGCTTGGTGCGTGCGACGCCCACCGAGATCGGAAGACCGAGTTCGTTGCGCACCCGGCGCCGGATCTTCGCGGCGATGTCGGCGGGCGATCCGAACAGATGGGTACAGCCGGCCACGTCCGCGAACGCCTCGTCTATCGAGATGCGCTCGACCAGCGGCGTAAAATCGCCGACCACCGCAATCGCCGCATCGCCGAGTCGCTGGTAGTCGCTGAAATGGCCGCCGACAAAAATCAGTTGCGGACACAGCTCGCGCGCCTGCCGTCCCGACATGCCGCCGTGAACGCCGAACGCCTTGGCTTCGTAGGATGCCGCAAGCACCACCCCGCCACCGACGGCGATCGGCTTGCCCCGCAGCGACGGCTCGAGCAGCTGCTCGACCGATGCATAGAAGGCATCCAGGTCGGCGTGGAGGATGGTGGCTGCGTCTGCCATCGCGATCCGTTCATCCCCGACGTGGTCAACGCCTTCGTCCTCAATCAGAACAAAATAGGAACACAACAATCGCCGGTCAACCCGAAATTTGCCGTGGGGCTCCGAATGGTGTCCCCGTTAACCACCACGGCGGCCCGGGTGTTTTGATAGGCAGGCGTCTTCGGGTAGATATCTGGAATGACCGATCACGCCCACCAGGTGGACTTCCAGGCCTCGGCCTCGCTTTACAAATGGCCTTCGCTCAACAACGCGAGGCGCGAGGACCGCATCCCCTACATGGTTGTCAGCACAACGCTCGACCAATGCATCCGGGATTTGATGGCGAAGCCTGAGAAGACGCGACACCTCTACGAGATCCGCACCACGGCGCAACCGCCCCTCGTCCCCGACGTGCTGTCGCCCGAGCACGTGATCGAGCTCGCCAGGCTTCGCGAATATCTCTGAGACGTGCTGCTAGACCGCGCGGTTCTGCGTCGGGGAGCGGCCGCCGCCGTCGGCGACCAGCACCGCGCCCGTCACGAACGACGCCTCGTCGGAAGCCAGGAACAAGCAACACGCCGCGATCTCGGCGGGCTCCGCCATCCGGCCCAGCGCGATGCGCCGTTCGACGCTGCGAAACTCGACGTCCGGCGTGGTGCCATTCTGGTCCGCGAGCAATTGCATCTCATAGGCGCTCATCGGCGTCCGCACCCAGCCCGGAGCCACGGCATTGGCGCGGATGCCGTCGGCGCCGTGCGCGTAGGCCAGCGAGCGCGTATAGGCGACCACCGCCGCCTTGCTGGCGGCGTAGCTTGCGCTGTCCGGGCTGGCATTGAACGCGGCCACCGAGGCGACGTTGACGATCGCGCCGCCGCGCTGCTTGAGCAGCGGCAGCGATGCGCGGCAGACCCGCATCGTGCCGGTGAGGTTGACATCAAGTGTCCTGGCCCAGACCTCGTCGGAGACGCTTGCGGGCTGGTCCGGCACGATCAGGCCGGCAGCGTTGACGACGATGTCGAGCCACGCGCCGCAGGCGGCGACCGCCTTGGCAACATCGTCCGCGCGCGTAACGTCGCCACGCACCGCCTGCCCGCCGCACGCGGCCGCCGCGGCGTCGAGCTCTGCGTCACCGAGGCCAAAGAGCACGACGCGCGCGCCGCTCAACGCCAGCAATGCCGCCGTGGCCCGCCCGATCCCGGTGGCTGCGCCTGTCACCAGCGCCGTCTTTCCGTCCAGCCGCGGCATCAGATCACGATCCTGAGCAGCGGCAACCGGTCATCACAAGCGATCGTGCTCATCTACAGTCCCCACTGCCGTTCGACGGCAAACCCGGTCTCCGGCAGCGTCGAGCCGCCGTCGACGACGATGGTTTGCCCGGTGACGTATCTGGCCTCAACGGAGGCGAGATAGAGCATCGCGCAGGCGATGTCGTCGGCGCTGCCCATCCGCCCCATCGGAATGAAGCGTTCGAGCTTCGCCTTGTTCTCCGGCGCGCTCATGGTGCCGCGGCCGGGCTTCTCGATGAAGCCGGCCTCGACGCCGTTGACCGTGATGCCGTCGCGCGCCAGCTCGAACGCGGCGCCGCGGATGAATGCGTTGATGCCGGCCTTCGCCGCCGAGTAATGCGCGCCACCGCCCATCGCGACGCGCGCGGACACCGAGGAAGTCACGAGAACGCGTCCAAAACCATTGGCGCGCATATGCGGAATGGCCGCCTGCACGAGCCAGATTCCGGCGGTCAGATTCAGCGTCAGCGTCTCGTCGAGCTTCGCCTCGTCGAGCTCGTCGAGCGACGCCCATGGACAGCCGCCGGCATTGTGCACGACGATATCGAGCCGACCGTGTTGGGCAGCGACGCCGTCGATCATCGCCCGCAAGCCCTCCCGATCGAGCCTGTCGAACGGAACGCAATGCGCAGCAAGCCCATCCGCCACCAACTCGCGCGCCAGCGCCTCGGCCACGTCAGGCGTCCGGTTGGCGACCGCCACGGTGGCGCCGGCTTGCGCGAGCCGCGTCACGATGGCGGCGCCGATCCCCCTGCCACCGCCGGTAACGATGGCGACGCGACCTGCAAGATTGAACGGCGGCGCTCGCATCAGATTGCTCCCGCGCCTCGCACCAGGTCGATGAATCGCCCGAACACCGCGGTGTGCTGGTCGACGTCCCGCGCCGACGTCGCCGGACACATCAGCAGCATGGTGTGGAACGGCGTCACCAGAATGCCCTCGTTCATGTAGAACGCATGCAGCAGGGTCTCGAGATCGGGCTGCCGGCCGGCGATGACGTCGGCGCCGCTGCGCGGCGGATGCGGCATGAACATGATCTCGGCGCGCGCGCCGATCTGCGTGACGTGCCATGGCAGACCGGCGGTCTCGATCAGGTGGCGCGCTTCCTGCGCGAGCCAGGTCGCGGCCCCGATCATCCGCTCGTAATTCGCCGAGGTCAGTACCTTCTCCAGCACCGCGCGCATGGTCGCGACCGTCAATGCGTTGCCGGCGAGCGTGCCGCCGAATCCGAGATGTGCGGACTGCCGCTCGCGCGGATTGACGTAGGGGACCTGTTTCCAGAGTCGCTCGGCGATCTCCTGGCTCAGACCGAATATGCCGGCGGGAATGCCACCCGCGATAGCCTTGCCGGCAACAAAAATGTCGGGCTCGATCCCATGGCTTGCGGTGTAGCCGCCCGGTCCGCAGGACAGCGTATGGGTCTCGTCGATGATCAGGATAGTGCCGGCGCGGCGCGTCAGCTCGCGCAAGGTCTCGTGAAACCCTTCAGCGACCGGGATCATGCCAAAATTGGTCATCAGCGGCTCGGTCAGCACGCAGGCGACATCGCCCTGCGCCAGCGCTGCTTCCAGTGCCGCGACATCGTTGAACTCGACCACCCGGCTGACGGCATCATGATCGATGCCGTTGGGATGGATCGTGTTGCGCAGGCCGACCCTGCCGTCGCGGATCTCGACATGCGCCTCCTCGACGCCGCCATGATAGCAGCCGGAGAACACCAGTACCTTGCGGCGGTCGGTGATCATGCGCGAGATGCGGATCGCGGCGCGGTTGGCGTCGGTCGCCGACGTCGTCAGGGTCCAGTATTTCGGACCGAAGCGGCGCGACAGCTCGGCGCCGACCCAGAGACTGTCCTCGGTCGGCAGCATCATGGTCGTGCCACGCCTGAGCTGATCGAGCGCTGCCTCCGTCACCGCCTCGGGCGCGTGCCCACACATGCCGCCGGTGTCGCCGAGGCAAAAATCGATATAGTCGCGCCCGTCGATGTCCCTGATATGCGCCCCTTGCGCTTCCTCGGCATAAATCGGGAAGCCGCCCGCCCAGCGCCGCATCCAGTGCGATGGGCCGCCATAGAGGAAATGCTGCCGGCCTTCCTGCCATGCCGCGGCCGATCGCGGATGCAGCGCGCGAAAGCGTTCCTGCTCGGCATCGAGCAAACGGTTCAGAACGCCGGCGCGTTCAGTGGTTGCAGATGTCATAGCGCGATCCAGGCGGTCTTGAGGTCGGTATAGGCGTCGAGGGCGTGGAGCGACTTGTCGCGTCCGAAGCCAGATTGCTTGAAACCGCCGAGCGGCACCGTGATGTCGGCGCCGCCATAGGCGTTGACGTGAACGACGCCGGCCCTCACCGCGCGCACCATGCGATGCGCCGTCGACAGCGCGCCGGTCCACACCGCCGACGCAAGCCCATAGGGCGTCGCATTGGCCAGTGCGACGGCCTCTTCCTCGCTCTCGAACCGTGTGACCGACAGCACCGGCCCGAACACTTCATCGCGCCACACCTCCATCGCCGGCGTCACCTCGGCGAGGATCGCGGGCGCCATGAAGTTTCCGCCGCTGTCGACGCGGATCTGCTCGCCGCCGATCAGCCGCTTCGCACCCTGCGCTTCTGCGCGGGCGACGGCGTCGCGGTTCTTGCGCAGCTGCATCTTGCTGGCGACGGCGCCGATATCGGACGTCAGATCGAGCGGATCTCCGACGCGGAGCCCGGCGGTGGCGTCGAGCAGCTCGGCCATGAAGCGGTCATAGATCGCCGACTGCACCAGCAGCCGCGAGCCGGCGACGCAGACCTGGCCCGAGTTGCGGAAGATGCCGTTGGCCGAGACCTTGGCCGCCTGCTTGATATCAGGCACGTCGGCGAACACGATGTTGGGCGACTTGCCGCCGAGCTCGAGATGGACGCGCTTCAGGTTCGAGCGCGCCGAACATTCCAGCAGCCGGCGGCCGACCGCGCCCGAGCCGGTGAAGGCCAGCACATCGACATCCATGTGCAGCGCCAGCGCTTCGCCGGCCGATGCGCCACGACCGGTGACGACGTTGAACACGCCGTCCGGCAACCCTGCCTCCGCCGCCAGCTCGGCAAGCCGCAGCAGCGTCAGCGAGGCAAGCTCCGGCGGCTTGACCACGACCGAATTTCCGGCGGCGAGCGCGGGGCCGATCTTCCACGCTCCGATCATCAGCGGGAAGTTCCACGGCACGATCACGCCGACCACACCGAGCGGTTCGCGATGCACCAGGCCGAGCACGTCCCCCGCGGTCGGCGCGATCTCGCCAAAGACCTTGTCGATTGCCTCGGCGTAGTAACGAATGGTTCCTGCCGCCGACAACGGTTCGGCCTTGTAGGCCATGCCGATCTCGGTGCCATTGTCGCGCACGCCAAGCACTGCGATCTCGAGCGCGTGCTGCTCGATCAGATCGGCGAACCGCAGCAGGACTTTCTTGCGCTGCGCCGGCGGGGCACGCGACCAGCCGCCCTGCTCGAACGCATCCCGGGCACGCTTCACCGCGCGGTCGATATCGGCGGCATTGCCGTCGGCGATCGTGGTCAGCAGCCGGCCGTCAATCGGCGACACCACGTCGATCCGCGCCTCGCCGAGCGCCGGCACCACTCGGCCGCCGACAAAGAGTTGCTGGGCCGGAATGGCGGCCGACCGCAATCGATCGATCTGGGCTTGCTGCATGCGACTCGTTGTGTGCTGGCGGAGCAGCCCCTCGGCGGGCGTGCTTACATGGTGCAATCCTCGCCAAATCAAGGCTTTGCCAGCAATCAACCGATAGGTGGATGTCACCACCGGGCCCATCCCCATAGCGTGATCCCACGATGGCCGAGCGCTCCGTCTGCGCTGTGCAAACCGGTTGTCACCATCCCTTACGCCCGCCGGCGAGCCGAAGGTCATGCCCGAGATGACGCAACCCCGCATTCTCCTGATCGGAACCGGCGACACCAAGGCCGACGAGTTGCTGTTCATGAGCGAGTGCATCGCCCGTGCCGGCGGCAACACCATCATGATGGACATCAGCGTGCTCGGCGACCCGCCTTACCAGCCCGAGCACGACAAGCGCGCGGTCGCGGCCGCCGCCGAGACCACGATCGAGGCGATCGCATCGAGCGGCGACGAGAACTCCGCGATGTCCTTGATGGCGATCGGCGCCGCAAATCTCGCGCGCGAACTCGCGGCACAAGATGCCATCGACGGCGTGATCGCGATCGGCGGCACGATGGGCACCGACCTCGCGCTCGATGTCGCGCAGGCGCTACCGCTCGGCCTGCCGAAGCTGATCGTCTCGACGGTTGCATTCTCGCATCTGATCCCGCCCGAGCGCGTCGCCGCCGATCTGATGATGATCCTGTGGGCCGGCGGCCTCTATGGCCTCAACGGTACCTGCACCGCGGTGCTGTCGCAAGCCTGCGGCGCGATCGTCGGCGCGGCAAGGAGCGCGATCAAGCCGCGCAAGGACCGCCCGGTGGTTGCGATCACCTCGCTCGGCAAGAGCTGCCTGCGCTACATGGTCGAGCTCAAACCGCAGCTCGAGCGGCGCGGTTACGAAGTGGTCGTCTTCCACACCACCGGCATGGGCGGCCGCGCGATGGAATCGATCGCAGCTCAGCGCGGTTTCGCCGCGGTGCTGGATCTCAGTCTCCAGGAAGTCGCCAATCAGCTCACCGGCTCGGTGGTCAATTCCGGCGCTGATCGGTTGGAGAATGCCGGCCGGGCCGGCATTCCGCAGATCGTCGCCCCCGGCGCGGTCGACATGGTGGACTTCCCGGCATGGCTCGGGGTCCCGAAGGAGCTGTCGGATCGTCCGTTCCACGCGCATAACCGGCTGCTCGCCTCGGCGACGTCGGGGGCAGCCGATCGCCGTCGGATCGCGGGCGCGATTGCCGAAAAATTATCGCGCGCCAGCGCACCGGTCGCCTTCGTGCTGCCGGCCGGCGGCATCCAGCAATGGGACCGCGACGGCGAGGCGCTGCACGATCCCGACGCCCTCGCCGCCTTTGTCGACGCCATGCGGTCGGCGATCCGGGCGCCGGTCGAGTTGCACGAGATCAAGGACCACATCAACAGTACGGCATTCAACGAGACGGTGCTCGCGATCTTCGACCGATGGGTCGCGGCCGGCATCGTCCCGGCCGGCCGCGCTACGGTGGCCGCATGACGCGGCCGCTTGCCCAGGCCCTGGTGCTCGATTTCGGCGGCGTCATCTCGAAGACCCTGTTCGAGACCCATGACCTGACCGAGCATGCGCTCGGGCTCGCGCCGTGCACGCTGAAATGGCTCGGCCCATTCGCGCCCGACAGCGATCCGCTGTGGACGTCCATGCAGCGCGGCGAGATTTCGGAGCGCGACTATTGGCTGACCCGCAGCCGCGAGGTCGGGCGGATGGTCGGCGAAGACTGGCGCGACATGGAAACCTTCGTGAAGCGTGCGCGCGGCGCCGATCCCGAAACCGTGATCCGTCCCGAGGCGGCACGCGCGATCAATCTCGCCGCCGACGCCGGGTTCCGGCTCGCCATCCTGTCGAACGAGCTCGACCTGTTCTACGGTGCCGATTTCCGGTCCCGGCTTCCGATCCTCAAGCGCTTCGATACCATCGTCGACGCGACCCATACCGGGATTCTGAAACCCGACCCCCGTGCCTATCAAAGCGTGCTGGACGAACTGGCGCTGGAGGCGGACAATTGCGTGTTCGTCGACGACCAGCGCCGCAACATCACCGGCGCCGTTGCGTGCAACATGCGCACGGTGCTGTTTGACGTACGCAGCCCGGCCGCGTCCTACAGCGAGGCGCTGCGGCATTTCGGGCTGCAATTCGAGTAAGGCGTTTTTCGAGCGAATGGGTGAGAATCTGGAGCCCCGTTTCGATTCCGTCGGAACGAACAGGCCCTAGCCGGACAGAGAGCGATCATGCGCGACAGAAACTTCCTGGTTGAGAACAACGCCAAGCCGATCTGGCATCCGATGGCCCATCCCGCCGAGATGCGGGCGCAACCGCCACGGATCGTGATGAAGGGCGAAGGCGTCGAAGTCACCGATATCGACGGCAAGACCGTGATCGATGCGGTGGGCGGCCTGTGGAACGTCAACCTCGGCTACAGCTGCGATCCGATCAAGCGGGCAATCAACGAGCAGCTCAGTGCGCTGCCATACTATTCGGGCTTCCGCGGCACTTCGAGCGGTCCCGCGATCGAGCTCGCCTACGAGCTCACCGAATGGTTCAAGCCCGAGGGCATGGTGCGCGCCTTCTTTACGTCAGGTGGATCGGACTCGGTCGAGACCGCGCTGCGGCTCGCGCGGCAGTACTGGAAGATCAAGGGCCAGGCCGACCGCACCAAATTCCTGGCATTGAAGAAAGGCTATCACGGCACCCATTTCGGCGGCGCGTCCGTCAACGGCAACGCCAATTTCCGTCGCAACTATGAGCCGATGCTGCCGGGTGTCTTCCATATCCCGGCGCCGTCGACCTATCGCAATCCGTTCAACGAGAGCGATCCGGCAAAGCTCGCGCAGCTTTGCGCGGCAGCGATGGAGGAGGAGATCGCGTTCCAGGGCGGCGACACCATCGCGGCCTTCATCATGGAGCCGGTGCTCGGCGCCGGCGGCGTGATCGTGCCGCCGGACAACTTCATGAAGCTGGCACGCGAGATCTGCGATCGTCACGGCATCCTGATGATCGCGGACGAGGTCGTCACCGGCTTCGGGCGCACCGGCGCATGGTCGGGCTCGCGGCTGTGGGGCGTGAAGCCCGACATGATGACGATGGCCAAGGCGATCACCTCGGGCTACTTCCCGCTCGGCGCGACGCTGATCGGTGAAGCCGTCGCCGAGGCCTTCGAGGCCGACACCACGACCTTCGGCTCGATCGGCCATGGCTACACCTATTCGGGCCATCCGGTCGGCTGTGCTGCCGGCATCGCGGCGCTCGCCGAGACGCGCCGCCTCAAGCTGGACGAGAATGCCGCCGCGCGCGGCAAGGACCTCGCGCAGGCGCTGGCCGCGCTCAAAGCCAAGCACGCCCTCGTCGGCGACGTCAGGGGCAAGGGCCTGATGGCCGCGCTCGAGCTGGTTGCGGATCGCGACAGCAAGAAGCCGGCCGACAAGAAGACGATGGCGAAGGTCGCGGACAGCGCCTACGAGGCCGGCGTGATGCTGCGCGTTTCCGGCAACAACCTGATCCTGTCCCCGCCCCTGATCCTCACCGCGGCCGACGTCAAGCGGATCGCGGCAGGTATCGACGCCGGTCTGTCAGCGGCCGGCTGACAGCGCGCTCACGCACGCCATGGCGCGCTCGAACGGTGCGCCATCCACCCTGTCGCGGTCGAGGCAATCGGCCAGCGATGCCGCCGACATCCGCTGATCGGTGCAGAAGATCCGCATGAAGTCGGCCGCCAGCGCGACCTTGCGCGGCGCGGATTGGCGCGCCCAATCGCTGCTGCTCAGATAGAGCAAGGACGCATCGTCGGCGCTGCTTTCAGCGGTCGCGCCGCGCGCCGCCGGCTGCGTTGCCAACACCGCCAGCGCCGCAACAGTGACCACGCGGAAGCGCCGCGTCATTTGGCTGCCTTGGCATCGACCGCCGGCGGCACGTCGAGCGCCGGATTGCGATCGAAGAAGTTGAACGGGCGCAGCCGGAAGCCGTGCCACAGGCCGGGCATCACCGGCCAATCCTCGGCACGCGGCACGTGGCGGAAGCCCACCGTGTACCACAGCACGAGGTCGCGATCCTCGATCGGCCGCTTCGCCGCGGTCCATTTCGGCAGGCCATCGACCTCGGCATTTTCGTTGGGGTACTGGCCCGCAGCGTAGCGTTCGTCCCTGGCGTAGGCCGAGGTCCACARCGTGTAGGCGCTGAAGCCGGCGCGCAACTGGATCGGATCATCCTTGGCAAGCAACGAGACGTCGGAGTGGCCGGGCATCAGCTGATAGCTGGTGCGGTAGCCTTGCTTGTTGGTCTTGGCGGTGCTCTCGATCCTGAACTGCGCCGCGTTCAGCGGCAGCGTGATCGGTCCTTCTGTCGCGACCGGCCTGGTCTCGACCTGCCACAGGCTCTTGCGCTGGCCCTCGTCGAGCCGGCGGACGCTGAAGCGATCCTCGACCAGCCGGTTCGAGGTGCCGTCGACGTCCATGTCGATCCGGAACGTCATGTAGTGATCGTGGTTGACCGCCAGCAGCCGCTCGTCCACCAGCGTGCCATAGGCTGTATCCTGCTTGGCCGTCGGATCGCTCAGGGTCCGGCTCGCGACGCCCTTGGTCGCATCGATGCCGTAGGCGCCCAGCCGCACATCGATATTGCCGGCACGGTCGAACACATAGTCGACCAGATAGTCGTAATTGCCGACCACCGGCGCCATCCGCACCACCAGCTCGTTGTTCGGCCGCACCTCGGCGGTGTTGTTGAGCAATTCGCTGTGGCGCCAGATCGGATCACCGGTCGGACGCTCGAAGATGCAGACCGCGCCCTTGGACACGACCGGATTGCCCTTGGTGTCCGAGATCGTGAGATCGAGGAAGTGCGCGCCTTCGGGACAATCCGCGCCGGGCTGCAATTCGCTGGAGAGCACGCCGAAACCGTATTCGCCGATATCCATATAGGCGCGGAACGACCAGGTCTGCGCTGGATCCATGTAGGGCACGAACATCTCGCTCGCCGACATCTGGTAGGCGATGTCGCGCAGCGTTCCGTGATCGTCGTAGCGGATCAGCGACAGCACCGCGCCGACACGCGGCTCGAGGCGGACGTGGAACGACCAATTGTCCCAGTGCACCTGGCCGCTCTCGACATGCACGTTGCTGCCTTGCGGCGCCGTGATCTCGATCGGTTTCGGCAGCTTGCGGTATTTGCCGGAGTCGGCATAAGCGTGCGATGGGGTCTGGGCCGGCGGCGGCACCACGCCGAGATCGGTCACCGACAGCACGGTCTTGCTCTTGAGATCGACCTGGGCGACCAGATTCTCGATCGGCTTGCCCCAGAGATTGTTGCCCGCACCCGTCGTGTCGACGCAGGGGACATTGAGCAGGCGGCGGCCCTTCAGGGCGGGATCGGTCACCGGCCCGACCGTCAGCGGCAGGCACAACACATTCTTGAAGTCGGTGATGCCGCGCTTGGCCATCGCGGCGATCCAGCGCGGGTCCTGCTTCGGCAGGTCGCCGGCAGACATCAGTTCGTCGATCGTCAGCGCCGCTTCATGATCCTGGACCTCGTCCCAGCCGAGCAGGCGCCGCGCCGCGAGATCGATATGCGCCTCGTAGAGATGGCCGCCCTGCAACAGCGTCGCGATCGCCCGCCGCATGAACGGCTGTCCCGGCCGCCATGCCCGCACCTCGTCCTTGGGATCCTCGTCGAGCGCCATCGAGACGACCCGCGTGGCGTCGTCGAACTTGCCGCCCCCACGCAGGACGTCGGTGACCGAGCGGATCTCATCCGTGGTCAGCCCGTCCATCGGGTGCATCGCGGCGACCTGTGGCCACATCCTGCGCTCGGCCTGCGACGGCTGCGGCAAAGCGAGCGTTGCGACGGCCGCACCGGCCAGGGTCCATCGACCGACCCGGGATAACAGAGCCATTGCGCCCTCTCCTCAAAACTGGAGCCGTCAGAATACAGGCAATGGTGACGGCGTGAAGGCCCGCCTCACCCGGTAACCCGTTCCGACGCGCCGGGCAGGATCGTGGCCGTGACCGGGCGTGGCGGCGTCCGGTGCACATCGAGCAGCCGCAGACCCATGCGGTCGCGCAAGGCCGGCCAGATGCCGCGCGGCGCCACCATCATCACGACCACCGCGATGATGCCGAGCCCGACCAGGTACCAGCCGCCGGACAGGCCGAGCGGCCCGGTCATCAAYTCGCGSAGGCCGAAGAAGATGATGACCCCGAGGATCGGGCCTTCGAGCGTGCCGATGCCGCCGATGATCACGATGAACATCATGTAGACCGACCAGTTGACGTCGAAGGCAGCGAGCGGCGCGATGAACAGATTGCCCATGAAGCTGAGCGCGCCGGCGAGCCCGCATCCCGCCGCCGAAAGCACGAAGGCGATGAAGCGGTTGTGACGGACGTCGACGCCGACGCTCATCGCGGCAAGATCATTGTCGCGCACGCTCATCAGCCCGAGCCCGAAGCTCGAGGTCATCATCTTGTAGAGTGCCGCGATCGTGATCAGCGTCAGGCTGCCGGCGAGCCAGAACATCGTGGGCTCGAACCAGTCGAAATCGATCAGCTTGCTGGTGGCGAGCGGCACGCCCGAGGTGCCGCCGACCGCCTGGGACTTCATCGTGAACGCGCCGATGATCTCGGCGAACACCCACATCGCGATCGAGAAATAGGCGTCGCGCAGTCGAAACAGCGGAAAGGCGATGATCGCCGCAACCGCCGCCGCGACCAGCGGCGCCACCGGCAGCACCCAGATCGGCGTGACCTCGAGCCATCCCGAGGTCAGGAACAGCGCATAGGCGCCGAAGGCGATGAACACCTGGTGGCCGAGCGAGACCAGCCCGGCATAGCCCGCCAGCAGGTTCCACATCTGCGCCATGGTCAGCAGCAGCAGGCATTCGGTTGCGAGCCGCAGGACGCCTTCGTTCAGCGCGAACGGCGCGCCAGCGATCACCGCAACGAGAACGATCGCGCTCGCCAGCAGAATTGTCCGTCTCGGCATCGGCGTCACACCTTGCTCGACACGAGGCCGGACGGGCGGATCAACAGCATGATGAAGAACAACAGATGTGCATAGAGCAGCCCCGCATTGGGATCGATCTTCAGCCCGATCAGTTGCGCCATGCCGAGCGCGATACCGCCGAGCAGCGCACCCCAGAACGAGCCGAGCCCGCCGAGCACCACGACCTCGAACGCGATCAGCAGCCGCTCGGCACCCGAGAACGGGGTGAAGCTCGAGCGCACCGCGAGCAGGACGCCGCCGATCGCACCGAGCGCCAGCGACAGACCCATGACATAGTTATAGACCCGGTCAGGCTTGACGCCGGACAGACGGACGATGTCGCGGCGGTCGGCGGTGGCGCGCACGATGCGGCCGAACTCGGTGTGGCGCAGCACCAGCTGCAACCCCATGAACAACAGCGCCGCCAACACCAGCGTCAGCAGCGGCATGATGCCGATGTTGAGACCGCCGATCTCGAGGCTGGCGCGCGACAGCTCGCCGACTTGCAAGCTACGCACGTCGGCGCCGAACACCTCGACCATCACGTTGCGCAGGATCACCGAGACGCCGAAGGTCAACAGCAAGGGCGACAGCGGATCGGGCGACGTCACCACCCGGTTGACGATGACGGCCTGGTACAGCCAGCCGACCGCAAAGGACAGCGCGATCACCGGGATCAGCATCAGCAGCGGCGGCACCGCCGGAAACAGATTGGCCAGCAGCACCGCGCAGAACGCGCTCAGCACCATGAATTCGCCGTGTGCGATGTTGACGACGCGCATCACGCCGAACACCAGCGCGAGTCCGATGCCGAGCAGCGCGTAAAGCCCGCCCAGCAGGGCGCCGTTGATCAATGTCTCAACCCAGATCATGTTCGTTGCCAACCTTGGCTAGTTTCTTGGCTAGTTTCCGAAATAGGCGTGCGTCAGCTGCTCCGGCTGCAACCCTTGCGCCGGGCCGGTCAACGACACCCGCCCCTTCAACAGGCAATAAATCCGCTCGGAGGTCGCAAGCGCGCGCTTGACGTCCTGCTCGACCAGCACGACGGCGGTGCCCTCGCGGCGGATGTCGGCAAACGAGCGATAGATCTGCTCGACTACCACCGGCGCGAGCCCGAGCGAGATCTCGTCGCACAGCAGGAGCCGTGGATTCGACATCAGCGCGCGGCCAATCGCCGCCATCTGCTGCTGGCCGCCGGAGAGCTGGCCCGGAAACATCCGCCGCCGCTCCTCCAGGATCGGGAACAGGTCGAACACTCGCCGCAGGGTCCAGCTGCCCTTGCGCCGGTTGACGCTACCCATCAGCAGGTTCTCCTCGATGGTCAGCGAGTCGAACAGCAACCGGCCCTCCGGCACCATGATCAGGCCGAGCCGCGACACATCTTCGGCCGGCATCTGCGAGATGTCGATGCCGTCGAAAACCACCGCCCCGCGCCGCTCCTCGTTGAGCCCGACCAGCGCCTTCAGGAATGTGGACTTGCCGGCGCCGTTGGCGCCGACCAGCGCCACCGCCTCGCCGTCCGCGACGGTGAAGTTCATGTCGAACACAGCCTGGAGATCGCCGTAGAAGATTTGCAGGCCGTTCACATCAAGCAACGCCATCGGCCTTCAATCCCATGTAGATCTCGCGCACCACCGCGCTGTCCATCACCTCGGCCGGCGGCCCTTCGAGCACCTTGCGGCCGAAATCGAGCACCAGGATGCGATCCGACACCGCCCGCAGCGCATGCGGAATGTGCTCGATCCAGATCATGGCGTGATCCGCCTTGACCGATTTAATGATCGCGACCAGCCGCTCCACTTCGGGCTCGGTCAGGCCGGCGGCGATCTCGTCGAGCAGGATCAGCTTCGGCTTCGAGGCCAGCGCCTTGGCGAATTCCAGCCGCTTGCGGTCGATCAGCGGCAACGCGCCGGCGAGCTTGTCGGCCTTGGCGTCGAGCCCGGTCCGCTGCAACACCTCCATGGTCCAGTTCGACGCTGCCTCGCCATACAGGCCCGCGCCATAGGATGCGGCGACCAGCGCGTTCTCATAGACCGACAGATGCGGAAACGGCTGCGGAATCTGGAACGCCCGCCCGAGCCCCATTCGTGCCCTTTGGTGCGGCGGTAGCCCTGTGATCTCCTTGTCGTCCAGCATGATCGAACCACCGTCGGCCGTGAGCAGGCCGACGATCAGGTTCAACAGCGAGCTCTTGCCGGCGCCGTTCGGGCCGATCACGCCAAGGCATTCGCCGCGCGCCAACTCGAAGCTGACGCCGTCGGCGACCACGATCTCGCCAAAGCGCTTGGCCAGCTCGCTGACGCGCAGAAGCGGTGGACGATCGCTGATGGGAATCGGCACGATCAGTGTCTCCACAAACTCGTCATGCCCGGGCTCGTCCCGGTCATCCACGTCTTCATGTCCGCGCAAAGAAACACGTGGATGGCCGGGACAAGCCCGGCCATGACGGTGTCCAGGAGCCCGTTCATTCCAAGCAAGACAGAAGTGCGCAGAAGCGGCGCCATCTCAGGCGAGCTTCGACAACAGCTGGAGATCGGCCTGCTTCGGGATGAACGGCGCGGTGCCGTTGTGCACGATCAGGAGCTCGTATTTCGACTTGCCGCCCTTGGTCTTGCGCCATTGCCCGCCGGACAGCGAGGTCACCGCGACGTTCTTGATCGGGCTGTCCTTGAACTTGACGCGGCCGACCACGGTCTCCATGTCGAGGCCCGCGATCGCATCGCGTAGCGAGTTCTTGTCCTTGGGATCGCTGTTCTGCAACGCCGCCAGCCCAACCTCCCACAACGCATGGGCGTAACCGATCGGCTGGGTCCATTGCTTGCCGGTGGTCTTCTCCCATTCGGCCGCGAGTTCGGCGGCGCTCTGTCCGGTCAGCGACGATTTGAACGGATAGGCCGGCGTCCACCACACCTCGGTCGACATGCCGTCGCCGCGATCGCCCAGCGCGTTCACCGCTGCCGGGAACAGGAAGGCCGCGGCCACCGTGCAGATCTGCGGCTTGAAGCCAGCCTGCGCGGCCTGGTTCCACAGCGTCACCCAGTGATTGCTGAAGGTGAAGCCGGAGACGATGTCGACGCCATTGTTTTTGAACAGCGCGATCTGGTTGGTGAAGTCGTCGGTCGCGATCTGGAATTTGCCGGCCGAGAATTCCTGATAGCCGGCCGCCGAGATGCCCGCCGGCAGCCCGAGCTTCGGATCGGAGAACGCCTGGCCCGGCGGATTGTCGATATAGAGCGTGCCGACCTTCTTGTTGGTCTCGACCGACTGCCACATGCCGAGGAAATTCCGCGCGACGTCATCGGCGCCCCAGAAGAAGTGATAGCTGTAGGGGAAACCCTTGTCCGGCGTCGACTTGCGCGGGAACATCCAGCCCTGCCACGGCACCTGGGTCGAGATCGTGGGAATGCCGCGGGCGTCGGCGAGTTCCTGCACCGGCGGCTGGGCGTCGCCGTCCTCGATCAGGATCAGGTCGCATTTTTCACGGAGCACCAATTCACTCGCGATCACCGAGGAACGGTTCGGATCGGACTGGTTGTCCTTGAACACCAGCTCGACCTGATAGGTCTTGCCGCCGATCTTCAGGCCGTCCTTCAGCCGCGCCTTGATGCGCTCATGGATCCAGGGGTCGGGCTCGGCGAATTGCGCGCGGACGCCGGACAGACACCCGACCCAGCCGATCTTGATGGTGTTGCCGGCGGCACGCGCGACGTTGACCAGCGGCACGTTCATCGCCGATGCGAGGCCAGTGGCGCCGGCCGCCTTCAGCAGCGTGCGCCGGTCGAGCCGGCCGGATGTCTTGTCATTTTTTATCTCAGTCATGTCCCTCTCCCTCCATAACCAATGATGAAATCATTCGACCGCGGACTTACGCCGCGGATCTCTGAATAGCTGCGCGGCTGACCGCCGCGAATTTGCACAATGTGTTCTCGATGATCTCGCGCGGGATGCCGCGCACGATGAAGACGAGCCGCGAGCGCCGGTCAGCCGACGGCCAGCCCTGCAACGTGATCGGCGGATGGAACACGTGCTGCACGCCATGCACCACGACAGGTGCATCCGGCGCGTCGGCGACATGCACGATCGCCTTGAAGCGCAGCAGGTCCTGGCCCTTCAGCGCCGCGACATAGTCGAGCCAGCGCGCGAACGCTTCGCGTTCGATCGGCTGGTCGATGATCAGGCTGTAGGACGATACACCCGCGTCGTGCGCATGGTGGCTGTGGTGGCCGCAATCATCGCCGTCGCAATGGTGCTCCGCATGATCGTGCGGCGCATTCGCCGCTTGCGACGCCAGGTCGAACCAGCGCACCACGTCGGCGGAGCGGGCCGCCGGATCGAACAGCCCGGCATCGAGCACCTTTGCCGGATCGACCATCCCGTCCCACACGCGATGGCGCACCGCGACCGGATTGATCGCGGCAAGACGCGCCTCGAGCCGCGCCAGCGCGTCGTCGGCGGCCAGATCGGTCTTGGTCACCAGCAGCCGATCGGCGACCGCGATCTGCCTGACGGCCTCGTCATGGGCTGCAAGGGAGTGCGCGCCATTGACGGCATCGACCGTCGCGACCACGCCGTCAATCCGGTAGCGGCCGACGACATCGGGCGCCGTCATCAGCGTGTGCAATACCGGCACCGGATCGGCGAGCCCGGTGGTCTCGACCAGCACACGGTGGAACGGCGGCATCGTGCCGGCGGAGCGACGCGCGGCGAGATCGGCCAGCGTCTCGATCAGATCCTCGCGTACCGAGCAGCAGATGCAGCCATTGTCGAGCAGCGCCAGCCGGTCCTCGCTGCTCTCGACCAGCAGATGATCCAGCGCCACCTCGCCGAACTCGTTGATGATGGCGACAACGCCATTGAGCTCCTTCTGGCGCAGCAGATGGTTCAGCACCGTGGTCTTGCCGCTGCCGAGGAAGCCGGTCAGCACCGTGACCGGAATATGATGCGCCGCGCCGCTCATCACTTGCCCCGCTCGTAGACCTTGCGGCCTTCGAAGAATGTCATCTCGACCCGGGTATCGGCCAGTTGGTCCGACGGAATGTCGAAGATCATCTGGTCAAGCACGATCAGATCGGCCGACTTGCCCACCTCGATCGAGCCGATCGACTGGCCGAGGCCGGCCGCGCGCGCGGCGTCGATGGTGTAGATGTCGATCACGGTGGCGAGATCGAGCGCCTGCTCCGCCCACAGCGACTTGCCGGGAAAGTCCCCCGTCGGGTTTTGCCGTGTCACCATGCCCTCGATGCCCTGCCAGGGATCGGGGATCGGGATGACAGGCCAGTCCGAACCGCCCGCCATCAACGCGCCGGCCTCCTTGAGGTCCTTGTTCGGCCAGAAGCGCTGCGCGCGCTCCTCGCCCATCGCGGCCTTGTGCGCCTCGAGGAAGATGGTCGGATACCAGATGATCGGCGACAGATCGGCGGCAACGCCGAGCTCGGCGAAGCGATTGATGTCGTCGGGCGCGATGTAGCTCGCATGCGCGATCTGGTGCACCAGATCGGTCGCCCCGTTGAAGCTGCGCACCACGTCGATGGCATCGAGTGCCTGCGTCACCGCGGCATCGCCAGCGCAATGGATCTTGGCGGCAAGGCCGAGCTTCTCGCATCGTCCGAGCCAGCGGATCAGGTCTGGCACCGTCAGCATGGTCGCGCCGCGGAAGCAGCAGCCACGAACCGGATCGGCCACGTAGGGCTCGTGGAAGGCGGCGGTCTTGGCACCCGGCACGCCGTCGAGGAATACCTTGACATAATCAGGCTTCACATGGGCGCCGCGATACTGCTCGCGCAGCGCAAACAGCTCCTCGCCGGCCTTGCCGAACATGAAGCCCGGTTCGACCACCGGCATCGCACAGACCGCCCAGGCGGTGAGCTCGCCCCGATCGTCGAGCCCCTTCAGCGCGGCCATGATTGGCTGCATGCTGGCAGCATCGATGAAGGCGGTGACACCGTAGGTGTTCAGCACCGAGATCGAGCGCGCCACCGCGGCGCGGTCCATCTCCGCTGTGTAGTGACCGGACGCCGCCAGCGCCCGCTCCACCAGCCCCGAGGCGGCCTCGATCATGATCCCGGTCAGCGTCCCGGTCTTGAGGTCGCGGCCGATCTCGCCGTCGGTCGGGTCGTCGGAATCGGCCTGCACGCCGGCAAGCCGCAGCGCCGCCGAGCTTGCCCAGCGGTTGTGATAGGTGTCGTCGCGCAACACGACCGGATGACCAAGGCATGCCGCATCGAGCAGCGCGCAGGACTCCGCGGTGTTCATCTCGTTCAGCAGATTGTTGCCGAACTGGCCGCCGACGATCCAGGCGCCCGGTGCGGCCGCCGAGGCCGCCTTGTGCAGGGTCTCGGCGATCCTTGGAATGCTGTCGGCGTTGGAGAAGCGCAGTTCGTAGAGATCGGCCTGCCCGCCCATCATGATGTGATTGTGGATGTCGACGATCCCCGGCATCGCCATCCGGCCGCCGAGATCGACGGTCGCCGTCGCCTCGCCGATCAGCGACGCGACGTCACGCTCCTCGCCCACGGCGATGAACCGGCCGCTCTTGACCGCCGCGCATGTCGCCCAGGCCTGGCCACGGTTCGAGGTGTAGATCCGGCCGTTGCGGAAGACCGTGTCGGCGAATGTCCTGCTCATGCGGATCAACTTCTCGATTGGAAATACCTGGAGCGATCAGCCTTTCGCCGTGCGGTGCACAACGCCGAACCGCGCACGACGCCAGCGTGACGCCAAAGGTTCGGCATGTCGGCATCGGGAACAATCCACCATCCGGTGGATGCTCCCGCCGCCTCCCTGCAAACGCAGGACTATTGCGTATTGCCTGCCCCCGCAGGGGCGCACTTCCAAAATATCGAAAACAACCCCATGCAAAGCAGCCGGCGGCGTGCCGGCACCCGGTACGCGACTTGACACGTCTGGCAAATCGGTGATACTATTCTATTAATCCGAATTCTCCGTCGCGCGTTAGAATCCCAGCGCCAGCCCGTCCTTGCGGTGGTCGGAGGCGCCGAACAGGACACCGCGCGCATGGTCGATGCGGATTGCCTGGCAGCCGCCGATCGGCTCCTCCGAGAAGCGCGCATCATGGCCGCGGGCGCGAAGGTCGTCGCGCACATCGGGCGAAATCGTCGTCTCCAGCGACAGCACGCCATCGAAGGCAAAGGAGCGCGGCGCTTCCGCCGCCGCCTGGATATCCATCTTCATGTCGAAGATGTTCGACAGCAGGTTAGCGTGTCCCGCAGCCTGATAGTGCCCACCCATCACCCCGAACGACATCACAGTCTTGCCATCCTTGCGCAGCAGCCCGGGGATGATGGTGTGCATCGGCCGCTTGCGCGGCCCGAGCGAATTCGGGTGTCCAGGCCTGGCACGGAAGCTCCAGCCGCGGTTGTGCAACAGGATGCCCGATTTCGGCGCATAGATGCCGCTGCCGAACGGATAGAACAGCGAGTTGATCAGCGACACCGCATTGAGGTCGCGGTCGACCACCGTGACATAGACGGTGTCGCGGTGCTCGATGTCATCCCAGATGGCGGGCGCCGAGGCGCTGTTCATGTCGATCTTGCTGCGGATCCTTCCGATGTAGCCATCGGCAAGGAAAGCGGCAGGATCGACGGCGCCGGTGGCGGGATCGCAGAAAAAGGCGTCGCGCGCGCGGTAGGCGGCCTTGGTCGCCTCAGCCAGCAGATGGATGCGATCGGCCTGTGCGAGCGCGCCGACGTCGAAGCCTGCGAGCGTGCGCAGGATCATCAGCGCGGCCAGGCCCTGCCCGTTCGGCGGGCACTCCACCACGTCGTGGTCATGGTAATGCGCTGAGATCGGCTGCACGTAGTCGGAGGTCTGCGCGGCGAAATCCTCGCTGCTGTGCGCCCCGCCGAGGCCGCGCAGGATGCCGACCATCTCGTCGGCGGCCTCGCCCACATAGAACGCCTCGCGCCCGTGTTGCGCGATCCGGCGCAAGGTACGGCCGAGCGCAGGTTGCGAGCGAACATCGCCAACGTCGGGCGTCTTTCCGCCGGGAAGGAACTGCGCGGCCGCATTGCCGTCGATCTCGATCCGCGCCCGGAAGCGGCGCCAGTCCTCGGCGACCCGCGGCGTGACACAGAAGCCCTGCTCGGCGGCCGAGATCGCCGGCCGGAAGATCTCCTCCAGCGACTTGCTGCCGTGATCGGCGACCAGCCTGCACCACGCATCGATCGCGCCCGGCACGGTCACCGCCTCGGGCGCGGTCGGCGGAATGTCGCGGGCGTCGCTTGCGGAGAATTTCCCGGCATCGGTGCCGGCAGGCGTGCGGCCGGAGCCGTTCAGCGCGATCGGTGCGCCGGCCTTCGGCGAATACAGCGCGAAGCAGTCGCCGCCGATCCCGGTCATCTGCGGCTCGACCACGCCCTGCACCGCGACCGCCGCCACCGCGGCATCGACGGCATTGCCACCGGCTTTCAGCATCTCGACCGCGGCGAGCGTCGCCTGCGGGTGCGAGGTCGCCGCCATGCCACGTTCCGCAACCGCCACCGAACGGCCGATGACCATGAAATCACGCATCTCGCTTCCTCAGATGTTGTGAGCGGCAGCCGCTCGCCAACATTGTCGAAAACGACACCGGTCCTCGCGGAACTCTCGGCTTGCGCGGGCGGCAGCAGCAATCCACCGTAAGGTGGATCAAGCGGACAAATCATGTCGCGAGAGTATGGGACCTGTGACTTAGAGGCCGCGCCACACACTCGGTGTCGTCCTGGCGAAAGCCAGGACCCATCACCCCAAATAGCAATTGCTGTGCGACGCTGGAGCCACAACCCCGCTCACAATCAACGGCGGTGGCTATGGGTCATGGCTTTCGCCAGGACGACGCCTGGAAGGCACCTAGAGCGCGACGCGTTCGCCCTAGTGCGGGCGCGACATCATCGCCACGACGGCCGAGCGGGTCTCGACGCCGAGCTTCTCGAAGATGTGGATCAGGTGCGTCTTCACCGTTGCGAGCCCGATGTTCAGGCACTCGCCGATCTCGCGGTTGGTCCGGCCGCAGCACAACAGCTCGACGACTTCCATCTCGCGCGAGGTCAAGCCATAGCGTGCCGGCTCGTCGGTGTTCGACAGGCGGCTGGTCAGGTTGAACTCGAGATAGTCGTGGATCTTCTCGGCGATGTGCATGGAGCCGTCGGGGATCGCACAGCCCGGCGCCCAGAGCACGCTCATTCCGGCGACGATCCGGTCGTTGCGGCGGAAGAAGAATTCGATCATGTCGGCGACGCCGCATTGGCCGGCGAAGGCACGGTAGGTCGCCGCCTCCTGGGTCGCGCATTGGCTGAGGGCGACGCTCAGCCGGGCGATCGGCCGGTTGCTCGCGGAGCGCGGATGCAGCGGATCGAGCCGGTTCATGCCGGCGAGATACTGGTCGTGGAAACTCGGCGGGACGTTGCTGGAGAGCACGAAGCGGTTCAGCGTCAGGCTGCCATCGACCTCGTAGAACGCGGTCGCAGACCCCTCGAGAATTCCTCGCGCGAACTGAATGGCCTGCGTGGTTGCCGGATCCGGTCGGCCCAGAAGCGCGATCATGACCTACCTCCCGATGTTTCCCGATGGCGAACGTCTGCGCGTCGCATGCCCGTCACGCTGGGACAGACGCTGGGCATAGTCAAGCAAATTGCGGGCCAAGCCGGCGCAGCGCCTACGCCAGACGCGGTTACGCCGGGGTAACCCGACGGCCCCCTCCACCATCCGGTTGATTGCGAGCGGCGCGGCGCATGCGGAACTTTCAGACATCTTCCGATATCATTGCTGGATCAAGAATGAATTCGCGTCGCATCATGGCTGCCTTCCCATCGGCCGCCGACCAACAAGTCACACTCGCCAACTGGCGTCAGCATCCGTTCAGCGAGTGGGGATTTCGTAACGTCCGCGAGCTGCTGCCGACGGCAAACATCGCACGCGCCCAGACGCCGGCGCCGCTGTCCTTTGCACAGCGCCATCTCGACGACATCGGCTTCGCCGACCCGCGCGGCGAGACGATCGGCGTCGGTCAGGCGCTGCGCGCCAGCCATACCGACGGCATCGTGGTGTCGCATCGCGGACAGGTCGTGTTCGAATGGTATGCGCACGGCCTGACGCCGGACACGCCGCACCTCATCTTCTCCGTCAGCAAGTCGGTCGCCGGAACGCTTGGCGGCATCCTGGCCGATCGCGGCATGCTCGATCCCGACGCGCCGGTGACGCGCTACATCCCCGAGATGGAAGGATCGGTCTATGGCGGCGCCTGCACGGTGCGGCATCTGCTCGACATGAGCGTCGGCATCCGGTTCGACGAGGACTACATGTCGCGCAACGGCGACGTGATGAACTACCGCCGCTCGACCGGCTGGGAGCCGCCGGATCCAACCATTCCGCCGACCAATTTGCGCGACTATCTGCGCACCCTGCGGCCAAACGGCGCGCCGCACGGCGAGACCTTCCACTACGTCTCGACCAACACCGACGTGCTCGGCTGGGTCTATGAGCGCGCCTGCGGCATGTCCTACGCGAAGATCCTCACGCAATATCTGTGGCAGCCGATGGGCGCCGAGCACGATGCCTACATCACGGTCGATTCCCGCGGTGCCGCGCGCGTCGCCGGCGGCATCTGCGCGACGCTGCGTGACCTCGCCCGATTCGGCGAGATGATGCGCAATCACGGCATCAGCAACGGACGCCAGGTGGTGCCGGGCTGGTGGGTCGACGACATCAGGCAGAACGGCAATGCGGAGGCGTGGTCGCGCGGCGACCTGACCAAGGTGTTCCCGAACGGCAATTACCGCAACAAATGGTACACGCTCGACCGGCGCGAGACTCCGTTTGCGGCCGTCGGCATCCATGGCCAATGGATCTACATCGATCCGACGCACGAGACGGTGATCGCGCGCGTCTCCTCGCAGCCGCTGCCGATGGATCTCGATCTCGATCATATGTGGATGCGCGGCTATCGCGCGATCGCGGCCAGGCTCGCGGGCGAGGCCTGAGCCGGTTGCGACAGGGGGACATCATGGGACCATCGATCAACCGCCGCCGCCTGTTGCAGGTTGGCGCCGGCGCGAGCCTCGGCCTTGCGGTGCCAAGTCTTGCGATGCCAGGCATCGCGCGGGCCAGCACGAAGACCATCACGGCCGTCATGCACGCGCCGCTGCGTGCCACCGATCCGATCATGACGACGGCGTGGACCGCCCGCAACCACGGCTACATGATCTACGCACGCTGTTCTCGACCAATTCGAAATTCGAGATCAAGCCGCAGATGGTCGAGGCCTGGGAGGCCTCCGCCGACGGCCTTACTTACACATTCCGGCTGCGGCCCGGCCTCAAATTCCACGACGGCAGCGCGGTGACCTCGGCCGACGTGATCCCTTCGCTGCAACGCTGGGCAAAACGCGATTCGATGGGCCAGAAGCTGTTCGAATTCGTCGCCGAGCTGAAGCCGGTCGACGAACGAACCTTCCGCATGGTGCTGAAGGAGCCATGCGGCTTCGTGCTGGCGGCACTCGGCAAGCCGACCGCCAACGTGCCGTTCATCGTACCGGCGCGGATTGCCGCGACGGCCGCCGACCAGGCCATCACCGACCACGTCGGCTCCGGGCCGTTCCGCTTCGTCATCTCGGAATTCCAGCCCGGCGTGAAGGCGGCTTACGAGAGAAACCCTGACTACGTCTCGCGCGACGAGCCATCGGACGGCACCGGCGGCGGCAAGGTCGTGAAGATCGGCCGCTACGAATGGATCAGCGTGCCGGACTTCCAGATCGCGACCAACGCGCTGATCAACGACGAGATCGACTATTTCGAGGTGCCGCCGCACGACCATCATCCGTTACTGGCGCGGGCCTCGAATGTCGAGTTGACCGATTACAACACGCTGGGCTTCTCCGGCATGTGCCGGATGAACTGGCTGGTGCCGCCGTTCGACCGGCCGGAAATCCGCCAGGCCGTGCTGCACGCGGTGAACCAGAAGGACTGGCTCGACACCCAGATCGGCAACCCCGACTACTACAAGATCACGCCGGCGATCTTCATCGCCGGCACGCCGTTCGAGAGCACGATCGGCTGGTCGACCAGGGCCGACACCGCGAAGGCCAGGGAGCTGCTCAAGCAGGGCGGCTACAAGGGCGAGCCAATCACGATCCTGCACGCGACCGACGCCCCGATCATCACCGCGCTCGGCACGGTCACCGCCGAGGCGCTGCGTTCGATCGGCATGAACGTCAACCTGCTGGCTATGGATTGGGGATCGGTGGTGGCACGGCGCGCCAAGCAATCGATGCCAGCCGAGGGCGGCTGGTCGCTCTACCATTCGACCTGGGCCAGCGCGGACCTGATCAATCCGATCGGCAATGCCTGCGTCAACGGCAAGGGCAAGAATGGCGGCTTCTTCGGCTGGGTCGAGGATGCCGAGCTGGAGCGGCTGCGCGACGGCTTTGCCCGCGCCGCGGCGCCGACGGACCAGAAGGCGCTCGCCGACAAGATCCAGGCGCGCGCCTATGAGGTGGTGACCCACGTCCCGACCGGGCAGTACAACCAGCCGGCGGCGACGCGGAAGGTGCTGAAGGACATCGTCCGCGCGCCGGTGCCGCTGTTCTGGAACGTCGACAAGACCGGCTGATGGCGCGCTGCCACGCTCCACGTGAGCACGATTCTCTCTGAGAGCCGGTTAGCACCTGTCCGGATCATGCTTCAGTTCGCAACCTGACGGCGCTCTTCCGGCGTCAGCTTCTTCATCTGCTCCGCGCTCAATTGGCCGTCGCCGATCAACTGGAACGCGCTGTTCGGGTCGTACTGGCTCTGCTTGTCGTTGCCGCGCCGCTTCGGCTCCTCGCTGCCATCACCGCCGCCATAGCCGAGCACTTCGACGATGATCACGGATGGCTGGTCATTGGTGCGCGGCGGCGGCGCGGCCGCCTGCTGGGCGGCGGCGCCGGCGGTGTTCGATGCTTCGCTCAAGGCGCCGATGTTGGGCGCCTGGACCACCGGCACGCCGATCACGCCGCCTTGTGCCTGGATGTTGGCGGCGTTGACGATATGCAGCGCCGCGATGTTGACGAAACTCGACGCGCGGATGCCGGCCTCGCCCGCATCGACGGTGCCGAGCGGCGCGATCAGATCGACCGTCCCGCGCGGCACTTCCGGGATCGGTTGCAAGGTTGCGATGCCAGCGCCGCTCGACGGCACCACCGGCGATATCGTGACATTGCCGTAGCTGTCATAGGCGCGCTTCGGCGGCGTATAGATCACGGTGGTCTTGGCGCCGCGGCCGGCGTTGATATCGCCCTCCGCCGACCAGATCATGATGTTGCCGCCGAACGTCGTCATGATGCGCGACAGGCCCATCAGCACGCTGTTCTGCGAATAGATCTGGATGTTGCCCGCGCCTTGCGTGATCAGGCCCGCATCGGCGCCCGGCACCAATCCTTCGGTGCCGATCGTGACGCCGCCGCCCGGGGTCAGAAACTGGATGTCGCCGCCGAAATCGGTGTGCACGAAGCCGCTTTGAATCTTGTAGTTCGCCGCGCCCGGCGTGCCGGATGCCGCGGTGAAGATCGTGATGTCGCCGCGATAGGCGCCATCATGCGGGAACAGCGCCGCAATCGCCTCGCGGCCGCGCAGATAGGAACCGGTGCGCGGACCACCGACCTCGTTGTACTCGCGGCCACCTGCGGTCAATTCGGCATAGTAGACCTGCCGCAGGAAGATGCGCTGCTGCTCGCTTGGAAGCGCCAGGAAGTAACCGAGCGCATCGGCCTTGGCACCGGCATAGCCGAAGCGTTGCGTAAGCCAGTCGTAGAGCTCGTCCCCATAGGTCTTGGCGACCTTGCCGGGCTGGTCAGCGAGCGGCCCGGCGCCGGCGAGATTGTTCGGATCGAGATACAGCCTGGCAAAGGCGGACCAATCCACCTGCCCGACGCCAACCTCGCCCGCGCCAACGCCGGCCTGCATGACGACGCCCGCGCCAGGGCGGCTGTCGCCTGCCGCGAGAGCTCCGATGCTTTCGACCGTGGCCGTGGACCCCTGATAGATGTTCCTGCCCGCCGAGATTTCGAGCGTGCCCGGCCCGGCGATCGCCCATCCTTGCTTCGCCGCAAGTTGGAGCCCTGGCCAACCGGCATAGATGATGCTGCCGCCCGCCGCGATGGTCGACACGTCGTTTTGATCGCTGTGCAGGATCAGGCCCATCGTATCGACGATGTCGCCGCCCGCCAGCATCCGCAGCGGCCTGGCCGCCTGATACGACACGATATTGATGGTGGTACCGGCAACGATCTGTTTGTTTGTCAGGATCTCGCCATAGGTGATGCCCGTGATATCGCCGTTCACTGCATAGATGCGCGACGGATCGCTTTGAGCCGGTACGGCCCTGTCCTTCACCGTGTTTGCGTCGAAGACGAAGGGCTGTCCGCCGTCCGCGTAAGTGTAGACGTTCTGCGCACCGTTGACCTGGTCGGTTATCGCCTTGGGGTCGCCCCAATAGTTGGAGTTGGTCACATTCATTCCATCGGTCAAGGTTGCCCAGCCCGGCTTGAACGGTGTCGCCAGACCCGACGTCGGAGTCGTCAGAAGGCCGGTCTCCTGCATGTTGCCGAAGATCGATCCTTGCGCGAGAACCTCGAACGAGCCGCTCGATGACGGCAGCAGGAATCCTCCGCCGAGGCCGTAGATACTTCCGTTCGCGGCGACCGCATGCACGATCGACGGCAGGAAGTGGGAGGAACGCGGGCCGCTGCCCGGCGAGAGCGAACCACCGGCCGCGAACATGTCGAGCGCGGTGGTCCCGGTCCATAGCGAGAACCAGCTCGCGGCGGAGCCGCCATTGTCCACGGCGGTCAAGCCGGTGACACCGACACGGCCGGGATCGAGAATCGTTCCCACAGCGAGATCGCCGCGCGCGCGGATGTCGATCACGCTGTCGCCCGGCGCGAAGTCTCCGCCCGCGAGCGTCGTCATCGAATACGGCGTCAACGGATTGATCGGCCGAGGATCCGAGCCGCCGTCGTTACGGACGTTCGACGCCGTCAGGCTGCCGAAGTCTCCCGTTGCGATATCCGTGCGTCCGCGCAGATTGACGAACTGATTGCCGCCGGTGCCGATATCGCCGGCCTTCACCGACAGCGAACCGCCGCCGGTCTGCGCGAGGCTGCCATCGGCCATCACACAGCCGCTGCCGCCGACGGCGATGACGACGCCACGGCCTGCATCGCCCACCGTGCCTCCCGCTTGCACCGTCACATTGCCGCCGCCAAGCGCGCCGAGGCCGGAGAACGCGGACAGTCCCAACGACAACCTGCTTGGATCCTGGATCTGATCGACCGTATAGCTGCCGAAATTGATGCCCCAGGCGGTCCGCTGATCGATCTCCGAGCCACCCTGGCGCCACAGCCAGGATCCGATCGCGGTAGTTCGGCCCAGCAGTGTACCCCTGACATCACCTTGCGCGACCAGAACGAAATCGCCGCCATGCTCGGGGTAGTACATCCGCTCCGCGCCGAGCGTCGCCTGATAGTTGGCGTTCGCCGAACCCAGCATCGTGCCATCGGGCAATCTGCCGCGATCGAGGTTATAGGGATCGTTGGCCGCGGTCCCGGTCTCCTTGATGGCGGTGCCGGCGGTATAGACCCCGAATGCGGACTGCTGGTCGTAATTGCCGCCAGCGAGAATCTCGAGGTCGCCCGTTCCGGTGCGCACGACGCTGACGCCTGGCGTCGTCGGCTTGTTGATGGTGACGCTGAAGGGATCGTTCAGCACCACGTTGCCGGAACCGGCCAGCGCGTCGGCCGTCTGCAACGTGCGGCCGTCGGCACTCGCAAGGTCGGCGCCGCCGACCAGTCGCATCGACCAGGACTGCATCCCCGGTGCGAGCATCGGTGCGATCGCCCAGATCTGGCGATCGCCCGGTCCGGTCAACATGCTGACGACCGTTCCCTGCGGCAACACGAATCCAACCGGAAGATCGACGTCTTGCCGGAACGTGTAGCCTCTGAACAGCGTCAAGTCGGTGTTGGGCGGAAGCTTCATCGGCACGAAGAAGATTCCCGATCCAAGGAGCCGGTTCGCGCCAGCACCGTCGAAATAGACACCGGCACTGATCTTGCTGCCGGCCGGCCAGGTCACCGTGCCCTCGAGCAGCTCGCCATCCCGGTAGAGCACGCTGCCGTCCGGGCCGTAGATATTCCCGCCTCTCAGCGTCGGCTTGATGGTCAGGTTCAGGGTTATCTTGAACTGTTGTGACAATACGACATCGACAGGCAGCGGATGGTCGCTGCTGGGCGTGACGTTGATCCTGCGATCGAGCGCTGGGGCCGTGGCCGTGTACTCAAGCCACATGTTCACCTTGGCCGTTGCCGGAATCACCGACCCCGTACCGAGCGTCGTTCCACTGAGTTTGACGACGTAGCCACCGGCGCCCACCGTGGCGTTCTGCATCAGCGTTTCGACCGCGTCCGGCGACGCGGCTGGCGGCGCGAAGCCGTCGGTGATGCTGCCGTTGATCTTGAGATCGCCGGCGGCGCGGACGACGAGCACGCCCGGTTCGCCGGAGCCGCGCACCGCCGGATCGGCATTCGGCCCATAGCGATAGCCGGAGAGATCGAGATCGCCCTTCGTCGAGAGAGCCCCGTCTGACGCAATGGTGACGCCCGGCCGCAGATGGTAGGCTGAGCCATAGGCCGCGAGCCCGGCCAGGCGGTTCCGCAAGTCGGCGTTCTGGAGCGCCGCGCTGATGAACGCCGTGCTGTCGTCATTCAGGCCATCGAGATAGGCCTGGTCGATCGTACTGCCGTCCGGAAGGTCGTAGGTGCGGAACCCGTTCATCGCGATGCTGCTCGCACCGCGAATATTGAGCGGGCCGCGCGCGTCGATCGCGATGTCGTTGGCGCCCGCACCGTCTCCGCCGGTGCCGCCGCGGCGCGGCGCGTTCAGCTCAAGTTTGCCGCGTGCCACGCCATCCGGTGAAGTCATGTCGATGGTCGCGCCTGCGGCCAGCGTCATGGTGCCGCGCGTCGTGGTGAGTTCGACATGCGCGGTGTTGTTGGCCTCGATCGGCGCGCCGTAGCTGTCGGTCTGTAACACATTGCTATGGACATCGAGCACGGCATTCGAGGTGAGCCTTAGATCGTCGCGTGCAGACAGGCGGATGGTGCCGGGCTTCGCCCCGCTCGCATCGATCCTGCCATCGACCGTGAGGCTGCCCTGATCGACCGAGATCGTCACGGTGCGTGCGTTGACGCCGTCACCGATGCCAAGACTGCCCTGCCGCAGATCGAAGCCGCGGGCGCTGAAGAAACCACCAACGTTGAGCTTGGCATTCAGCGCGGCGAAATCGCCGAAATTCTGTGCCGCGACCGCGAACTGGCCGCTGTCGTAATCGCCGGTCGACGATCCCTTGAGCGTTCCGGCGAACGAAACCTGGCCGTGCGCTGCGTCGATCGCCCTGGCCGTGATCGAACCCGCAGCATTGCTGACGGCCGAGACGTCGATCACCGAACCCGCATTCTGGATGATGTTGCCGCTCGCCGAGCTCAGGATGAGATCGCCGCCCCAGCTGAACTTGGTGACGTCGAAGAAGGCAATGCTGCGACCCGAGAGGTCGAGGGTCGCGTTTGCGCCGAGCACGATGTCGTGCGTCGCATTCAGCGTCAGCTTGCCGGAAGGCAAGGCAAATGCGGTATCGACAAGGACGCTGTCGCCGGTGAAGGAGAGCGTGCCGCCGAGATCCGTCACACCGCGTGTGTCGGCGGGAGCGGCCCCCGCTACCCCGACCAGGCGTATCGCTGCGCCGGCGCTGACATCGAGCTTGGACCCGTTGCTGGCCGTGATCAGCGGGGTAGCGATGGTGAGCGCGCCGCCCTGCAAGATGCCGCTGCCGTCCTGGCTGAGCCCGACCTTCAGCGTGCCATTGCTGTTCGATGTGATGCTTCTCGCCGCCGTCAGCGTGACGTCGGAGAAGCCGAGCGCCAGACGGCTCAGGGTGGCGCCATCGGTCGTCTTGCTCAGCGAGGCGTCATAGCCGAACAGGATTTCGCTGGCGTTGATGGCGAGATGCCCCGCTCCCGTGCCGGGCCCGCTGGGCAGCACAGCGCCAGGCGCCTGGTTGCCGTAGGGGCTCGTGGTCGTGCCGCTGCCGGTACGGATGCCGTTCCAGACCAGCGTGTCGGCGGTGATGCTGGCAGTGTCGCCCGCGGCGCCGAGACCGTAGATGGCCGGTGTATTGAGCACGAATTTGAGAGAATCGGAGGAAGCGCCGCCCTGGCGCGTGATGTCGAGGTCGACACTGCCGATCAGATTGAAGGCGCCGCTCGCCGTGATGATGAGCTGCTCGAGCGCGGGCGTGCCGGCGGTCGTCGACGGCCGTAGCAGCTTGTCGAGCACGCTCTGGGTGAGATTCCAGCCGGTCGGCAAATGGCCTGCGGCCAGCGCCGCGGCAAGCGCGGCCTCGGTGCCGACATTGACCTGCGCCTGCGTGACGTTGAGGTAGCGCGCACCGAAATTGACGTCGCCCATCGTGAGTCCGCCCGGGGCAGCGAGCACCACACTGCCGTCGGTCAGCAGCGAGGCACCGCTCGCAATGCTGATCTTGCCGGGTCCAACGGCATCCAGGAACTGGAACCAACCATTGGCCACCGCGAGCACAGCGGGACTCTGGTCGGGATTCGCCGACGTGTAAGGTCCGATGTTGGAATAGACGTAACCGAGCGTCGAATCGACGAGACTATTGCCCAATCCGCGCGTATCGACCGTCGCGCCGCTGGCTATGTTGATGGTGTTGCCTACCAGGAACACCTGGCCCGCGCTGACAATCGTTCCATCGAGCAGATTGACGGAAGCGGTCGAGCTTCCGTCAAAATAGATCTTGGCGCCGGCTCCGGGATTGTCATCGGTGAAGTATACGCTCGTGCCGCCCAACAGAAGCGTCGGCGCCTTGAAGGCATTGATATCGGCGCTCGAGATCGAGACATGCCCCGCGATGGGCGTAACGCCTGGCGCCGTGATGTCGAGCACGGCAGGCCCTGTCGTGGTGAACGACGGTCGGATGATCAGCGTGCCGTCAATGCCGCCTTTGGCGCCATCGAACAGTGCGGCGCCTGCGAAGGACAGCGGATTGCTGCCGTCGGACGACGGACGAAGGGTGATGTCGAGCACCTTGCCGTCCTCCGGCAAGCGAGGCCGGAAGCCGCCGAAGGTGGCGGCCTGCGCTCGCTCGAAGTCAGCATAGCTGGTCTCGTTGTACTGCGAATAGAGCCGTGCGGTCTGGCCGGACGTGAGGATCACGCGCGTCGGCAGCGCGTCCAGGATTCCAGTGTTGGCAACTCCGAGATAGCCCGATGTGACGACCGAACCGTTACCCGCCGTCACAGCCGGCGTCACGGTCGTTCCGGTCACGCCGAGCTCGACCCGGTAGCCGCCAGGCACCAGCGCATAGCTCGAGGGCAGCAGCGTATAGGTGCCCGCCGGTACTCCCGGCACACCGGAGGGAAGCGTGATTTGCTGGCCGATCACCGGATCGCCGGCACCGTTGGTTGCGATCACCGGCGCGTATTTGTCCGCCGAACCAGGTACGATCGCATAGACCTTGTTGCCGGCAGCGCTATAGCTGTTGACCGGATTGGCGTTGACCAGCGCCGTCTTCAGCACATCGACCGAGCCGCCGCGGCCGGAGACGAAACCCGCGCCCGTGAGCGTGCCGCCGCCGGTCAGATCGATCACGGCCCCGACCTCGCCTATGAACGACGTGGCATTGATCGAAACGCCGCTGGCGATCTTTACGCTGCTTGTATGATCGTCATAGGACGCACTTGCAAGATTGTGCAGCGTGCCGTCCGCGCCTTGATAGGTGATGCCGTCCGAAGTGCCGCCAAATGGCATGATCAGGCCGGCCGCGCTCGCGGAGGTGATGCTGCCGCTGCGGAACGTGATGTTCGATTGGGCCAGGGTGTTGGCGAGCGATTGATAGTTGTTGAACCAGACACGGCCGAGCGGCGCCCGAACGACGCCGCCCTGATCGATGTTGGCGGCAATAAAGACGAGATCACCGAAGACCGATGCCGGGACCGCCGGCGTCTCGTCGTCATTGCGGCGGATGACGAGACGAGCATCGGAATCATAGACGCTGTTGTTCCCGCCCGGACGATTCCCGACCTTGATGATCGCGACGGCGCCGCTCAAGGGATAGATCTGGTCCGCGGTCAGCGCGAGATTCTCGACATCGAGCCCGCCATTGCCGAAGCGGATGTCGCCGCTGCTTTGCAACGTGACCTGATGAAAGCCACGGGCATCGAACGCAACGCTGATGGGCCGCCCAAGATCGACGGATCCACTGCCTTGTTTGCCGGTGGCACCGAACTGGACGTTGCCGTAGACGTCGACGAGGTCGCCCGCGACGGTGAAATTTCCGCCGTCGGCCGGATTGCGGACATGAAGGTCGTTGATGCCGGGCGAATACCCGATCTGCGCCTGCGCCTTGGCCGCGTCGTAAACGCCATCCAGACGGACATAGGGCGCGGACAGGCGGATCGTGCTGTTTGGTGCGTCGGGCGCCGCGGCGATCACGCCGCTGGACAGGTGAAGGCTGCGCGACAGGCTGAGATCGACATTGCCGTCGAAGACGAGAAGATCGCGCGTGTAGAGCGAAAGCGAACCGAAGCTGCCCTTCTCGACCTGGTCGACGCCGATCACCGTCCGCCCGAATTTCAGGGCCGGATCGGCCTCGCCGGGCGACAGATCGGCGCTCAAGCCGCTGCCCGGCGCGTACTGCACCAGCGTGATATCGCGCGACCGCTGGAATGCCTCGGGCAGATTGCCCGTCGCATAGGGCGCATTCGCGTTTGGCTGCCCGACGGCATAGCCGCGGCTCGACATCGTCAGATTCAGCGTGCCGCCGGAAGCGCCACTGCCGCCGGAAGCGGCGCGCAAGGTGCCGTCGAGCGCCATCCCGAAACTGGAATAGAGCGAGATCGCCCCGCCATCGCTCGCGGCGAGGGTCGGCACATAGCGATTGCCGTTGAGGACGTCGACGAGCGCGGCAGTCCCCGACGCATCGATCAGCGCGCCCGGACGAACGATAACGAAGGCATCGCTGACCACGGGATAGCCGTCTGAATCGAGCGCCCCCGTGCCGCCGATCCGGATCGTGCCGCCATCCGGCACCGCCGCGTAGGACACCCCGCGCGCGTCGCGCGACACTGCATCACGCGCCGAGACATCGAGCACCGCGTCGTCGCCGATCCAGAACGAACGCGTCAGGCTGAATTCGCCATAGCCCATGTTGTACCGGTTGTCGCCGGGGGCGTCTTGCAGGCTCGTGATCAGGATGTTGCCGGCGGGTGCCATGATCGTGCCGTCGATCACCGTTTGGCGATTGGCGTAGATCGAAACCGAGCGGCCCGGATCGACATTGATGGACGCGCCCTTCGCCAGCGTGAAATCGTGCAGGCTCGAGAACGTCACGTCGGCGCCGACACGCTGCGTGGCGCTGTGCTTGAAGGGGTCGATCGTGAACCTGGGTGGCGTCCAGAGTTCCGCGGCATCTGCGACGAGGCTCCCGGTGGCCGCGGTGAAGCTGCCCTCGGTGAAACGATAGACCGGCACCGCAGCGTCCACGCGCGTGCCCTCGCCGATCTGGATGCCGGTGTTGCTGCTGATGTTGTAGGCAGTAAAGCCGGACTGGAAGATCGCGGGATCGAGCACCAGCGCATCGGCCACGGCTTCGCCGATCGCGATCTCCTGGCCCGCGTTCAAGGTCAACGTGCCGCCGCCGGCAAAACCATAACTGCGAATCGTGCCATCGAGGATCAGCGGATTGGTGAAGAACTGCGTCCACGCCAGATGCGAATAGTCATTGGCGATGAGGCTGACATTGCCGCCCTTGCCGCCGATCGTCTTGCCGGACGACAGGATCGCGCCACCCGAGGACACATCGATGAGCGACCCGCTGGCGAGCGTGATGCCGCCGGTCGTCGACACGGTGAAGTTGCCGCCATCCAGATGCGCCTGACCGGAAGTATCGGCTCCGGTCAGTCCGTTGCTCCACAACCCGCTGAGATCAACGGTGACCTTCTCGCCGATCGTGACCTGCGCCTTGCCGTTGGCGTCATTCAGCGCCCACCATTGCTCGTTCTGCCCCTGACCGAGCAGCGCATGCATGAGATTGGTCAACGTCACGCTGCCGCCATGCGCCGTGACGTCTGCGTCGAGCTCGAGATGCGGCGCCGCTAAGGTCACCTGCGCGCCCGGGGCAAGCTCGAGCGGCGCATCGACCACGATCTGCTTGCTGCTCGCAACGTTGAGCCCACCCAGCTTGGCGGCATTGAGTGCGTCCGAATTGAACAGCGCCGTCCCGATCCGGTCGTCGGGCAACGCCGACGAGGCATTCAGCGTGTCGGTGATCCCGGCCGTTCGGCCGAACACGACCCGCGCGTCGGATGCGGCGGTGAGGCCGATTCCCGAATAGCCGCCGAGCGCGAGCTTGCCCTGGAGCGGCGCGACATTCTGAGACAGCTTGTAGCCGTCGGCGATGCCGTCCGGCCGCTCCGTGGTCTGGCGTGAACCGGTGACGACATCCGCGAGGATGTCCGCTTCGAACACCGCCGTCGGCGTCGACAGCACCAGAGACCCGGCGTCGCGGCCGATGGTGTAGCCGTCCTCCCAGCGGCTCGTCAGCCGGCCCTTGCCGAACGGATTGGCCCAGACTTCGGTCAGACTCGGCGCAACCTTGCCGCCGAGCTTGTGCTCGCGGATGAATCCGGCGCCAAGACCGTAATACGTCGTATCGGCGCGTGCCTGCCCGATGCTGTAGAGGCGGCCGTCCGCGCCCAGCAGATTGGAGGTGAGGACATAACCGCCCTGATAGCTGAGCGAGCCGCCGGAGACGTCGAACACCGCCCCTTTCTGCGCGACGACCTCCGGCCCGGCCAGCGTGACGGTGCCGCCGACCGCGACCCATTCGCCGATCCGGTGAGCGCTGTTGGCGAGATAGCCGGAGACCTCGAGCAGGCCGCCCGGCGTATAGTAGCGGTCGGTCGCATAGCCACCGCTGCCTGCCGGCACCAACACCAGGTCGCGCGCGTCGATCCAGATATCCGCGTTCTTCAGGTAGTCCGCATCACGGTTGCCGGGCGAGTCGCGCAGCTCATTGCCTTGCACGTTGATCAGCAGGTTGTTGGACGACATCGGCAGCAGCACGCCGCGCACGCCCGAGACGTCGATGACCGATCCGCTCTCGGCGAAGACGCGATGGCTGGCGCTGACCGCCACCTGGCCACCTTGCGCCTGCGTGATCGAGCTGTCCTTGAAGGTGACGGTGCCGCCGCTGACGATCTCGATCCGTCCCTGGTCGAGCCGGTCGGACAGCCGCGAAAGGTTGTCGAACTGGGCGTTGGCAACCGGAGTATGGGTGAACGCCGTGGAATCGGCGACCAACTGGCTGCGCTGGCTGTCGAGCGCGGTCTCGCTGCTGTCGAGCTCGGGCAGGATCGTGGTCAGGCTGCCGCTGCCGAGCGTGATGCTGCCGGCCGCATCGGAAGCTGCGTTCAACAGGTGGATCGTGCCGCGGGTGTTGACCGAGCTGGTGGCGACCAGCACCCCGTCCTGGGCGATGCTGCGGCCCGCCAGCGTGATGTCGCCCTGCTGGGCGAAGATCAGGCCGGAATTGCCGACCGCCGCGATCGCATCGCGCACGATCGGCGAGATTTCGTTGCCGCGCGTGGTCGAGGCCTGGTTGGCGTCGGTGCTGTACCCCGGCCGCAGCAGAAAGTCGTTACCGGCGGCAAGTTGCACCTGGCCCCGCGGCGCGCTGATCGAGCCGGCATTGCTGACCTCGGTGCCCATCAGCAGGACGAAGCCGCCGCCCTGCGTCACCGACGACGGCGCGTTGGTCGAGATCAGCGCACCGGCCTCGACCCTGACGGCACCGCGCGCGCCGGTGAAGCTCGGCACGTATTGGCCGCCGGCCTGCTGCGCGTAGATGCCGTTGGTGAGGAACTGGGTATCGGTGATGCCAGCGCTCGAGGCGATCAGCGAGCCGACATTCACCTGGCTCGCGCCGCCGAAGATGATGCCGTTCTGGTTGATCACATAGACCGAGCCGTCGGCCTTGATATTGCCGAGGATCTGGCTCGGCGCCGTGCTGCCGACCACGCGGTTGAGCGCGACCCAATTGGCATTGCCCTGCTGGTCGAAGGTCAGCGTGGTGCGTGCGCCGACGTTGAACGAATTCCAGTTGAGGATCGCCTGCGCCCGGGTTTGCCGGATGCCGACCTGGGTCTGGCCTGTGGCATCGATCGCCTGCGTCGGCGCGTTCGCGCCCTGCCATCCCTGCGCCCCCTGTAGCCCGCCGGGCGCAAGGCCGTTGGGGACCGCGACCTGCGGCAGCGTCACCGAACGCTGCGAGGCCTGCGCCGCGCTGCGCGCTGCATTCTGCAAGCCCTGCATCGCCTGGATGGCGCGCGTCGCCCGCGTCATCGCATCCTGGCCCTGCTTGGCGGCGGCCGCCGCATCCTGCGCCGTCGATTGCGACGCAGCCATCGCCGCGGCCGATGGTGAGGCTGTCCAGGCCGACCCAAACGGACGCGCGTTCACCGGCGCGTTGGCAAGCAGCGCCGCAACGCTGACGCTGCCGAACAACGCAGCGCGAATGGTGGCGCGGGAGAGAGAGCTGGAGAAGCGGGGAACCATGGGATCGCTTTCTTGCGCGGGAGCCATATGCAGCCGAGTCTTCGTGTCGGCGCCGGCACCGAGACCCTCGCGGCTGTGACGATCCCGACTAGGGCGACCCGCACGCTGGACCCGAACTTTTTTCGCAAGCCCCGCGCGGCGCCTCCTCAGCTCAGCAACACGATGCCGCCGGGAAGTGCTTTGGCCTTCACGCCAAAGGCTTGCTCGAGCTGCAGGAGAACCTCGTCGGTGCGGTCGATATGGAAGCGGCCGTTGACCAGACGGGCATTCAGCTCGGCATTGACGATGAAGATCCGGCCCGATCGGTACCGGTTCACCTCCTCCACCACCTTGGGCAGCGGCGTGTAACGGAAGATCAGCAAGCCCTCTTGCCAGGCTGCCTCGACCGCCGGATCGATCGCGACGATATCGCCGAGGCGCCGCTCGTCATAGGCGACCTGCTGCTTCTCACGAACGACGCGGGCATTTCCCTGATGCTCGACGCGAACCTCGCCTCCCAGGCAGGTGACGCGCACCTCGGCGCCGAGGTAGCGCACGTCGAACGAGGCTTGCGTTGCCACCGTCTGACCGCTGGACGCAATCACGGTCACAGGTTTGGCCAGTCGCGGACTGGTCGCGATCGATGCCTGTCCGGTGATCAACTCGATCCGGCTGCTGTCGCCATGGTCCGGCCGCAACGCGATGCTGGTTCGCGTATCCAGGTTGATCGACACGCTGTCGTTCAGCGCAAGCTTGCGCTGCTCTCCCGTCCCTGTCCGATAGTCCGCCGCAAGCTCGGACCATGACGGCCAGAGTTCGAGCGGCGGATGCAGCGCCACCGCTCCTGCGGCCACCGCTGCGGTTGCAAGTCCGCCGCGAAGCACCAGCCTGCGGGTCATCACGCGCCGGGCCTCGCCATCGAGCAATGCGTCGACCGATGCAGGATCATAGCGGAGGTTATCACTGGCGTTGCCGACCGTTTCCCAAAGCTTGCTGGCCTTGGCGAAGGCGATCGCATGGGCCGCGCTCTGCCGGCGCCACAGCTGGAATGCGTCGGCGTCCTCGACCGTCGCGTCGCCGGACGTCAAGCGCCTTACCCAGGCATGTGCTTCCTGCTCCAATGCGCCAAGCGCCATCGTCGATTTGCCGCCTTTGCCCGTCATGCGGACATGCCTCGCAGCGCGCCCGATCGGCGGCTGTCGCCGCCGGGTCGTCCGCTTGTCCATTTGACGTTCGCCATGGCCATGAACCGCACAATTATTTTCCGAGCTTCAGCGCGCATTGTTCCTGGGCGATGCGAAGCTCCTTCTCAACCAGGCGCAACGAGACCCCAAGCCGGCTGGCAATTTCCCGCTGCGGCATGCCTTGAAGGCGCGCCGCCAGCAGGATGACCCGGCGGCGCGGCGTCAGTTCCGCGATCGCCTTCTGCAGCGCCTCGATCTCGAAGCGGGCTTCCGCAATCTGGCCCGGCCCCGGCGCATCGTCCACAATATGAAGCAGATCCTGGACCTCGTTGCGCGCCAGGCGGCGTTTCTCGGCGCGCTGCCGGTCGATCGCGACATTGAACGCCATGCGGAACAGATACGCGGCCGGGCTTTGCACCGACCCGGTCACTTCGGCCTGCCCGAGACGGAGATAAGTGTCCTGCAACGCATCGCCGGCGAGCTCCGCCGATCCCAGGCGGCGGCTCAGCCGCAGCTTGAGATCATCGTAACGGGCGGCCAGAAAGTTGCGCAGCATGATGCGGGTTGCGTCGCTCATCGCATCCAGCTCAATTCGCCGCGCCGCTGGTACGAATCGCGTCGATCCCGGCGCAATCCTGCGTCTGGTCCGACGGGCGCGGCGCGACAACCATCGTCAGGGGTTGCGCGATGCCCGGCGGCGGCGCCGCCTTCATGTTCAATCCGCGCAGCGTCGTCTCGATCGTGCCATCAACGCGCGCATCGCCGGTCTTGCCCAGCAACCTGGCCTGCTCAACGGTTCCCGTTGGCGCGATCCAGAACTGGACGGCGATCCGATAGCGGCCCGGTCGCAGCAGCGTGTCCTTGCAGAACGCGTCGCGGACGCGTTCCTGCACCACGGCATAGTAGCGGTCACGAACCGCAGGATCGGCTTTTCGCGCGTCGATCTCTGGCGTCGCGCGCTGCCCGGCCGCCGGCGACGAGGGCACGATCACCACCGCATTCTCCGACGTCAGACGGCCGACAAGCCCGGTGCCATCGAGCAGGATCTGCAAGGCTTCGGACGGCGCGAAGACGCCCCGCACCTCGCCCGAGCGCCGGCCGGTCGCGAGCCGTGCGTCATAGAGCACCTCGCGCTTCGAGGTGGCGCCGTAGCTCTCCAACGCGGAGGTCAGGGGTTGCGACGGAATATCGAACGTCATCGGCGGCGCGGCAGCGGCCGCGCCCTGTTGTCCCGCCGCGACATCGGCGCCGGCGCCCAGCATGCAAAGACAGATCAAAACGCGTAGTCGACGAGCGTCTGAGGGGCGCCCTGCCAAGCCCCTCGAAAGATATCCAATACTCATCGCATCCGCGTCGATTGTTTCCCGGGCGGGTCACTGTGTCCAATCTGCAACGTTAACGCCGAAGTGTGACAACGGTGCGTAAGCCGCTGTGCGGGGGTCCGACCCGCACTGGAACGGCAGCCCGCTCTACTTCTTCAGCTCGGCATAGAGCTGCATCACCCGCTGCGGCAGCACGTCGATGCGCGGCACGCGAAGCGCGTGGCGCGCGCCGAAGATGCGATCGAGCTGGGCAAATCGCCCCTCGCCGATGCCGAAGGCGAACAGATCGGTGCCGCGCCGGCGCAACTGCTGAGCGGCACGGCGCGCGTCCTCGACCAGATATTGCGGGTCCGGGACATCGACGTCGGACGGCTCGCCATCGGTGAGGACGAGCAGCACCTTGCGGAACGCACGGCGTCCCGCGAGATAGCCCCCCGCATGCCGCAACGCTGCACCGAGCCGGGTGGAATGGCTACTGCCGAGACTGGCGAGCCGCGACCGAATGATGGCATCCATCGGCTCGTCAAAGCCCTTGATGCGCAGATAGCCGACGCGCTCGCGGCCGTCGGAGCTGAAACCGTGCACCGCGATCGCGTCATTGGCAGCGTCGACTGCCGCCGCCATGATTGCGGCGGCCTTGCGCTCGACATCGAGAACCGAGCGGCCACGGCGGTCGCGGTCGGCGGTCGATTGCGACAGGTCGAGCAGCAGCAGGATGGCGAGATCGCGCGGCCCCGGCGCATCGCGCTGGTAGACCCTGGGTTCGCTGATACTGCCGGCGCGCCGCTCGATCGTCAGCGCAATCGCCGCGTCGATATCGAGCGCCTCGCCGTCGCGCTGGCCCTTGTGCCTGATTCGCCGTCCGATCGACGCATCGCGCGTCAGTCGCGTGATCCAGCAAACGGTCTCGGCGTCGGTCGGCGGATCGAAGGATTTGGCGGAGGCGACGGCATCGGTCTCCAGAATGGTGGTCCAGTCGGCCCGCTCGGCACGCGCGGCATAATCCCATTCCGGATAGGTCGCGACCGGAAATCCATCGAGCAACGTGACCGCGCTGGGCTTCGCACGCAGCGTCTCGTCCGGCCGGGCATTGTCGTCGGTGGAGCGTCCATCCGCGTCATCACGCCGTTCGATCCGGACGGAATCGACCGCGAGTTCGATGGTCTCGGTCGGGCTGTCCGGTTGATCGCCAAAATCCCACAGCGCCAGATTGTCGTCGCGATAGGCCGGTTCGACCACATAGCTCCTGGCGTTGAACTGCAACCGCATCTGCCCGATGTCGTTGCCGAGCAGGCCGCCGATCTCGCGGCTGATCGCCGGATCGGTCCACCGGTCGGCGGCAGCGGCAAACAACTGTCGTCCCTTCGTTACCCAAGCATCCGAATCCTGATAGCCGGGATCAATCAGCGCCCGCGCCAGCCGCATCATCAGTCCGGCTGCCGTCGCCTGGCCGGACGGCACAACGTTGTGAAATGGCAGCCAAAGCCGGCGCAGCCCGGGCATGTCGCCGAGTGCCAGCGTCTCGACCCGGGCATCCTCGATCAGCGATACCAGCGCGATTTGCAGCGCCTTCAATCGCCCGACCGGAAAGCGGACAGTGGAATGCGCAAGATGCGCGCCGGCATGCGCCACCGCCGCGAGATAGATGGCATCCGCCCCCTCGCCCGCGAAGCCGGGAAAGGTCTCCGGGAGGCCGATGAAGCCGGCGGCGAGCGAGGTGCGCCGCGGGACCGGTGTCGGTGCAATGGCAAGCTTGCGGAAACGCGGCTTTCTCTTCCACAGCGCGAGCATGGTCGCTGCGAGGCGCTTCTCCAGCCGGGCAAAATCATCGCTGGTCCGGCCGACCGCGAACAGCCGCACCGAGAGCGGATCGTCGAGTGCAAAATAGCCGCGGCGGCGCGATGCGCGGCCGCCACTCGCGCGCAAGCCGGCCGAAACCCAGGCGGCAAAGTCCGCGGCGCCGGCATGCGCCAGCAGTTGCTCCAGCCGGCCGATCGCAAGACCCACCGATTCCGGTCCCGCCTCTGCGAGCTCGCCAAGCGCGGCAAGAACGGCGGCGAGGTCTCCGGCATCCGCAAGCCGCGGCAGCACCTTGGACATCTCGGCGAGCAGCGCATGGGCAACGCGGCTCCCCGCGCTGCGGCCGATACCACCGGCGGCGCGGCCGATCGCGATCAGATCGTCGGCCGGCCGCCTGGCCGGCCATTGCTCGGACAGACGCAGAAAGCCCAGCAGCACGGCCTGACCGAGATTGGCCTCGAACAGGTGGTGCACGGCCTCGTCCCAGGCCGGGAGGTGATCGGGCTGGCCTGTTCGGCGCAACGCGGCCCGCGCGGTCTGCACGGCCGCGCCGAGCTCATCATGGCCGCGCAGCAGCGTCGCAAGCCGCCGCTCGGATCGGAAGCTATCGAGCGAACTGATTTGCGCGACCGCCACCTTGCACGCTTCCATTCACGCGCAGGCCAAAATCACGTCGCGCAACGTGTTCCTGGTGTCGACGTCATCGGTCAAGGGCACGACGATCGTGGTCTCGCACGCCTTCTCGAGGCTGATGCCACAGCCGACCAGGCGGCCGGCATTCACCAACATCCGGGTCGAGGCGCCTTCGTCGAGACCCTGGCCCTTCAGATTGCGGCTGTGCTGTGCGATCTTCACCAGGAGGTCGGCGAGATCAGGCTCGATGCCCGCCTCGCGCGCCACCACCTCGGTTTCCGCCGAACGGTCGGGGTAGCCGAAGTCGAGCGCCGCGAAACGCTGCTTGGTGGATTCCTTGAGGTCCTTGATCGCGCTCTGGTAGCCCGGATTGTAGGAGATCACGAGCTGAAAGTCGGAATGGGCGTGGATCAGCTCGCCGCGCTTCTCCAGCGGCAGCACGCGCCGATCGTCGGTCAATGGATGGATCACGACCGTGGTGTCCTGACGTGCCTCGACGATCTCGTCGAGATAGCAGATCGCGCCAAGGCGCACGGCCGTGGTCAGCGGACCGTCGCTCCACACCGTCCCCTCCGCATCGAGCAGCCAGCGGCCGACCAGATCCGCCGCCGTCATGTCCTCATGACAGGCGACCGTGATCAGCGGGCGGCCGAGCCGCCACGCCATATACTCGATGAAGCGGGTCTTGCCGCAGCCGGTGGGGCCTTTCAGCATCACCGGTATGCGGCTCGCATAGGCCGCACCGAACAGTTCGACCTCATCCTTGAGCGGCCGGTAATACGGCTCCTCGCGGATGCGGTACTGGTCAAGCAGCAAAGCGGGGTTGGACAAGCTCACGCCTCCCATGATCGCGCAGGCAGCCGTTCGCAACCGGACATCACGATGCGAGCAGTTCCTTGAGCTTGGTGTCGATGAAGCCGACATCGACCGGATTGGTCCCCGGCCCGCCCGCGAAGTGGCCCCAGATCGACGGCACCGGCACGAACTTGGCGTTCGGCATGTTCGCCACCTCGTTCTCGCTGTCCTCGGGCGGGAAGTAGAGATCGGTCTGCCCGGGCATGACATAGGCCTTGGCCTTGATCGCCCTCAACGCGGCCTTGAAGTCGCCGTTGTAGACCTCGTTGGCGCTGATATCGCCGTTCTGCCAGGTCCACAGCATCGCGAGCAGATTGTTCGGATCCTTGGGCAGGAAGAAGCCCTCCCAGAACGCGACCAGGAAATCCTCCAGCGACGAATAGCCCATCGTCTTGATGTCGAGCTGCTCGCGATAGAACGCCTGCGAGAAGCCCCAGCCGGCATAGACCCGCGCGGCGGCGCGCAGGCCGCGGGCGGGCTTGTCGGTGTACCAGCCCTCCTTCCAGGCGGCGTCCGCCGTGAGCGCGGCCTTGACGCCTTCGAGGAACACGTAGTTGTGCCGCGAGCATTTCGCCGAGCCGCAGAACGGCGCCAGCAGATCCATCATGTCGGGATAGAGCGCGCCCCAATGGAACGTCTGCAGCGCCCCCATCGACCAGCCAACCACCAGACGGATGTGCTTGATGCCGAATTTCTCGGTGACGAGCCGGTGCTGCGCCCGCACATTGTCATAGGCCGTGACCTGCGGAAAACGCGGTCCGTTATAGGGTTCAGGCGTGTTGCTCGGCGACGACGACAGGCCGTTGCCCAGCATATTCGGGATGATGATGAAGTATTTCGCCGGATCGAGCGCCATGCCCGGCCCGATCAGCCATTCATTGTCGTAGTGCTGGCCGGAGTACCAGGTCGGATAGACGATCACGTTGTCCTTGGCCGCATTGAGCTGGCCAAACGTCTTGTAGGCGAGCTTGCAGTCGCGGATGGTTGCACCGCGCTGCAAGGCCAGATTGCCGAGATCATAGATCTGATAGTCGACGCTCATTGATGTATCCTTCTTGCTTGATTGAGCTAATCGCTTACGCGGGACGCGCCACCTTTTCGGTCGAAGAGTCCACCCGCGCGATCGCGCCGTACACGATGCCGGCGACGAGCGCGGCTGATATCGCAGTGGACAACCCCGGCATCAGGTTTTCAACCGCAAAAGCGCACAGCGACCCGATGCCCCAGGCAATGAACGGTTTCGCACGCCAATCGACGTCCGCGCGCGCGCCGGTGCGCAACAGATACTGGTCGACCAGGATGATCGCGCCGATCGGCGGCACCAGGATGCCGAGCAGCGACAGCCACTGGATGAAGAATGCCCAGACGTTGCCCGCCGCCACGACGATTCCGATGGCGCCGAGGATCACGGCCATCAACCGCATATTGGTGCCGAGAATACGCGACCAGCCGGTCGCCGCATTGTAAAGACAGTGTGAGCAGACCGAGCCGAGATTGAAGTAGAGGAAGATGAACGCGAGGATGCTGAGCCAGGTCAGCTGCTTGCCGTTCATGTAGCCGAACATGTTGTCGACGCCGAACGGATTGGCGTTCGGCACGGCAAGCGCGGCCGTCATCACGCCGCCCACCAGCATCGCCACCAGATTGGCGAASGGAAACGCGCTGAACGTGGCGAACAGCGACGCTCCCGGACTGGGCGCCCAGCGGTTGAAATCCGCCGTCACCGTGCCGGCATCGATGAACAGCGCCAGCACCACCGTGAGGCCGACACCCATCGACATGCTCGCCATGCCATTGTTGCCGGCATAGCTGAAGATCGCCGCCGACGTCGTGGTCGAGGCCGCGTCGGCGGCAACCCAGAGGCCGAGCACGACGAACAGCGGCACCGATGCCAACCCGATATAGTGCAATCCCTTCACCCCGACGAAGGTGATCCCGATATAGAGCACGCCCGCGACGATGGTCATCGCGACATAGTTGAGGCCATAAGTCGAGGAGATCAGCGCGCCGGTGATGCCGGTCTGCACCGCATACCAGCCGAGCAACAAGGTCGACAGCAGGCCCGACGCCAGCACATAGCCCTTCCTGCCGAACACGATGCTGGCGATCAGCGCGAAGTTCATGCCCTTGCGCGTGCCGATCAGGCCGAGCGCGCCGACATAAGCGAACATGATCAGATTGCCGATGATCATCGCCACCAGCGCATTCTTGAAGCCCATGCCCAGCACCAGCAGCGATCCGGTCATCGCGCCGGTGATGATCATCGGAAAGCCCAGCCACACCATGGTGACCGAGAAGGCGCTGCGCCGGGCGCTGATCGGCACCGGCTCGTGCTCGAATTCGTGACCGAGAAGGTCGTCGATCTGTCCCTCGGCCTGATGAACGATACCGCTATTGGCTTCGCTGCTCATGGCAACCCCCGTTTCCCCTTGCAACAGTTTTCGGTACCGTGCCGGCGCGTGTGATCGCGCCGGCACGGCTTGATGTCTCAAATCAACGATGTGCGACTTTCTGGTTCGGGATGCCCTCGATCGGACATTCGTCGGTCCCGACGGTCGGACGGGTCATGGCCTCGACCATCTCCCGCGTGCCCTCGGGATCCGTGATCCAGTTCTTGTAGAAGGTGTACGGGCAGACCGCGTGGCCGCGGTCGCCTTCGCCGGAGTTGATCAAGCCGGTGTAGCCGCGGTGCATCAACTTGAAGAGATGGTTCTGCGACTGCATGTTGCGGCGGGCATCGCGGATCAACGACACCGAGAGCTGGGCGTACTGGATGCCGTTCTCTTCGGTGCCGCACTCGCCGAGCGTGCGCCCGTCGAAACCGATCAGCGCGGAATGGCCGAAATAAGAGTAGACGCCGTCGAAGCCGGAGGCATTGGCGACCGCGACGTAGCAATTGTTGGCCCAGGCCATCGACTTCGAGATCTGGATCTGCTGCTCCTTGGCCGGATACATGTAGCCCTGGCAACGCACGATCAGCTCGGCGCCGCGCATCGCGCAGTCACGCCAGATCTCCGGGTAGTTGCCGTCGTCGCAGATGATCAGGCTGATCTTCAGTCCCTTCGGGCCTTCCGAGACGTAGGTGCAGTCGCCGGGATACCAGCCCTCGATCGGCACCCAGGGCATGATCTTGCGATACTTCTGCACGATCTCGCCCTTGTCGTTCATCAGGATCARRGTGTTGTACGGCGCCTTGTTGGGATGCTCCTCRTGGCGTTCGCCGGTCAGCGAGAACACGCCCCASACCTTGGCCTTGCGGCAGGCGTCGGCGAAGATGCGGGTYTCCTCGCCCGGCACCGACGAGGCCGTCTCGTACATCTCCTTGGAGTCGTACATGATGCCGTGGGTCGAGTATTCCGGGAAGATCACGAGGTCCATGCCCGGCAGGCCGAGTTTCATGCCCTCGACCATCTTGGCGATGTTGCGCGCGTTCTCCAGCACCTCGGCCTTGGTGTGCAGGCGCGGCATCTTGTAGTTGACCACGGCAACGCCGACCGTGTCCTTGCTGCTCGATATGTCTCCATGCAACATGTCTCGACTCCCTTTCTTGAACGATAAGTCCCGCTACACGGCCATGTGCAGCTGGATGAGATCATCGGTGAGCTCACCGATCGCGCCCTTGGCGACGACGCGTCCCTTTTCGAGCAGCGCGAAGCGGTGAGACGCACGCCGCGCGAACGCGACATTCTGCTCGACCAGCACGACCGTGATGCCGCGCTCGCGGTTGAGGCGCGTGATCACGTCCTCGATCTGCTCGACGATGTTCGGCTGGATGCCTTCGGTCGGCTCATCCAGCAGGATGACCTTGGGCTGGGCCAGCAGCGCCCGCGCGATCGCAAGCTGCTGCTGCTGGCCGCCGGAGAGATTGCCGCCATAGCGGTTGAGGAAATCCTTGAGCACCGGAAACAGCTCGAGCACCCATTCCTCGATGCCGTTGGCCGATTTGGCAGCGAAGGTGCCGAGCGTCAGGTTCTCCCGCACGGTGAACTTCGGCAGGATGCCGCGGCCCTGCGGCACGTAGGCGATGCCGGCCTTGGCGCGTTGATAGGTCCGCAGCGGCGAGATGTCGGCGCCGTCGAGCGACAGACGTCCGGTGACCCGGTCCATCAGGCCGAGGATGCTGCGCATCAGCGTGGTCTTGCCGACCCCGTTGCGGCCGAGCACCGAGAGGAATTCGCCGTTGCCGACCATCAGGTTGATGCCCTGCAAGGCGCGGCTGTTGCCGTAGAAGGCGTCGACGTCGGTCAGCTCAAGCATGGCTGATACCTCCCGATCCGAGATAGGCGCGGCGGACTTCCGGATGCGCCTCGACTTCCGCCGCGGTGCCTTCCGCCAGCATCTGGCCCATATGCATCACCGAGATGATGTCGCCGATCGCCTTCACAAAACCCATGTCGTGCTCGACCACGATCAGCGTGTGCTTGCCCTTGAGCCGCGCGAACAATTCGGCGGTCTTGCGGGTCTCCTGCGCGGTCATGCCGGCAGTCGGCTCGTCCATCAGGATCAGCTCGGCGTCCTGGGCGACCAGCATGCCGATCTCCAGCCACTGGGTCTGGCCGTGCGACAGATAGGCGGCCGGCCGGTCGAGCTGTTCGGTGAGCCCGACCAGTTCGGCCAGGCGTTCGACGTCCTCGCGTCCGGCATTGCCGATATTCCAGCGCAGATTGCCCAGCACGGAGGTGCGGCGCGCCCGCGCCACTTCGAGGTTCTCGCTCACCGAAAGCTCGCGGAACACGCTGGGCACCTGGAACTTGCGGCCGACCCCGGCGCGGGCGATCTCGTACTCCTCGAGATCCTGGAGCGCGGTACCGTCAAAATTGACGGTGCCGCTGCTCGGCTTGACTTTGCCGCAGATGATGTCCAGCGCCGTGGTCTTGCCGGCGCCATTCGGCCCGATCAGGCAGCGCAGTTCGCCCTTGCGCACGCTCATGTTGAGCGCGTTGAGCGCCTTGAAGCCGTTGAAGGAGACCGAGACGTCGCGCAGATCGAGATGCGAGCTCATAGGCTGCCCTCCGTCTGGCCGACGCCTTGCGCAACGCGACCACTGGCAGCCTGGCGACGCTGCACGATCCAGCGCAGGATGACTTGCGCCAGGCCAGCGAGCCCTTTCGGCAGGAACAGCACGACCAGCACGAACAGCGCGCCCATCACCAGCGTCCAGGTTTCGAGGAACGCCGCGGATTCGGACAGCGCACCCTGCATGCCCGCCACCAGCACGGCGCCGAGGAACGCCCCGACCAGGCTCTGCCGGCCGCCGACGGCGCACCACACCACGACCGAGAGCGAGAGCTGCACGCCGAGGAAGGTCGGCGAGGCAAACTCCATCACGACCGTGTAGAGCATGCCCGCGAGGCCCGCGATCGCCGCCGACAGTGCGAACACGAAGATCTGGTAGAGCGCGACGTCGTAGCCGAAGTAGCGCACCCGGCTCTCATGGTCGCGGATCGCCTGCACGATCAGGCCGGCCTTGGACTTCGTGAAGGCAAAGGCGACCAGCAGGCTGAGCAGCACGCAACAGGCGACGAGATAATAAGTGGCGCGGCCATAGGCGTCGAAGGCGACGCCGAAGATCTCGAGCTGGGCCAGATCGGTGATGCCGTTGAAGCCGCCGGTGTAACTCTGCTGGTCGATGATCACGAGATTGATCACCACCATGGTGGCGAGCGTGATGATCGAGACATAGACGCCGGTGACACGCCCGCGGAACATGAACCAGCCGAGCGCCGCCGCGACCAGCGCCGGCACGATCAGGCCCGCGGCGATGGCAAAGGACAGCGAGCGGAACGGCTCCCAGAACCACGGCAGATGCGCGACATTGTTCCAGACCATGAAGTCCGGCAGGCCGCTTGCTCCGGTGTGCACAGGAACGGTCTTGAGCTTCAGCGCCATCGCCATGGCGTAGGAGCCGAGTCCGAAGCTCATCGCCTGGCCGAGATTGAGGATGCCGCCGAAGCCCCAGGACAGCCCCAGCGATATCGTGAGGATGCCGAGCACCAGATAGCGCGCGACCTTGTTGAGCAGGAAGTCGTTGTTGAGCAGCACAGGGAGCGCAAACACCATGGCGCAAACGACGAGTATCGGAGCAAGCTGCCCGATGAGGCGCTGCAATCCGCTGGAAGTAGAAGCATTCGACGGCATGAATCGGCGATCTGTCTCAGGCCCGCACGCGTGCGGTGAAAAGCCCTTCGGGGCGGAAACGGATGAGGACGACGATGGCGAGCAGCACGATCGCCTTGGCCACCGTGTCGTTCTGCAGGAAGGCGATGCCGCCGGAGAGCTCGCCGAGGATGAAGGCGCTCGCCACCGTGCCGGCGAGGCTCTGCACGCCGCCGAGCACGACCACCATGAAGGCATCGACCACATAGCCGGTGCCCATGTCCGGCGAGACGCTCTTGAGCGGCGACACCAGTGCACCGGCGAGTCCTGCAAGGCCCGCGCCGTAGGCAAAAGTCAGCGCGTAGACCCGCTTGGCGTTGATGCCGAACGAGGCAGCGACCGAGCGGTCCTGGATGATGGCGCGCAGCTTCATCCCGACCGGCGTCCGGTTCATCAGCAGCCAGGTCGCACCGAACAGCGCGATCGACACCACGAACAGGAACACCCGGTACGACGAGACCGAGATGCCGAACACGTCCATGCTGTCGGATAATGCCGGCGGCAGCTGCACGTAGCGCAGCTCGCTGCCGACCGATAGCCGAACCGCCTGCTGCAGCATGATGCCGACGCCCCAGGTCGCGAGGATCGTATCCAGCGGCCGGTTGTTGAGCAGGCTCAGGACATAACGTTCGATGATCCAGCCGAACGCGGCGACCACGAGGAAGATCGGAACCAGGCTCGCCAGCAGGCCGAGCCCGAGATAGGTATGGAACACCCAGGCGGCATAGGCGCCGAGCATCACGAACTCGCCATGGGCGAGATTGATGATGCCCATCGAGCCGTAGATGATCGATAGCCCCAGCGCGACCAGCAGCAGGATCGACCCGATGCTGAGTCCCGTGACGATTTGTTCGATGAATTGGTCCACGTCGGGATCCGCTCTTCCGTGTTCGTTTGATGCACCCTGCCGCTCGCACGCATCTGCGCGAGAGTCGGCATTGCAGGAAGCTGGCCGCCGGCGCCGCACGCCGACGGCCTTCGTCAGCCCCCGTCGTCAGCTCTTCTCGACCAGGCCCTTCTCGGTGCAGGACTGCCCGGGATAGGCCGCGTAAGGCACCGGCTTCAGCCAATCCTTGGCTTCGACCAGGATCTCGAACTGGCCGTTCGACTTCGCCTGGGCGATCTTGGGCCACAGCCAGGTATGCAGGTTCTCCGGCTCGATCTGAACCTTGCCCTGCGGCGCGATCATGCTCTGACCCTTGACCGCGTCGCGGATGTTCGGCGGCGTGAGGTCGCTGGTCGCGAGCTTCTCCACCGCCTGCTTGAACAGATAGGTCTGGAAGTAGCAGGCCTCCGACACGAAATGCGTCACCTTGTCGGCGCCCCAGCGCTTCTTGTAGGCCTCGACGAACTTCTCGTTCTCCGGCGATTTGTGCACCATGAAGTACGGCGCCGAGGTGAAGTGACCGGCGGCCGCCTCGCCGCCCATCGCCGCGACCTCGTTCTCGGAGGTCGTCAGGCTCGCCATCGGCATCTTCTCGGGATCGAGGCCGGCAGCCTTGTACTGACGGTGCAGCGCGACCACGGAATCGCCGACCACGGTCGAGAAGATCACGTTCGGCTGGGTCGAGCGGATCTTGTTGATGACGGACGAGAATTCGGAATGGCCGAGCGGCACATATTCTTCCGCCACGACCTCGCCGCCGAGTTTCTCGAGCAGCTTCTTGCAGTAATTGTTCTCTTCCTTCGGATAGATGTAGTTGGATCCGATCAGGTAGAACTTCTTGCCGAACTTCTTGACCAGCCAGGGCACGAACTCATCCTGCTGCTGATTCGGCACCGCGCCGGTGTAGATCACGTTCTTCGAGCACTCGCGGCCTTCGTAGAGCGTCGGATACCAATAGAGATTGTTCTGCCGCTCGAACACCGGAAGCACAGCCTTGCGGCTCGCCGAAGTGTAGGAGCCGAATACGCTGACGCATTTGTCGCCGACGACGAGCTTGCGTGCCTTCTCCGAGAAGGTGGCCGGATCGGAGGCGGGATCCTCGACGATCGGAACGATCTTGCTGCCCTTGATGCCGCCGGCGGCGTTGATTTCCTCGATCGCGAGCAGCGTTGCCTTGTTCAGCGATTCCTCGATGATCGCGGTCGTTCCGGTCAGCGAGAACAGCACGCCCACCTTGATCTCGCCGCCCGCGGCGTAAGCGAGGTCTGCGTTCTTGACCCAGATATGCGGCAGTCCGGCGCCGGCAAATGCGCCAAGCGCCGCGGTATTCCTCAGCAAAGTACGCCGTGAAATGCTCATCCTTAAGCTCCCTTCAGGACTGAAAAAACAAAAAGCCCTCCCGATGCGCGCTGACGCGAGCATTGGGAGGGCTTTGTTGCCGGTTGTGTCGAAGGCGGCTGTGTCGCCGCCGGCCCCGCTATTGGGGCTTACTGTTGATGATCGTAGCCAAGCAGTTCGAACGAGTCAACAATCGCCGCGGCGACTGCGCTTGCCGATACGCGACGATCCATCGCCTGTCGCCTGATGAAACCATAGGCTTCGGTTTCCGGCATCTGACGCGTCGCCATCAGGATCGCCTTGGCACGTTCCACCGTGCGCATCGAGCGCAGATTGTCGTCGAGCTTCTCGATCTTGCTGCGGAGCCGCCGTTCGTAGCCGAACTGGCTGCGCGCCAGCACGAGGCTCGACAGCACCGCATTCGGCGTGAACGGCCGCGGCAGAACCGCATTGGGCGTCGCATGACACAGCGCGTCGGCCTGAACCGCTTCCGTCGCCGGCAGGATCACGACCAGCGCCGAACGCGCGTCGCCGGGAATCCACGGCAGCCGCCGTGCCAGATCCGAAGAATATTCGCAGTACACCACGTCGGCGTCGGCAGGCACGCTCTCCGGCATCGGCCAGACCTGCCGCACCCGCATCCTGAATCGTTGCAATTCGCGCATCAGCATGCCGATCTGATCGTCGACCGGCGCGACCACGACCGCCGACAGATCGGCGAGCTCTTGAACCATGGTCTTGCGCCCGCCGACGTCTCGGCTCGGCGACGGCTTACGCGACATTTCGTTCATTGGACGCTTCCTGTTTGCGTTGCMCGACCATATCCGATCAGGAACGGATCCGCATGCACCGCTTCCTTCGACTGGCTGACGACGTCGAACTGTCCCTTGCGGTTGGCCCGCCCGATCCGGGTCCACAGGTCGGTATGGCCCGACATCGGGTTGACGGTGACCGCACCTTGCGGTGCATCAAAACTGGTGCCGAACACCATGGAACGCAGGACCTCGGTGTCGAGCGAATTGACCTGCTCGAGCGCCTTCGCAAACAGATGCAGTTGGAAATAGGATGACTCGGCGCACATGTTGGTCGAGATATCGGCGCCGAACCGCTTCTTGAAGCGCTGCACGAACGCGTTGTTGGCGCTGCCTTCGACGCCCTGGAAGTAGGATGCAGCGGTCACGTGCCCCTCGCCGACGTCGAAGCCCATGGCGGCGATTTCGGCTTCCGTCGTGGTCAGGCTGGCGATCGGCGTCTGCTTCGGATCGAGCCCGACATTGGCATAGGCCTGATAGAGGAACACGGTGCCCTCGCCCACCACCGTCGAGAAGATCACGTCGGGCCGGACACGCTTGATGTCCTGGATGATCGGGACGAAGTCCTGCCAGCGCGCATAGACGTTGACGTAACGCTCGCCGACGACCGAGCCGCCATTGCTCTTGAGCAGCTCCCGCATCACCCGGTTGGACTCGCGCGGATAGATGTAGTCCGAACCCACGAAATAGAACCGTGTTCCGAACGTATCCATCAGATAGCGGCACAGCGCGAGGCTGTTTTGATTCGGCGAGGCGCCTGTGTAGATGACGTTCGGCGACGCCTCGAACCCCTCGTAAAGCGTCGGGTACCAAAGCAGGCCGTTCAGCCGCTCGACGACTGGCAGCACCGCCTTGCGGCTCGACGAGGTGTAGCAGCCGAACATAGTCGTAACCTGATCCTCCACCATCAACCGTTTGGCGTAGTGGCCATAGGCGGCCGAATCCGAACCAGGGTCATAGGCGACGGGAACCAGCTCGCGGCCGCACACCCCGCCGGCCTCGTTAACCTCCTCGATCGCAAGTTGCGTGCCCTGATATTGGGTTTCCTCGATCACCGACATGAAGCCGGTTCGCGAGAACAGCACGCCGATCCGCCACGGAGCGGATGTTGTTTGGGTAAGGTTCGACATGATCAGGCCCTCGACAGAATAGGAGGGACGAGAGGGATTATTGTTCTTGTTGCTCTCGAACAGCATTGCCGGGAGCGGAAGATTGCATGTCATCTGCCGCGAGACAAGGACCCTCGCAGCTCATCCTGTCAGCGACGTTGACGCGAAAGCAGGCAAGCCAAGCCTCAACAGAGGCAGACCGCAGGTGCAGAGGTCCGCGGAGCAGCTATCTCCGGTAGTCGCGCGTTCGACTGCCCGCATCAAGCGCAGGAACGGATAGTCACTCCGGGGAAACCTACCGCCGGCGCCATTGCAGCAAGGAGTAAGGTGGGTTCGACTCGCCGTGATGCTCGAACACCCCGTCGACATCGGCGCCGATCGCAACCGCCTGTGCGGGATCGCCGAGCAGATTGCCGACCATGCGCACGCCGCCGGCATGCGGCAGCTCGACGAGCACGGCGATGTAGGGACCGTGCCCCTTCAATGCGGCGTGCGATGGATGCCACGCCCGCTCCCAACTGAAGATCCGGCCATGCGGCTCGACCTCGGTCCATTCCGGATCGAAGGCGTGGCAATGATGGCAGATCCATTCCGGACCGAACTGCCAGGTGTCGCAATGGCGGCAGCGTTGCACCAGAAGCCTGCCCTGGCGCAGTCCTTCCCAATACGGCGCGGAAAGTCCGTCGGGCTCCGCCACCGGGATCGGCAGCCCGGCCGGAAGATAGCGCGCGTTGGCGTCATTGCTCATAGAGTGGCGTCCGAACCGAGGATGAGGTTGCTGGCGGGAGAGACCATCGGACCTCCGATGACCATTGCGACGTCGTTGCAGCGGGCCTGGTTCGGCGATGTGCCGCGCACCTGGCGAACCGCTTCCAGGACCAGTTCGAAACCGTGCATGTAGCATTCGGCGAGATTGCCGCCGCTGGTGTTGAGCGGCAGCCGCCCGGAAGGCGCGATCAGATTGTCGAAGGTCAGGAAATCATTGGCCTCGTCCGGCCTGAAGAAGCCGTGCTCCGCCAGCGCCATCACGACGCCGCCGGTGAAATTCTCATACGCCTGCACCACGCCGACATCGGATGGCCCGACCCCGGCCATGCGATAGAGATCTGGCGCGACGGTCTCGAAGCTCGCGGTGGCGTAAAGCGGCGAATTGTGCGCCATCGTCGCCGCGCGATGTCCGGACCCGGAAGCCGCGCCAAGCACATAGGCGCCCTTGTGCCGGAAGTCGCCGGCGCGCTCCGCCGGAACCAGCAGCAAGGCTGCGGCGCCGTCATTCTCCATGCAGCAATCGAACAGATGAAACGGCTCCACGATCCAGCGCGAGGCGTCGTACTTGTCTGGCTCCAGCGGCTTGCCATGCATCACCGCGCGCGGATTGGCCTGCGCGTGATGGTAGGAGGCGAGCGCGATGGCACGCAACGCCTCCTGCCGAACGCCATGCTCGTGCATGTAGCGCTGGACCCGCATCGCAAACCGCTGCGGCGGCGCCAGCACGCCGTAAGGCATCAGATACGATCGTTCGCCCGAAACGGTGTGGATGCCGACCGCCTGCCCGAAGCGGCCGTACTGGCCCTGCGCCAGCGAGCGGAACACCACGACGCAGTCGGCAAGGCCCGCGACGATCGAGGCCGCCGCATTGGCAACCGCCGCGCAGCAGCCGCCGCCGCCACCGCCCCATTGCATCGTCGCGGTGCGCAGTTGGCGCGTGCCGAGCGCTGCGGCCAGCCGCGACGCCTCGCTGCGGTCGTCGCTATAGGAGGAGAACCCGTCGATGTCGCGTGGATCGAGCCCGGCATCCGCGCAAGCTGCCAGGATGGCTTTCAAAGCCAGCTTGAATTCCGGATCAGGAGACGCGCCATGACGATAATATTCGGTCTCGCCGATCCCGATCACCGCCACCCGGCCCCGCAGCGTCCGTTCGTCTCGTGCGCGTACCGTCACGGCTTGGTATCCTCCCGCGATGGCTGGCTGCCGAAAGCTCCGCCCGTAGCGAGTTGCGCGATGCGCGCGTCGTCATAGCCGAGCAGCTCACGCAGAACGTCTTCGGTATGCTGGCCGACGGCCGGTGCCGCGACGGGATCGACGATCGGCGTCCGCGAATAGCGGATCGGCAGGTTCACATTCGGCACCCAGCCGATCGTCTGGTGCGGAATCCTGGTGACGATTTCGCGCTCGCGCGCCTCCGGCGAGCGGATCGCCTCGCCGACACTGCGCACCTGGCCGCAGGGCACGCCGGCTGCCCGCATTCGTGACTGCCAGTGCGACCATGGCTGCCGGGCAAACGCCTCGCCGAGGATCGCAAACAACTCCTCGCGCCGGCGGATCCGGTCAGGACCCGTGGCGTAGATCTCGGCCGCGGCGAGATCCTCGCGCGCGAGCACCTGCGCCATCAAGCGCTGGAAGATCTTGTCGTTGCCGCAATTGATATAGAACGAACAATCGCTGGCCAGGAAGACGCCCGACGGGCAGGTGTCGGGACTGGTATTGCCGCTCCGCTTCGGATCGGCATTGTTGAAAAGCGACTGCATGGTCGCGTACCCGGTCATCAGGACGGCATTCTCGAACAATGATACTTCGATGGCCTGGCCGAGGCCACTGCGCTCACGCGCGAGCAGCGCGCCCAGGATCGCATTGCTCGCCATCATCGCGGTGCTGATGTCCATCACCGGCGACAAGGCCCGCACGCCTTCGCGATCGGCGTAGCCGTTCATCGAAACGAAGCCGCTCTCGACCTGCGCGATCGGGTCGAAGCCCAGCCGGTCGGCAAACGCGCCGTCGCGGCCATAGGCCGACACCGCGCAGTAGACGATCTCGGGCCTGAGCTTGCGGCAGCTCTCATAGTCGAGCCCGAGCCGCGTCATGACGCCGGCCGAGAAATTCTCGACGACGACGTCGGCGGTTGCGATCAGCTCACGCGCGACCTGCAATCCCTCCGGGGATTTGAGATCGAGCGCGACGCTGCGCTTGTTGCGGTTGGTCCACAGGAACGGCGCACCGTGCCTGAGGTCCGGATGCAGCGGAGGATACCGCCGCAGATCGTCGCCCCGGCCGGGCGCCTCGACCTTGATCACCTCGGCGCCCATGTCCGCCAGGATCATGGTCGCGAACGGCCCCGCGATGAAGTGCGAGAAGTCGACCACCCGGATTCCCTCGAGCGCCATCGGCGCGCCGGCCGGACGAGGCGTGTGCTCGGGGAATTCGGCTTCAAGCTGATCCAGCATGTGAGACATCCGTATGTCTTGAGAAAGGTTGATCCAGGTTCGCTGCCGTCGACGTCAATTGCTGGTCGGCGGCGCAACCAGCGAGCACCCGCCCTGATCGAGCGGCCGGAACGCCTCGGGACCCGTGAGCACGCCGACCTGCTCGAGCAAATCCCATTTGCTCTTCGATGCATTCGGGCTCTTGACCTTGAAGATGTACATGTTGTGGATGGCGCGGCCGTCCGCGCGCACCACGACGGGCCCGAACAAGGCGTCGTCGATCGGATTCTCCTTCAGCTTCCGGATCACTGCCTGCGCATCATTGGTTGCCGCAGCCTGTGCCGCATTCAGATAGGCCAGCACCGAGGAATAGACGCCGGCATGGAATGCGGTCGGTGATTGCCCGTGTTGCCGCTCACTGAACCTGCCCGACCAGGTGCGGCTGGCATCGTTGAGATCCCAGTAGAACGGCTGGGTAATGATCAACCCGTCGCCGACTGCTAGTCCGCTGGACTCGACGTCGTTGGTGGTGGTCAGCAGCGCTGCGAAGGTGCGCCCGCCCTGCTTCAGCCCGAATTCGGCGGATTGCTTGATCAGGCTGACGGTGTCGCCGCCGGCAGTGGCGAACGCGATCACGTCGGCGCCCGAGCCCTCGGCCTGCAGGATGAACGACGCATAGTCCGCATTGTTGATCGGCACATTGACCGATCCAAGAACGGTGCCGCCGCCCGTGCCGATCACCGCCGTGCCATCGCGGACCATCGATTTGCCGAGCGCATTGTCGGTGGCGATGAAGTACCATTTCTTGCCGCCATGCCGCACCAGATAGGCGCCGATCGTGTGCGATGCCACCCAGGTATCGAAGGTCCATTGAATCGTGTTCGGCGAGCAGTACTTTCCGGTCAGGTCCGAAGACGCCGCGCTCGATGCGATCAGCGCTGCCTTGCTGCCACGCACGACCTCGTTGACGGCAAGCCCGACCGCCGAGTTCGGCACGTCAGCGACCGCATCGACTTTCTCCTGGTCGATCCAGCGTCGCGCGATCGCGGCGCCGACATCGGCCTTGTTCTGATGGTCAGCCGAAACGATCTCGACCTTGAAATCGGGATGCAGCCGCATGAAGTCCTCGGCCGCCATCCTGGCTGCCGTCACCGACCCTTCGCCGGCATTGTCCGAATAGGGCCCGGATGCGTCGTTGAGCACGCCGATCTTCAGGGAACGCGCGGCGTCCGCCGATGCCGGTGAGGTGGCGCTAGCGGCCAGCAGCGACAGCGCGAGAATGCGAGAGAGATAGTTCACTTGTTTCCACCCATGTTGTGTTGTTGTTTTCAGAGATCGAGCACGAGCATGCCGGATTTGGCGCCCGAGCAGCAGATCATCACGCTCCGGTTCGTCGCCTGCTCTTCCTCGCTCAGGAACTGATCGCGGTGATCCGGTATGCCTTCGAGCACCCGCGTCTCGCAGGTGCCGCAGACCCCTTCGGTGCAGGCATAGCTCGCGGCGATCCCGGCATCGAGCAGCGCATCGAGAATGGTCTTGCCGGGCTCGACCGCAATCGTGCGGTTGCTCCGCGCGAGCCGGACCGCGAAGCCGCCCTCGGTCGCTGGCGCTTCCCGCGCCTTGAAATATTCGACATGCACGTGATCGGCCGGACGATCGGCGGTCACCGTCTCGAATGCCGCGAGCATGGGCACCGGCCCGCAACAATAGAGATGCGCGTCAGCCGGTGCGCTCCTGACGATGGCCGCGAGATCGAACACCCGTCCCGCCCGCGCGTCGTCGAAATCGACGTGCAGGCTGGCATCTGTCTCTTATACACATCCGCGTCGTCGAAATCGACGTGCAGGCTGGCATCGGATCGGAACGCGCCGAGTTCATCGAGAAACGCGGCAGCGGCACGCGTCCGCGCGGCGTAGTACAGGTCCCAGGGGCGGCCGAGCGCCTCGAGGCGCCGGATCATCGACAGCAACGGTGTGATACCGATGCCCCCGGCGATCAAAACCGAGTGTTCGGCTTCTTCGCAAAGCGCGAAGTTATTGCGCGGCAGCGAGATCGTCATGATCTCCCCGACCCTGACGGTGTCGTGAACGAAGCTGGAGCCGCCGCGGCTCTCGGCATCCCGGTTCACCGCGATGACATAGCGATGCCGCTCGCGCTGATCGTTGAGCAGCGAGTAGCTGCGGATCATGCCGTTCGGCAGATGCAGGTCGATATGGCTGCCGGCGGTGAACGGGGCCAACTCACTGCCGGTCGGCGCGATCAGCTCATAGGAATGGATACGCTCGGCCTCGTAGCCGATGCGCTTGACCAGCACCTGCTGGGTGTCGGCCGTATGGCCGGATGCGCTCACAGCTCGTACCCGAAATCGGCGCCGAGCTTCGCCCGCATGAACGGCGCGCCGACATCGACCCAGGAATCCTCCGGCGGCAGCCGCAGCGACACCGCCCGCACCATGAACACGTCGGGATCCGAGACGCCCTTCGGCTTGATCGCATGATCGCGATAGGCACCGAGCGCCTCCAGAATGAAGCGCCGCGTCATCGCGATGCCGGTATCGCTCGAGCAGAGCGTCTCCTTGGTGCGATCGAAGATCGGCGAGACGCCGCTCTGACAGGCACCGTCCTGCACCCAGAGCCCCGGCAGGCCCGAGAACCAGGTGGTCCGCTGCGCCTCGTAGTCGAACTGGAAGCCGTTCTGTGGATTGTATTTGGTCCAGTAGCCGGCATACGGCACCGTCACCGGGTGCTCGACGAGCGCGTGCCGGCTGGCGTGGCCGCTTTCGCGACCCTTGTGGCCCTCCGCGAACACCTGCCGGGTTTTCTCCAACAGCGGTTCCGACGGATGATAGGAGAACATGATGCAGAGCGTGTTCTCGTCGTCGATCGGCACCCAGGCATGCCCGCTCAGATCCGGGAACGGCGAGAGTGGAGGCACCAGCGTGTAGAACGGCAGCATGAACTGGTTGACCCGCCAATACAGCGTGTTGGCGTCGTAGTTGCGCCGCGCCGCGATGCTCATGCCAAAATCCTGCTTGATGCATTCGAAGGTCGGCCGCAGGTCGCGCTTCTGGATCCAGGCGCTGGTGGTGCCCTGCGCATCGAGCCGCCCGTGCAGCAGCGGCGCGTGCGCGGAGTCGATCTCGCCCTCGACCGCCTGCAACCAGTTGCACTCCTGCACGCGCACCGAGATGTGCACCTGCTCGGCCGGCACCAGATTCCATTCGAGGTTCGGCAGCGGCGGAAGCTCGGCCTGGTCGGGACCCATATAGGTCCAGATCATTCCGTTGCGCTCCTTGCAGGGATAGGCCTTGATCCGCACCCGCTCCTTGAGGCGGCTGCGCACCGGCTCCGCCGGCATGTCGGTCACCGCGCCAGTGACGTCGAACTTCCAGCCGTGATAGACGCAGCGCAGCCCGCAATCCTCGTTTCGTGCGAAGATCAGCGGCGCACCGCGATGCGGACAGGCCTGGTCGACCAGCCCGACGCGGCCTTCGGTGTCGCGGAAGGCGACCAGATCCTCGCCAAGCAAACGGATGCGCTTCGGCTGCCCGTCCTTGGCGAGATCCGCCGACGGCAGGAACGGAATCCAGTACAGCCGAAACAGGTCACCGAGCGGCGTGCCTTTGCCGACCCTCACCAGGCGTTCATTGTCTTCGCGCGAGAGCATGGTTTGCCTCCTTCAATTGCGGGTGGTCGGACCGGCCGCATTGCCCAGCAGCGCGGCGACGCGGTCGGACAACCCGAGATCCTGTGCGGTCCAAAGCGGATCGGATGCGGCGAGCGGCTGGCGTGGAACGGGAGGTTGCTTGCCCTGCTCCACCAGGCCGACGATCAACTCGATGCGCCGCCGCTCGAGCGCTCTGAGGGCATCCTCGACGACGGCCGCCTCAGCCGTGCATCCCGGAAGCTCCGGATAGGCGAGACGAACCCGCCAATGTCCCGGCTCGGTCTCGACCGCCTCTGCCTCGAGCAGATAGGGAATCGACAGCAGCTCGCGCAGGTCCAACGGCAACCTCCCTGAACGACGTCTTCGCGTCCATTTGATACGTATACGTACTACATGGCCGAATGGCTGACAAGGGCCGAAAACCATTGCCTCGCTCCGGGAACAGACCGGGGTGCGATTGACCGCAGGGTTGAGGACGTCAGGCCAACCTGCTACGGGCTAACGCGAATTCGTGAAATCGAGGTCGAACGACGGCATGGCAGCCGACAAGGCAAGGAAGACCAGTTCGGCCGCAGACGTCGCGCGCGACTGGCAACTCGAAGGCGGCGTCGGATTTCTGCTGCGGCTGCTGGAGGCCCGCTACGACGGGCTCTATCAAAGCATGACGCGCCAGAGCGACATCACGCCGCGGCAATTCGGCGTGCTGATGGCGCTGTATCAGTTGGGACCGCTCACCCCCTCCGTGCTGGCGGACCGGATCAGTTGCGACCGCAACACGCTCAGCGAAATGCTGAAGCGGATGGTGGCACGCCGGCTGGTCGCGAAGAAGGACAACCCCGACGACCGCCGTTCGCTTCAGGTCCAGATCACCGCCAAGGGCGAGGAAGCGCTGCTGGCCGTGATCCCGGCGGCGGCCCAGCTGCAAGAGATCATGCTGGCTCCGCTGCGCAAGGAAGATCGCGCGCATTTCCTGAAATGCCTGCTGGCGATCGCGAAGGCTCCGCCGCCGGACGCGCCATCCGATCGTTGAGCCCCAGTCAGGCCGTTGCCTTCCCGAAGGTGCCTGATGCCGCAAGCGCCGCGACGGCGTCGGGCGACAGTCCCAAGATTTGCGACAGCACGTCATCGCGCTGCGCGCCGATGCCGGGCACATGACTGCCGATCGGCGTGTCGGCTCCGGACATTTGCCATGGCGCGCTGACGCCGACGAAGTCACCGGCACCATCCGTCACCGTCCCGAACACACCCCGCTGACGCAGGTGGGGATCGGTCAGCGCCGCGCCCGGCGCCCGGTATTCCGCACACGGGACGCCGGCGCGATCCAGCGCCGCGATGCATTCGGCAGCGGTGTGACGCTCCGTCCACTTTTCGATCACCTGCATCATGGCGGTCCAATTGGCGCCGCGCGCCGGAATGCTGGAAAAGCGCGGATCGCTGGTCAGCTCCTCCTGCCCGGTCACTTCGCAGAGCGCCGCGAAGTTGCGCGGCGTGACCGGTGCGATCAGGATATCGCCGTCGCGGGTGCGGACCGGCCCATAGGTCGGACGCGGCGAGCGGATCGGGAATTGTGCTTCCTGAAGCTCGTAGACCAGCAGGTTCAGCATGCAATCCATCAGCGCCACGTCGATACGCTGCCCCTCGCCCGTGCGCCCACGCTGAACCAGCGCGGTCTGGATCGCGGAATAGCCGAAGATGCCGCCAAGGATATCGGCGACGAAGATCGCGCCCGCCGCCGGACGTTCCCGGTCGCCGGCATAGCGCATCAGCGAGGTATCGAAACCGCTCTCGGCATGCACGATCATGGCGTAGGCCGCGCGCTCCGCGGCGGGGCCCGACTGTCCATAGCCCGAGATCGAGCAGTAGATCAGGCGCGGGTTGATGGCGCGAAGCGCCTCGTAGCCGAGACCGAGACGATCCATCACGCCGGGTCGGAAATTCTCGACGATGATATCCGCCTCCGCGACCATGCGATGCACCAGCTTGATCGCGTCGGCGTTCTTCAGGTCCAGCGCCAGGCTGCGCTTGCCGGCATTGAGCTGGCCGAAATAGGTGCTGTGGCCGTCGCGCAGCGGCGTGCGCAGCCGCATGTCGTCGCCTTCCGGCGGCTCGATCTTGATGACCTCGGCCCCGACATCGGCGAGCAGACGCGCGCAATAGGGGCCCGCCACCATGATGGAGAAATCCAGCACGCGCATACCCGCGAGCGGCGCCCTGTCGCCATCCTTCTGCATCCGATCTCTCCTATCTCGGCAGTCCGAGCGCGCGTTGCGCGATCAGGCTGCGCTGGATTTCGTTGGTTCCGATGCTGATCACCCACATCAGCGAGTGCCGCAGGTTCTGCTCGAAGCGGCCATTGTCGATCGCGCCTGGCATCTGTTCGGACAGCGCGGCGCGCATGCCGAGGATGTCGAGCGCGGCCTCGCCGAAGCGCTCCATCAGCTCGCCTGAGAACACCTTGCTGATGGCGCCATATTCCGGCGGCGTCACGCCATCGGCGGCAAGCTCGGCGCAGCGCATCATCAATTGCCGGCCGATCTCGATCTCGGAGGCCAGCGTCGCCATCCTGTCGCGGACGATCGGGTCACTAGCCAGCGACCGATCGCCCTCCCCGGCCATCACATCCGCGCGCAACTGCTCGAAGGCATGCGCGACCTTCAGCACGATGCCGCCACCGACCAGCCCGCGCTCGAAGGCGAGCGCGCCGGTCAACACTTTCCAGCCGCCATTGACCTCGCCGACGAGGTTTTCGGCGGGAATGCGGACATTGTCGTAAAAGATGTTGGCGAAGGTGCCGTCGTACATGGTTGCGGACGGACGGATCGTGATGCCCGGCGCGTCCATCGGCACGATGAACATGCTGATGCCGGCGTGCGGCGGCCTGGCGTCCTTGTCGGTGCGCGCGGCGAGGAACATGTATTTGCCCCACCAGGTGGTGGTCCAGATCTTCTGGCCGTTGATCACCCAGTGCTCGCCATTCCTCACGGCGCTGGTGCGCAGCGCCGCAAGGTCGGAGCCCGCCTGCGGCTCGCTGTAACCCATGCCGTGCATGGCTTCGCCGCGCAGGATCTCCGGCAAGTACTGCTGCTGCTGTTCCGGTGTGCCGAACATCATCAGCGCATTGGCCTGGATCGCGGCGCCGATCCGCGGCGCCTCGCCCTGCTCCATCGTCTCCATGAAGGCGATCTGCTCCAGCGGGGAGCGGGCCTGGCCGCCGAATTGTTCTGGCCAACCGAGGCCGATCCATCCCGTTTCACCCATATCGCGGGCGAAGCCGGCATCGAATTCGCGCTTGGCGAACGGCTTCTGATCGAACGCGTCCTTCCGTGCTCCGGACCAGCTTTGCGCGAGCCAGCGGCGGACCTGCTCACGATACGCGTTTCCGGCGGATCCGAGATCGTATTGCGGCAACCCGGCGCCGCCCGCATCCAGCAGGCGTGCGGCCAACCGGCGCTTCGCATCCGAGGCGCCGCCGAGCGCGATCGTATCGAGGTGCACGCGCTTGAAATGGATTGGCGCTTCGTGCTCCTCGGCGTAGCCGATCGCCCCGAACGTATGCTGGGTCTCCAGCGCGACCTGCCGCAGCGCGCTGCCGGAGAACGCCGACACGCAATCGGCGAAATAGCGCCAGTCGGCGTCGTCGCCATCGTGCAACCTGGCGGTATGATCGAGGATCAGCCTGACGCCTTCGAGCGCGATCAGGCAATTCGCCAGCTTGTGCTGGATCGCCTGGAACTTGCCGATCGGCTGCCCGAACTGGTGTCGTTCCCTGGCGTAGTCAACGGCCAGCTCGAACGCACGCCGCGCAGCGCCATAGGCGCGCGCGGCCAGCATCGCCTTGCTCTTGATGCGAAGGTCGTCCAGATCGACGGCGCCCGCGGCAATGCGCGTGAGCGGCGCCGCGTTCAGCCGGACCTCGTAGAGCCCCCACGCCCCCATCGCACGGGTCGCGATGCATTCGACGCCGGGACCGCCGAGCTCGATCAGCGCAAGATGAGCCCGATCGAGCGCGACCAGGAGGTGCGTGGCGCTTCCCGCCGCCTCGACACAGCGAAGCACGCCCGTTGCCGCGTCGTCCGCGGCCACGATCGAACCGGTGCCGCGATCGGGATCCAGCGCTCCGAACGAGAAGGCGACGATCGCCGTCCCGGCATGCAGCCGAGCCTGGAGATCGGCCACGACGCCGGCCTGCGATCCCGACACCGCAAGATTGGCCAGCGCCGCGGACCACATCGGCGCCGGACATCCGGCGCGGCCGAGTTCGGCCATGACGACGAGGATTTCGGCGAGCCCGCCTTCGCCTGCCTCCGCGCCGAGGGCAGCGACCCCCTGCCCGACCAGCTTGCGCCAGATCGCCGATATCTCGTCCGGCGAGGACGACGCCGTCGCGCCACGCGGACGCCAATGCTCATCGAGGAATCCACGTATGGACTCCCGCAGCATCGCCGTGACGTCATCCGGCTGTTCGGTCGCCGTCATCGCCCGGCCTAGCCCTGGCCGAACCGGGGCTTGCGCTTCTGCTTGAACGACATCGTTGCCTCCTTGTGGTCGGCAGTCTCGAACGTCACCTGCTCCAGCGCCATCGAGGCTTCCAGCAGCATGTTGACGCGCTCCTTGACGATCTGGTTGATCGACAGCTTGGTCCAGCGAATGGCCCAGGTCGGGCCGTTGGCGAGCTCGATCGCGATCTCGCGCGCCTTCGCCAGCACCTCCGCGCGCGGCGCGACGTGATTGACCAGCCCGATCCGCTCCGCCTCCTTGCCCTTCAGCAGGGTGCCGCGGATCAGGTATTCCTTGGCCTTGTTGATGCCGATCAGGAGCGGCCAGATCACAGTGCCGCCGTCGCCTGCGACCAGGCCGACGCGGGAGACGTGGGTGTCGCCGATCCGCGCGTCCTCGGCCATCACGGTGATGTCGCAGAGCAGCGCATGGGTCGCAGCCAGGCCGATGGCGTCGCCGTTGATCGCCGCGATGATCGGCTTGTCGAGCTCGAGCTGACGCGTCACGCCGCGCCGGCTGATCATGGGATCATGGACCTCGCCCTCTTCAAGGACGTCGCCGCCGGGCCGCTCCGACATCGCCTTCACGTCGCCACCGACGCTGAAGAAGTCGCCGGCGCCGGTCAGCACCACGACATTGACGGCGTGGTCGTCGGCGAGGTCGTCCCAGATCGTGCGCAGCTCGCGGATCAGCTTCTGATTGATGGCGTTGCGCGCCTGCGGGCGGTTCAAGGTCACGGTCGCGACCTTGTCGGCGACCTCGACCGTCAGGCATTCATATTTGGCGTAGTTGGACACGTTTACCTCCGTTGTTATTGCTGCTTGGGTTTTGGGATATTTTCCGGCGCGCTATCGAAGCATCCCGGGCTGCACGTCCGCCAAAGCGACGTGGAGCGACATCGCCCCGGGGTCCTGCTCCAGCATCCGCTGCACGGATTCCAGATGCGACCGCAGCAGCCGGCTCGCCAGCGCCACGTTTCGCTCGCTCAGCGCCGCCAGGAACTGGCGCCGCTTCTCCGCTAGCCGGGCCATCGCGACACCGCTGGAGGCGACCTTGGCATAGACGAAGCGCATGTGGATCTCGGTGACGGAGTCGACGATCATCGCGATCACCTTGTTGCCGGTCGACGCCGCCAGCAGCTTGTAGAATTCGCGCGAGCATTCGACCCGATCGAGCAGCCGCCCCTCCTTGGTGGCGAGCTCGGTCCGCTCGATATTGGCTTCCAGCGCATCCAGGTCGGCTCTCCGCGCATTCGCGCAGGCGAGCCTGACCACGAGGTCGAGCACATGGACCCGCGCCTCCGACAATTCCCGCACGGAAATCGTCCCGAGGCTCAGCATGTCCCGCATCACCTCGTTCATGCGGCGGGTGTCGCCCTGCTGGATGAAGGCGCCGCCCTTGACACCCTTCTGCAGCTTGAGAACGCCGGCCATTTCGAGGCTGCGCAGCGCCTCGCGCAGCACGTTGCGGCTGACGCCGAGCTGCTGCGCGAGCTCGCGCTCGGCCGGCAGCTTGTCGCCCGGCTTCAGCACGCCGAGCGCCAGCTGCTCGCGGATCCGCTCGCAGATCTCCTCGAATGTCCGCCTGGTGTGGATCGGCTTGAATGTCGGCGCTGCCGACGCTCCGGCGGCGCGGAGATCGGCGGCCCGCTCCCGCCGGTTCGGCGAGGCGGTACGGGAGCGCTGCGGCGTGCGAGGGCTTGACTTGGTGCTCATGCAGTGGATTATTAAATGGATCACCCATTCAATGGAAGCCCCTTTTTCGGCTTCCGGCAAAGAAAACGACGGGGAGTCCGTATGAGTTTTTCCGAGGAGCAGGTCGCGTTCCGCGACAACGTGCGCAGGATGGTCGCCAAGCACGTGGCGCCGATCGCCGCCGAGATCGACGAGACCGACCGCTTTCCGCTCGAGCTGGTCAAGCTGTTCGGCGAGATGGGACTGATGCAGCTCTGGGTGCCGGAGCGCTACGACGGCCCGAACGGCAATCTGACCATGGCCTGCATCGCGCGCGAGGAGATCTCGAAGGTCTCGCCGGCCTGCGCGTCGATCGCGGCGCTCAACACCATGTTCATCATGCCGCTGCTGCATTTCGGCTCTGAAGAGCAGCGCAAGAAGTATCTGCCGATCATCGCCAAGGGCGGCGTGGTCACGGCGATCGCGATCTCCGAGCCGCAGGCCGGCTCCGACGTTGCCGCGCTCAACACCCGCGCCCGCAAGGACGGCGACAGCTACGTCCTCAACGGCCGCAAGCAATGGTGCAGCTACGGTGTCGTCGCCGACTACATCGTGGTGATGGCGCGGACAAGTGACGGCGCCGGGGCCGACGGCATCAGCGCCTTCATCGTCGAACCGAAGAAGATGCAGGGCGTCACGTTCGGCCGCCACGAGCGCAAGATGGGCTTTCGCGGCGCGCCCAATACGCCGATCTTCTTCGACAATGTCCGGGTTCCGGTCGAAAACCTCGTCGGCGAGGAAGGCAAGGGTTTTCGCGCGTCGATGCGCGCACTCGACCTCAACCGTCCGACCATCGGCGCCCAGTCGGTTGGCCTGGCGCAGGGTGCGCTCGATGCGTGCATCGCCTACGCCAAGGAGCGCAAGCAATTCAAGAAGCCGATCGCCGAATTCCAGGGCTTCAAGAAGCCGATCGCCGAATTCCAGGGCGTGCAGTTCATGCTCGCCGACATGGCGATGCAGATCGAGGCGGCGCGCGCGCTGGTCTATGAATGCGCCCGGGCCGGCGATGCCGGCGACTGGAAGCGCCTCAACGTGCTGGCCAGCATGGCGAAATGTGTCGGCAGCGACATGGCGATGAAGGTGACCACCGACGCGGTCCAGATCTTCGGCGGCTACGGCTACACCATGGACTATCCGGTCGAGCGCATGATGCGCGACGCCAAGCTGACTCAGATTTTCGAGGGCACCAACCAGATCCAGCGCGTGGTGATCGCCCGCGAGCTGTTGCGCTAGAGCATGATCCGGAAAAGTGCGAAGCGGTTTTCCGAAAACGATCATGCTCAGACAACAAGCCAGAGCGCGATCTCAACGCGCTTTGGCGCAGTTCGATTTTCAACAAGAAACAAATTAGAGGGAGAGACGACCTTGAACCACATCATCGACCGGGTGCTGACGGCCGTCGCGCTGTCCGCCCTGCTGGCGGCGCCTGCCTACGCCCAGAAGGCCTACGGTCCCGGCGCCAGCGACACCGAGATCAAGCTCGGCCAGTCGACGCCGTTGAGCGGGCCGGCCTCCGCCTTCGGCGCCGGCGCCGGCCGCGCGGTGGTCGGCTATTTCGAGATGCTCAACGCGAAAGGCGGCATCAACGGCCGCAAGATCAATTTCACCCAACTCGACAACGCCTACAGCGCGCCGAAAGCGGTCGAGCAATCCCGCAAGCTGATCGAAGATGTCGGCGTGCTGGCAGAGGTCGGCACGATCGGCACCGCGCCCAACGTCGCGATCCAGAAATACCTCAATGCCAAGCAAGTGCCGCAGCTCTTCATCACGGCCGGCGGACGCCGTTTCAACGATCCCAAGACCTTCCCGTGGACGGTTCCGCTCTATCCGGACTTCGAGACCGAGGGCCGCGTCGTCGCCAAGTACATCCTGAGCGCAAAGCCGAACGCTAGGATCGGCGTGCTCTACCAGAACGACGACTACGGCAAGGACTATCTCAAGGGCCTCCGCGCCGGCCTCGGTCCGAAGGCCGAGCTGATCGTCGCGCAGGCCTCCTACGAACTCGCCGACCCGACGATCGACTCGCAGATCGTCCAGCTCAAGGCCGCCGGCGTCGACACGCTGATCGAACAGTCGTCGTCGAAGGCCGCCGCGCAATCGATCCGCAAGGTCTACGAGCTCGGCTGGAAACCCCTGCACGTGATCGGCGGTTCGACGGCATCGGTCGAGACCATCCTGAAACCGGCAGGCCTCGAAGCGTCCAAGGGGCTGGTCACAACGCAATTCCTCAAGCAGCCCGGCGATCCGGCCTGGGCCAATGACGACGAGGTCAAGGCTTACAAGGACTTCCTGAAGACCTACGCGCCGTCAGCCAATCCGGACGACTACTCCGTGCTGGTTGCCTATATGAACGTGCATGGCCTCGAGCTGGCGCTGCGCAAATGCGGCGACGACCTGACCCGCGAGAACCTGATCAAGCAGGCGACCTCGCTGAACGGCGAGCGGCTGCCGATGATGCTTCCGGGTATCTCGATCGGCATACGCCCCGGCGACTACACGCCGTTCCGAACCCTGCGGATCGCGACATTCGACGGCGAAAGCTGGTCGCTGACCGGCGAACCGCTGTCGGCGGATTGAAGACAGTCGGTGAGATCCCTTCGGGCGTCTCGCCGACGTCACCTCACGCGCGCAGGCTCGGCAGATCGAGCCCGTTGGCGCGGGCGCATTCGATCGCCGTCTCATAGCCGGCGTCGGCGTGGCGCATCACGCCGGTCGCCGGGTCGTTCCACAGCACGCGCTCGAGCCGGCGCGCCGCTTCCGGCGTGCCGTCGGCGACGATCACCATGCCGGCATGCTGCGAATAGCCGATGCCGACGCCGCCGCCGTGATGCAACGACACCCAGGTGGCCCCGCTCGCACAATTGAGCAGCGCATTGAGCAGCGGCCAGTCCGACACCGCATCCGAACCATCGCGCATCGCCTCGGTCTCGCGGTTCGGGCTCGCCACCGACCCGCTGTCGAGATGATCGCGGCCGATCACGATCGGCGCCTTGAGCTCGCCGCGCGCCACCATCTCGTTGAAGGCAAGGCCGAGGCGATGACGGTCGCCGAGACCGACCCAGCAGATCCGCGCCGGCAGCCCCTGAAACTTGATGCGGGCCTTCGCCATGTCGAGCCAGTTGTGCAGATGGCCATCGTTGGGCATCAGCTCCTTGACCTTGGCATCGGTCTTGAAGATGTCCTCGGGATCGCCCGACAGCGCCGCCCAGCGGAACGGCCCGACGCCGCGGCAGAACAGCGGCCGGATATAGGCCGGCACGAAGCCCGGAAAATCGAACGCCTGCTTCAGGCCCATGTCCTTGGCCATCTGGCGGATGTTGTTGCCGTAGTCGAGCGTCGGGATGCCCTGCGCGTGGAAATCCAGCATGGCCCGGACGTGATCGACCATCGAGGTCTTGGAGGCCGTCTCGACCGCCTTCGGATCGGCGGCGCGCCGCGTCTCCCATTCGGCGAGCGTCCACCCCCTTGGCAAATAGCCGTTGATCGGATCATGCGCGCTGGTCTGGTCGGTGACGATATCGGGCCGCACGCCACGCCGCACCAGTTCCGGAAAGATCTCGGCCGCATTGCCGAGCAGGCCGACCGACACAGGCTTCCCGCTCTTGGTCGCATCGGCAATGATCGCCAACGCCGCGTCGAGCGTCGCGGCCTGGCGGTCGAGATAGCCCGTGCGCAGCCGCATCTCGATGCGGCTCGGCTGGCACTCGACCGCGAGCATCGAAGCGCCGGCCATGGTCGCGGCCAGCGGCTGCGCGCCGCCCATGCCACCGAGGCCCGCCGTGAGAATCCATTTGCCGGCAAGACTGCCGCCATAATGCCGGCGCCCGACTTCGACGAAGGTCTCATAGGTCCCCTGCACGATGCCCTGGCTGCCGATGTAGATCCAGGAGCCGGCCGTCATCTGGCCGAACATCATCAGGCCCTGCCGATCGAGTTCGTTGAAATGATCGAGCGTCGCCCAATGCGGCACCAGATTCGAATTCGCGATCAGGACGCGCGGCGCATCCGCATGGGTACGGAAAACACCGACCGGCTTGCCGGATTGCACCAGCAGCGTCTGATCGGCTTCGAGCTTGCGCAAGGAGGCGGCGATCCGGTCAAAACTCTCCCAGTCGCGCGCCGCGCGACCGATGCCGCCATAGACCACGAGCTCGCTCGGGCGCTCGGCGACATCGGGGTCCAGATTGTTCATCAGCATGCGCAGCGGCGCTTCCGTCAGCCAGCTCTTCGCGCTGATGTCGCTGCCGCGGGGAGCGCGGATGATGCGTTCATTGTCGAGTCGGCGATTCATGACGGGGGCCCCTGTCGGCTAATCTCTTATACACATCTAGAGGTGTATAAGAGACAGCGCTGATGTCGCTGCCGCGGGGAGCGCGGATGATGCGTTCATTGTCGAGTCGGCGATTCATGACGGGGGCCCCTGTCGGCTAAGCGAATTTTGGAAACGGATCGGTCGAAAGGGCCGCGATTGCGGCGGCAGGCAACGCGTCGGCTTCGATCAGCCGCGCTGCCTGCGCAAGATCGTCGGCCATGTAGCGGTCCGCGGCGAGCGCGGGAACATGCGCACGCAGCGCAGCGATGACGGCGGCGAGCGGCTTGCTCGTTGAATGCGGCGCGCGCAGCGTGATGCCCTGCGCCGCGACCAGCAGCTCGATGCCCAGGATGGCAGCGAGATTGTCGGCCATGTCGGACAGCCGTCGCGCGGCATGGGCCGCCATCGAGACGTGATCTTCCTGGTTGGCGCTGGTCGGCGTCGAATCAATCGAGCACGGCATCGCGCGCTGCTTGTTCTCGGCATACAGCGCGGCCGCCGTGACCTCGGCGATCATGAACCCGGAGTTGATGCCGGGTTGAGGCGTCAGGAACGGCGGCAAGCCGAAATTCAGCGCGGGATCGACCAGCGTTGCGATCCGGCGCTCGCTGGTCGCGCCGATCTCCGAGAGCGCCAGCGCGATCTGGTCAGCGGCGAACGCCACCGGCTCGGCGTGGAAATTGCCGCCGGAGACGATCTCATTGGTCTCGACCAGCACCAGCGGATTATCTGTGACGGCGTTGGCTTCGACGGTCAGCCCGCGCGCGGCCTGCGCGAGCAGATCGAGCACGGCGCCCGCGACCTGCGGCTGGCAGCGCAGGCAATAAGGGTCCTGCACCCGCTCGTCGCCTTCGAGATGCGACTGCCTGATGTCGCTGCCGTCGAGCAGCGCGGTCAAGGTCGCAGCCGCGGCGATCTGCCCGTCGTGGCCGCGCAAGGCCTGGATCTCCGGGCGAAACGGCACCGTCGACGCCATCGCCGCATCGACCGACAGCGCACCGGTCACCAGCGCGGCACACGCCAGCCGATGCGCGCGCAGCAGGCCCGAAATCGCGTAGGCTGTCGAAAACTGCGTGCCGTTGATCAGCGCGAGCCCCTCCTTGGGGCCGAGCGTCAATGGCGCGAGGCCAGCGGTCGCCAGCGCTTCATGGCCCGGCACGATCCTGCCACCGTGGATCGCCTGCCCCTCCCCGATCATCACGGCGGTCATATGCGCGAGCGGCGCGAGATCGCCGGACGCGCCGACCGAACCCTGCTGCGGGACCAGCGGCGTGACGCCGCGCGCCAGCATGCCCTGCAACTGCTCGATGATTTCGCGGCGCACGCCAGAGGCGCCACGGCCGAGCGAGATCACCTTTAACGCCATCATCAGGCGCACGATCGGCTCGGGCGTGGCAGGGCCGACCCCGCAACAATGCGACAGGATCAGGTTGCGCTGAAGCAGCGCCGTCTGGTCGGGCGCAATGCGCGTCGATGCCAGCTTCCCGAATCCGGTATTGATGCCGTAGGCGGGAACGTCGGTCCGTGCCGCCTTCGCCACGATCTCCGCCGCGGCCTCGACCCGCGGCCAGAACGATGCATCGAGCTCGACGGCCGCCCCCGCGAGCACGCGCGCCAGCACATCGAGGCCAACCGTTCCGGGCATCACGACGATGCGCGCATCTCGATCGCTCATTGGCCCCTCCACACCCGGCCGTGCAACGGATTGAAGCCGATCCGGTAGACCAGTTCGGCGGGACGATCGACGTCCCAGATCGCAAGATCGCAGGACTTGCCTGCTTCGAGCGTACCGGTCTCGGCGAGCAGGCCGAGCGCGCGGGCTCCTTCCCGCGTCACGCCTGCGAGACATTCGGCGACCGTCATCCGGAACAGCGTCGCGCCCATGTTCATCGCAAGCAGCAGCGAGGTCAGCGGCGAACTGCCTGGATTGCAGTCGGTCGCCAGCGCCATCGGCACGCCATGCTTGCGGAACAGCTCGACCGGCGGCTTCTGCGTCTCGCGAATGAAGTAGAACGCGCCGGGCAGCACCACCGCCACGGTCCCCGCCTTGGCCATCGCGGCAGCGCCGGCTTCGTCGGTATGCTCGAGATGATCGGCCGACAGCGCGGAGAATTTTGCGGCGAGTGCCGCACCGCCGAGATTCGACAACTGATCCGCGTGCAGCTTCACGGGCACTCCCAGCGCACGCGCCGCCGCGAGCACCCGCGCCGTCTGCTCTCCGGAAAATGCGATGTCTTCCATGAACGCGTCGACGGCATCGGCAAGGCCGGCCTTGGCCACCGCCGGCAACATCGCATTGCAGACCAGATCGATGTAGCGGTCCTTGTCGCCATTGGCCTCCGGCGGCAGGGCATGCGCACCGAGGAAGGAGGTGCGGATCGCAACCTTCCGCAACTGGCCGAGCTGGCGCGCGGCCGAAAGCTGCCGCATCTCGGTCTCGACATCGAGACCATAACCGGACTTGATCTCTACGGTGGTTGCGCCTTCGCCGATCAGGGCATCGAGCCGCGGCAGCGCGCCTGCAACTAGTTCGGCCTCGGTCGCCTTGCGTGTTGCGGCAACCGTCGAGACGATGCCGCCGCCGGCGCGCGCGATCTCCTCATAGCTCGCGCCCTTCAAGCGAAGCTCGAACTCGTGCGCGCGATTGCCGCCGAACACGAGATGGGTGTGGCAATCGACCAGGCCGGGCGTGATCCAGCGGCCGCCGCAATCGATCCGCTCGACGGCATCCGCGTCCACAGGAAAATCCGATTGCGCATCCGCATAGACGATGCGGCCGTCGCGCGCCGCGACCAACCCGCGCTCGATCTCGCCGAGATCGGCGCGGTCGCCGCGCATCGTAGCGAGCCTGGCATTGTGCCAGATCCGGTCGAAGCGCTCTGCCATGCGAAAGGTCCCTTCGAGGTGGGATGCTTGACTTATATGTCTAGACATATAATCGTGTCCCGGTTCTGTCCAGCCGGCGTGGAAAAATGACACGACTGCATTTCGCATTCGCGCTGCTGCCCTCGGGCTGGGCCAATGACGTGCGGATCGAGTTCACCGACGGCGTGATCGCCTCGGTGACGGCTGGTGTTGCATCCACCAGCGAAGACGAACGGCACCAACTGGCGGTTCCGGGATTGGCGAGCCTGCACAGCCACGCCTTTCAGCGCGGCATGGCCGGGCTCGCGGAACTGCGTGGCGATACGACGGATACGTTCTGGACCTGGCGCGAGACCATGTATCGCTTCGCGCTGACGATGACGCCGGACGACGTCACTGCCGTTGCCACCTTGCTCTATGTCGAGATGCTTGAGCGCGGCTTCACCCGCGTCGGTGAGTTTCACTACCTCCACCACGATCGCGACGGCTCGCCTTACGCCAACCCCGCCGAGATGGCGATGCGCATCGCGGAGGCATCCGACGCCGCCGGCATCGGCCTCACCCTGCTGCCGAGCTTCTATGCACACGGCACGTTCGGCGGCGCTGCGCCGCATGCCGGACAACGCCGCTTCATCTGCTCGGTCGACCAGTTCGCGGCGCTGATGGTGGCTTCACGCGATGCGATCCGAAACCTGCCCGGCGCCAATATCGGCATCGCACCGCACAGCCTGCGTGCGGTGGCGCCAGATGAACTCGCGGCGATCATTCCGCTCGCCGGTGCAGACCCCATCCACATCCACGCCGCCGAGCAGGTGCGCGAGGTGGAGGATTGCCTCGCCTGGTCGGGACAGCGACCGGTGCAATGGCTGCTCGACCACGCGCCCGTCGACCAACGCTGGTGCCTGATCCATGCGACGCACATGACGGAGCAGGAAGTCGCGGCGCTCGCCGGCAGCGGCGCGGTTGCCGGCCTCTGTCCCGTCACCGAGGCCAGCCTCGGCGACGGCATCTTTGCGGCGCGCGAATTCCTCGCCGCGGGCGGCCGGTTCGGCATCGGCACCGATTCCAACGTGCTGGTCGGCGTCGCCGACGAACTGCGCCAGCTCGAATACGGCCAGCGGCTGAAACACCGCGAGCGCAATGTACTTTCTGGGCGTCCCGGCGCGTCCACCGGGCGCGCCCTGTTCGATCACGCCCTCGCGGGCGGCGCGCAGGCGCTGGCGCAAGGGAAGTCCGGGCTGGTACCCGGCGCCCGCGCCGACATCGTCAGCCTCGACACCGCGCATCCATCACTCGCGGGACGGTCGGGTGATGCGGTGCTCGATGGCTGGCTGTTCGCGGCCGGCAGCGATGCGATCGACTGCGTCTGGGCCGACGGCGACAGGCTGGTCGCGGGCGGGCGGCACCGGCTGCGCGACAGCGCGCGCGAGCGGTTCAATGCCAGCGTCCGAAGGCTCATCGCATGAGCCTCGCTTCGGATCGGGCCAAGGCCAATGCGGTCGGCAAGCCGACGCTGTACAAGCGAATCCGGCTCGACATCGAGACCCGGATCCTGACCGGCGAGTGGCCGCCCGGTCACCGCATCCCGTTCGAGCACCAGCTGATGGCGCGCTATCGCTGCTCGCGGATGACGGTGAACAAGGCGCTGTCCGAACTGGCGCAAGCCGACCTGATCGAGCGGCGGCGGCGCGCCGGCACGTTCGTGCGCCGTCCGCAGCACATGTCGGCCGTGCTCAAGATCGCCGACATCAGGGCCGAGATCAGCGCGCTCGGCCGTGCTTACGGCTATCAGCTGATCGATTGCCGGCGTCGCACCGCAACGTCAGCCGATCGCGCCCGGCTCGGCGTCAGCACCGCCGGCAAGGTGATCGCGATCGCCTGCCGCCACAGCGCCGACAACGTGCCGTTCGCGGTCGAGGACAGGCTGATCGATCTCACCACGGTTCCGGAAGCCGCGAACGCCGATTTTGCACGCGAACCGCCGGGATCATGGCTGCTGCATCACGTGCCGTGGACGGAAGCCGAGCACACGATCAGCGCGGTGATTGCCGATGATCACACCGCAAAAGCCCTCGACATCGCGGTCGGCGCGCCCTGCCTCGTGATCGACCGCTACACCTGGCGCAGCGCACGCACGGTGACGGCGGTGCGGCTGCATTATCCCGGCGAGACGCACCGTCTGGTGGCGCGCTTCAAGGGAGGCTGACGGATCTTTTCTTGCGGCACAATTCATGCAGTGCATGATGCGCCACAACGTGTTTGATGCGGCAATCCGCCGCGACTGACGTGAGACCATCAACCGGGTTCAATCCATCATTTCGCAAAGGGGGGCAATCATGCGTTCTGTCAAACTATTTCCAGCAATCATCGCTTTACTGGCGTCGACCACCGCGTTCACGGATGACGTCAAGGTCGGCGTCGGCATCTCCGGATGGACCGGCTTCGCGCCGCTGACGCTCGCCAAGGAGGCCGGCATCTTCGCCAAGAACGGCCTCGACGTCACCATCCAGAAGATCCCGCAGAAGGATCGCCACCTCGCCATGGCCTCCGGCGCCATCCAGTGCGCCGCGACCACCGTCGAGACCTGGATCGTCTGGGATGCCGCCGGCATCAAGACCAAGCAGATATTCCAGCTCGACAAGAGCTATGGCGCCGACGGCATGGCCGTGCGCAACGACGTCGCGGCGATCAAGGACCTCAAGGGCAAGACCGTTGCGGCCTCGGCGCCGGGCACCTCGCCGTATTTCGCGCTGGCCTGGATGCTGAAGAAGAACGGCCTCACGGTGAAAGACGTCACGGTGGTCAATCTGGAGCCGGCCGCAGCGGCGCAAGCCTTCGTTTCGGGGCAGAACGATGCCGCGATGACCTACGAGCCCTATCTGTCGACGGTGCGTGCCGCGCCCGACAAAGGCAAGATCATCGCCACCACGCTCGACTACCCGATCGTGATGGACACGTTCGGCTGTACGCCGAAATTCCTGACCGACAATCCGAAGGCCGCGCAGGCGCTGGCCAACAGCTATTTCGAGGCGCTCGACATGATCGCCAAGGATCAGGCCAAGGCCTATGAGATCATGGGCGCGGACGTGAAACAGACCGGCGAGCAGTTCGGCAACTCGGCCAAGTACCTGCGCTGGCAGGACAAGGCGGCCAACCAGAAATTCTTTGCCGGCGACTTCCTGACCTTCAACAAGGAGGCCGCCGAGCTGCTGCTCGAGGTCGGCATCATCAAGGCCGCGCCGAAGATCGAGGACATCTACGACGCCAGCTTCATCAAGTGATGCGTCCTCTCGAGCCCACCACATCGAAGCAGCGCGTGGCCTATGGCCTCGCGTTCTTCGTGCTGTTCGTCGCCCTGTGGTCCTGGGCGACGTTCGGCGGCCATGTATCGAAGACCTTCCTCGCCAACCCGCTGACCATGGTGCATGAAGGCTATGAGCTGCTCGCCAAGCAAGGCTTCCTGTTCGACATCGGCATGACGATCTGGCGCGTCATCGGCGGCTTCGCGCTGGCCGCCGTGATCGCGGTGCCGATCGGCGTGCTGATGGGAGCCTACAAGCCGGTCGAGGCCTTCCTCGAACCGTTCGTGTCCTTTGCGCGCTATCTGCCTGCGTCCGCCTTCATCCCGCTGCTGATCCTGTGGGCGGGCATCGGCGAGTTGCAAAAGCTGCTGGTGATCTTCATCGGCGCCGTGTTCCAGATCATCCTGATGGTCGCCGTCACCGTCGGCGCCACGCGGCGCGATCTGGTCGAGGCCGCCTACACGCTCGGCGCGCGCGACGGCGGCATCATCCGCCGCGTGCTGCTGCCCTCCGCCGCGCCCGAAATCGCCGAAATCCTCCGCCTGGTGCTGGGCTGGGCCTGGACCTATGTCATCGTCGCCGAACTGATCGGCTCGTCGTCCGGCATCGGGCACATGATCACCGACAGCCAGGCGCTGCTCAACACCGGCCAGATCATCTTCGGCATCATCGTGATCGGGCTGATCGGCCTGATCTCCGATTTCCTGTTCAAGGCGTTCAACGCCTGGCTGTTCCCGTGGAAGCTCGCATGACCCTGCTTCGGATCGATCAGGTCGCGCGCACCTTCCCCGCCCGCGCCGGCAACGCGCCGACCCGGGCGCTGGAGCCGACCACGCTCGACGTCGGCGACAACGACTTCGTCACCATCCTGGGCCCGTCCGGCTGCGGCAAGTCCACCCTGCTCCGGATCATCGCAGGCCTCGACCGGCCAACCAGCGGCCGCGTCACCCTCGATGGCCGCGAGGTCACCGGCCCCGGTGCCGATCGCGGCATGGTGTTCCAGTCCTACACTTTGTTTCCCTGGCTGACCGTGCGCGAGAACATCGCCTTCGGCCTGCGCGAGCGCGGCGCATCGCAAGCCGAACGGCATGAGATCGCCGACGCCTTCATCCGCCGGGTCGGGCTATCCGGCTTCGAAAATCACTGGCCCAAGCAATTGTCCGGCGGCATGCAGCAGCGCACTGCGATCGCCCGCGCGCTGGCCAACGATCCCAAGATCCTGCTGCTCGACGAGCCGTTCGGCGCGCTCGACAACCAGACCCGCGCCTTGATGCAGGAGATGCTGCTCGGGATCTGGGAGCGCGACCAGAAGACGGTGCTGTTCGTCACCCACGACATCGAGGAAGCGATCTTCCTCGGCAGCCGCGTCATCGTGATGAGCGCCCGTCCCGGCCGCATCAAGGCGGAGATCGCGGTCGACCTGCCGCATCCCCGTTCCTACAAGATCAAGACCGCGCCGGAATTCGTCGCCTTGAAGGAGCGGCTGGTCGAGGAGATCCGCACCGAAGCGCTGAAGGTCGCCGAACAGGCCTAAAAGGCGATCGTCAGTGGCTGATCATCCAGGGACGTGCGGTCGGAAAGCCCTTGGCGCCGCTCTTGGTCTTGGTCATCAGCCGCGCCGGCTTTTTCTTCCCGGAAGAGGAAGAGCAGCAACCGCAGCCCGGGCCGTGTGCGGCCTTGTACTGATCGAGCGTCTTCGGCGCGTGCCGGCTTTGCTCGTTGGTGGCGTGTGCTTTCCGCTTGTCCGAGGGCATGCAGAAGAACGCCGGCGCGGTCAGGATCACGCGCGGCGAGGTCGTCTCGCATTGCGGACAATCCTGCGGCAGGTCGCATTCCGCCATCGGCCGCATGTCGGTGAATGGGCCGCAGTCATTGCAGAGATATTCGTAGATCGGCATTTCCCTAAATCCCTTGCGCAGTCGTGTGACATCCGGCGACGGATGCGGGGCGGCCAAAGCACAGCCGTCCCGCACCCTTCGCGCAGGGATTACTTGTCTTGCGAGATCGGCATCTGGATGTCGCCCTTGATGTGCTTGATCGGTCCTGCCGACGACGGCATGATGTCGAAATCGAAGATCTCCGTCGGCAGCCATAGCGTGGCGCAGGCATTGGGGACGTCGACCACGCCGGAGATGTGGCCCTGGCACGGCGCGGTGCCGAGGATCGAATAGGCCTGGGCGCCGGAGTAGCCGAACTTCTTCAGATATTCGATCGCGTTCAAACAGGCCTGGCGGTAGGCGATGTGGACGTCGAGGTAATGCTGCTTGCCGGCCTCGTCGACCGAAATGCCCTCGAAGATCAGATAGTCCTTGTAGTTCGGCGTGATCGGCGACGGCTTGAACACGGGATTCTTGATGCCGTATTTCGAGACGCCGTCCTTGATCAGGTCGACCTTGATGTGCAGCCAGCCGGCCATCTCGATGGCGCCGCAGAAGGTAATCTCGCCGTCGCCCTGGCTGAAATGCAAATCGCCCATCGAGAGCCCGCCGCCCGGCACATAGACCGGGAAATAGATCTTCGAGCCGCGCGACAGATCCTTGATGTCGCAATTGCCGCCATGCTCGCGCGGCGGCACGGTGCGGGCGCCCTCGAGGCCGATCTTGGCCTTGACGTCGCCCTTGGCCTGGCCGGCATGCGCGGTCGGCGCGAACGGCGGATTGGCGAGGCCCGGCACACGGGTCGGATTGGTCGCGATCAGCTCGGCTTCGCGCGCATTCCACGCCGCCAGCATCTTGGCATCAGGCAGACAGCCGATCAGGCCGGGATGGATCAGGCCGGCGAAGTTGACGCCGGGCACATGGCGCGACGAGGTGTAGAGCCCCTTGATGTCCCAGATCGACTTCTGCGCCAGCGGGAAGTGATCGGTGAGGAAGCCACCGCCATTCTGCTTGGAGAAGAAACCGTTGAAGCCCCACAGGCTCTCCTTGAGCGGGCCGACATCGAGCAGGTCGACGACCAGGAGATCGCCGGGCTCGGCGCCCTTGACGCCGATCGGGCCGGACAGAAAGTGCACGATCGACAGGTCGATGTCGCGCACGTCGTCGGCCGAATCGTTGTTCTTGATGAAGCCGCCGGTCCAGTCGACGGTCTCGATGATGAAGTCATCGCCCGGGCTGACCCACTCGACGATCGGAACCTCGGGATGCCAGCGATTATGGATCTTGTCGTTTTCATAAGCCGACTTGCTGAGATCGACCTTGATCAGTGTGTCTGGCATCGCAATGCTCCCCTTGGTTTACTGAGTGTGGTTGGTTACACGGACAGATATTTTGAGATCTGCGCGGCATCGACGCTAGCGCGCGGATCGTCGCGGACGATCTCGCCGTTCTCGATGACGAGCACGCGGTCGGCGATGTCGAGCGCGAAGCTCAGCACCTGCTCGGAGACCACGATCGACAGCCCCCGCTCGTCGCGGATCCGCTTCAGGGTGCGCGCCATGTCCTTGATGATCGACGGCTGGATGCCTTCGGTCGGCTCATCAAGCAGCAGCACCTTCGGCTTGGTCGCAAGTGCGCGGGCGATCGCGAGCTGCTGCTGCTGCCCGCCGGAGAGATTGCCGCCGCGCCGGCCCTTCATCTCGAGCAGCACCGGGAACAGTTCGTAGATGTCACCGGGCACCTCCGAGCCGCCTGACACCACGAGCCCGGTCTCGATGTTCTCCTTCACCGTCATGGTGGAGAAGATCATGCGGCCCTGCGGCACGTAGGCGAGCCCCTTCGCCACCCGCTCGTAGCTCTTAAGGCCATCGAGCGCGGCGCCGTCCATGGTCATCTTGCCGCTCTTGGCCGGCAGGATGCCCATCAGGGATTTCATCAGCGTGGTCTTGCCCATGCCGTTGCGGCCCATGATCGCGACGATCTCGTTGGACGCGACCGAGACGTTGAGGCCGTGTAGCACCTCGCTCTGGCCATAGGCGACGTGAAGATCATTGATTGCCAGCATGTCGTCGCTCCTAGGCACGGGTGCTTGTCTTCACCTCTCCCCACCGGGGAGAGGTCGGCGCAAAGCGCCGGGTGGGGGCCTTCAGGTCCCACGAGGGAGCATCACCCCTCACCCGGATCGCATCTAACGATGCGATCCGACCTCTCCCACAGGGGGAGAGGTGAACCGAGTTCGCGGCTCGACTTGCCGTAACCATGCGTCAGTGCCCCAAATAGACTTCGATCACTTTTGGATCGTTCTTGACGTGCTCCATGGTCCCCTCGGACAGGATCTGCCCCTGGTGCAGCACCGTCACCTTGTGCGCGATGTCCTCGACGAACTTCATGTCGTGCTCGATCACCAGTACCGAGCGGTCCTTGATGATGCGGTTGAGCAGCTCGGCAGTCTTGGCACGCTCGGAGACGCTCATGCCGGCGACCGGCTCGTCGAGCATCAGGAGGTCCGGATCCTGGATCAGCAGCATGCCGATCTCGAGCCACTGCTTCTGGCCATGGCTGAGCTGGTCGGCATAGGTATTGAGCCGGTCCTTGAGGAAGATCATTTCGGCGACCTCCTCGACCCGCTGCTTGACGGTGTCGTCGCGCTGGAAGGTCAGCGAGCCGAACACGGTGCGGCCACGCGGAAACGAAATCTCGAGGTTCTCGAACACGGTGAGATCCTCGAACACCGACGGCGTCTGGAACTTGCGCCCCACGCCGGCCTGCACGATCTCGTTCTCGCGCAGTTTCGTCAGCTCCTGGCCGCGGAACTGGATCGAGCCTGATGTCGCTCGGGTCTTGCCGCAGATCAGGTCGAGCACCGTGGTCTTGCCGGCGCCGTTCGGGCCGATGATGACGCGGATCTCGTTCTCCTCGACATAGAAGGAGAGATCGTTGACCGCCTTGAAGCCGTCAAAGGACACGGTGAGACCGGAGACCGCGAGCAGGAAGTCCTTTGGCTGATGGCCGACGAGCATGATGATCCCTCCTCACTCGGCCGGTGCGCCGTCGGCGACGAGGCCGGCGGCCGATTTCGATTTGCGTGATGACAAAAGACGATCGATGCGGGGCTGGATGTGGTCCGCCCAGATGCCGGAGAGCCCGTTCGGGAAGGCCAGCACGACCGCGATGAACAACGCGCCGAGACCGAACAGCCAGAGCTGCGGGAAGGATTCCGAGAGGCTGGTCTTGGCGAAATTGACCAGCAGCGCACCCCAGACCGCGCCGAAGATCGACATCCGGCCGCCGACCGCGGTGTAGATCACCATCTCGATCGACGGCACGATGCCGACGAAGGACGGCGACATGAAGCCGACTTCGAGCGTGAACATCGCGCCGCCGATCGCAGCGAACACCGCGGCGGCGCAGAACGCGAAGATCTTGAAGTTGGCGACGCTGTAACCGGAGAAACGCACACGATCCTCCTGCTCCCTCATCGCCACCAGGATGCGCCCGAGTTTTGTCAGGCGGATGAACTGCGCGGCRACGATGCATCCGAACAGCAGCACAACCTCGACGAAATACAGAATGAACTTGGCGTGATCGGTGCGGATGTCCCAGCCGTKCAGCGTGCGCAAATCGGTAATGCCGTTGATGCCGCCGGTGTAGCCCTGCTGCCCCACGATCAGGATGGTGAGGATCGCGGCGATCGCTTGCGTGATGATCGCGAAGTACACGCCACCGACCCGGCGCTTGAACATCGCGGCGCCGATGATCAGCGCGAAGACTGCGGGAACCAGCAAGATCGCCAGCAGCGTGACCGGGAAGCTGTGGAATGGCTTCCAGAAGAAGGGCAGCGAGGTGAGCTGATTCCAATCCATGAAGTCGGGGATGCCGGGCGTCGACTGGATCTTGGTGTTCGCGACCGACGACGCCTCGAGCTTGAGGTACATCGCCATGCAGTAGCCGCCGAGGCCGAAGAACACGCCCTGCCCCAGGCTCAGGATGCCGCCATAGCCCCAGCACAGCACGAGGCCGATSCCGACRAAGGCGTAGGTCAGRTATTTGGCGACCAARTTGAGRCGGAAGATATCCAGCGACAGCGGCAGGATMAGAAACAGCAGCACCGCGAGCGCCAGGAAGCCGAGCAGTTCGGAGCGATTGAAAAAGCGCGAGTTGATCATGACCAGCCTGCTTGTTCTTATTTGCGGACCTTGAGTGCGAACAGCCCYTGCGGACGCACCATCAGGATCGCGACGATGGTCARCAGCGTGATCACCTTGGCCATCGATCCCGACAGGAAGAATTCCAGCGTCGACTGGGTCTGCGAGATCGAGAAGGCGGAGGCGATGGTGCCGAACAGCGAGGCGGCGCCGCCGAACACCACGACCAGGAAAGTGTCGACGATATAGAGCTGGCCGGCGGTCGGTCCGGTCGAGCCGATCATGGTGAAGGCCGAGCCGGCGATCCCCGCGATGCCGCAGCCGAGCCCGAAAGTGTAGCGATCGACCTTCTCGGTGTTGATGCCGACGGCGCCCGCCATGACGCGGTTCTGCACCACGGCTCGCACCTGCTTGCCCCAGCTCGACCAGAACAGGATGTAGAACACGACGATCGTGATCAGGACCGTCAGCCCCATCACGAACATACCGTTGATCGGGATCTGGATCGAGTCAGTGGCCTGCCAGGAGCCCATCATCCATTCCGGCAGATCGACGCCGACCTCGCGCGCGCCGAACACCGAGCGGTAGGCCTGCTGCAGGATCAGGCTGAGGCCCCAGGTCGCCAGCAGCGTATCGAGCGGGCGCTTGTAGAGGTGGCGTATCAGCGCCCATTCGACCAGCATGCCGAGCGCGCCCGAGGCGATGAACGCCAGGATCATCGCGATGAAGAAGTAGCCCGGGAAAAGCCAGGGCGCGGCGTGCTGCACCACGTTCGACGTCATCCAGGTGACGTAGGCGCCGAGGATCATGAACTCGCCATGGGCCATGTTGATCACGCCCATCTGGCCGAAGATGATGGCAAGCCCCAGCGCCATCAGCACATAGACGGAGAACAGGATGAGCCCGGCAAATCCCTGCATCGCGAGGATGGCGCCGAGGTCGCTGATCGAATAGTCGCCGAACATCTGTCGTCCTCCAGTCCAAGGGGCATGCGCCGCGACGTGTGCGGCGCCCGATCGGCGGCGTGGGCGATGACGTCCACGCCGCGATGCGTTGAGGGAGCGGTTGCGCGGTTTACCCGCCCGGCCTCACTGGTAGCCCTTCGGGAACGGGTTCGGCTCGACGAGGTCTGCGGTCTCGTAGATCAGCTCATACTGGCCGTCGGCCTTGGCGCGCCCGACGCGGGTCTTCGACCACAGATGATGGTTCTCGTGGATGCGCACATAGCCTTCGGGCGCGCCCTTGAACTCGACCCCGGGCGAGGCCGCCGCGATCTTGTCGATGTCGAACGATCCGGCCTTCTCCGCGGTCAACTTCCACAGCCACGGGCCGAGATAGGCGGCCTGCGTGACGTCGCCGATCACGGTCTTCTCGCCCCACATCTTCTTGAACGCCGGCACGAAGGCCTTGTTGTTCGGGTTGTCGAGTGACTGGAAGTACTTCATGCAGGCATAGGCGCCCGCGATGTTTTCGCCGCCGATGCCGTCGATCTCGTCCTCGGTGACCGAGATCGTCAGCAGCGTCTGCTTCGACAGGTCGATACCCGCCGCCTTGAGCTGCTTGTAGAACGCGACGTTCGAGCCGCCGACGATGATCGCGTAGATCACGTCCGGCTTGGTCAGCTTGATCTTGTTGATGACCGAGTTGAACTGGGTCGAGCCGAGCGGGAAGTATTCCTCGCCGACCACCTTGCAGCCTTGCAAATGGTTCTCGATGTGCTTGCGCGCGATCTTGTTCGAGGTGCGCGGCCAGATGTAGTCGGAGCCGAGCAGATAGAAGCTCTTCGCGCCCTTGGTCTTGTTGACCCAGTCGAGGCCGGCGATGATCTGCTGGGTGGCCTCCTGGCCGGTGTAGATCACGTTCTTGGACTGCTCGAGGCCTTCATAGAAGGTCGGGTAGTACAGCATGCCGTTGTACTGCTCGAACACCGGCAGCACCGCCTTGCGCGAGGCCGAGGTCCAGCAGCCCATCACCGCGGCGCATTTGTCGTTGACCAGCAGCTTCTTGGCTTTCTCCGCGAAGGTCGGCCAGTCGCTCGCGCCGTCCTCCTGGATGAACTTGATCTTGCGGCCCAGCACGCCGCCGGCGGCGTTGATCTGCTCGATCGCGAGCTTCTCGGCCTCGACCGACCCGGTCTCGGAGATCGCCATGGTGCCGGTGACGGAGTGCAGGATGCCGACGGTGACTTCGCTATCGGTGACTGCAAGACCGGTGGTGTTGACCGCAGAAGTTGCAGGAACGTCGGCAAATGCGGGACGGCCCAGCATCGAGATGGCCGGCAATGCGGCCATGCCCATCAAGAGCTTGCGGCGGAGCGGAGACGGCAGTCCTGGTTTGGTTTCGTCTGACATGAGCACCCCATCTGGTTCGAGAACGCTTATTGATGAGGCGAGGATTGCTTACTTTTGTGCAGCGCACTGATACGTGAGATCGCGTATACTGCACCGCAAAATAGCGACGTAGGTTTTTGGTACGGGATTTGCCCGCGATCARCGCATCGTGGACCAGGAGTTTGAGCGAGTGGCAGGGCGGCAGCGGATAGACCGCGTCAGGCGCCAATACAATCAATGGGTCGCCAACCAGACGCTGGAAGACTACGCGCTGCGCTTCACGGCCAAGAGCGCGCGGCGCTGGTCCGCCGCCCGCGTCGCCAACACCGCGCTYGGCGCGATCTCYTTCCTGGCGCTGGAGGCGATCGGYGGCACCATCACGCTGAACTATGGCGCGATGAACGCCTCCGCGGCGATCCTGGTSGTCAGCGTCATCATCTTCCTGTGCGGRCTGCCGATCGCCTACCACGCCGCGAAGAGCGGCATCGAYATCGAYCTGCTGACCCGYGGCGCCGGYTTCGGCTATATCGGCTCGACCATCACCTCGCTGATCTACGCCTCCTTCACCTTCATCTTCTTCGCGATCGAGGCGGTGATCCTSGCCAGCGCRCTSGACATGTGCTTCGGCATTCCGCGGCCGATCGGCTATCTGATCAGCGCGGTSGTGATCATCCCGCTKGTCATCTACGGCATCACGCTGATCAGCCGGTTCCAGCTCTGGACCCAGCCGCTGTGGATCATCCTCCACATCATGCCGTTCGCGGCGATCGCCTGGGCCAATCCGCATTCCTTCACCGAGTGGCGCAAATTYGCCGGCGACCACGGCGATCCYTCCGGCCATCTCGATCTGCTGCTGTTCGGCACCGCGGCCTCCGTSGTGTTCGCGCTGGTGGCGCARATCGGCGAGCAGGTCGACTTCCTGCGCTTCCTGCCGCGSGACCGCCGCACCTCRCGCAAGGCSTGGTGGATCGCRCTGCTCGGCGCCGGYCCSGGCTGGATCGTGCTCGGYGCGCTGAAGCTGCTGGCCGGYTCGTTCYTGGCCTTCTTCGCGCTCAGCCACGGCGTCTCGGCCGAGCAYGCCGCCGAGCCSGCSAACATGTAYCTCGAAGCCTTCCGYTACGTGCTGTCRCAGCCSGATCTCGCGATGGCGCTGACCGGMACGTTCGTGATCCTSTCGCAGGTCAAGATCAACGTCACCAACGCCTATGCCGGSTCGATCGCCTGGTCGAACTTCTTCTCCCGCCTCACCCACTCGCATCCCGGCCGYGTGGTGTGGCTSGTSTTCAACGTSGTSGTCGCGCTGCTGCTGATGGAGATCGGCGTCTACAAGGCGCTGGAGCAGACGCTGGCGCTSTACTCSAAYGTCGCGATCGCCTGGGTCGGCGCGCTGGTSGCCGATCTCGTCATCAACAAGCCGCTCGGCCTGCGGCCGCAGCACATCGAGTTCAAGCGCGCSCATCTCTGCGACATCAATCCGGTCGGCGTCGGCGCGATGACGATCGCGACGGTGGTCTCGATCAGCGCGTTCTACGGCCTGTTCGGCCCRACCGCCAAGGCGCTGTCGGCCTTCGTCGCGCTCGCGGTCGCCTTCRTCACGGCYCCCYTGATTGCCTGGGCGACCGACGGCAAGTACTACATCGCGCGCAAGCCGAAACGGAGCTGGCAGAAYATTGAATCGATCCAGTGCTGTATCTGCGAGCATGCRTTCGAGCCCGAGGAYATGGCCGCCTGCCCGGCCTATGCCGGCCCGATCTGCTCGCTGTGCTGCTCGCTCGACGCRCGCTGCCACGATCTCTGCAAGCCGCATGGGCGGATCGGCGCCCAGGTGTCGGACGCGCTGGGCAAGGTGATGCCGCAGCCGATCTACGCCCGCCTCAACTCGCAGCTCGGACATTACCTCGGCGTGTTCGCTGTCTCCGCCGGCCTGGTGGCGCTGGTGCTCGGCCTGATCTACCTGCAAACCACGGCGGCGCATGCCAACGAGCTGTTGGCCGACGTGCTGTGGAAGGTGTTCTTTGCGCTGACGCTGATCATCGGCGTGGTCGCCTGGCTGTTCGTGCTGGCGCAACAGAGCCGACGCGCCGCGGAAGCGGAAACCCGGCGACAGACCACGCTGCTGATCCAGGAAATCGATGCCCACAAGCGCACCGACGCCGAATTGCAGCGCGCCAAGGAGGTCGCTGAATCAGCCAACCTCGCCAAGAGCCGCTATGTCGTCGGCCTCAGCCACGAGCTTCGCTCGCCGCTGAACGCGATCTCCGGCTATGCCCAGCTGCTGGAGCAGGACGACAGTCTCCAAGTGCGGCCGCGTGAGCAGGTGCGCGTGGTCCGCCGCAGCGCCGACCATCTGTCGGGTCTGATCGACGGCATTCTCGACATCTCCAAGATCGAAGCCGGCCGGCTCTATCTGTCGCGTGACGAGGTGCGGCTGAACGATTTCCTCGAACAGTTGGTCGGCATGTTCCGCCTGCAAGCGGCGGCAAAAGGCATCGACTTCGTGTTCAGGCGGCCGGCCGTGCTGCCCGTCGTGGTCTATGCCGACGAGAAGCGGCTGCGGCAGATCCTGATCAACCTGCTCTCGAACGCGATCAAGTTCACCCAGTCCGGCAAGGTGCAATTCGTCGTGCATTACCGCAGCCCGGTCGCCGAGTTCGAGGTGATCGACACCGGGCCGGGCATCCAGCCCGACGACCTCGAGCGGATCTTCGCGCCGTTCGAGCGCGGCGCACTCGGCGTCACCCAGCCACAGACCGGCACCGGGCTCGGCCTGACCATCAGCCGCCTGCTCGCCGGCGTGATGGGCGGCGACATCAAGGTGTTGAGCACGGTCGGCACCGGCAGCACCTTCAAGGTCAAGCTGCTGCTGTCCGAGGTCACCAACCCGCGCCGCGATGCGCCGGTCGATGCTCCCGTCTATGGCTATCACGGCCCGCGCAAGACGATCCTGATCACCGACGACGACCCGACCCAGCGCGACCTCCTGCGCGAGATCCTGGCGCCGCTCGGCTTCATCCTGCTCAGCGCGCCGGACGGRCCGGGCTGCCTYGCCCTCGCCCAGCATTGCCGGCCGGACATGTTCCTGCTCGATATCTCGATGGCCGGGATGGACGGCTGGACGGTCGCCGARACCTTGCGCTCCGAAGGCCATCAYCAGGCCCGYATCCTGATGATCTCGGCCAGCGCGCTGGAGGCGCACGGCGCGCCGCTGGCGCAACCGTTCCACGACGGCTATTTGATGAAGCCGATCGACATCCCGCGRCTGCTGGARACCATCCGCCAGYTRCTSAAGATCGAGTGGGAGTATGAGGCCGAGCAGGCGCCTSCCCCGCAATGGAAGCCCGATAGCGGCRCGCGYCCGCCGGTCAAATATGTCGAAGAGCTGATCAGCCTCGGYCAGCTCGGYTATGTCAGRGCGATCCAGCTCAAGCTCGACGAGATCGGYAACGAGTGTCCCGARCAYKCGGAYTTCGTCGARCAGATGCGKACGCTGGTSGACCGGTTCGATCTCGATCAATATATGGCGACGTTGAAGATATTGCACAGCTATGACCATTGAACAGAGAAAGCGCGACGTCGCGCTCGTCGTCGACGACTCGCCGGAGACRTTGCGCCTCCTCACCGACGCGCTCGACGGCGCCGGMATGACCGTGATGGTCGCSCTCGACGGCGCCTCSGCGATGCGCATCGTCGACCAGATYACGCCCGATATCGTGCTGCTCGAYGCCGTGATGCCSGGCATGGACGGCTTCGAGACCTGCCGGCGGCTGAAGCGCGATGCCGGSCTCGACGGCGTCCCGATCATCTTCATGACGGGCCTCGCCGAAACCGAGCACATCGTGCGYGGGCTCGAAGCCGGTGGCGTCGACTAYGTCACCAAGCCGATCGTGATCGAGGARATGCTGGCSCGCATTCGGGTCCATCTCGCCAATGCGCGGATGACGCARAGCGCSCGCGCCGCGCTCGATGTCTCCGGCCGCTAYCTGCTCGCRGTCAACAACGCCGGCGCGCTGCTRTGGGCGACGCCGCAGGCCCAGAAACTGCTGTCGGATACGCTCGCCGACGCCGCCGAYRATTTCGTSTTGCCGGAYCCGATGCCGCAATGGCTCGACCASGCRCAGAMGGGCAAGKCGGGATCGAAAACCGCARCCGTGGCGTCMTTTCCCGGCAACGAGCARCTTCGGCTGCAATATATGGGCAAGCTYGGYCCSAACGARTTCYTGCTGCGRCTGGCSAAGGACACCAGYGGCGACATGCCKGCCGAGTTCTCCAGCGAGCTCGGCCTSACCACCCGCGARGGCGAGGTGCTGTCCTGGCTCTCCAAGGGCAAGACCAACCGCGACATCGCRCAGATCCTGGGCYTGAGCCCGCGCACCGTCGACAAGCATCTCGAGCAGATCTACGCCAAGCTCGGGGTCGAGAACCGCACYGCCGCSGCCGCSATCGCGGTCAATGCAMGGCATCGCAAGTCCTGATCTGGCRCCKCTACCCTTTCGGACCRGCYTGCGCRGMAKTYTCTTGKTCCRGCGGTTGCGYCTTGCGCCATTGTGCCGGGGTCACGCCGATATGGCTCTTGAASGCCCGCTGAAATGCGGCCTCCGACTGGTAGCCGGCGATCTCCGCAACGGCGCCSGTCGAAAGCGAYGATCGCCTCAACTCGTTTGCCGCRAGCGTCATCCGGATATCGGTRAGCAGRTCRCTCGCCGAKCGGCCAAGCTTCTCCTGGAATTGCCGCGCRAGCGTYGCGCGCGACATGTTGCACAGACGCGCGAGTTCGGGCAGCGACCACGMACGCGCGGRYTCGTTGAACATGGCGGTCACCGCCGGCGCMAGGCGGGGATCACCGACCAGCGCCAGCARCCCACGCGASCCGTCATCGGTCTCGCTCGCAAGCCGCAGCGCAAGCGCRAACATCGCCGTGGACARCGCGTTCAGCATGGCGCGGCCACCCAGRTGATCGTCGGCSGTTTCGCYGCGCATCAAGGATACGAGTCCRGCGAGCTGYGCGGCMGTCCSCTTTYCCACCCGCGGGCCGGCATGCACGACGAGACGCGGYGGAAGATAGCTGCGCAACAGACGRTCGTGCGGAGGTGCGATCGCGAAGTGCCCGCACARCAAGTCGAGCCGTTCGTCYGAACCCAGGTTTTCGCTGATCGTGAAATTCTGCGCCGCCCGRTTTCKRGCCGGCAGMGGTGTCGCCCCGGTGCCGTCATGCATCACGTGTCGCGGATTGCSGGGCAGCARRAGAATRTCGCCGGWCTTCAGCAGCAGCGGCCGACCGCCYGCGGGATCGTCCAGGATCGCCGAGCCGGCRAGCACCGCATGATAGGGGATCTCGTTGGTCGCGCCCGGCCCCTGCTCGATACGCCAGGGCACGCTGTAGCTGCAGCGAATATCGAGCCGCCCGCGGACCGGCATCATCTCGAACAGCCGGCTGAGCCAATCCATGGCCGATCCTCCCCGACGGGCTTCAAATGAGACGATTGAGCATATAATCGAGATATATGAACATTCAATGTCTCACTTCGCCCTCCTATGCTCACTCCGCAATCGTTCACCACCCCAAACACGGAGTGCCACCATGTCCCGTCTCTCAGTCCCCAATCTCGAAACCGACACCGGCCCGTCGGGCCAGGTCTACGCCCAGATCAAGAAGGCTGTCGGCAGCGTCCCGAATGCTTATGCGGCGATCGCCGCCCACGGCCCGGCCGCGCTCAAGGCGATGCTCGCAGCCGACGCGGTGCTCGCCGGCGGCAGCCTGTCCAGGCGCGAGCGAGAGATCATCAAACTCGTGATCAGCGCCGCGGGCGGTTGTGACTATTGTGTCGCCGCGCATTCGCATCTCGCTGGGCTTGCCGGCGTGAAGCCTGACGTGCTGAAGCAGGTCCGCGACGGCGCGCCTACGGGTGACGCCAAGTACGACACGCTGATCGACTTCGTTCGCAAGCTCGCGCAGTCGAGCGGCACCGTCAGCGACGAGGACTTCGCCGCGATCAAGGCCGCCGGCTACAGCGACGCGCAGCTGGTCGAGATCAGCCTGGCGTTCGCGACCATCGTCTTCACCAACGTCTTCAACCGCATCAACGACACCGACATCGACTTCCCCGCAGTCGCGTGACGCGACCGACGTCAGTCGAACGGAAGGATCACGACCATGACCACGCGTTCCAACACGATGCAGAATCCGCTGGTCCGCGCGCTCACCCGCTTCGGTCTGCTCACGGAGGATCTCGACGACCATGTCATCCGGGCCTGACGCGGCAATAGGTCCGCCGATGGCACGGATCGCCGGCGAGCCTCGCGTTCGCCGGCGACTGCGCGTGCCGGGAGATTGCGCAGGCGCAGCAACTCCGACGCATAGCGACGTGGCAGCCACCACTGCCGCGCGCGTCCGATCGGACAAGTCTTCAAGGCCAAGTCTTAACCCATTGCCGAATTTGCCGAATGCGTTGAAATTGGCCAACTGTAAAGCGCAGCCCGTTGCGCGGCATTGCGGCTTGACGCGGACGCATCGCTTGTTCCCATGCAGGAATGATCCGTAGCTCTCCGGCGATGAACATGGTTCCGCCGCGTGGTCTGCGCTAAAGAAGTGGCGCCGGTGTTGTTCTGGGGTTGAGTTGATGAAGAAGGACGACGTCACGTGCCCACGCTGCGGGGCCGGGTTCCGACGCCTCGAACTGGCATCCGGATCGGGAAGCGCAGGCGAGTATCGCTGCCCGGTCTGTCAGACAAGTCTCGAGCAGTTTAATGGCGACAAGCTCGTTGCCTATCGCCTGACCATCCAACCTTCCATTCGCGGCTTGAAGACCTGATCGCCCGTGGCACATCAAGTGCCAATCAAGATGTCCGCTTCAGGATATAGCTGTCCATGATCCAGCCATGCTGCTCACGCGCATTGCGGCGCGCGGCGACGATGCGGGGGCCTGTCTCCGCGAGATATCCGGCCATGATGATCTGATCGGGCATGCCGAGATAGGCGCCCCACCAGATCTTGAGGCCCGCGGGATCCAGCGTCTGGAAGGCCGCGCCGCCGTCGAGCATCACGACCACGGTATCCACGCCGGACGGCCAGCCGCCTTCACGCAATCGCCGGCCTGTCGTGACCAGGAACGGTTCGCCGATCTCGTTGAGCGGCAGCGCATGCGCCGCGCACAGCGCCTGGATCGAGGTGATGCCCGGGATCACCTCGATGTCGGGCAGCGGATCGAGCCGTCGCGCGATCCGCAGGCTCGAATCGTACAGCGAAGGATCGCCCCAGATCAGCAAGGCGACGCGTCCCTCGCCGCCGAGATGGCGTGCGATCTCATCCGACCAGGTCGCAGCGACCGCRTCATGCCAATCGTCGACMCCCCTGCGATARTCCTCSTCGCCRGCGTCACGCACCGGCAGSTCGAACTCGGCGATCCGCGTGCGRTCGTTGCTCAGYRCYTGCGCGCAGATCGTTCGACGCAGGTCGGCGAGATCGGACTTCGCGGTACCCTTGCGCGGGATCAGGATCAGATCGGCGGCATTGATCGCGGCTGTYGCAGCGAGCGTGAGCTGTCGCGGATCGCCACAGCCGATACCGATCAGCGAGAACGTCAACATGGCCGCGTCACCCSTGCTCCGGCGCCARCGCACCGAACAGAATGACRGCCGCYGCRGTGGCRGCRSYTGCATCCGTGAGYCGTTCGGCCAGCGCCGCGATCGTGGTGCGGASMAGCYGCTCRTCGGYGTGGCCGAGCGACTCCGCCAAYAAWGCGGGSGTGTCGGGKGCGAGACCCTGCGCGATCARTTTTGCGGCCAATGCCGGAAACGTGCGCCGGCCCATATAGACAACGGTGGTCGCCTCGGGATCGGCCAGCGCCGCCCAGTTCAGATCCGCRGGCAATTCGCCGGTSACRTCCGCGCCGGTCACGAACTGGACCCGGCGYGAGGTCAGCCGCCGCGTCAGCGGAATGCCGGCCTGCGCSGCGGCAACCGARGCCGAGGTCACGCCGGGRATGATCTCATAGCCGATGCCGGCRGCRCGCAGCGCCTCGATCTCYTCCTCGAGCCGKCCAAAGATGCCGGCRTCGCCRGACTTCAGCCGCACCACCCGCACGCCGGTCGCGGCATAGTCGACCAGCAGCCGGCTGACATGATGCTGTCGCGCCGACAACCGGCCGGCGCGCTTGCCGACCGCGACGAGATTGGCGCCGGAGCGCGCGAGATCGAGGATCGCGCCGGAGGCAAGGTCGTCATACAGCACCACATCGGCGTCGCGCAGCCGCGCGGCTCCCTTCATGGTCAGGAGTTCGGGATCGCCGGGGCCGGCCGAGACGAAGGAGACGAAGCCGCTCACCGGTCCTCCGCGATCAGATGGAAGAATGTGCCGGTCGCATGGCCGCGCCGCGATCCGGTCTCCGCGACGATCGCGCCGGTCGCATCGCGCACCACCGCGAGCGGCGTGTCGGGCTGCGTGATGATCGTGGAGTAGTGAAACTCATGGCCGCGCAGGCGTGCGCCTGGGCCATAGCCCGGCATCGATCCGGCCAGCTCGGCGATCCGGTAGCCGAGATGCATGCGGCGCTTGGCATAGCTCGTCTCGAGGCCGAGCAGCCCCGCCATCTCGTGGCGCGCGCCGTCGGCATCGGTGAGCGCGGCGCCCAACACCATGTAGCCGCCGCACTCGCCATGCACCGGCTTCGTTCCGGCGAAGGCACGGACCCCGTCGAGGAAGTGCCTGTTTGCCGCGAGCCGGCCCGCGTGCAGTTCGGGATAACCGCCGGGCAACCAGCACACATCCGCGTCCGCATCGGGGCCCTGATCGGCAAGCGGCGAGAACGTCACGATCTCGGCGCCGGCCGCGCGCCAGGCTTCCAGCATATGCGGGTAGACGAAGGAGAACGCCGCGTCGCGCGCGAGCGCGATGCGCTGGCCGGGCGGTGTGATGTCCAGATGGCGCGCGGCCGGTTGCGGCGGCGAGACCCGGGCTGATCGCAGCACGGCGTCGAGATCGACATGCTCGACGACGAAACGCGCGGCTTCGTCGATCAGGCCGTCGATCTCGGCCTGCTCTTCGGCCTGCACCAGGCCAAGATGTCGCTTCGGCAAGGCAATCTCGGCGTGACGGGGCAGCGCGCCCAACACCGGAATGCCCGCCCCCGCCATGGCATCGCGCACCAGCGCTTCGTGCCGCGCACTGGCGACGCGGTTGAGCACGACGCCGGCGAGCCGCACGCCGGCACGGAAATCGCGCAGCCCGGCAGCGATCGCCGCCGCCGTCTGGGCCTGGCCCGAGGGATCGATCACCAGCAGCACCGGCCATCCCGTCATCTCGGCGATGTCGGCGGTGGCCCCGATGCCCGAGACGCCGCGCGCGGCGACGCCGTCGAACAAGCCCATCGAGCCTTCCGCCAGCACGAGATCGGCATCCGCGCCGCGGCTCGCCAGATGCGCGATCGCATCCGATGCCATCGCCCAGCTGTCGAGATTGACGGATGCGCGTCCCGTGGCGACCGCATGGAACGCCGGATCGATGTAGTCAGGTCCGCTCTTGAGACATTGTATCTTGAGCCCGCGATTGCGCCAGGCGCGCGCCAGCGCCAGGGTCAGCGTCGTCTTGCCGACCCCGGAGGCCGGCGCGGAGATCACTAGGCCCGCGGTCATTGAGATGATCCCGGAAAGCGCGGCGCCTCACCAACCGGACGGTAGCGGCGGTCATAGTCGGCGGCATAGAGACGGCTCTCGGCGAACTCGTTCGCCCCGAGCGTCTTGCCGACCAGGATCAGCGCGGTGCGTTCGAGCTCCGGCCCGATCGCGGCATCCAGCGTCGCGAGCGTGGCGCGGACGATACGCTGGTCCGGCCAGCTCGCGCGCCAGACGATCGCCACCGGACAGTCCGCGCCATAATGCGGCGTCAACTCAGCCACGACCTTGTCCAGCAGATGGATCGAGAGATGGATCGCGAGCACCGCGCCGGTCGCAGCAAACGCCGCGAGCGTCTCGCCGTCCGGCATCGCGCTCGCCCGGCCCGGCGTGCGCGTCAGCACCACCGATTGCGCAAGACCGGGCAGCGTGAGCTCGGCCTCCAGCGCCGCAGCGGCTGCCGAGAAGGCCGGCACGCCGGGCGTGACCGAATAGGGAATCTGCAACGCGCGCAATCGGCGCAATTGTTCTCCCATCGCCGACCAGATCGAGAGATCGCCCGAATGCAGCCGCGCGACGTCCTTGCCTTCGGCATGCGCCGCGGCGATCTCGGCGATGATCTCGTCAAGCGACAGCGGCGCGGTGTTGATGATACGCGCATCCTGCGGGCAATGCGCCAGCACACCGGCAGGCACCAGCGACCCGGCATAGAGACAGACCGGGCAGGACGCGATGAGATCGCGCCCCCGCAAGGTCAGGAGATCGGCGGCGCCCGGTCCTGCGCCGATGAAATGCACCGTCATTCACCGTCTCCTTCCGCGATCGCCGCGGTCGCCATTCGATCCTGCGAAACGGCCCTTGCCGCAATCAGCCGTGCACCGCGTCCTGCCGCCGCGATCGCCGCGGCTTCGGCGACGGAGCCAGTGCCGAACCTCGCGCTGATCAATTCAGAATGCGTCACGGTTTCGATCTCGGCCAGCGCTTCTGCGGGAATGCTCCGGATCGCCAGCCCGAGTTCCTGCGCCAGCGATGTCAACGCCTGTGCATCGGCCTTGTCGCTCATGGTCGCGAGCGCTGCAAGCCCTTCGGCGCCGCCGGCGGCGCGGAGGGCCTCGCGCAAGGATGCGACACTGGCATCGCGCCTGAATCCGAGACCCGCGACCTTCATCTGATGGCGCTCCATTGCACGATCGGTCGCGCGGCCTTCCAGGAGCGATAGCGGCCCAGCGGCTCGGCCTGGGCGATCTCGACGCGCATCAGTTCGCCGCCATGGCGTTGCTGAAGATCGGAGAGCAGCGCCTCGGTTTCCAGGGTTACCGCATGCGCGACCAACCGCGTGCCCGGCACGATGCGCGACCAGATCGCAGCGAACATATCGGCATCGAGGCCGCCACCGATGAACACGGCATCGGGCGCTTCGAGCTCGGACAGGATGCCCGGCGCCTCGCCTTCGATCACGATGATCCGGTGGTTCAGGCCGAAGCTCGCCGCATTGCCACGGATATTGGCAGCGCGTTCGCCGCGCACCTCGATGGCGATAGCCGTCCCGCCGCAGAGCGCCCATTCGATCGAGATCGAGCCCGAGCCAGCGCCGACATCCCACAGCCGCTCGCCGGGCCGCGGCGCAAGCGCCGACAGTGCCAGCGCGCGGACCGGCCGTTTTGTCAGCTGCCCGTCATGCATAAACAATGTTTCGGGAAGCCCGGAGCTACGTGACATGCCTTGCGCGCCGCTCGCCTCCAGCGCGACCGCAACCAGGCTGTCGTCAGGATTGCCACCATAGCTCTCGGCGTGATGCTGCGCGATCGATTCACGCGGTCCACCAAGGGCTGACAGCGCCCACAGCGCTGACGCGCCCCAGCCCTGCTCCGTGAGCCAGCGCGCGAGATCGACAGCCGCCTTGCCATCGCGCACCAGACAGATGATCCGCGCACCACGCGCGAGATGCGGCACCAGCCGCTCGAAGGGCGCGGCATGAAGACCGAGACAGACAGTATTCTCGAGCCGCCAGCCCAGGTGCGCCGCCACCAGCGAGAACGTCGACGGCGCGGAATGCGCGATCCATTCGCCGGGCTGCAACCGCTCGGCAAGGCTTCCACCGGCGCCGTGCCAGAACGGATCGCCCGAGGCGAGCACGACAGTCGGACGGCCGCGGCAGCTCAGCACGATATCGGCGTCGAACGGCACCGGCCAGGCACGGCCACGCTCGGTGACGGCGGCCAGCGCGAGATGGCGTTCGCCGCCGAAAATAGTTTCGGCCGCATCGAGCGCCTTTCGGCTTGCTTCGGAGAGCCCGGCAAGGCCATCTTCGCCGATGCCGATGATGGTCAACCAGGGATTACCCATGATGCGCGCCCTGATCCTGGGCGGAACGGCCGACGCCAATTCGCTCGCCGCTGTGGTCAGTCGCGCGGGGATCGACGCGATCTATTCCTATGGCGGCCGCACCCATGCGCCGGCCGAACAGCCATTGCCGACTCGGATCGGCGGCTTCGGTGGCGTTAGCAGCCTTGCCGATTACCTGCGTCGCGAACGCATCACGCATGTGATCGACGCGACGCATCCGTTCGCAGCCGAGATGAGCCGCAACGCGATCGCGGCCTGCACGCAAACCGCAACGCCTGTCTCTTATACACATCTAGATGTGTATAAGAGACAGCTGATGGTCTGTCCGCATACTTGACGCGTGAGGATATCGATCTCCTCATCGACGCGACGCATCCGTTCGCAGCCGAGATGAGCCGCAACGCGATCGCGGCCTGCACGCAAACCGCAACGCCGTTGCTCGCGCTCGAACGCGCACCCTGGGACAAGACTCCCGGCGACCGCTGGATCGAGGTCGCGGACGTCGCAGCCGCGGTCGTGGCTTTGCCGGAGAACCCGGCCCGCGTGTTCCTCGCAATCGGGCGCCAGCACATCGCGCCGTTCGGCACCCGACCGCAGCATGCCTACACGTTGCGATTTGTCGATCCGTCCGCCGAAACCCTGCCTTTGCCCGATGCGGATGTCATCGTCTCGCGCGGCCCCTTCACGCTCGAGGGCGAGCTCGAGACGCTGCGCGCGCGCCATATCGAATGGATCGTCGCCCGCAACTCCGGCGGCACCGGCGCGCGCGCCAAGCTCGACGCCGCCCGCGCGCTTGGCCTTCCCGTCATCATGATCACGCGGCCACCCCTGCCCGACCGGCCCCGGGTCGACAGCGTGAGCCAGGTGATGGAATGGCTCGGTCATCGGACCTGCCTCGGTGCATAGACCCAGCGGCCGACCCGCCGCGTCGCCGAATTGCCGACGATCACCACCGTCCGCATGTCGGCCATCTCGGGCCGCGCATCTTGCAGCAAGACCGTCTCGATCCGCTGCTCTGATGTCGAGACGGCGCGTGCGAAAATCACGATGCGCTCGCCGCACCCCGCCTCGCGCAGGATCTCGAGCACGCGACCGAAACCGTCCGGTCGGCTGGCCGAGCGCGGATTGTACATCGCAATCGCGAAGTCGGCGTCGGCGGCGAGCCGCAGCCGCTTCTCGATCAGCGGCCACGGCTTGAGATTGTCGGAGAGGTTGATCGCGCAGAAGTCATGACCGAGCGGCGCGCCGGCGCTCGCCGCCGCCGCCAGCATCGCCGTGACGCCGGGCAGCACGCGGATCGGCAGCTCATGCCATTGCGGCGCATTCTCCAGCGCCTCGAACACCGCTGATGCCATCGCGAACACCCCGGGATCACCAGAGGACACCACGACAACATGGTGTCCTTCGGCCGCAAGCCGCAGCGCTTCACTGGCGCGCTGCACTTCCACGCGATTGTCCGACGGGTGCAGCGTCAGCCCGGCGCGCGGCGGCACGCGCGAAACATAGGGCGCATAGCCAATGATATCGGTCGCCACTGCCAGCGCCGCGGAAACCTCGGGCGTGATCAGCGCCTCGTCGCCGGGTCCAAGCCCCGCGATGGTCAGCGTGCCGGTCACTGCCCCGCCTCCCTGCGCCGCCCCTGCCCGTGCACCAGCACGATCGCGAAATACGGACCGTCGGCCTCGCCGATATCAGCCAGCCTGATGACGCGCTGATCCGGCATGGTACCGCGCTCGACCAGCCACGCATCGTCGAGACGCCCCGCGGAGACGAGCGCACGGCGGATCTTCGGAAGATTGCGACCGGTCTTCATGACGACCAGCGCATCCGACTGATGCATGCGCTGCACGAGCTCCGCCTCCGGCAGCGTGCCCATCAGAACGGTGGTCACATCGTCGGCAAGCGCGATCGGCTGCCCGACCGCATTCCAGCAGCCGACCATGCCGGGAATGCCCGCGATCACCTCGATCCCGACACGCCCCTGCAACCGCGAATGCAGATGCATGAACGAGCCGTAAAAGTAAGGATCGCCTTCGCACAGCACGATGACGTCGATCTCGCGCGCGAGCCGCAACAGCCGCTCGGCCCATTCGTCGTAGAAATCCGCCAGTAGCCGCGCATAGTCCGGATCGTCGAACGCGATCTCCGTGGTGACCGGATATTCCATCGGATATTCGTCGACGTCGGCCGCGAGCATGCCGTCGACGATGCGGCGGGCCTGGCCCGGCTGCCCCTTCTTGCGAAAATACGCGACGCGTCTCGCGCCACGCACGATGCGGTCGGCGCGCACGCTCATCAGGTCCGGATCGCCTGGGCCGAGGCCGCAGCAGATGATGCGTCCCATCGCTATTCGCTCCGGCTCGCCAGCGCATTGACGGCGGCAACCGTGATCGCCGATCCGCCGAGGCGTCCCTCGACCGTCAGCGCCGGTACCGGCGGATCGGCCATCAATGCCGCCTTGGACTCGGCCGCGCCGACGAAACCGACCGGGCAGCCGATGATCGCCGCCGGCCGTGGGCAGTCGGCATGCTCCAGCATGTTGAGCAGATGGAACAGCGCGGTCGGCGCGTTGCCGATCGCGACGATGGCGCCGGCCAGATGCGGCCGCCACAGCTCGAGCGCGGCAGCGGACCGCGTGTTGCGCATCGATTGCGCCAGCGCGGGCACATCAGGGTCTCCGAGCGTGCAGATCACCGCGTTGCCAGCCGGCAGGCGCGCGCGCGTGATTCCCTCCGACACCATGCGCGCGTCGCAGAGGATCGGCGCGCCGTTCCGCAAGGCTTCCCTTGCGCGGGCGGCCATGCCGGCGGTGAAGCGCACATGCGCTTCCAGGCCCACCATGCCCGCGGCATGGATCATGCGCACCACCACCGGCTCCTCGTCGGACGTGAACCTGGCAAGGTCGGCCTCGGCGCGGATCGTGGCAAACGACTGGCGATAGATCGCCGCGCCATCGGTCTCATAGACGTGCGGCATCAACCGCCTCCCATCAACAGCAAGGGGTTGGCGGCGAGCTCCGCGCCGGTCAGGCCCCGCCTGACCGGCGTATCGCGCGTGGTGCCGCGGCGGATCAGGTCGAAGCCTTCTCGCGTTGCCACGAGCGTGATGTCAACAGGACCGGAATGGGCACAACCTTTGGGGCAACCGGAGACGTGCAGCCGGGCGTTGGCCGGGATGTGCCGGGCGAGCGCTGACGCCAGCATACGCGTATCGGCATGCGCCTCACCGCAACGTGGCGCGCCGCTGCAAGCGATGACGCGCAGCGCCGGATCCTCGGCGTCGGTGACGAGGTCCGCCCCGCGGGGCATCTCATGCATCCCCTCCACCAGCATCATCCGCCACGGCGTCATCCGCAGCGCCTGCGCGGATGCGGCGAGATGGTTGAGCGTCTGGTGCGGCATTTGCCCGAACGCAACACCGACCATCGCGCCGATCGGGTAGAGGCCGGGAACAGGCGCCGCCGATCGGGCCACGGGCTCGGCATCGCCGCGCAGGAAGTCGGGCAAGGTCGCGCCGCTGGCCAGATGCGTCGCCATCCGCCGCTTCTCGCCTTTGGCGCCTCCGGAGGCGACGAACCATTCGGCCACCGCCAACGCGACCGGCACGGCCTCGCCGCGGGTGACTGAACGGCCGCGCTCGACACCATCGGCACGCACCAGCAGCCCACCGTTGCGATCACGTTCGATCCTGATGTCCGCCGACGCGCCGGTCAGCACCCGGACAGTGCCGTCATCGATTGCGAAACCGAACTTGGTCGGAAGATCGAGCGAAGCACCGGCGAGCGCCCGTTCAAGTTCGGCCGCGAGCGAGCTCGTGTCGTCACCGGCGATCCAGAACGGCGTCACCAGAATGTTGCGCTGCGCCTCAGTCTCGGAATCCGCGTCCAGCAAACCGAGCGCCCCGAGTCCGTCGATCAAGGCCGGATAACCCACTTCGCTGACGCCGCGGATCTGGAGGTTGGCGCGGCTGGTCAGGTCGATCAGGCCGTTGCCGTATCGTGCGGCCAGCTCGGCGATCCCGACCGCCTGCGCTGCTTCAAGCCGTCCACCTCGCGGGCGGATGCGCAACACGAGCCCGTCGCCCGACTGCATCGGCCGCAGCGCGCCGGGACACCAGCCCTTGATCGCAACCGCGCTCATGTCGCCTCCTGCAACGCCGCCGCGATCGAATTGCGCCGCGTTTGCCAGAGCGACGCGTCATGCAGACGGGCAAAGCAGGTTTCGATCGCAACCAGCGCCGCCGGATTGTCGCGCGCCATGAAGCCGCGAACCTCGTCATTGCCGAGCGTCGCGTCGTAATAGAGGTCGAACAGGTGCGGCGGCACCGCGCCGGCGAGATGGGCAAATGCCGCCATATGCTCCAGCGTCGCAGTGATCTCGGCAGCGCCGCGGAAGCCATGGCGCATCATGCCTGCGATCCATGCCGGATTGGCGGCGCGTGCCCGCACCACCCGCGAGATTTCCTCGGTCAGCGAGCGGGCATGCGGCTGATCCGGCCGGGTCGCGTCGAGGTGATAGAGCGACGGGATCTTGGTGCCCAGCCGGGCAGCAGCCGCTGCAATGCCGGCCTCATGCGCGGCATAGTCCGCCGCCAGCAGCAGGTCGGTCTCAGGCAGATCCTGGGTATGCACGAAACTGTCGGCAGCACCGAGCCGCGCCTCGATGCCTTCGCGATCGGGGTGCATCTCGCCATCGGACGCAATGGCCCAGGAGGACGCCGACAACCACGCTTCGCCGGCGGCGTCACGGGCCTCCGGCGTGAAGACATCGGCTAGCGACGCGATGCCGACACCATAATGCCCGGGGCGCGGACCGAACACGCGCGCGATGCGCTGCCGGTAAGGATTCTCGTCCGCTTCATCGCTGCGTTCGGACAAGGCTTCCGTGGCAGCCTCGAACAATTGGGCAAGCCCCGAAAACACGTCGCGGAACAAGCCCGATACGCGCAGCGTCACGTCGATACGGGGACGGCCGAGCTCCGCCGGCGCGATGATGTCGTAGCCGGTCACCCGACCCGATCCGTGATCCCAGCGCGCCTGTCTCTTATACACATCTAGATGTGTATAAGAGACAGGAACAAGCCCGATACGCGCAGCGTCACGTCGATACGGGGACGGCCGAGCTCCGCCGGCGCGATGATGTCGTAGCCGGTCACCCGACCCGATCCGTGATCCCAGCGCGGCGCGATGCCGGCGAGATGCAGCGCCATGGCAAAATCCTCGCCGGCGGAGCGCATGGTCGACGAGCCCCAGAGATCGATGACGAGCCCTTTCGGCCAGTCGCCGTGATCCTGCAAATGACGGCGCAGCAGTTCCTCGGCGAGCTTCACGCCTTGCGCATGCGCCGACGGCGTCGGCACCGCGCGCGGATCGACCGCGTACAGATTGCGGCCGGTCGGAAGCACGTCGCTGCGCCCGCGATAGGGCGAGCCTGACGGCCCCGGCGCAACCCGCCGGCCGGCGAGCGCATCGAGCAACGCGGCCTTCTCCGCTTCGCCGCAAGCGCCCTGCCCGAAGACGTGCAGGCCGTCGCCGAACTGGCTCTCCTTGAGATCGCAGACGAAGCGGTCGATTTGCGGAATCGCCTCGGCCGCCGAGACCGACGCCGCAAGACCCAGATCATCCTCGAGGCCCGCGATGCGTGCCTCCTCGCGGATCGCAGCGATCAGGCGCTGCCGTCGGGCGGGATCGAGACCGTCGGCAGTCGAATATTCATCGAGCAAGCGCTCGAGCGCACGCAGGCTTTCCGGCACCGCGGCTTGTGCCAGCGGCGGCGGCAAGTGACCGATCGTCACGGCGCCGATCCGGCGCTTGGCCTGCGCCGCCTCGCCGGGGTCGTTGACGATGAAGGGATAGACAACCGGCAGATCGCCGATCAACGCTTCCGGCCAACACGCCGATGACAGCGCAACCGATTTGCCGGGCAACCATTCCAGCGTGCCATGCGCGCCGATGTGGACGACGGCATCGATAGCCTGCTGCCGGAGCCAGAGATGGAACGCGACATAGGCATGACGCGGCGTGCGCGACAGGTCGTGATAGTCGGCATCGCGGTGCCCGACATCACCGCGCTCCGGTTGAACGGCGATGAGCGACTTGCCGCATCGGATCGCGGCGAAATGAAAGGCGCCGTCACGGCAATCGGGATCATCCTCCGGTGCTCCCCACGCGCGCGCCAGATCATCCTGGAGTTGCTCGGGAAGACTGGCGAGCGCCTTGCGATATTCGCGCACGTCCCAAGCCAGTTTACGGCGCAAGAGCGCGTCGCCCGGCGACCTCACCGGCTCGACGTCAAATCCCGCCGCCGCAAGATCCGCCAGCAACGCCTCGACCGAGGCCAGCGCATCGAGGCCGACGGCATGCGCGATCTGATGCGGACGGCCCGGATAGTTCGAGAGCACCAATGCAAGCTGCTTGTCCTGCGCGGACTTGCCGGCGAGACGGTGCCAGGCAGCGACACGCGCGACGATCGCCGCGACGCGCCCGGCATCCGGCCGATGCGCGAGATGCGCGAATTGCAGATCGGGATCGCGCTCGCCCGGCTGCTTGAAACTCACGACGCCCGCGAACAGGCGGCCGTCGACCTCCGGCAGCACCACGTGCATCGCGAGATCGCCGGGCGACAGGCCGCGCAGCGACAAGGCCCAATCCTCGCGGCGCGCGGTGGATAGCGCGACCTGGAAGACAGGACACGATGCGGCGTCGAACGGCGTCTTGCCGTCGTCGCCAGCCGCGGAGAACGCGGTCGCATTGACGATGGCGGCCGGCGCGCATGGTGCGAATTGCGCCCGCAGCCAATCGGCGACACCCGCCGCCTTCAACGAGGTGACGAAGATCCCGTGGGCGTCAAAGCCCTTCGCGCGCAACGCATCGATCAATGCATCGACCGGCGCGGTGTCGCCGGCCGCGAGATAGGAGCGATAGAACGTCACCAGCGCCCGCGGCCGGCCATCCGATGCCGGCAGCGCCGCGACGGCGCCACGGGAGAGATCGTAAACGCCGGTCTCGGGAAGATCGATCTCGCCGACGACAGGCCCGGCATAGAGTCCGGACGCCAGCGCCAGTTGCGATATCACCGCCTGCGCGGCAACCGGCCCCCCCTTGTCGCACAACACCTTGAGCCGTCGCAGCGTCGAGACCGGCAAGGTCGAGAACTCATCCAGCCGCAGATCGTCGCGGCCGTCCGCCGGCAGCACCACCAGGGCGATGCCGCGCTCCTTCGCCAGCCGATGCACCGCGGCCAGGCCGTAGGACCAGTAGGGCTCGCCACCGATCAGACGGATGAGAATGCCGCGCGCATGAGCGAGCGTCCGCTCGATATAGGTATCGACCGACAGTGGATGGCGCAGCTCCGCGAGATTGGCGAGCCGCAGCGACGGCAACGCGGCGCGTCCCCGCCGCCAGCCGGCTGCGAAGGCCGCGAGATCGCTGTCGGAAAACGACAACACCACGAGATCGGCCGGATCCTGGCCGAGGTCCCTTGGTGTCGCGGTCTCCTCAAGGCCGCGACTCTCGCGGAAGATGACATGCATCAGACACCAAGCCGGGCCCTGATCGCCGCTTCATCGATGTCGCCATGCTCACCGATCACGACCAGCTTCGATTGCCGGGGCCGCGCACCCCACGGCGTATCGAACTGATGCCGCACCCGCTCGCCGACCGACTGCACCAGCAGGCGCATCGGCTTTCCCGCGACCGCGATGTAGCCCTTGGCGCGCAGCACGTTCTGCTCGCGCGCCAGCCCTTTGATCGAGGCCACCAGCGCATCGATATCGGCGATCTCCGGAAGATCGATCACCACCGAATTGAAATCGTCGTGTTCATGTTCCTCTTCGCCGTCGTGATGCGAGGGACGCGACGCGAGATCATCTTCCGCCGCCGCACCGAGACCCAGGATCACGCGCGCATCGATCGTGCCGTCGACCACGGGCAGCATCGGCACCTCACGCGGCATCTCGGCGGCGATCACCTGCTTCGCCGCCTTGATCCCCTCGGCGCCAGCGAGATCGGCCTTGGTCAGCAGCACGATGTCGGCGCAGGCGATCTGGTCCTCGAACACTTCCGAGAGCGGCGTCTCGTGGTCGAGATTGTCGTCAGCGGCGCGCTGCGCATCGACGGCGACCGGATCCGGCGCAAAACGACCGGCAGCGACCGCCTCGGCATCGGCCAGCGCGATCACGCCGTCGACGGTGATCCGCGAGCGGATCTCCGGCCAGTCGAACGCCTTGAGCAGCGGCTTCGGCAGCGCGAGCCCCGAGGTCTCGATCACGATGTGATCGGGCTTCACGGGACGCGCCAGCAGCTGCTCCATCGCCGGGATGAAATCGTCGGCGACGGTGCAACAGATACAACCATTGGCGAGTTCGACGATGTTCTCGGTCGGACAATTGGCGTCGGCGCAGGATTTCAGGATGTCGCCGTCGACCCCTTCGCTGCCGAATTCGTTCACCAGCACCGCGAGCTTCTTGCCGTTGGCGTTGCGGATCAGATGCTGGATCAGCGTGGTCTTGCCGGATCCGAGAAAGCCGGTCACGACGGTGACGGGGACTTTGGTGAGCGTTGTCATTCAGCGGCCTCCGGCACGACGGCAATGGGTGGAATGCGGGCAAGCGACTGCTTGCGAAAGATTTCTGGTCGGCTGCGCCACGGCGCGATGCCATCCGGCGCCGCCGCATATGCGGACGCGCCGGCGATCACGTCCTTTGCATTGGTCTCCGACAGGCGGCCATAGACATAGGACCACCGTCCGGGCGCGCTGAGCGCGACCGAGCAGCCCTGGCTGCACGCCGACAGGCATTCGACGGGAACCAGATTGACCCCATCAGGCACCCCGGCGTCGCGAATCGCGGCGTGCAGACGCGCGCCCGGCGTGGTTTCACCTTCGGCCACCGTCTGGCCGGCGCGGCAAGTGATGCAGACATGAAGTGTAACGCTCATCGCTCTTCCCGAATTGGCAGTTGGAGGCGATGAGGCAAACGAACCAACCAATGGAGGCTCGTTCCCCGTCGCGGAACACCCCCGTCCGCCGGTCTCAATTGCTGCACTGGCAGGTCTCCCGGCTTGCGGAGCAGGCTGTCGCCCTTCGATCCCCGCCTTCCCGATTTCCGTGGAAATCAGTGGCCTTGGACATCTCTCCGGTCACGGTCGCGGGGGCGGCTGCGCTTCGGGCCCGAACCTGAGCCCTATCGCATTCCCTCTTCGCCTGTCGTAGGACAGGAACCAGCGCGGGCCCACCATTCGTCCAAGCCCAGTACTTGTCAAGCCAAAGGAATATCACATGATTTCTGAACAGGGTGGCGAGGGCGAGGACGCCGGCAGCGAGGCTTCGCTGGAGGCGCGCCACACGGCCAAAATGGCGAAAATCAAGGTCGCCCGGGACCGCATCATGGCGACCAAGAGCGGCGAAAAGGGCCTGATCATCGTTCATACCGGCGCCGGCAAGGGAAAATCATCGTCGGCCTTCGGCATGATCGTGCGCTGCGTGGCCCATGGCTTTCCTTGCGCGGTGGTGCAGTTCATCAAGGGCGCCTGGGATACCGGCGAGCGCCGGTTGCTGACCGGGCATTTCGGCGAGCTCTGTCAATTCCACGCGATGGGCGAAGGTTTCACCTGGGAGACCCAGGATCGCGCCCGCGACATCGCGGCAGCGCAGGCCGGCTGGGAGAAGGCCAAGGAGCTGATCGCGGACGAAAACCTGCGCATGGTCGTGCTCGACGAGATCAACATCGCGCTGCGCTACGACTATCTGGCGATCGCAGACGTGGTCGATTTCCTGAAGACGTCGAAGCCGGCGATGACCCATGTCGTGCTCACCGGGCGCAACGCCAAGGACGAGTTGATCGAGATCGCCGATCTCGTCACCGAGATGACCCTGGTGAAGCATCCGTTCCGCTCCGGCATCAAGGCCCAGCCGGGCGTCGAATTCTAAGAGCCCAACGCCATGGCGCGCGCATTGATGATCCAGGGGGCAGGTTCCGACGTGGGCAAGTCGCTCATCGTCACGGGCCTCGCGCGTGCCGCCATGCGGCGCGGCCTGCGCGTGCTGCCGTTCAAGCCGCAGAACATGTCGAACAATGCGGCCGTGACCGTCGACGGCGGCGAGATCGGACGCGCGCAGGCCTTGCAGGCCCTCGCCGCCGGCGTCGAGCCGCACACCGACATGAACCCGGTACTGCTGAAGCCGGAGACCGATGTCGGCGCCCAGATCATCGTGCACGGCAAGCGGATCGCGACCGCACGCGCGCGCGAATATGCCGCGATGAAACCGTCGCTGATGGGTGCCGTGGTGGAAAGTTTCGACCGCCTCAAGGCACGCGCCGACCTGGTGCTGGTCGAAGGCGCCGGCAGCCCCGCCGAGGTCAATCTGCGCAAGGCCGACATCGCCAATATGGGCTTTGCGCGCAAGGCCGACGTGCCGGTGGTGCTGGTCGGCGACATCGACCGCGGCGGCGTGATCGCACAGCTCGTCGGCATCAAGACGGTGATCGATCCCGACGATGCCGCGATGATCCAGGGTTTTGTCATCAACAAGTTCCGCGGCGATCCGACGCTGTTCGACGACGGCTACCGGCTGATCGAAGCCCGTACCGGTTGGCGCGGCTTTGGCGTGCTGCCGTGGTTCGGCCGCGCCGGCGAGCTTCCGGCCGAAGACGCGCTCGGGCTCGGCGAGGCGCGCAAGCCCGGCCAGTGCAAGATTGCGTTTCTGGCGCTGTCGCGGATCGCCAATTTCGACGACCTCGATCCGTTGAAGCTCGAGCCCGGTGTCGATCTCGTGATGGTGCGTCCGGGCGAAGCCATCCCTGGTGATGCAAAACTCGTCATCCTGCCCGGCTCGAAATCGACCCGCGGCGACCTCGCGTTCCTGCGCGCGCAGGGCTGGGAGATCGATCTCTTGGCGCATCATCGCGGTGATCCTGCCGGGCTCGAAAACGACGCTGCGCGATCTCGCCAGGCTGCGCGAGGAGGGCTGGGACATCGACATCCTCGCCCATCGCCGCCGCGGCGGCCATGTGCTCGGTCTTTGCGGCGGCTACCAGATGCTCGGGCGGAGCGTCGCCGATCCCGATGGGATCGAAGGTCCCGCCGGCGAAACGCCCGGCCTCGGATTGCTCGACGTCACGACCGTCATGACCGAGCAGAAGACGCTGACCCGCGTCAGCGCGGTCCATGCCGCAACCCGTCAGCCGATCAGCGCCTACGAAATCCATATCGGGCACACCGACGGGGCGGATCGCGCGCGGCCGTTCGCATCGATCGACGGCGCGGCGGAAGGCGCCGTTTCCGCCGATGGACGCGTCCACGGCAGCTATCTGCACGGCCTGTTCGCATCGGACGATTTCCGCAAGGCGTTCCTTGCGCGACTCGATATCGCGGCCGCGGATCAGCCCTACGGTGCCAGGGTCGAAAGCGCGCTCGACGCGCTGGCCGGGCACATCGAGAGCCATCTCGATGTCGAGGGCCTGCTGGCGCTGGCGCGCTAGATTATCCGCGCGCCAGCACGGCAGAGAGCCGCGACCATTCGGCTTCGTTGCCCGGCAGGCCGAGGCGCAACCATCCCGGCTGTTGCTGGAAAACCCGCGACCAGATCTGGCCGCGGGCAAGCTTCTCCTGTGCGGCGAGCGCATCGCCGACATCATAGAGACGAAACAGCGGCGTGCCGCCGACCAGCGTCCAGCCTCGCGAGCGTGCTGCCGTGTCGAGCCCGACGCAATCGTCCGCGAGCCGCGCGGCCGTCGCTGTTGCCCAGTCCCGATCGAGCAACGCCCGCCGCCCAATCGCAATGGCGGCTCCCGAGACCGGCCAAGGGCCCGCCATCGCCGCAAGTCCGGCGATATCGCGTTCGCTGCCGATGGCGAAGCCGAGCCTGACGCCGGCCAGTCCGTAGAATTTCCCGAACGAGCGCAGGATCAGGAGGTGTGGCCGTCCTGCCTCCGCTGCGAGGGAGAGGTCGGGAACGGCGTCGGCAAAACTCTCGTCGATCACGAGCCGGCCGACGCGCGGCAACAACGCCAGCAGTTCGCCCCGTTCGTGGCGCCGTCCATCCGGATTGTTCGGATTGACGACGACGGCAAGATCAGCGTCGGCGAGCGCTGCGAGATCGGATGCTTCCTCGACGTCCCAACCGGCGGCCGACAGCACCGCGGCATACTCATTATAGGTCGGCGCCAGGATGCGCGCCCGCCCGCGAGGCGCGAGACGCGGCAGCAGCTGAATCGCCGCCTGTGCGCCACCGATCGCCAAAATCGGCGCACCGGTCGCGTAAGCCTGCCGCGCGGCGCGGTGGAGGGATTCGATGTCCGATCGCGACGGTAACGCGCTCCATTGCCGCGGCTCGACATCGAGCAGCGGATAAGGCTGCCGGTTGATCCCCGTCGACAGGTCGATCCAATCGTCCGCGGCCCCGCCGAAGCGTTGCTGGGCGACGTCAAGATTTCCGCCGTGCTCTCGCATGCGCCGCTCTCTTACAGCAACGCCAGCGCGACGAACACCCCGGCCAGCAGCGTCATGGCACGGCGATAGAGCGTCAGCCCGGCGAGGATGTCGGCGGCGGCCGCATCGCGCGCGGCCTCGTTCAGCCAGGGCTCGTCCGCGACGTGCCCGTGATAGATGCGGGGGCCGCTGAGCCGCACGCCGAGCGCGCCGGCGATCGCGGCTTCCGGCCAGCCGGCATTCGGCGAACGATGCCGCCGTGCATCGCGCAGCGTGCATGACCACGCCTGCGAACGGTCTGGCGCGAGCAGCACGAACATCAGCCCGGTCAGCCGCGCCGGAATGATGTTGGCGAGATCGTCGATCCGGGCCGCCGCCCAGCCGAATGCTTCGTGCCGCTCGGTGCGATGCCCGATCATGGAGTCCAGCGTGTTGATCGCCTTGTAGCCCAGGATTCCCGGCAGGCCGAACAGCGCGCCCCAGAACACCGGCGCCACGATACCGTCGGACGCGTTCTCGGCAAGGCTTTCGATCGCGGCGCGGGCGACGCCCTGTCTCTTATACACATCTAGATGTGTATAAGAGACAGGAAGACTCTCGATGCTCGCGCGCGCGATGCCGGCATCGTCGAGCATCGCCGGATCGCGTCCGACGATCTGCCCGACCGCCAGACGGGCAGCTGCGATGTCACCGGAGACCAGCGGCTTGGCCACCGCGGCAACATGGTCATGCAGCGAGCGCAACGCCACCAGCGGCCACGCCAGCACACCGACAACGACGACACCCGCCCATTCGGATGCGAGCATGGACTGAACGGCCCAGCCGAGCGCGGCCGCCAGCGCAATCACCAGGATCGCCGCCGCAGCGCCTGCCGCGCGGCGAAATGGCGACGGATCGGATGTCCGGTTCCAGGCGCCATCAAGCAAATTGATCAGCCAACCGAGCCAGGTCACGGGATGGCCGATGCGCGCAAACAGCGGGGACGGCCAGCCGATCAAGGCATCCACGGCCATCGCCACCACCATCGCTCCCGCAAAACCCACGCATCTCTCCTCGCCGCGATCTCCCGTGATGCGCAAGACGTCGGCCGAGCGCAAGCCCTCGCCGGTGGATTTTCGGCTTTGTCTTTCACCGCGATTGGTGGTTAGAGCGTTTTCGAGCGGAAGCGGATGCCGGTCGCACAGGAGATGATATGGCGGTCATTCTGATCACGGGCGGGGCGCGATCCGGGAAAAGCCGGCGCGCCGAAGGTCGTGCGCGCGCCTTTCCGGGGCAGCCGGTCTATATCGCCACCGCCGAGGCGCTCGATGCTGAAATGGACGAGCGGATCGCCCGGCATCGCGCGCGGCGCGGCAACGACTGGATCGAACGCGAGGTGCCGCTCGATCTCGTCGAGGCGTTGTCCGCGACCGATGGCGGCGGCGCAAGGCTGGTTGATTGCCTGACGCTCTGGCTGTCCAACCTGCTGCATGCCGAGCGCGACTGGTCGCAGGAGGTCACGCGGCTGGCGGCTGCGCTGCCGCGCCAGCGCAGCCCGGTGATCCTGGTCACCAACGAGGTTGGCCTCGGCATCGTGCCCGACAATGCGCTGGCGCGAACGTTCCGCGACGCCGCCGGCCTGATGAATCAGTCGATCGCAGCCGCAGCCGACGAGGTCGAATTCGTTGTGGCCGGCCTGCCGATGAAGCTAAAATGAACGCCGCGACCGATCCTGGCAAAGGCTCCGCGATGGTCTCGTTCGACGACACGTTTCGCCATCAACTGCACGAACTGTTCGTGTGGCGACGCGACGTGCGGCGCTTCCGCACCGATCCGCTGCCGGATCGGACGATCGAGCGGCTGATCGAGATCGCCTGCCTGTCGCCTTCGGTCGGCCTCAGCCAGCCCTGGCGCTTCGTCATGGTCGATGACAGAGCGCGGCGCCGTGCCGTGATCGAAGACTTCAAGGCCTGCAACGCCGATGCGCTGCGGTCCTATTCGGGCGAGCGCGCCGCGAAATATGCCGCGCTGAAACTGTCGGGCCTCGAAGAGGCACCCGGCCATCTTGCCGTGTTCGCCGAGAAGACCGACCAGATCGGCGCCGGCCTCGGCCGCGCGACGATGCCGGAGACCACGGAATATTCCGTGGTGGCCGCGATCTGCTCGATGTGGCTCGCCGCGCGCGCCGAGGGGATCGGGCTCGGTTGGGTATCGATCCTCAACCCGGACCGCATCCACGACATTCTCGACGTGCCCGCGTCGTGGAAGTTCGTCGGCTATCTCTGCATCGGATACCCTCAGGCGGAATGCGACCGTCCGGAGCTCGAGCAGGCCAAGTGGGAATCGCGACGAGGTGCCGGTGAGTTCACCATCCGACGCTGACCGCGCGACCGCGAGTGGCGGCGTGCAGTGGCGCGCCGACATCGCTTCGCTGGTCTTTGCTCTCCCGCAGCACAGCGCGATCTGCGCAGTGCATCGGGGTGCGTTTCGGACCTTGCTCGGCATGGAGCCAGAGCCGGCGGCCTGCATCGGCTATTTCGAGCGACACGAAGACGCGTTCCGGGCCGCGGCACGCGACAAGATCCGACGCAAGCGCATCCCGCTTGGAACAAATCTGCATCTTACCAGTCGCGACATCGCCCGAAAGCTGCTAGAAGCCGATCAAATCGAAGGTGGAGAACGACCATGAGCCAATCCCAGGCTACGCAAACCCAGACGGCGCATCTGCCGGTTGCCGCCGGACAGGTCGGACGGCTTGCGCAGTCGCTGATGGCGATGACGCTCGGTCTGTTCATTGTCGGCGTGGTCGGATTCTCGCACATCGACGTGGTCCACAATGCCGCGCACGACGTGCGTCATTCCAACGCATTCCCCTGCCACTGATCCCGTTGGCATGAGCACGTTTCGCTCGATCGTCTTCTCATCGGTCATTGCCGGATTCATCGTTGGCCTGATCGTCACCGCCGCCCAGCAGTTCGGCACCGTTCCGCTGATCCTCAAGGCCGAGGTCTACGAGAAGGCGGCCGAGCACAAGCATGAAGCCGCAGCCTCGCCACAGGTCGTCCTCGTGCACGACGCGGCAGATCATGACCATGGCGCCGAGGCATGGGAGCCGAAGGACGGGCTGGAGCGCAACCTCTACACGGCGGGCGCGAACATCCTGACCGCGATCGGCTTCGCACTCCTGCTCGGCGGCTTCTTCGCCGTCCGCAGTGGTGCGACGGGCGAACCGATCTCCTGGCACGAAGGCCTGATGTGGGGGCTCGCGGGCTTTGCCGTCTTCACGATCGCGCCAGGTCTTGGACTGCCGCCCGAACTGCCGGGTGTGCCGGCCGCGCCGCTGCTCTCGCGCCAGATCTGGTGGATCACGGCGGTGCTGGCGACGGCCGCCGGCCTCGGACTGATCGTGTTCAGGCGCTCGGCACCGGCCGCCATCGCCGGCGTCGCCCTGATCATGCTGCCGCATCTGATCGGCGCGCCCGAGCTCGAGCATGTCGAGACCAACGTGCCTTCGTCATTGTCGCATCAATTCGTGGTCGCCGTGACGCTGACCAGCCTGGTATTCTGGGCCCTGCTCGGCAGCCTGACCAGCACGGCCTTCGCCTATTTCGATCGGCCGGCGTCGGCGTAACGCGACAACCATCGCGACAGGAATCAATTGAGATTCGCGGCGGAGCCTGATTAGGTTCGGCTACGCCGTCTGCCGCGGGGCTGACGGCGCGACGCCGAACCGACGGGATCCAACCACCGATGGCCAAGACACGACGGACACGACCGACGATTCGTGACGTCGCGGCCGAGGCCGGCGTATCGGTCTCGAGCGTCAGCCGCACGCTCAATGGCGGCATCTACACCAGCGCGGAGCTGCACGCCCGCATCATGCGCGCGGTGAAGCGTCTCGGCTTCGAGCCGGACCAGGCGGCGCAGGCGTTGCGCTCGCGGGCCTCCAACACGATCGGCTGCATGGTCGCCGACTTCTCCAACCCGCACTACACCGGCATGGTGAGCGCGGCGGAGGAGGAGTTCCAGCGCGCCGGCTTCCTGCTGATGCTGGCCGCCACCAAGCACGAGGAGGTGCGCGAGGCCGCGTTCCTGTCGGCGGTGCGCCGCCGCCAGATGGATGGCCTGCTGCTGTTCGCCGGCGACAATTCCCACAAGGACTTCATGAAGGGGCTGGCGACGCTCGACCTGCCCTGCGTGAGCGTGGACCGCGACGTGCCGGGCAGCGTGCCGGTTCGGGTCGATCATCGCGGCGGTGCGCTGGAGGCGACGCGCTATCTGCTCGGCCTCGGCCATCGCCGGATCGCGCTGCTCACCGGCCTGTCTCTTATACACATCTAGATGTGTATAAGAGACAGGCGCTGCTCACCGGCAGCGCCGCGGTGCTGCCGAGCACGGAGCGGCTCGCGGGCTACCGGCAGGCGCACCAGGAAGCGAAGATCGAGGTCGACCCCACGCTGATCCGCCCGCACATGCAGGGCGCCAACACCGCCTTCAGCTCGGTGTGCCAGCTGCTGCAATCGGCAAAGCCGCCCACCGCGATCATCTCGCTCGGCACCAGCATGCTGGCCGAGGTGCTGGAGGCGATCACCAGCAACGGCCTGCGCTATCCGCAGGACGTCTCGCTGGTGTGCAGCGGCGACACCGACCTCGCCCGCCATGCGACGCCCGCGATCTCGGCCTTGAGCTGGGACATGAACGAGGTCGGCCGCACCGCCGCGCGGCTGCTGCTTGAGCAGATCCGCGACGACGACAAGCCCCGCAGCAGCGAGCCGGTATTCCTGCCGACACGCCTGATCCTGCGCCATTCCTGCGCCGCGCCGGCAACGCCGGCGCGGGGCCGAAAATAGCCTCGCGCGATCAATCGGCCTGCGGCGCCGCCGCGTATTGCGCGTCGGAGACGTGCTCCATCCAGGTGGCGTAGTCGCCGTCGAGCACTTCGTGGATCGCGATATGGCTCATGCCCGTGGTCGGCGCCGCGCCGTGCCAGTGCTTCTCGCCCGGCGGAATCCACACCACGTCGCCGGGGCGGATCACCCGGATCGGACCGTCCCAGCTCTGCACATATCCCACGCCAGCCGTGACGTGGAGCGTCTGGCCGAGCGGATGGGTGTGCCAGGCGGTACGCGCGCCCGGCTCGAACGTGACGCGCGCGGCCTGCACCCGCGCCGGCGCCGGTGCGTTGACGATCCCATCAGCCCATACGGTGCCGCTGAACCATTCGGCGTTGCCGCGGCGGCTCGGGACCGTTCCTGCGCGCTTGATGTCCATCTTCAGTCCTCCAACTTTTCCAATCTGGAAACGGTTCCAGCTTCATTCGTCACTGCGAGCGGACCGAAGCAATCCATTGATCCGCGTATGCCTCGCGATGGATTGCCTCGCTCCGCTCGCAATGACGGAAAGCAAACGCTCAGCGCAATACAAATCCCTCGTAACCGTGCTGCGCGATCTGCGCGATGCGATGGCGGTAGCCCTGCCCGACATACGGCATGAACACCCGCGGCTTGCCGGCGATGTTGGCGCCCTGGTACCAGGAATTGGCCTTCGGATAGAGCGTGCGGCTGGCGGCGTCGGCGACATGTGCCATCCAGGCCTGCTCGGCATCGCGCTCGGGCTCGATCCGCGTCAATCCTTTTGCGCGCATGCTGCCGAGACAGGCGGTGATCCATTCGACATGGTTCTCACAGGCGTGGATCACATTGCCGATGACTGATGGGCTGCCCGGGCCGGTCACGATGAACAGGTTCGGAAAGCCGGATACCATCAGGCCGAGATAGGCGCTGGGCCCGTCGGCCCAGGCCTGCTTCAAGCTCGTGCCGTCGCGGCCGCGGATCTGCATCGCGGCAAGTGCCCCGGTCATCGCATCATAGCCGGTTGCCAGCACCAGCGCGTCGAGCGCGAAAGACCGCGTCGCGGTCTCGAGGCCGGTCTCGGTGACCGCCGTGAGCGGCTCGGCGCGCAGGTCGACGAGCTCGACATGCGGCAGGTTGTAGGTCGCGAAATAACCGGTATCGATGCAGATGCGCTTGACGCCGAGCGGATAGTCCTGCGGCGACAGCGCCGCCGCGGTGGTCGCGTCGTCGACGATGCCGCGGATCTTGTCGCGCACGAAGTCGCAGGCGACGTCGTTGACGGCTTCATCGGTGAGGATGTTCGGGAACGCGGTCAGGATGCCGCCGCCACCCTGCTCCCAGAGCTGTTCATAGCGCGCCCACTGCTCGTCGCGCCCCGGCACCGGCGCCTCGAATGCATTGGCGGGCACGCGTCCGAACTCCGGTGTCTCGAGGCTCTCGCGATATCTGGCGATCACGGGTTCGGCGGCGGCGATATCGGCGTCGGACAGCGGCGCGTTGCGCGCCGGCACGGAGTAGTTCGGCGTGCGTTGGAACACGGTCAGGCGGCTCGCCGCCCTCGCGATCATCGGGATGGTCTGCACGCCCGATGAACCGGTGCCGATCACCGCGACGCGCAGGCCGGAGAAATCGATCTCCTGATGCGGCCACTGTCCGGTGTGATAGACCGGCCCGCGAAACCGCTCCAGGCCCGGCACGTTCGGCTTGTTCGGCATCGAGAGATTGCCGGTCGCCATCACGCAAATCGACGCGACGATGCAATCGCCGCGATCGGTGCGCACGGTCCAGCTCTCGCCGGCCTCGTCCCAGTCGGCGCTGGTCACGCGGGTGTCGAAGCGGATCAGCGAGCGCAGCTCGAACCGATCGGCGACACGCTGCGCATAGCGCAGGATCTCCGGCTGGGCAGCGTATTTCTCGCTCCAGCGCCATTCCCGCCGCAGCTCTTCCGACCAGGTGTAGGAGTAGAACAGGCTCGGTATGTCGCAGCGTGCGCCGGGATAGCGATTCCAGTACCAGGTGCCTCCGACGTCGGCTGCCGCCTCGATGCCGATCACCTTCAGCCCGAGCTCGCGCAACCGGTAGATGGCATACAGCCCGCCGAAGCCGGCTCCGACCACGACGGCATCGCATTCGGCAACCAGCGGCGGCCTCGCGCCGTGGTCCGGGCTCGTCTGCACCAGTCTGCTCATTTGTCACATCTCTCCGGTCGCAGGGATTATTGCCATCAGCGGGAACACGCGCTACTCTGGAAACGTTTCCAGACCGGAAGCGCATACGATAATTGCCGCCGGGCGTCAACGCGCCGGCCATCGGGCCTGCGGACGCCACAAGGCGATCAGCGAACAATCAGGGAGTGACTGAGGGATGTTGGAGGGATTTCGTCTTCGCGCATGCGTGGCAGCCGCGGCAATGATCGGCGCGCTGTCGCCCGCGCTTGCGCAGAAGAATTACGGCCCGGGGGTCTCGGATACCGAGATCAAGATCGGCAACATCATGCCCTATAGCGGCCCCGCTTCCGCCTACGGCGCGATCGGCCGCACCGAGGCGGCCTATTTCAAGATGATCAACGACCAGGGCGGCATCAACGGACGCAAGGTCGATTTCATCAGCTATGACGACGGCTTCTCGCCGCCGAAATCGGTCGAGCAGGCACGCAAGCTGGTCGAAGGCGACGAGGTGCTGCTGGTGTTCCAGCCGCTCGGCACCGCGCCCAATGTCGCGATCCAGAAATATCTCAACGCCAAGAAGGTCCCTCACCTGTTCATCGCGTCGGGCGCAACGCGGTTCGGCGATCCGAAGAACTTTCCCTGGACGATGGGCTGGCAGCCGAACTACCAGAGCGAGGGCCGCATCTACGCCAAATACATCCTGGACAAATTCCCGAACGGCAAGATCGCGGTGCTCTGGCAGAACGACGACGCCGGCAAGGACGCGCTGAAGGGATTGCGCGACGGCCTCGGCGACAAGGCGAGCAGCATGATCGTCGCCGACAAGTCGTATGAGCTCACCGATCCGACGCTGGACTCGCAGATCGTGGCGCTGCGCGCCTCGGGCGCCGATATCCTGTTCACCTGGGCGGCGCCGAAGGGCGCGGCGCAGACCATCAAGAAGGTCGCCGAGCTCGGCTGGAAGCCGACCTTCTTCCTGACCTCGACGGCGACCTCGGTCGCCTCGGTAATGCGCGCCGCCGGCGTCGAGCATTCACAAGGCATCATCTCGGTCGCCTATCTGAAGGACCCGACCGACAAGATCTGGGCCGACGACGCCGAGACCAAGGAATGGCGGACGTTCATGGACAAGTACATGCCCGACGGCGACAAGACCAACGGCAATCACGTCTATGGCTACGCCGCTGCGCAAACGCTCGCGCAAGTGCTCAAGCAGTGCGGCGACGATCTGACGCGCGAGAACGTGATGAAGCAGGCCGCCAGCCTGAAGGACTTTGCGCCGAAGATGATCCTGCCCGGAATCAGGATCAATACCGGCCCGAACGATTTCCGGCCGATCGAACAGTCGCAGCTGATGCGGTTCGAAGGCGAGAGCTGGACGCTGTTCGGCAACATCATCACCGGCGAAGTCGGCAGCGAGTAAAGCCTCCGTGCGTCATGTTCGGACTTGCCCGGACATGACGCACGCATCAATCATCCGGCCAGCCAGGCGAACGCGCGGCGCAGGAATGCCGGCGCATCCTGCTCGACCGGCGTGCCATGCGCCATCAGCACCTTCTCGGCCGGCCACGCCAGGACGCGTTGCAAGGCCGCGCGCGCGGCACGGCGGTTGGTGAAGGCAATGCGGAACTTACGCGGTACCGACGGCTCCGGTCCGACCATGAGGTCGAGCTTCGCTATCGTCGCCCGCCAGCCCGAGACCAGTTCGGCGGGAATCTGTTGCAGCAGGTCGGTGAACAGCACGGTGCCGCTCACCAGATGAAAGAAGACCACCTCCGACGTGATCAGGTTGCCGCGCATCACCACCTGGTCGATCTGCCCGACCCAATCAAGGCTCGCTCCATCGGCGAGATCGGCATCGAAGGCGATATCACGGCGCCGCTTGCGCAGGCCCGGCGGGGCATGGAGCACGGCGGCCGGATAGGCTCGCTTCCATTCGGCGAGAAACAGATGATGCAGCGAATTGGGAGCCACGATGTGCCTGACATGGCCCAGCGCGTCCGTGGCCGCCCGCAGCTCCTCTGTCAGCCGGACCGGCGACCAGACGAACAGGCTGCCGTCCGCAAGCCTGACGACCGCCATCCGGGTGGGATAATGAAACCCGGCGACCGCCACGTTCGGTCCTCCGGCAATCCAGATGTCGTGGCCGAAGTTCAGCAGTACCGCCATTTCGGTTGACCGTCGCAAGTCCGAGCCGAACCAGCCGGCACGCTGCCGCCGGCATTCCGGCTTCCTTTACCATGCCCGGTGCGACGCACTGCCGGCAAGGGCCATGGCGGCACCTGGTTCCGATGCCAATTGCGACGATCGGGTTTACGCAACCTTAGACGATTTGATCCAAACGTTGGCTGTGCACGACGCGATTGGGATGAAGCGGCCGATGTCGCAAAAATCGGATCTCGGGGGACACGGGCTGGCCTTCGCGGATGATGCCGGACGTGGCCTCGCGGGCGCGCCGGATCGCGCGTGCCGTGATGGCGCTATGCCCCAGCGCACGGCCGTCGGCCAAGCCCCCCATGCGCCGACAGCTCTGACGCAGGCCGCCGATGCGCATACGCCGTCGGTCAGGTCCGGCGCAGGCGGACTGGTCTCGGCGCTACGTGACGCCGAGTGGCTCACGACCGATCGGGTCACCGCCTTCACGCGGATATTTCTCCTCCTGTTCATCGGCTGCGTTGCGAGCATTCCATGGTTCGCGCCGACGATGGATGTCGGCCACGACTTCGCGGCATTCTGGACCGCGGCAAAGCTCGCCCTCGAAGGCCGCGCCGCCGATGCCTATGGCGATGCAGGCCGCGCCGCCGTCGCCGCCCTGTTCGGCCAGAACAGCTACCCGCCGTTCTTCTACCCGCCGACGTCGCTGTGGTTCTGGCTTCCGTTCGCGCTGGTGTCCTTCGCCACGGCCGCCTTCATCTGGATCGCCGCGACCGGCGCAGCCTATGCGGCTGCGATGCGGGCCATGCTCAAAGGCGGATCGATCGTTCCCGCGCTCGCCTTTCCCGGCGCATGGATATGCGCGCTGTTCGGGCAGAATTCGCTGTTCTCGGCGGCCCTGCTCGGCGGATCGGCCGCGACGCTGGATCGCTATCCGGCGATCGCGGGCGTGCTGCTCGGATGTTTCAGCTACAAGCCGCAGCTCGCCCTGCTTGCGCCGCTCGTCCTGATCCTGACACGGCGCTGGCGCGCGCTCGCCGCGGCGATCGCGACAACGCTCGTGCTGGTACTGGCTACCACCGCCATCTTCGGCATCGAGCCGTGGATCAAGTTTGTCGGCGTCCTGCCGGAAGCAAAGGCCTGGAGCCTGGATGGCCGGCCCGGCTTCGAGAAGTTCGTAAGTCCGTTCGCCGCGATCAGGCTGGCCGGCGGAACGAGCAGCACCGCCTGGCTCATCCAGCTGATGGCAGCCGCGATCGCGATCTCAGTCCTCGTCCTTGTGCTGCGAAAGCGCCCCGGCGGCGCCGCCGAGATCGCGCTGATGGTGGCAGCGACCGGCCTCTGCGTCCCCTCACTCGGCAGCTACGAGGTGGTGATCCTGGCGATCCCGGGCGCGTGGCTGATCGCGCAAGCGCTGGCACAAGGCTGGCTGCCCTACGAACGCATCGCACTCGCTGCGCTTTACCTGACGCCATTCGTCATGGTGCCTGCGGCCGCCAACGGCGTGCAATTGGCGCCGCTCGCCTGTGCGGCGCTCGTCGCTCTCGTCGCGCGACGCATCGCGCGCCCGCCGCTTGCAGAAACTGCCAATCACTGATCGGCCCGACCGCGCAGACCCTGGCGGCTCGAGAGGCCAGCCGTGCAACATGCTCCGTGTCGCCCCTGCGAACCCCGAATGGCTATTGTTGCGGCCATGCCAAAACCGCGAGTCCCTTCACCTGCATCCGCTGCGGCGTATGGGTCCCTGCCTTCGCAGGGACGACATATGGAAAGAGTTGCGCATTACCTCCGGCATGGAACTAACCCGCCCGCGTCAGGATCACCTGCTGCGCCGCATGCCAACTCGCTTCGTCGGGCGCGCAGAGCAGGCCGCCGGTCAGGTTGACGGGCCGGTAGGGTGAGCCGTCGAAATGCGCGCTGTAGCCGCCGGCCTCGCGATGCAGCAGCCAGCCCGCGGCATGATCCCACGGCATCAGCTTGTTGTAGAACAGCAGGTGGCAATGGCCAGACGCCGCCATGCGGTACTCATGCGCCGCGCATCGGAGCCAGGCCGTCATGCCGAGCTTGGAGAGATTGCCGGCGACCGTGGTCCGCAACGGCTCCGGCAGGAAGTTGACGCCGACGATCGCGTCCATCTGGCTGACCGGCGCGGGCGCGGCGACCTTCAGATCGTAGCGGCTGCCGTCCGGTAGCTCGAGCCAGGCGCCCTCGCCGCGCATAGCAAACGCGGTGTCGTTGCAGACGGGGTCGTGGATCGCGCCGAACACGATCTCGCCGCGGATGGTCGCGGCCACCATGGTGCCGAACAGCGACAAGCCGGAGGTGAAATTGCGCGTGCCGTCGATCGGATCGATGATGAAGGCAAGGTCCGCGGTTCCGATCCGGTCGAGCGCCGTCGCGTCGCGCGCCGTGCCTTCCTCGCCGACGATCAAAGCATCCGGAAAGGCCCGAAGCAGTGCCGCCGAGATCGCTTGCTCGGCGAGCTCGTCGGCTTCGGTGACCACGTCGAACGCGGATGTCTTGGTGCGGACCTCGATCTCGCGCACGCGGCGGAACCGCGGCATGATCTCGCGGTGGCCGACTTCGGCGAGGATGTTTCCGATGTTCAGCGCATCGGCATGGGACAATTTCACGCGGCATTCTCCTGCATTGCGCAGGCACCTTACCGCAGAAATATGACCACGTGGCGGTCAACGGCGCTGGTTGTAGACGTCGATGCAGACGGCGCCGAGCAGCACGAGGCCCTTGATCACCTGCTGGTAATCGATGCCGATGCCGAGGATCGACATGCCGTTGTTCATCACGCCCATGATCATGGCGCCGACGACCGCGCCGCCGACCCGGCCGACGCCGCCATAGGCCGACGCGCCGCCGATGAAGCAGGCGGCGATGACGTCGAGCTCGAAGCCGAGGCCGGCTTTCGGGGTCGCGGTGTTGAGCCGCGCCGCGAACACCAATCCGGCCAGCGCCGCCAGCACGCCCATGTTGACGAAGGTGAAGAACGTCAGCCGCTCGGTCTTGACGCCGGAGAGCTTCGCGGCCTTGGCATTGCCGCCCACCGCATAGATCTGCCGGCCGATCACCGTGCGCCGTGTGACGAAGCCATACAGCGCGATCAGCACGGTCATGATGACGAGCACATTCGGCAGGCCGCGATGCGAGGCGATCAGATAGGTGAAATAGAGCACCGCGCCCGCCAGCGCGATGCTCTTGGCGACGAAGAACGCGTAGGGCTCGACCTCGATGCCGTGCGACTGCTCGCGCGCGCGCCCCCTGGCGCTCGCCAGCACCAGCGCGAATGCCAGCACGATGCCGATCGCAAGCGAGGTCGGATAGAGCGTGCCGGCGCTCGGAAACAGCTCGGGGATGAAGCCCGAGGAGAGCTTCTGGAAGGTCGGCGGAAACGGCCCGACCGACCTGCCTTGCAGCACCGCGAGCGCAAGGCCCTTGAACACCAGCATGCCCGCCAGGGTCACGATGAAGGACGGAATCTTGAAATAGGCCACCCAGTAGCCCTGTGCCGCGCCGATCGCGGCACCGACCAGCAGACAGGCGATGAACGCGATCGGGTAGCTGACGTGGTACGTCACCATCAGCACCGCCGCGACCGCGCCGACGAAACCGGCGACCGAGCCGACCGAAAGGTCGATATGCCCGGTCACGATCACCAGCAGCATGCCGAGCGCCATGATGACGATATAGCTGTTCTGCAGGATCAGATTGGTCAGGTTGAGCGGCTTCAGCAGTGTGCCGTCGGTCATGACCTGGAAGAACAGCATGATCGCCAGCAGCGACAGCAGCATGCCGTAGTTGCGCAGATTGTTCTTGATGAAGCCGGAATGCTTGGGCGCCTCGGGAAGTGACACCGTCTTGTCGGTCATTGCGCTCCTCCTGCCACCCGCACGGCAGCATCATGGACGAGGTTGCCGGAGATCCGGACATTGCGCATGATGGCGCGCATGATCTTCTCCTGCGTGGCCTCGTCCTTGCCGAACTCGCCGACGAACGCGCCGTCATTCATCACGCAGATCCGGTCGCAGATGCCGAGCAGTTCGGGCATTTCCGACGAGATCACCACGACGCCCTTGCCGGCCTCCGCGAGCTCGTTGATGATGCAATAGATCTCGTATTTCGCCCCGACGTCGATGCCGCGGGTCGGCTCGTCCAGCAACAGCACCTGCGGATCGGTCATCAGCCATTTCGACAGCACCACCTTCTGCTGGTTACCGCCCGAGAGCTGCCCGGTCTCCTGATAGACGTCGGAGCAGCGGATCCGCATCCGGTTGCGGTAATCGCTCGCGGCCTTCAGCTCGACGACATCGTCGATCACGCCGCGCTCCGACACCTGGCGGAGGCTCGCCAGCGTCACGTTCTTGCGGACGTCGTCGGCGAGCACCAGCCCGAGCTGCTTGCGATCCTCGGTGACATAGGCAAGGCCGGCATGGATCGCGGCCGGCACGTTCGGAAGATGCGTCTCGCGGCCGTCGAGGCTGATCCTGCCGGTGATGTTGTAGCCCCAGGCGCGGCCGAACAGGCTCATGGCGAACTCGGTGCGGCCGGCGCCCATCAGGCCGGCGATACCGACCACCTCGCCGCGCCGCACCGTGAAGTCGACGTTCTTGATCACCTGCCGGGCGGTGTGCAGCGGGTGATACACCGACCAGTTCTCGACCGTCATCACGGGATCGCCGATCGCAACGTTGCGCTCCGGGAAGCGATGCGCGAGGTCGCGGTTGACCATGCTGCGGATGATCCGGTCCTCGTCGACCTGCTCGGTCCGGCAATCGATGCTGTCGACGGTGCGGCCGTCACGCAGCACGGTGATGCGGTCGGCGACGCGCGCGACCTCGTTCAGCTTGTGCGAGATCAAGATCGAGGCGATGCCCTGCTCGCGGAACACCAGCAGCCGGTCCAGCAATGCGGCACTGTCGGCCTCGTTGAGGCTCGCCGTCGGCTCGTCCAGGATCAGAAGGCGCACCCGCTTCGACAGCGCCTTGGCGATCTCGACCAGCTGCTGCTTGCCGACGCCGAGGTCGGTGACCAACGTATCAGGCGATTCCCGCAGGCCGACCTGCGCCAATAGCTCGGCGGTCCGCCGGTACACGGCGTTGCGATCCACCACTCCGAACCGCGACGGCGCGCGCGAGAGAAAGATGTTCTCGGCGATCGACATCAGCGGGATCAGCGCCAGCTCCTGGTGGATGATGATGATCCCCAGCTCTTCGGAATCGTTGATGTCGCCGAACCGGCGCTCCTCGCCGTCGAACAGGATCGACCCGTCATAGCTGCCGGCGGGATAGACCCCGCTCAGCACCTTCATCAGGGTCGACTTGCCGGCACCGTTCTCGCCGACCAGCGCATGGATCTGGCCGGCTTCGACGGTGAAACCGACGTCGCGCAACGCCTGCACGCCGGCAAAGCTCTTGCTGACGCCGCGCATCTCCAGCATTGCCGTCATCGGATCATGTCCCGCAATGTCAGTCGGCCTCGGCGCGGCGCTCCCCGCTCGCCCGCCCTAGTCGAATTGCGAGCGCTTATAGTAGCCGCTGTCAATCAGGACTTTCTCCCAATTGGTGTTGTCCACCACGACCGGCTTGAGCAGATAGGAGGGAACCACCTTGACACCGTTGTTGTAGGTCTTGGTGTCGTTGACGGTGACCTCCTTCTTGCTCAGCACGGCGTCGACCATGTCGGCCGTGACCTTGGCGAGATTGCGGGTGTCCTTGAAGATGGTCGAGTATTGCTCGCCGCGCAGCATCGCCTTGATCGAGGGCACCTCGGCATCCTGGCCGCTGATATACGGCATCGGCTGGTCCTTGCTGCCGTAGCCGACGCCCTTCAGCGAGGAGATGATGCCGATCGACAGGCCGTCATAGGGCGACAGCACGGCATCGACGCGCTTCTTGCCGTAGAACGCGCTCAACAGATTGTCCATGCGCGCCTGCGCGGTGGCGCCGTCCCAGCGTAGGGTCGCAACCTTGTCCATACCCATCTGGCCGCTGGCGACCACCAGCTTGCCGCTGTCGATGTAGGGCTTCAGCACCGACATCGCGCCGTCGTAGAAGAAATAGGCGTTGTTGTCGTCGGGCGAGCCGCCGAACAGTTCGATGTTGAACGGCCCCTTGCCGTCCTTCAGCCCGAGGGCATTCACGAGCGAGCTCGCCTGCAGCACGCCGACCTGGAAATTATCGAACGTCGCGTAATAATCGACATTCGGCGTGTCGCGGATCAGACGGTCGTAGGCGATGACCGTGATGCCTTGCGCCTTGGCCTGTTTCAGCGCGTCGGACAGCGTGGTGCCGTCGATCGCCGCGATGACCAACACCTTGGCGCCCTTAGTCACCATGTTCTCGACCTGGGAGAGCTGGTTCGGAATGTCGTCGTCGGCATATTGCAGGTCGGTGCCGTAACCGCGCTCCTTCAGCACCTTGACCATGTTGTTGCCGTCGTCGATCCAGCGCGCCGAGGATTTGGTCGGCATCGCGATGCCGATGGTCGGCTTGCTCTGGGCGGACGCGTCCGACGCGGCCCCGCCGAAACATGCCAACGCCAGCGCAACCACCGAGACCTTCAGTCTGAACATGCGTCTCTCCCTTGGCCTTTTGAGTTGAAGTACCGTCGCCAGCATCAATCGATGGCGATCATTCGTTGGCTGGTCGCAGATCTCCAGCGATGCCAGATCGGCACCGGGCCGTCACGAACCGAAGTCGCGGAATGTCGATTGAACCCGTCAACAGCGCCATGCTCACTCCGCGCGATCACCTCTGTCGATCCCGCCGTGCCCGGTCACCCGCCGGTCATGCCGTGGGACGAACGAGGCGTAGACCTGGAGGATCACGAGGCGCTGTCTCCCGGAATTCTTGCAAGCACCAACGTCCCCCATAACTTCCGGTGGCCTGGTCCTGCATCTGGCAACCTTGGGTGGATGGTGCCCCTGCCTTACCATGGATGCAAGCACGATTTATTCAATCAGCCGAATAAATTCATCCGGGGCACTGAGGATCATGAGGCGCCGTCTCCCGGAATTGTTGCTGTTTATCACCTACCGTCAGAGCGTATGGCGGATCGGCACTGCTTCCGGCCAAGGTTGCCCCTACTAGGGGATGGATGCAAGCGCGATTTATTTAAGTATCTGAATAAATTGATCGGAGCGAGCTGCCCGGCTGCGTCCCCTATTCGTCGATCTCGGAGAGATCATCGACCACCAGCAGCGCCCCGGTGAAATCATCATCGCCGAAATACGCGCTTCGGGTGATGATCGCGGGAATCCCGGCGCGCGCAGCGGCGGCGAGGCCGTTGCCGGAATCCTCGACGGCGATGCAGTCCGCCGGCGCAAGCGTGAGCCTGGCCAGCACCTCGACGTAAACGTCGGGCGCAGGTTTCTTGCGCGGAACATCGTCGCCGGCGACGATCGTCTCGAACAGATCGGCCCAGCCCAGCCCGAGCGCGACCGAAAGCAGCGCGTCGATGTTGCCGTGCGAGGTCGTGGTCGCGATCGCCAGCCGCTGGCCACGCCGGCGCGCGTTGCCAACAAGCGCACGCACGCCCGGCCGCAACGGGCAGCCGCCGGCCGCGATCAGCGCGGCATAGCGCGCGGTCTTGATGCGGTGCAGTCCGGCGATCTCGGCGAAGCTCAGCGACGGAACCGGATTGCGCTGATCGAAGGCGCGGATGCGCTCCTTGCCGCCGGCCACCCGAAGCAGCCGCGCGTAAGTGACCTGATCCCAGAACCAGTCGAGGCCGGCCTCGGCGAACGCCGCGTTGAAGGCGCGGCGGTGCACCTCCTCGGTTTCGGCGAGCGTGCCGTCGACGTCGAAGATCAGCGCGCGGGCGCCTGCGATCGTCTCGCGCGCCGCCCTGGTGCGGATCGCCGCGAGCGCCTCGTTCATCGCCCCTCGCCCGCCGCGCCGGTCCCCTTGCCGAACACCCGGCTGGCCAGCACGTCGCCGGCCTCGATCGACATCACGTCGTCGGCCGTCAGCGTGCGATCGAGCTTGGCCACGATCCGGTTGGCCTGGCGCAACCGGATGCGGTCGAGCGCGTTGCGGATCGAGCGCGCATTGGAAAACAGCGGCTGTTGCTTGCGGATGGCAATGTATCGGGCGAAGGCCTCGCGCGCTTCCGGGGACAGACGATAATTCTGCTGCTGCAACATCAGCTCGGCGATCCAGAGCAGCTCGCCATCGGAATAGTCCGGGAAGTCGATGTGATGCGCGATGCGCGACCGGAAGCCCGGATTGCTCTGGAAGAACTTCTCCATCCGGTCGCCGTAGCCGGCCAGGATCACCACCAGATCCTCGCGCTGCGCTTCCATGATCTGCAACAGGATCTCGATCGCCTCCTGGCCGTAGTCGCGCTCGTTCTCGGGGCGATAGAGGTAATAGGCCTCGTCGATGAAAAGCACGCCGCCCATCGCCTTCTTCAGGATCTCCTTGGTCTTCGGCGCGGTGTGGCCGATATATTGCCCGACGAGATCGTCGCGCGTCACGCTGATGACGTGGCCGCGGCGCACGAAGCCGAGCTTGTGCAGAATGCCGGCCATCTTGAGCGCAACGGTGGTCTTGCCGGTACCGGGATTGCCGGTGAACGACATGTGCAAGGTTGGAAACGTGGTCGCCAGCGCCATCTTCTGCCTGATGCGTTCGACCAGCAGCAGCGAGGCGATCTCACGAATGCGGGTCTTCACGGGCTTCAGGCCGATCAGTTCGGAATCGAGCTGGTCGAGCACCTCGCCGATTCCGAGATCGGCGAATTCGAGCCTGAGGTCGATGGTCTCGGGTGGCGTCTCGCTGATCTGCTCGTCGACAAGTTCGCTGGTCTGTTCTTGGACTTGTTCCTGCGCTTGCGTCATTATCCTCTCGCTTTCAGAAAAGCTCCGTCGCCGCTGCGGCGACGACGGAGAAGTGCATCCGGACCAGGCGGTCGAGGGAGCAATTCGCCTGGCTTGCCAACCGGACGCGGTCACTGATCTGCGTAGCGTTCGCCCTCGGGGCGATCCAGCGCGTAAGCCCTGGTCGTATAACTAACGCTCCGGCCGCCGACCTCTTGCCGCTCGAGCCGGAAGCCGGGCTCATTCTTCGGCCGGTTGACGATGAAGGAGATGCGCACGGATTCCCAGCCATGGGAAGAATCGAACCCGCTCATGCGGATGTAGCGCTCGCCATAGACACGGCGGCAATCGGCGAGTTCCTTCATGATGCCGGCGGCATCGCGCAGGTCGAACATCGGCAGACCCCACATGTCCCAATAGGTGTTGCGGGGATGTGGGTCGTCGGTGAACTCGATGTTCACCGCCCAGCCCTTGTCGAGGCAGTATTGCACCTGCGCTGCGATCTGCTCATCGGTGAGATCGGGCAGGAAAGAAAAGCAGCCTTGGGTCACTCTCATGTCGGTTCTCCTTTCGCTGCGTCACGTTGCCGGGGTCGCGGTCGGGGCAAAGTCCGGCGAGTCAGTCGACTCGTAGTTGAAGCTCACGTCCTTCCAGACCTCGAGTGCGTCGCGCAGCGGCGTGCAGGTCTGGGCGGCCTTGGCGAGGATCTCCGGACCTTCGTGGACGTAGTCGCGGCCCTCGTTGCGGGCGAGAATCATGGCTTCGAGCGCAACGCGGTTGGCGGTGGCGCCGGCCTGGATACCCTTCGGATGACCGATGGTCCCGCCGCCGAACTGCAGCACGACGTCCTCGCCGAGATGATCGAGCAATTGGTGCATCTGGCCGGCGTGGATGCCGCCCGAGGCGACCGGCATCATCTTGTTGAGGCTTGCCCAAGGCTGATCGAAGAACACGCCATGCTCGAGCGTCATCGGGTTGAAGTCCTCGCGGCAGATGTCGTAGTAGCCACGCGTCGTCGCCGGRTCTCCTTCAAGCTTGCCGACGACGGTGCCGGCATGGATGTGATCGACACCGGCGAGCCGCATCCATTTGGCGATCACGCGAAACGAGACKCCGTGCAAACGCTGGCGCGTGTAGGTCGAGTGGCCGGCGCGATGCAGATGCAGGATCATGTCGTTGCGGCGCGCCCATTTCGCCATCGACTGGATCGCCGTGTAGCCGATCACGAGGTCGATCATGATGATGACGGAGCCGAGCTGCTTGGCGAAATCGGCGCGCTCGTACATGTCTTCCATGGTGGCCGCGGTCACGTTGAGGTAGGTGCCCTTGACCTCGCCGGTAGCCGCCTGTGCGCGATTGACGCCTTCCATGCAATACAGGAAGCGGTCGCGCCAATGCATGAAGGGCTGCGAATTGATGTTCTCGTCGTCCTTGCAGAAGTCGAGCCCACCCTTCAACGCCTCGTAGACGACGCGGCCGTAGTTGCGGCCGGACAGGCCGAGCTTCGGCTTCACGGTGGCGCCGAGCAACGGCCGACCGAACTTGTCGAGCCGCTCGCGCTCCACCACGATCCCTGTCGCCGGGCCCTGGAAGGTCTTCACATAGGCGGTCGGCAGCCGCATGTCCTCGAGCCGCAACGCCTTCAGCGGCTTGAAGCCGAACACATTGCCGATGATCGACGCGGTCAGGTTCGCGATCGAGCCCGGCTCGAACAGATCGAGGTCATAGGCGATATAGGCGAAGTAGCTGCCTGGCGAGTTCGGCACCGGATCGACGCGATAGCATTTTGCGCGGTACTTCTCCGCGGCGGTCAGCCGGTCGGTCCACACCACGGTCCAGGTCGCGGTCGAGGACTCGCCCGCCACCGCGGCGCAGGCCTCGGTCGGATCGACGCCGTCCTGCGGCGTGACGCGGAACAGCGCGATGACGTCGGTGTCCTTGGGCTCGTAATTCGGCTCCCAATAGCCCATCCGCTTGTATTCCATCACGCCCGACTTGTAGCGATCCTTGCCGCGCACGGTGATCGACTGCTGCATGTTCATCTCAATCTCCTGTCTTTCGCTGGCCAATTGTTCAGGCGGCCTGGGTGATCTTTCCGATCTGCGGATCGAGCGCGCCGGCGCGATAGCGCCGGGCCATCTCCGGCAGCGCAACGACCTTGATCCGCGCTGCATTGCCGGCCGTGCCGAACTGTTCGAAGCGGTCGCGGCAAAGTTCGCGCAGCGCATCCATCGCGGGCTTGAGGAATTTGCGCGGGTCGAACTCGCTCTTCGACTGCGTGGCGACCTTGCGGAAGGCCGCGGCCATCGCCAGCCGGCAATCGGTGTCGATGTTGACCTTGCGCACACCATGCTTGATGCCGCGGACGATCTCCTCGACCGGAACGCCCCAGGTCTGCGGCATCTCGCCGCCGAACGCATTGAACATGTCCTGCAACGGCTGCGGCACCGAGGACGAGCCGTGCATCACCAGATGGGTGTTCGGCAGGCGGGCGTGGATCGCCTCGACCACCCGCATCGCCAGGATTTCACCGTCCGGCTTGCGCGTGAACTTGTAGGCGCCATGCGAGGTGCCCATCGCGATCGCGAGCGCGTCGACCTTGGTGGCGCGCACGAAGTCGACTGCCTGGTCGGGATCGGTGAGAAGCTGATCGTGGCCGATCGTGCCTTCGACCCCGTGACCATCCTCCTGCTCGCCGCCGCCGTGCTCCAGCGAGCCGAGCACGCCGAGCTCGCCTTCGACCGAGGCGCCGACCCAGTGCGCCATCTCGACGACCCGGCGGGTGATGTCGACATTGTAGTCATAGTCGGCCGCGGTCCTGGCATCGGCCTTCAGCGAGCCATCCATCATGACCGAGGTGAAGCCGTAGCGGATCGCGGTGGCGCAGGTCGCCTCCTCGTTGCCGTGATCGAGATGCAGGCAGAGCGGGGTCTGCGGATACATCTCCTCCAGCGCATCGATCATCTTCGCCAGCATGATGTCGTTGGCGTAGGAGCGCGCGCCGCGCGAGGCCTGGATGATGACCGGCGCATCGCAGGCCGCCGCCGCCTCCATGATGGCGAGGCCCTGCTCCATGTTGTTGATGTTGAAGGCCGGCACGCCGTAGCCGCGTTCGGCGGCATGGTCCAGCAATTGCCTCAGTGTGATCCGCGCCATCGTGGCGTCCTCCCTTCAATTCGCTGGTTGAATGAGCTGTTTCGCTGCGGCAGCGACCGCCGCGGGCGTGATGCCGAACTCGCGGTACAGCACGTCGGCCGGCGCCGAAGCGCCGAAGCCGGTCATGCCCACGAAAGCGCCGTCGTCACCGAGCCAGCGCGTCCAGTCGCCTTCGACGGCAGCTTCCACGCCGACACGCGGCGCACTGCCCAGCACCTCTGCGCGATAGTCGCTCGGCTGCTGGCGGAACAGGTCGAAGCACGGGGCCGAGACGACCGCGGCCTGCACTCCTCCTTCCGCCAGCAGCTTTGCGGCTTCGAGCGCGATCGCCACCTCCGAACCCGTTGCAATCAGGGTGACGTCACGCCCGAAGGCCGGCTCGACCAGAACGTAGGCGCCGAGCGCGACCTGGTTGTCCTTGCTGCCGTCGCGAACCGTCGGCAGCGCCTGCCGCGACAGGCAGAGGATCGACGGCGAGCTCTCCGCCCTCAGCGCGCAGTCCCAGGCTTCCGCGGTCTCGACCGCGTCGGCCGGACGGAACACCAGCAGGTTCGGGATCGCCCGCAGCGCCGCCAGATGCTCGACCGGCTGGTGCGTCGGCCCGTCCTCGCCAAGCCCGATCGAGTCATGGGTCATCACATGGATGACCCGGATGCCCATCAGTGCCGCGAGACGGATCGCCGGCCGGCTGTAGTCGGCGAAGCTGAGGAAGGTGCCGCCATAGGGAATGAAGCCGCCATGCAGCGCGATGCCGTTCATCGCCGCGGCCATGCCGTGCTCGCGGATGCCGTAGTGGATGTAGCTGCCGTCGAGCGTGTCCGGCCGCACCGGAACCTGCGATTTCGCCAGCGTGAGATTGGAATGCGTGAGGTCGGCGGAGCCGCCGAGCAGGTTCGGCAAGGCGTCCGCGATCACGTCGATGACCTGCTGCGAGGCCTGGCGGGTGGCGAGCTTCGGCTTCTCGCTTGCAAAGCGCTGCACGAGCTTCGTCATCGCCTCGGCATAGGCGCAGGGCAGTTTCCGGTTCAGCGCATCATGGAACGGAGACCGCTCGCCCTTGCAGGCGGCACGCGACCGCTCGATCCAGGCGCGCCGCGCATCGCGGCCGCGGCCGCCGAGCTCGCGCCATTCGGCCAGCACGGCATCGGGAATCTCGAAGGCCGGATACGGCCAGTGCAGCGCGCTGCGGGTCTTCGCCACCTCGTCGGTGCCGAGCGGCGCGCCATGCACCTTCTCACTGCCCTGCCGGTTCGGCGCGCCGAACCCGATCACGGTGCGGCAGGCGATCAGCGACGGACGATCGCTCGACCGCGCCTGCCGGATCGCAGCAGTGATCGCCTGCGGATCGTGGCCGTCGATGCGGCACACGTTCCAGCCGCTGGCCTGGAATCGCGCAACCTGGTCGTCCGAGCAGGACAGCGAGGTGGCGCCGTCGATCGAGATGTGATTGTCATCGAACAGCACGATCAGGCGGTTGAGCCGCAAATGGCCGGCGAGCGAGATCGCCTCATGGCTGAGGCCCTCCATCAGGCAACCATCGCCGGCGATCACATAGGTGTAATGGTCGACGAGGTCGTGGCCGAAGCGCGCGTTCATCAATCGCTCGGCGAGCGCCATGCCGACCGCGGTCGCGATGCCCTGCCCCAGCGGACCGGTCGTGGTCTCCACGCCGGGCGTGTGGCCATGCTCCGGATGACCCGGGGTCTGCGATCCCCATTGCCGGAACGCCTTGAGCTGATCGAGCGTCATGCTCTCGTAGCCGGTCAGGTAGAGCAGCGCATAGAGCAGCATCGAGCCGTGCCCTGCCGACAGCACGAAGCGGTCGCGGTCGGGCCAGGCCGGATCGGCCGGATCGAATTTCAGGAAGTCGGTGAACAGCACGGTCGCGACATCGGCCATGCCCATCGGCATGCCGGGATGGCCGGACTTCGCCCGCTCCACCGCGTCGATGGCGAGGAAGCGGATCGCGTTGGCCATCTCGTCGTGGCTGACGTCGGGGCGGCGGGCAACGGACGCAAGCGCGGTCATATCGTTCGCCTCTTTCGTTCGATCAGTTGCAGGATCAGCGGGGTCAGGATGAGCTGCATCGCGAGGTCGAGCTTGGCGCCGTGAACCACGATCGAATTGGCGCGCGACATGAAGCTGTTCGGGATCATCGAGAGCAGATACGGAAAATCGATGCCGCGCGGGTTCTTCAGCCGGATCACGACCATCGATTCATCGGGGGTGGGGATCCAGCGCGCGATGAACGGGTTCGAGGTGTCGACCGTCGGCACGCGCTGGAAGTTGATGTCGGTTTCGGTGAATTGCGGGCAGATGTAGTTCACGTAGTCCGGCATGCGACGCAGGATGGTGTCGGTCACCGCCTCGGTGGAGTAGCCGCGGTGGCTGCGATCGCGATGCAGTTTCTGGATCCATTCGAGGTTGATCACCGGCACGACTCCGATCTTGAGGTCGGCGTGCTGCGCGACGTTCACCTTGTCGGTGACCACGGCGCCATGCAGGCCTTCATAGAACAGCAGGTCGGAATTCTCCGGCAGTGCCTCCCAGGCGGTGAAGGTGCCTGGCTTGGCGCCGTAGAGCCGTGCCTCCTCCTCATCGTGCACATAGTGCCGCGTCGTTCCGGTACCGGTCTCGGCATAGTCGCTGAACAGCTTCTCCAGCTCCTCGAACAGATTGGTCTCGGGGCTGAAATGGCTGAAGTGCTTGTTGCCGCGCTCGGCCCGCTCCGCCATCAGGCTGCGCATCTCGGCGCGGTCGTAGCGATGGAACGCGTCGCCCTCGATATAGGCCGCGACCACGTTCTCGCGGCGGAAGATGTTCTCGAACGTCTTCTTCACCGAGGTGGTGCCGGCGCCGGACGAGCCGGTGATCGAGATGATGGGATGCCTGCGAGACATACGATCCTCCGTCAGCGGAACAGGCCGCGCCGCGCGAACAGCGGGGCATCGCTGCTCTCGAACAACGGCTCGACGGTCAGGTGGATCGCATCGACGTCGCGCACGGCGCGCGCCGATCCCATGATGAGCGGCACCCGCTGATGCGGCGTCCGCGCCGACAATTCGAGGATCCGCGAGCGGCCACTCGACGCGGCGCCGCCGGCCCATTCCATGATCAGCGCGATCGGGTGGGCTTCGTACAGCAGACGCAACCGGCCCTCGCGGTATCCCTTGCGCGCATCGGCCGGATACAGGAACACGCCGCCGCGCATCAGGATGCGGTAGGCTTCCGCCACCAGCGAGCCGATCCAGCGCATGTTGTAGTCCTGGCCGAGTTCGCCGTTGACCCCGGCAAGGCAGTCGTCGATGTAGTTGCGCACCGGGCCGCTCCAGTGCCGCCGGTTCGAGGCATTGATGGCGAACTCCGACGCGCCCTGCGGCACCCGCAGGTCCCGCGCGGTCAGGACGAACTCGCCGGTTCGCGGGTCGAGCGTGAAGCAGTCGACATGTTGATCGAGCGCCAGCACCAGCACCGTTTGCGGACCGTAGATGAAGCAGCCGGCGGCGCATTGCGCCGTGCCGGGCTCGAAGAAGGTCGAGATGACGTCGTGGCCCTTCGGCCGGATCGAGAAAATGGTGCCGACCGAGATGTTGTTCGCGAGGTTCGCCGAGCCATCGAGCGGATCGATCGCGACGCAGAGCGGCGCGTCGCAATCGATCGTCTCCGGCAATTCGATCTCCTCCGACAGGACGCCAGCGACCGGCACGGTACGCAACGCATCGCGCATCAGGCGGTCGGCGACGATATCGATGGAGGTCTGGCGATCGCCGTCGGGGTTGATACCGCCGCCCTCGCCGCGGATGCCGGCGAGCGGCCCGGCCGCGATGATGCGCGAGAGTTCGATCGCGGCACCGGCCAGCGCTTCGATGACTTTGACGGTCGCGGCGCGCAACGGGTTTTGCCGCGCCGGCCACTCCAGATGGGCATGCAATGCAGGACTGGTCTCCACCGGCCTCTCCCTATGATCGCGCCCTCTGTCCCGAGGCTTCGAGAGGCGACCTCATGGAGTCGCCTTCGCCGTATCAACGCGCGAATTGCCCAATTAGGGAAATTTCATTATCTTTGGTCCGGGCAAAGTTTTTCTTATGGAATTCGGCATGGCCGGCAACTTCTCGCGCGACTTGACGATCCGCCAGCTGCGCGCACTGTCCACCGTGCATGAGGCGGGCTCGATCACGTCGGCGGCGAACCGCCTCAACCTGACGCAGCCGGCGGTGACGCTGCAACTCCGCAACCTGCAAGCGCTTGCGGGATTGCCGCTGATCCAGCGCACCGGCGACGGCATGGCGGTGACGGATGCCGGCGCGCATGTGCTGACGCTGGTCGAGCGGATCGAGGCGGCGCTCAAGGACTGCGAGCAATCGCTCGACATGATCGCCGGCCGCAGCGGCGGACGCGTGGCGATGGGCGCGGTCTCGACCGCGAAATACTTCGTGCCGTTCGCGATCGCGGCGTTCTCGCGCCGCTTTCCCAAGATCGAAGTGACGCTGCGGATCGGCAACCGCGAGGAGATCCGCGACGCGCTGCGCGGTTATGATCTCGACATCGCCGTCATGGGCCGGCCGCCCGCCGATGTCGAGGTCGAGATGAAGCCGCTCGGCCGGCATCCGCATTTCATCATCGCCGCACCCGATCACCGGCTGGCACGACGGCGGCACGTCGCCGCACCGGAGCTCGCCAATGAAACCTTCATCACCCGCGAGCAAGGTTCAGGCACGCGGATGCTGATGCAGCAATATTTCGAGCGGGTCGGACTGGAGCCGAAGCTCGGCATGGCGATGGACAGCAACGAGACCATCAAGCAGGCGGTCATGGCCGGGCTCGGCATCGCCTTCATCTCCCAGCACACGGTTTTTCATGAACTGGAGGACGGCCGGCTGGTGGTGCTCAAGGTCAAGGGCCTGCCGATCGTCCGGCAGTGGCACGCGATCAGGCGCACCGACAAGATCCTGCTGCCGCCCGCACAGGCCATGCTGGATTTCCTGGGCAAGGAGGGCTGGCGTTATCTGCCCAATTCGCGCTAGAGCCGCGGCGCCGGCGCGATCGAAAAGACCAAGCCGGTGCCGTATGTTAGGCATTGAAGTTCCGCCAAACGCGTGCCACATCTTGATCGCGGTCACTTGGTGGACCGTATCCCTGCGAGGGAGGATGAACTGCAGAACCAGTCCCCGCCGATGCCTGACTTCAAGGCGTTATTCGAGGCGGTGCCCGGCCTCTATCTGGTGCTGACCCAGCCTGAGTTCCGCATTGTGGCCGTGAGCGACGCCTATCTGCGCGCCACCAGGACCGAGCGCGCCGCAATCCTCGGCCGTGGGCTGTTCGAAGTCTTTCCCGACAATCCGGCTGATCCAGCCGCCGACGGGGTGCGCAATCTGCGCTCCTCGCTGGAGCGCGTGGTCCAGTTCCGCCGCCCCGACACCATGTCTGTGCAGAAATATGACATCCGCAAGCCCGAGTCGGAGGGCGGCGGCTTCGAGGAACGCTACTGGAGCCCGCGCAACACGCCGGTGTTCGGGCCGAGCGGACAATTCACCTACATCATCCATCGGGTCGAGGACGTCACCAGCTTCATCCAGCTGAAGCAGCGCGGCGCCGAGCAAGACAAGCTGACCGACCGGCTGCGCGAGCGCACCGAGCAGATGGAAGCGGAAATCTTCATGCGCGCCCGCGAGGTCGAGGAGGCCCGCGAGCAGCTTGAAACCGAGCAGAAGCTGCGCCAGGTGCAGAAGATGGAGGCCGTCGGCCACCTCACCGGCGGCATCGCGCACGACTTCAACAACATCCTGACCGTGATCACCGGCCTGATCGACATCCTCGCCGAGGCCGTCGAGCACGATGCCGCGCTGTCGTCGGTGACGAAGATGATCAGCGATGCAGCGTTTCGCGGCGCCGAGGTGACCAAGCATTTGCTGGCGTTCTCGCGGCAGCAGCCGTTGCAGCCGCGGGAAGCCAATCTCAACACGCTGGTGCAGGACACAGCCAGGCTGCTGCGCCCCTCGCTCGGCGAGCAGATCGAGATCGACACCGCGCTCGAGCCAGATGCCTGGCCGGCCTTCATCGATCCCAACCACATGGCGACCGCATTGCTCAATCTGGCGGTCAATGCCCGCGATGCGATGCCCGATGGCGGCAAGCTGATGCTGGAGACCAGCAACGTCATTCTCGACGAGGTCTATGCCGCCGCCAACCCGGACGTGCGAGCGGGCGAATATGTGATGGTCGCGGTCAGCGACACCGGCGGCGGAATCCCCGCAGGGATCCGCGACAAGGTGTTCGAACCGTTCTTCACCACCAAGGACACCGGCAAGGGCACCGGCCTCGGGCTGAGCATGGTCTACGGCTTCATCAAGCAATCCGACGGCCACCTCAAGATCTACTCCGAAGAGGGCCACGGCACGTCGATCAAGCTCTATCTGCCGCGCAGCATGGGCGACATGGTCGACGTCGAGCCGCCGCCTCCGGTCGACACGCGCGGCGGCCATGAATCCATCCTGGTGGTCGAGGACGATCCACTGGTCCGCAATTACGTCAGCGCTCAGCTCGAGCAGCTCGGCTACCGCACCATGGTCACGGCCAACGGGCCGGAAGCATTGGCCGCGGTCGACAACGGCTTCGTCTGCGACGTGCTGTTCACCGACGTGATCATGTCCGGCGGCATGAACGGCCGGCAGGTGGCCGATGCCGTGGTCGCAAAACTGCCCTCGGTGCGGGTGCTGTTCACCTCGGGCTATACCGAGGATGCGATCATCCACCACGGCCGTCTCGATCCCGACGTGACGCTACTGCCGAAGCCTTACCGCAAGGCCGATCTCGCGCGGATGATCCGCCAGGTGCTGACGCAGCCTCCGGCGTCGGCGGTGGCGGCCAAGTAGCGCGGCAGCATCAGCGGTCGAAGCTGGATCGGCTCTGATCGGCCGGCACCGCGCATCCGGACAGGAAAAGCGTCGCACAGGCCTTGGCCCGGGCCTCGACCTGCGCCCGCGACAACGGCGGCCGGTGGCCGTACATCACGTCGCGTTGCGGCTGGAAGACGAGCATCCCGAGCAGCATGCCCGCGGCGGCCTGCGCGTCATCGACGGCGATCCGTCCTCGCCCCTGCTGCACGCCCAGCCACGCCGCCAGCGCGCCAAGCGTCCGCTGCATCGCCTTGTCGTAGAACATCTCGGCGATATCGGGGAATTTGTCGCTGTCGGCCAGGATGATGCGCTGAAGCGCGATGACCTCGACATCGAGGATGAGTTCGGCACAGGCCAGCAGCGCCCGCTCCAGTGCGGTTGCGATATCGCGGCCGTCGCACGCGCCGAGATTCACCGCGGAGATGAAGCGGTCCATCCGGTCCGTCACCGTGCCCTCGAACAGCGCCAGCTTGGTCGGCACCAGCCGGTACAGCGTCTTGGTGGAGACACCGGCGCGGCAGGCGACGTCGGCGATGCTGGCCGCAGCGAAGCCGCGCGCCGAGAACTCGCGCCGCGCAGCATCATAGATCAGCGCGCGGGTCTCCTCGTCGGAGCGCAGTTGCGGCCGGCCGCGGCCGCGCCGCTCCGGCACCGGCGCCGCCAGAGCCTGCTCAGTCTGATCTTTGTCATTCCGGTTCATCGCCGAGCCATGCTTTTGGATGATGCCTGTCATTCTATTGACACTCCCAATATGGGCTCTATTTTGGAAAACATCAAGTTTCCTAATTATCCCGGGTCGCCGAGATCAGAATTCCCACGGTTTGCCAGAGGGATAGAGAGCTCCAGGAGCGACTGCCATGAGCCAAGATGAGACCGCCTTCAAGGCCGAGAGCCAGGTTCCGGCCGAGACCGCCAAGCAATTGATCGGCAGCGCGGAGGCCCCGGCGCCGACCGCTGCGAAAGGCAAGCTGCGCCGCCTGCTGCTGGCCGGCGCGGCCCTCGCCGTCCTCGCGGGCGGCGGCTGGTACGGCTGGGATTACTGGACGGTCGGCCGCTTTCAGGTCTCGACCGACGACGCCTATGTGAAGGCCGACAACACGACGATCGCGCCAAAGGTCTCCGGCTATCTCAGCGCGGTCTTGGTCGGCGACAACGAGCACGTGCGCGCCGGCCAGATCTTGGCACGGATCGACGATCGCGATTTCAAGGTGGCGCTGGACCAGACCAAGGCCGACGTCGCGGCCGCGGAAGCCGCGATCACCAGCAAGCGCGCCCAGCTCGACGTGCAGCATTCGGTGATCGAAGCCGCTCGCGCAACGCTCGCCGTCGACAGCGCGACGCAGACCTTCGCCGAGCAGGAGAACAAGCGCTACACCGACCTCGCCGGCACCGGCTTCGGCAGCGTGCAGAACGCGCAGCAGGCGCAGTCGCGTTACGCCAGCGCGCAGGCCGCCGTGGCCCGCGACACCGCGAACCTGGCCTCCGCGCTCCGCCAGGTCGAGTTGCTCAAGGCCGACATCGCCCAGGCTGTCGCGGCGCAGGGACGCGCCACCGCGCTCCAGCATCAGGCCGAGCTGAACCTCGGCTACACCACCATCAGTGCGCCGATCGACGGCGTGGTCGGCAACCGCACCCTGCGCACCGGCCAGTTCGTCCAGGCCGGCACGCAGCTGATGTCGCTGGTGCCAGCCACCGGCGCCTATGTGATCGCGAACTACAAGGAGACGCAGCTCACCAATGTCCGCAAGGGCCAGCCGGTCGAGATCGAGGTCGACATGTTCCCGGGCCAGGTCGTGCGCGGCCATGTCGACAGCCTGGCGCCCGCCAGCGGCCAGGAGTTCGCGCTGCTGCCGCCGGATAACGCCACCGGCAACTTCACCAAGGTGGTGCAGCGCATCCCCGTCAAGATCGCGCTCGACGCGACGCCGGTCGAGTTGCGGCCCGGCATGTCCGTGATCCCGACCATCGCAACTGCGTCACAACCTGCCGAGGCGCCGCGCTCCGGCACCTCTCCCAAGCTCGCTGTCGCCTCCTTCAAATAGGTGATGCCATGTCCGACCTCGCGCTCTCCTCCCCGGCTGCCGCGCCCCGCGCGGCAGCGACCGCGATCGATCCCAACCGCGCCAGCATGGCGGTGTGGATTTCCATCGTCGCGGCGATGATCGGCGCCTTCATGGCGATCCTCAACATCCAGATCACCAACGCCTCGCTGCTCAACATCGAAGGCGGCATCGGCACCGGGGTCGACAACGGCTCCTGGATCTCGACGTCCTATCTGATCGGCGAGATCGTGGTGATCCCGCTGACCGACTATCTCAGCCGCGTCTTCTCCTTCCGCAAGATCATCCTCAGCTTCGCGACGCTGTTCGCGGCCTTCTCGGTCGCCTGTGCCTTCACCCACGACCTGCCCTCGATGATCGCGATGCGCGGCTTGCAGGGTTTCTTCGGCGGCGTGCTGATCCCGATGGCTTTCACGCTTGTTTTCACCAAGCTGCCGAAGGTGCAGCAGCCGATTGGGCTTGCGATGTTCGCGCTCGCCGTGACCTTTGCCCCGGCGATCGGCCCGACCATCGGCGGCTACCTGACCGAGAATTACGGCTGGCAGACCATCTTCTTCGTCAACGTGGTCCCGACCGTGGTGATGGTCACGACCCTCTATCTCACGCTGGAGCGGCAACCGATGCAGTTGCAGTTGCTCCGCGAGGGCGACTGGCTCGGCATCGCCACAATGGCGATCGGTCTGGCGTCGCTGCAAGCCGTGCTCGAGGAAGGCAACAAGGACGACTGGTTCGGCTCGCCGTTCATCGTCAAGCTCGCTGTGATCGCAGCCGTCAGCCTCACTCTGTTCATCTGGATCGAGCTCGTGGTCGAGAAGCCGCTGATCCGGCTGCGCCTCTTGACCCAGCGCAGCTTCGGCTTCGGCACCATCTCGGCGGTGTTCGTCGGCTTCGCGCTGTTCGGCTCGGTCTATCTGCTGCCGGCCTATCTCGGCCAGGTGCAGCGCTACAATGCCGAGCAGATCGGCCAGGTGCTGGCCTGGACCGGCCTGCCGCAGCTCATCCTGATCCCGCTGGTGCCGAAGCTGATGCAGCGCTTCGATGCCCGCTTCATCGCCTTCACCGGCATGCTGCTGTTCGCGGTCTCGTCCTTCATGAACATCCAAATGTCGCTCGATTACTCCGGCGACCAGTTCTTCGTGCCGAACATCGTCCGCGCGATCGGCCAGGCGATCATGCTGGCGCCGCTGTCGGCCGTCAGCCTCGGCAGCGTCGCGCCGCAGGATGCGCCGGCGGCCTCCGGCATCTCCAACATGATGCGCAACCTCGGTGGCGCGATCGGCACGGCGCTGCTGTCGACCATCGTCACCAAGCGCGAGCAGTTCCACTCCAACATCATCGGCCAGTCCGTGCACCTCGGCCGCGAGGAAGTGCGCGCCCGGATCGCCGAAGTCACCAACTACTTCCTGAGCCACGGCGTCGCCGACCCCGCCACCGCGCACAACCAGGCGATCGTGGCGATCGGCAACATCGTCAAGCGCCAGGCCCTGGTGCTGGGCTTCAGCGACGCCTTCGCCGTGATCGGTATCGTGCTGGTGCTCGCCGCGATCGCGATCCTCTTGACCGGCAAGCCGAAGAACACCGCCGGCGGCGGCGCGGCGCACTGACCTCTCGCTTTTCCCCCGGGCGGCGGCTTCAGGCCGCCGCTCGATTCCTAGCTGGCCTCGCGCAGCTTGAAGCGCTGGATCTTGCCGGTCTGGGTCTTCGGCAGCGCCTCGACGAAGGCGATCGCGCGCGGATATTTGTATGGTGCGATGGTCGCCTTGACGTGATCCTGCAACAGCTTGATCTCGACATCATCGCTGCGCGCGCCCTGTTTCAGCACGATGAACGCCGAGACGATCTGTCCGCGCTCCTCGTCGGGTGCGCCGATCACGGCGCATTCGGCAACATCGGGATGGCCGAGCAGCGCCGTCTCGACCTCGGGACCGGCGATGTTGTAGCCCGCCGAGATGATCATGTCGTCGGCGCGCGCCACGAACGACAGCCGGCCGTGCTCGTCGCTGACGAAGGCATCGCCGGTGATGTTCCAGCCGTCGCGGACATATTTGGTCTGCCGGGAATCCGCGAGATAACGGCAGCCGGTCGGGCCACGCACCGCGAGCTTGCCGACCTGCCCCGCCGGCAGCTCGTTCATGTCCTCGTCGACGATCTTCGCCTCGTAGCCGGCGACCGGCGTGCCGGTGGTGCCGCCGACCGCGCTGCCGGTGCGGTTGGTGATGAAGATGTGCAGCAGCTCCGTGCTGCCGATGCCGTCGAGGATCGGCTTGCCGGTCTTCCTGGTCCAGCTCTCGAACACCGGCGCTGGCAGCGTCTCGCCGGCGGAGACCGCGAGCCGCAGCGACGACAGGTCGGCGCCGTTGTCCATCGCCGCCATCATCGCGCGATAGGCGGTCGGCGCGGTGAAGCAGATCGTGGCCTTGTAGGTCTCGATGATCCGGATCATCTCGCTCGGCGCCGCGTTCTCCAGCAAGGTCGCGGTGGCGCCGAAGCGCAGCGGGAAGATCGCAAGCCCGCCGAGGCCGAAGGTGAAGGCCAGCGGCGGCGAGCCGACGAACACGTCGTCGGGCGTCACGCCGAGCACCTCCCTGGCATAACCGTCGGCCACGATCAGCAGATCGCGGTGGAAATGCATCGTTGCCTTCGGTTCACCCGTGGTGCCCGAGGTGAAGCCGAGCAGCGCAACGTCGTCGCGACCGGTCTTCACCGCATCGAATCTGACCGGCTTGTTGAGCGCGATCCGGTCGAGCTCGGCGTCGTGGTTTTGCGTGCCGTCGAAATTGACCACCTGCTTGAGGAATTTGCTGGTCTTGGCGCAGGCCACCAGCTCGTCGGCGATGCGGCTGTCGGTCAGCGCCAGCGAGATCTCGGCCTTGTCGACGATCTTGGTCAACTCGCCGGCGCGCAGCATCGGCATGGTGTTGACGACGACGGCGCCGGCTTTCGTGGCCGCGAGCCAGGCCGCGACCAGCGCCGGGTTGTTGCCCGAGCGGATCAGGACGCGATGGCCGGGCTTGACGCCGTAATTCTCCACCAGCGCATGCGCCAGACGGTTCGACCAGTCGGTCAATTCCTTGTAGGTCCGCTGGCGGCCGTTGCCGATCAGCGCAATGCGATCGCCCATGCCCTGCGCGACGATGCGGTCGGTCAGTTCGACCGCGGCGTTGAGATAGTCGGGATATCTGAACTCGGGACGGTCGAGCAGCAACTGCGGCCATTGCCCTGGCGGCGGCAGGTTGCGCCGCGCGAAATCGTCGACATGCCCGGATGGGCCGAGCCCGGGAAATTCATCTGACATTCGATCGCCCCTCGCTTTCCATCCAGAAAGGCCAAAGACCAATATCGAGAAGACCAGTATCGAGGACGCCCGGCAGCGTTCCAATCGCCAATCATTTTATACTTAAAATAATTTGGCGCAAGGGTGGAGAATGACCGTGCCCCCTGTACTCTCAGACCTGCGTGAGCTGCTTCAGCCGCGCGACCATCGCCGACGCCGGGTCGGCGAGCGGCGCGATCGCCGTGAAATGATTGGCATCGGGCACGGTGCCGAACCGTGTTGCAACGCCCGCTCCGCCCCAGACATCGACGATGGTCCGGCTCTGCCGGTGATATTCGGCGCTCTCGGCGCCGCCGACGACGGCATCGAGCGTGGCGCCTGCGGGCGCGGTCCAGAACAACGGGCTCGCCGCCCTCGCTGCGGCGCGGTCGAGGCCGAGCGCCTTGTTGATGCTGGTGCCGACCAGCGGCTCCAGCTCGAACAGGCCTGATATCGCGTAAGCAGCCCTGACCAGCTTGCCCGGCAGCGACGCATCATAGGCCGGCCAATCGGTCGCCAGCATGCATGCGGCAAGATGTCCGCCAGCGGAGTGGCCCGACACCACGAGCGGCCGGCCGAGCCTGGCCAATTCGCGGCATGCCGCACGCATCTCGCCGATGATGTCGTCGATCGAGACGTTGGGACAGAGATCGTAGCTCGGCACCGCGACGCTGATGCCGTGGCCGTTGAGGCCGCGGGCGCAATGGCTCGATGACGAGCCGTCGAGCGCCTGCCAGTAGCCGCCGTGGATGAAGACCACGATCGGACCGTCGCGATCACCTTGGAAGAGGTCGATGACGTTGCGCTCGCCCGGACCATAGCTCAGCCGCCGCGGCGGATGCTGTTCGCGATAGGCGGCTGCGTCCCTCGCCCAGCCGGCCATCAACGCCGGATTCTCCGGCACCCGCGCCCGGTTGTTGTACTCGACCTCGTAATCGATCTCGCTCACGGCTTAAGCGGTCCTCGCTTTGGCGGAGCGCTGCGCCGAGCCCTTGGCCTTGGCAAGCAGCCGCATCAGTTCGCGGATGTCCTTCGGCGAGAGGTCGCCGAAGACGTCGGCGATCCATTTCTCATGCTCGGCCGCCATCTTGCGGAATTCGGCCCGGCCGAGTTTCGTGAGTCGGATGAACTGCACACGACGATCGGTCTCCGAGGTGCGGCGATCGAGGTGTCCGGACTCCACCAGGCGCTCGACCAACCCGGTGACGTTGCCGTTCGATACCATCATCCGCTTCGACAAATCCGACAGCGTCATGCCGTCGGACACCTTGTCGAGCTGGGCCATCAGGTCGAACCGCGGCAGCGTGACGTCGAATTTTTCGCGCAGCCGGCTGCGCACCTCGCCCTCGATCAGCGTGGTGCAGGTCAACAGGCGCAACCACAGCCTGAGCTCGGTGCCGTGATCGTCGGGCAGTTCGACGGCTTTGGTTTCGGAATCGAGGATCATGCGGCGATCATGCCTCCGCGGCGGGTTCCGGTCGGACCGATTGGTTTGAGCTTCAAGCAATTCGCAGCGCCCCGCAAGGACAATTGCGAATCCTGCCCGATGCATCGCGGCAATCCTGCAATTTCTTTAGACTTCAAGCAATTGGCGTGGCGCTTGCATGTCGCGCCGCCATCGACCTGACGCCATGCCACATCGCTTGCAGCGGTTGCGCGCGTCAGACTAAGCTGCGGCCAAGCTGGAAAGGCATCACGACTATGCTTTGGGGGAGTGACATGAGGCATCTGACGAAACTCGTGGGATTGGCGGCGCTGCTGGGGATCGCGGCGACCCCAGCAGCCGCACAGCAGAAGATCAAGATCGGCGTGCTGGTGACGACCTCCGGACCTGCCGCGGCGCTCGGCCAGCAGGTCCGCGACGGCTTCCAGCTCGCGGTCGACCAGAACGGCGGCAAGCTCGGCGGCGTGCCGGTGCAGATCACCGTGATCGACGACGAGCTCAAGCCCGACGCGGCCGTGGTCAAGGTGCGCGGCCTGCTCGAGCGCGACAAGGTCGATTTCGTGGTCGGCCCGATCTTCTCCAACATCCTGCTGGCGATCCATCGCCCGGTCACCGACAGCAAGACCTTCCTGATCAGCCCGAATGCTGGCCCTTCCAGCTTCGCCGGCAAGGAATGCAACCCGTTCTTCTATGTGACGTCGTACCAGAACGACCAGGTGCACGAGATCCTCGGCAAGGTGGCGCAGGACCGCGGCTACAAGCGCGTCTATCTGCTGGTGCCGAACTATCAGGCCGGACGCGATTCCGTCGCGGGCTTCAAGCTCGACTACAAGGGCGAGATCGTCGAGGAGTCCTACACGCCGCTGAACACGCTGGATTTCCAGCCCGAACTCTCCAAGATCGCCGCGCTGAAGCCGGACGCGCTGTTCACCTTCATGCCCGGCGGCATGGGCGTGAACCTGGTGAAGCAGTACAAGCAGGCCGGCGCCACCGTGCCGGTGCTCTCCGCCTTCACCGTCGACGAGTCCACCCTGCCGGCACAGCAGGACGCCGCCGTCGGCATGTTCGGCGGAGCGAACTGGGCGCCTGACCTCGACAATCCCCAAAGCAAGAAGTTCGTCGCAGCCTATGAGGCCGCCTACAACGGCGTGCCTGGCACCTATGCCATGCAGGCCTATGACGCGGCGCTGTTGATCGACAGCGCGGTCAAGGCCGTGAAGGGGGATCTCTCCAACAAGGACGCGGTCGCGGCGGCGCTGAGGAAGGCCGACTTCACCTCGCTGCGCGGTAACTTCAAGTTCAACAACAATGGCTATCCGATCCAGGATTTCTATCTCACCAAGGTCGCGAAGCGGCCGGACGGCAAATTCCAGACCGAGATCGTCGAAAAGGTGTTCTCGAACTATGGCGACCGCTACGCCAAGGACTGCGCCGCCAAGTAGGACACACAGCGTTTTCAAGCGAAGTGGATACCGGTTCGCGTGAAGAAAACGCGTCAAACAAAAGAGAGGGAAACATGACGAAAGACGAGATCGCCGGCATCACCCGCGCCAATGAAGGCATGCAGGGCATTTCCTGGAGCATCCTCGGCCAGACCTACGTGCCGAAGACACGCACCGAGCATTCATTCTCCTGGCACGCCACCTTCCCGCCGGGCACCTTCGTGCCGCCGCACATCCATCCCGACCAGGACGAATATCTCTACATCCTGGAGGGCAAGCTCGACTTCATGCTCGACGGCGCTGATGAATCCGCGACACCCGGCGACCTGGTGCGCCTGCCGATGGGCAAGCCGCACGGCATCTTCAACAAGTCGCAGCAAACCGCCAAGACGCTGTTCTGGGTCTCACCCACCCGCAGGCTCTATGACCTGTTCTGGGCGATCCACAACATGAAGGAGCAGAACCCGGACGACGTGGTGCGGCTCGCCGCGGAGCACAACATCCACTTCCTGCCGCCGCCTCCCGGCTAGGAAACTCTCTCCGTCATCCCCGTGCAACGGCTACTCCGTCATCCTGAGGAGCCGCGAAGCGGCGTCTCGAAGGATGCACGGCCCCGCTCGTGGCCGTCGACCCTTGGAGACGCGCTTCGCGCTCCTCAGGGTGACGGATCGGATATTTGCTTTCTACTGCCGTGCCACCACGCGCGCGGCAAAGCCGGCCTTGGCGGCGTAGCCGCGCACGATCGCCTCGCGGGCCTCGTAATTGAGGATGGTGTCGACGTCGGTAAAGCCCTGCGGGGCGAGCTGCTCGACGGCGTCGATCACCCCCTCGGGTCCGCCGCGGCGGTTGGAGGCGACGATATCGGCGGTCATCGGCAACCGCTGCCTTTCATAGGCCGCCAGCGCCTGGCGTGGATGCTCCGATCGCGCCAGCATGTCGGCGAGGCAGCGCGCATCGAGGATGGCCTGCGAGGCGCCGTTCGAGCCGACCGGATACATCGGATGCGCGGCGTCGCCGAGCAGCGTGACGCGTCCGCTCGACCAATATGGCAAAGGATTGCGATCGCAGCACGGATACTCCCAGAACTCCGGCGTCGCATTGATCAGGCCGGCGAAATCGACCTGCGGGATCGTGAAACCGGTGACATAGGGCATCATCTCCTCGCGCCGGCCGAGATTGGACCAGCCTTCGCGACGCGGCGGCGGCGAGGAGCCGTCGCCGATCCGGACCAGCACCGCCCAATTGGTGAGCCGGCTCGCGGGGCTCGAGCCCGGCGCGATCGGATAGATCACGGCCTTGGCGTTCAGCCCGCCGGCGATGATCATCGAGCGTCCGGTCAGGAAGGCCGGCCAATCGGTGGCGCCACGCCACAGCATCAGCCCGTTCCAGCACGGCCCGCCTTCGTCCGGGAACAGCGTCTGCCGTACTTTGGAATGAATGCCGTCGGCACCGATCAGGATGTCGCCACGCGCGGTGTGCACATGGGCGCCGCTGCGATCGAAGAAATAGGCCGAGACGCCGCCCTCATCCTGGGTGAAGGAGCCGAGCCGGCAACCAGTGCGGATCGCATCCGCACCGAGACGGTCGATCACCGCCTGGTGGATCACGCCTTGCAGGCGACCGCGATGAACAGAGAACTGCGGCACGTCGTGGCCGGCATCGAGCCCGCGCTTCTCGTGCCAGACCTGCTGGCCATGCCGCGTCAGATAGAACAGCTCATGGGTGCGGATCGCGACCTCGTCGAGCCTGTCGAGCAGGCCGAGCCCCGCCAACTCACGAATCGCATGCGGCAATGTGTTGATGCCGACGCCGAGTTCGCGGATCGTCTCCGACTGCTCGTACAACTCGCAAGCGATGCCGCGCGAGCGCAGCATCAGCGCGGTGGTGAGGCCCCCGATCCCGCCTCCGACGATAATCGCCTTCATCGTCCCTTACTCCACTCACAACAGGACGTTTTTACGCTTTGACCTAGGGTCGCATGGCCGGTTACTCGGCCGCAAGCGGGTTTGTCGTCCCGTGCTGGGATCGACCTGCGAGGGTTGGGCTTAGGATTAACGTTCTCACAGCGCGTTCCCTTCTATCCCCGTCACCCTGAGGAGCCGCGAAGCGGCGTCTCGAAGGATCGACGGCCACCAGCCGGGCGTGCATCCTTCGAGACGCGCGTACCGCGCTCCTCAGGATGACGGGTTTAGCGGCGCATCATAGTTAATCCGGCAGCACCGCGATGGCCTGGATTTCCACCTTGGCGCGATCCTCGATCAGGCCGGCAACCTGGATCGCGGTCATCGCCGGAAAGTGCCTGCCGATGACGTCGCGATAGACGGTGCCGATCTCCTTCAGCCGCGCCGAATATTCCTTGCGGTCGACGAGGTACCAGGTCATCGACACGATGTGCTCGGGCCTCGCGCCGCCAGCGGCGGCGACGGCTGTGATGTTGCGCAGGGTCTGGCCGATCTGCGCGACGAGATCGTCGGTCTCGAACACGCATTGCCCGTTCCAGCCGATCTGGCCCGCGATGAAGAGCTGTTTGCCGCGCGCGGCCATGCCATTGGCGTAGCCGATCGGCTTGGCCCATCCTTCCGGTTGCAGGTTCTCGATCATCTCAATTGCCCTCGAAGGCGGGTTTCTGCTTGGCGGCAAAGGCCTCGAAGGCGCGGCGGAAATCGCCGGTCACCATGCAGATCGCCTGTGCCTGCGCTTCGGACTCGATCATCTCGTCGACGCCCATCGCCCATTCCTGGTTGAACATCGTCTTGGTCATGCCATGCGCGAACCATGGGCCATCCGCGAGCGAGCGCGCCATGTCCTGCGCGGCGGCGGCAAGCTCGGCCGCAGGCACCAGGCGATTGTGAAAGCCCCACGCAAACCCTTCGTCGGCGCTCATCGCGCGACCGGTGTAGAGCAGATCGGCGGCGTGGCCCTGCCCGATCACGCGCGGCAACAATCCGCAAGCGCCCATGTCGGCGCCGGCAAGGCCGACGCGGGTGAACAGGAAGGCGGTCTTGGCCTGTGGCGTCGCCAGCCTGAGATCGGAGGCCAGCGCCAGCATCGCGCCGGCGCCCGCACAGATGCCGTCGATCGCGGCGACGATGATCTGCGGGCATTTGCGCATCGCGCGCACCACCTCACCGGTCATCCGGGTGAAGGCCAGCAGGTCCGGCATCGCCATCCGCGTCAACGGCTCGATGATCTCGAACACGTCGCCGCCGGAGCAGAAATTGCCGTCGGCACCGGTCAGCACGATGGCGCGGACGTCGGAAGCGTATTTGAGGTTGGTGAAGAGGTCGCGCAGCTCCTCGTAGGATTCGAAGGTCAGCGGATTCTTCTTCTCCGGCCGGTTCAGCGTCATGGTCGCGACACGGCCGCTGGCGTCGGTCGACCAGCGGAAATGCTTTGCGGGATAATCCTTGAACGGACGGAGCTTGGCTTTCATCTCGGACATGGCATGTTCCTTCACCCGGTAAAGACTTCACCGCCGGCAACCGCGACGGCTTGTCCATTGATTGACGATGCGCCCTCGGAGGCCAGCCAGAGGATGCTGTCGGCGACCTCCTCCGGCGTCACCAGCCGCTGCATCGGATTGACTTTCGCGAGCGCAGCCCGCGCCTCCTGCTCGCTGCGCCCGGTCTTGGCGACGATGTTGGCGGCGGCATCGGCCACCAGCAGCGTGTCGGTGTAGCCGGGGCAGACCGCATTCACAGTGACGCCGCGCCGCGCATATTCCAGCGCCAGCGAGCGCGTCAGCCCGACGACGCCGTGCTTGGCGGCAACATAAGCGGAGACATAGGCATAGCCGGTGAGCCCCGCGGTCGAGGCCACGTTGATCACGCGCCCGCGACCGCGCTGCGCCATCCCGGGCAGCACCGTGTGCGTCACCAGGAACACGCTGGAGAGATTGCTCGCCAGCATGTCCGCCCACAACGCCGCATTTGTCTTGTCGAACGGCGCGCTGCCGGCCTTGCCGGCATTGTTGACGAGGATATCGATCGGGCCGGCCGCGGCCTCGATCTCGGCGACGCCCTTGGTCACCGCGGCTTCGTCGGTCACGTCGATCGACACGACGGCACCCGCCTGTTTGCCGAGCGATGTTGCCGTCGCCTTCAGCGCATCGATCCGGCGCCCAGCGATGCTGACGCGTACGCCGGCGTTTGCCAGCGCGATCGCCGTGGCGGCGCCGATGCCGGAGCCGGCACCGGTCACCAGCGCGTGTGCGTTGGGCCAGAAGCGTGTCATGCCTTCACCCCCGCGGCTGCGCGTTCCAGATTGGCCTCGTACTGCGATTTGCCCGACACATACTGCTTCGGCCAGGCGATCTGCTTGACGCCGATCTTCGCGGCCTCGTGCAGCGTCCAGGCCGGGTCGGCGAGATGCGGCCGCGCGATGGCGCAGAGGTCGGCGCGACCGGCGGCGATGATCGAGTTGGCGTGATCCGCCTCGGAGATCGCGCCGACCGCGATGGTGGCGATGCCGAGCTCGTTGCGGATCTTGTCGGCGAACGGCGTCTGGTAGAGCCGGCCATAGACCGGATGGTCGTCAGCCCAGACCTGGCCGGACGAGCAATCGATCAGGTCGGCACCCGCGTCCTTGAACAGCTTCGCAAAAGCCAGCGCATCTTCCGGTGTGTTGCCGCCCTCGGTCCAGTCGTGACAGGACAGCCGGACCGACATCGGCTTGTCCTCCGGCCACACCGCGCGGATGGCACGGAACAGCTCCAGCGGATAACGCGCGCGGTTCTCGATCGAGCCGCCATACTCATCGGTGCGGCGGTTGGTGAGCGGCGAGAGGAAGCTCGACAGCAGATAGCCGTGGGCGCAATGCAGCTCCAGAATATCGAACCCGACACTGGCGGCGCGCCGTGCCGCTGCGACGAACTGGTCGCGCACCTCGTCCATCTCGGCGCGGCTCATCGGCTCCGGCACCTGGCCGTCAACCAGATAAGGCACCGGCGACGCCGACACCAGCGGCCAGTTGCTGTCTCTTATACACATCTAGATGTGTATAAGAGACAGGCCGTGGGCGCAATGCAGCTCCAGAATATCGAACCCGACACTGGCGGCGCGCCGTGCCGCTGCGACGAACTGGTCGCGCACCTCGTCCATCTCGGCGCGGCTCATCGGCTCCGGCACCTGGCCGTCAACCAGATAAGGCACCGGCGACGCCGACACCAGCGGCCAGTTGTGGTCCGGCAGCGGCGCGTCCATGCCTTCCCAGGCGACGCGGGTCGAGCCCTTGCGGCCGGCGTGGCCGAGCTGGATGCCGATCTTCGCTGCCGAGTTGCGATGCACGAAGTCGACGATCCGCTTGTAGGCCGCCGCCTGCTCGTCATTCCACAGCCCGCAGCAGCCGGGCGTGATCCGCGCTTCCGGCGAAACGCAGGTCATCTCGGTGAACAAGAGACCGGCGCCGCCGAGCGCGCGGGAGCCGAAATGCACCAGATGGAAATCGTTCGGCACGCCCTCCTCCGCCGAGTACATCGCCATCGGCGAGACGACGATCCGGTTGGCGAGCGACAGGCCGCGAATCCGGAACGGCGTCAGCATCGGCGGGGTGACGCGGTCATTGCCGGCGAGCACGCCGCTGCGCTCCGCGAACCAGCGCTCATAGCCTTCGAGCCATGCCCTGTCGCGTAGCCGCAAATTCTCGTGGCTGATCCGCTGCGAGCGGGTCAGGAGCGAATACATGAACTGCTCCGGCTCCAGCGTATCGGCATAACGCGAGCCGACCACCTCGAACCATTCCATCGCGTTGCGCGCCGCGTTCTGGATCCGCGCCACGTCGACCCGACGCAGCTCCTCATACGCCTTCAACACCGCGGGAATGCTGTCCCGCGTCGCACCGTGCTGCTTGAACTGGTTGGTCAGCTCGATCGCATCCTCCAGCGCGAGCTTGGTGCCCGAGCCGATCGCGAAATGCGCGGTGTGCGCGGCATCGCCCATCAGCACGACATGGCTGTTGCCATTGAACGTCGTCCATTTGCCGCAGATCAGCCGCGGGAATGACAGCCAGCCCGAACCGCGCAGATGCCGCGCGTTGGAGACCAGATGATGCCCTTCGAGGATTTCGGCGAACACGTTCTCGCAGAACGCGATGGATTCGCCCTGCTCCATCCTGTCGAGGCCGTGGGCGAGATACGCCTCCTCGGTGGTCTCGACGATGAAGGTCGCTGCGCCCTCCTCGAATTTGTAGATGTGCGCCTGGAACCAGCCGTGCTCGGTCTTGCGAAAGTCGAAGGTGAAGGCATCGAACGGCCTGTTGGTGCCGAGCCAGATATAGCGGTTCGGCCGCATCAGCATGTCGGGCTGGAACGCGTCGCTGTATTTGGCGCGGGTCTTCGAGTTCACACCGTCGCACGCCACGATGAGATCGGCGTCGGGGAATTCGAGATCGGAATTGACCTCGCGCTCGAAGATCAGCTCGACGCCGAGCTCCTCGGCCCGTGCTTGCAGGATGTTGAGCAGCCGCTTGCGGCCGATGCCGACGAAGCCGTGGCCGGTGGTGCGCATCCGCCGGCCCTTGATCAGGACCTCGATGTCGTCCCAATGGTTGAACGCCTGTTCGATGGTATCGGCGGTGGCCGGATCCCATTTGCGCATGTTGTCCATGGTCGCATCGGAAAACACCACGCCGAAGCCGAACGTGTCGTAGGGCCGGTTGCGCTCGACCACGGAAACGACGTGCGCGGGATCGAGCAGCTTCATCAGGATGCCGAAATAAAGCCCGGCCGGCCCGCCTCCAATGCAAACGATGCGCATGGCGTTCTCCCGTTGGCTTCGGCG